>JAABUK010006038.1_pt1 | contig 18365 bp, 15 predicted proteins | sample 5559141 | NCBI WGS metagenome assembly JAABUK01 (sample SAMN10711869, study PRJNA513367) | rock metagenome | isolation source: Antarctica rocks | place: Antarctica: Victoria Land, Pudding Butte nord | collected 2016-01-03 | reverse complement strand
CTGTCCGGCCTTAAAAACAAGAGAAACGAATTGGGTGTCAGGTGCTCATCTCACCCGCAGAGTCAAACTCTGAGCTTGGTCTCAGCATCGCTGACACCCACCATTCAACATACAAGCTTGGTCGTTCGGCTGCTGCGCGCGGCGTTGCTTATGGCGACACAATTCATCGGTTAAAATTACATCTTGATGATCCCATTAAAAGTCCATCTGGAAAATTACCCCAAATATATGGGTTGGGTTTGCATCGTCTTTTTTGGTCTTTCCGCTATTTCATCTTGGCGAAATGGCTCGCACGGCTTATCGCTTTTCTTCCTTTTCTACGCCGGAATAGGTCTTTACCCGCTTTTGTTTCTTGGCTCGTTAGAAATGAATACAGAGTTCATCCGTGTCACAACAATTTTAGGAAGATGGCAGATAAATTGGGATGAAGTAGAAACACTTGAAATTTTCCCGAAGAAAGGCTGCGATATGGTTTTACATGGCAATAACAAAAGGCTGGCAATTCCGGGCACCATGTTATGGGCGAAACAAGATGAGAAACAGATGATTGAGTTTTTCGATGCCCAAATAAAAAGTCGGAAAATCGAAATCAAGCGCACACAAAGAGCAGCATTCCAAATGTCCAAAAACACAAAAGTGAAATAGTCGAAGCGTCATAACAGCCGCCGAACAAGAGACTGTGTCGTCAAGGGGTATCCTTGGCGGCTTTTTTGTTTGTGGTGGAGTTCTTGTTATCAGGCGGTGAATACAGGAAAGGTGCTACACCCGCCCTCGGTTGTTCCCGCGATTACAGTCGAGACTTTTGAAACACCCTCTTATAGGATGTTTCAAAAGGTCTGAATTATGTTTAATTGGTGTGGCCTTGGTGGTGTAGGCGAGCGATGTTGCTGAGAGTGGTAACTTCGTCCTTCCGATCTTTGATCGCGCGCTGCACGGTCAATGCCTGCTGATAGTAGCGTAATGCCTCTTTAGAGCGACCCATTTGGGAATAAGTCTCGCCGATGTTGTTGAGCACGCGCGCTTCGCTGCGCCGATTTTTGACTTCGCGGTTAATAGTCAATGCCTGCTGATAGTAGCGTAATGCCTCCTTGGAGCGGCCCAGTTTTTTATAGGTTTCGCCGATGTTGTTGAGAGCGTACGCTTCGCCCTGGCGATTTTTGATTGCGCGCTGCATGGTCAATGCTTGCTGAAAGGAGCGCAATTTGATAGCGGCTCTGGCGAAGATAGGCCAGGCCAATGTAATCAAGAGTATGAGCTTCGCCCTCACGATCTTTGAGCGCGCGGTGGATGGGGAGTGCCAGCTGAAAGTAGCGCAATACTTCTTGAGAGCGGCCCAATTCGTAATAGTCCTGGCCGATGTTGTTGAGAGCGTCCGCTTCGCCCCGCCGATTTTTGAGCTCGCGCTGGATGGGTAGTACCAGCTGCAAGTAGCGCAGTGCTTCCTTATGTCGGCTCAGGTTGTAATAGGTCTCGCCGATGTTGTTAAGAGCGCGCGCTTCGCCTCGCCGGTCTTTGATCGCGCGCTCAATGATCAATGTCTGCTGAAAGGAGCGTAATGCTTCTTTAGAGCGGCTTAGTTTGTAATAAGTCTCGCCCATATTGTTGAGAGTGGTAACTTCGTCCTGCCGATCTTTGATCGCGCGCTCAATGGGCAATGCCTGCTCATAAGAGCGTAATGCCTCTTGATAGCGTCTCTGGCGAAGATAGGCCACGCCGATGTTGTTGAGGGCGTCCGCTTCACCCTGCCGATATTTGATTGCGCGCTCAATGGCCAATGTCTGCTGAAAGGAGCGCAATGCCTCTTGATAGCGTTTCTGGCGAAGATAGGCCTGGCCCATATTGTTGAGAGTGGTCGCTTCGCCGCGCCGATCAGCGGGCGAAGCGGCAGTGGCAACCTTGGCCGAGACGCCAACGGCGACGACGCATGGCGTCAGCAGCAGAATGCAACAACCGAGTGCGCGAAAGCTTTGCATGGAAGAGTGTCCTTTGTGGCTCATCTGGCACCAGCATACCAGATCGTTTAAAGCGCGCTTCAGCGTGTGTTCCACAGCGTGCCCGCCGCTTTGTGTTTCGTCCTTGCTATTATTACAACAACGAGGAAGCAAGTAAAAACCTCGCTACCCGACCGCCGTTGGTTGTTCCCGCGATTACAGTCGAGGCTTTTGAAACACCCTCTTATATGAAGCCATAATCTTGCTGTGTCGAACTTGCTGTGTCGAAAGCGCGCGCGAAGCTGATTCAAAAAGCGTCTTGCGCGCGTGCAAATTGGACACGGTTGGACGAAATCAACCTTTACGGAAAATAGACACGCCTTGACGAATTTGCGCAAAGCAAAAGCCGCTCGTCTCCCGAAGGAAACAAGCGGCTTTTGCCGAAATAGCGATATAAACGACAACGCGGTACGGTCTTATTTTATCACATTTGAGGCTTCTTCGCCATTTCGCGTTCGCGTGTGCGAGGCGGGCTTAGTTCTGGCTTCCCACCATGACATTATCTGCGATTTTGGCGTGAAAAGAAGCCTGTTGCAGCATTGGCTCAACCAGTGCTTGCTGCGTTTCAGAATAGCCCGGTATCCCGCTGCTTGCGTCGCCTTCGATTGCTATTTTGCGTGAGGATGCCGCGTTGCTAAGAGAATTGAGCATAGAACCGTATTCCATTGCAAAGTAGCTTTCGTTCGTCATGGGAGCAGGATTCTCGTCTTGCAAGTCACGGTCAAACGTCGATTTCGCACTGTCCAGTTGGGAGATGACCTCATTGATTTCGTCTTCGGTTTGCGCGCTCCTAATCCCCGTCGAAAAGACAACCAAGATTTTGGATACCGTTGGCTTGAATGAAGAAGTGCCTTGTGCTTCAGGCGCAGCTTGGGCGTTGGATGCCACGCGCGTATTGCGACGACGGATGCGACGCCGACGAGGACGTGCCGCCGCTTGCTGACTCTCTTTGCTTTCTTCAATCTGCCATTCGGGAATCAGAACTATTTCGGGAGGAGTTGCCATTGCAACAGGGACGGACGTTGCTACAGGACGCGGCGCGACCACGTTTGCTACTGGCGCAGTCGCAGGATTAGAACAGCCGGAAAGTGAGAGAAGAAGCGGACACACTGCCGCGCCAATAATTTTCGAGAAGTGCAAGGGTTTTTCATGCGCCCCCTTCCTTTGCGCGCTCGGAAGCCTTTTTCCGCAACATTCTGCTTTCATCGCTGAAACGCATCATGCGGTCTATTTCCTCGTCGCTGGGTTCATCGTCGGCTTCTGGGGCTTTAAACATTTCCTGAGCGACTTCCAGAACATCCTTTGCTTCCTTGGCGCTATATAGTTTTGATGCTGCCATTTTGGTAACTCCGTTTATCGTGAATCGGCTTTTCTTTACCGATACCCAGAGTTATCACATATCCCGTGTCAAATGTGCAAATGTGCATTTATTCGTTTATATCCGTGGTATTTCTCGGCAAAAACTCGCACAGATAACGGAAAATGAAAAATTGGAGAAAGACGCCCCCCTTCTTAAAACCGCGAAAAACGGATCTAAACGACAGAAAACGAAAGTGCGTTGTGATTTTTCACATCGTTTCCAGAATTTCGATTTGCGCCATGATTTTGCGCGTTTCGGCCAAAGCAAACAAGCGCAATTGAAAGGATTGCTGGCTGTTGCGGTATAGCACCACCTTAGGAGGCATTGATGCTGATTTTGGCGGCGGGTGAGTTCAGTCGTTAGCCCGTTGCGCCAGCCGCATGGAAATTATCATGCTTCCTCCGGCACCGTCAAAATTTCTCACTGCAACGCCGCTTCTAAAATCGTTTTGATCGGCGTTTGCTTGAGGTAAACGCCCAGCTTTTCCAGATCGGCTTCGCTCGCAATGCCATCCCAACCGATTTTCTCAAAGTCAGTCGTGGAAACCAGAAACGAGTTCAGCGTCACCGCATTGCCCAGACGTTCTTGATCGTCTTTGATGCGTTTGTGGAGAGTCACTTTTGCATCGTCCGGGCCGAAATAAACCAATCCTTTCGGATCAACGAAAGCTAAATATTCGCGCGGCGAAGAATCCGGCATTTCTTCCCAAATCCACAGCGCGAAGTCGGGGTAAAAACCACCGCCGTCATCATAGAAACCGATGCCGTGACCTTCCCTGGCTTTGTTACGCAGCAGGAAAACGCGCCGGTGTTTAAGCCATTCGTCGCCGGAAGATAGAAACGATTCCAATCTCTGCGCGAAGTCGTATTCGTCTTTATCGAGAGCGACGGGCTTGACGCTCACTTTATCTTTGCCTTTAAGCATCACCAGCGGACGGTAGAAATGATGCTTCGCATCAAGCGCCGAGAGGTCTCCGAAGTTCACAACTCCAGCCACGTCCAAGTCACTCCACAGTTCACGTATTTTCTTTTCCAAGTCGGCATCTTGCGCAGCCAAGGTGAACAACCATTCGCTTTCGTAAGAAGGCTCATTGCGCACATTGAGCGATTCGAGACGCAACGAGGAACGCTCGTAATCAGAGCGAGCTTTGCTATAAGCATTTTTCGCCAGACGAGTCAGCAACGTTTCGATTGTGCTTTGCCACAGCGCGATACTGGCTCGTGGACGCGTCGCTGAAAGTTGCATCAGGTGCGCGGGCGCTTTGAGTTCATACCATGCCGAATTGGTTGAAGAAAACAAACCTTCGATCTTCGCGCGATCCAGTCGCAGCAGATGCCAATCGCTTGCGCTTTTGGCCCCGCGTAACACCGCCATCACTGCATCCCAATCGATCCAACGCAACTGTTCGTCGCCAAATTTCACGAGTTCGGCGGTCGCGGCTTCAGCGCCGTCGACGCCATCGGAATGCAACGATTCAAGACGCGCGTGCAAATCGAGTTTTACCACCGGCACTTTGAGAGGCTTGCCGGAAAAGTTCCATTCTCCCAGCCACAAAGCGTCACGGCATTCGGCGAATGAGCGCTCCACGACCGCGCGTAGCGTGTGCAATGACGGTAAAGAATCCAAGCCATCCATTTCACGCGTGGGCACTGGAATCGTTATTTCATCGCCCGCCGGGGCATTTTCGCGGCGCAAGGCTTCCTGAAATTCCGCCATGTAATTGGCTTTAAGGCCGAAGACACCCAGCGTTTCCAACGGCGCGATGTCTTTCAACTTCATGCCAGGCGGCAGTTCCACTTCGACGCCGCTGCCTTCGAGTGACGAGGTGCGGCGCAAACCGCCATCGAAGCCGCGCAAACGCACGCCGCGCCCGAAAAGCTGAATGATCTGCGAGCCTTCGCCTTGCCCGACTTTCATCAGGCCCAGTGTCGAAACGCGAAACGAATTCCATCCTTCGGAAAACTTCTTCGCGCCAATGAGAACCGAAAGCGGTGAAGTACTTTCGGCGATGCCGCTAAAAAGCGACGACGAGACGGCTTTATCAACCACAGTGAGGCCAGCCTCGCGCGCCGCAGTGAGAAATTTCGCTGTATCGCCGACGTTAATCAGGCCAAACGGCGCGCCGTCGCCCAAACGCAACGCGACTTCGCCATCAGCGCCTTTGAGATTGTCCAGCACGAGAGCTGCGGGGCCAGTCGCGTTGAAGACGCTTTGTAAGACCGCGTCGTAGGTTGCCGCGCCATCGGTTCCCAGGCCGTCGAAAGCGTGAGCGAACGGATCGCGGCCTTTGTCGAGTAACCCGCCGCGCCGTTCGAGCAGTTCTTGAAGATGCGCGCCAAACTCTTGCGGTTGCGCGGCGAATCTTTGAAAGAAAAGCGCGATGTTCACCACGTCGGCCACATCGTCTTTGGTCGAAGCGGAAACACTGCCGCCTACGAAAACCCACAGCGGCTTTTCAAAACCCCAGCGCGCGGCTTTTTCGCCCCATTTTTCAAACGCGAGACGCTGCCGATAAAACGACAGCACGCACGCCGCGAGATAGCGGTCGCGCTGCGTTTCGGCGGTGGTTTCGCTCAGGTTGTAAATCTGAAATTCTTTGCCGTAACCGTCGTGATAGAAGCGGCCATACGAATAATCGAGCGCGATGTTGCGGGCGTATTCCTGCGCCAGTGCGCTGTTATCGCCGCCAACGGCTTGCCCGAACGTCGCCGAATATTCCAACGCCAGCCCGCCTTGCGCGAGCGTATCGCGGCGACTTTTCCAAACTTCGCCCGAAGCGCCGCGATGACCTTCATCGACCAAAACCAGATTGTGGCCTTGAAGCGAATCGAGCGCGACGACGACATCTCCTGCCGTTTCGCCCAGGCGCGTGATTTCGATGGTGTCGATTGTGGTCTCGACCTGCGCGTTGAACAGCGAAGCACCCGCCACAAACGAACGCGCATGAAGGCCCGACAAAGCCGCTTCTGCGTGGTGCTGACGCGACAAACCAATGCCCGGCGTGACCAGAAAAATGCGGTCGAGCGGCGCGGGCGCGTTCTTCCATCCTTGCGCGCGCGCCTGCGCCGACAAATCGAGATATTGAAGTACTTGCGCGTGCATCAGCAGCGTTTTGCCGCTGCCCGTCGCGCTCCAGAAGGCCAGCTTGTTCAAATCGGTGTCGCCATAAGCCGCCAGTTGATCGCCGGCGCCGTTTTTGGCGTTCCAGGCGGCGATGTCTTCGTTCAAAGCGTCTTGCAAGGCGGCGCGGTCGCGGAACAAGCGTTCGAGATAGCGATGGCTCCCCAGCAGGGCGAGATATTGAAAATACAGTAGGCGCGGACGGCGGCCACCGGCGCGACGCCCATCCGTGATGCGTTTCCAGTCGCGGCGAATCGCGGCGTCGTAGGCTTCGAGCGTGCCTTCGCCCAGTCGCTTGCGCTCGAAGGCGCGAATAATCGGCAGGTAATCGGGCACGCCGTTGGCGTCGATTTCGTTTTCGGCTTCGCGCATCATCGCGCGCACTTTGTCCCAATCGGCAAGACCGAATTCCTGCAACAGAAAACGCGCCAGAACCAGCCGTTCGTGAAAACGGGTTTGCGGCTTTTCCACTTTGGGCGCTTTGGCTTTGGGCGCTTTAACGATTTTCGGCGCGGCTTTGGTCGCGCTTGCGGTGGCGCGCGGCATCAAAACACCTCCGGCGCTTTGGGCGCGGACGCAAACATCAAACGGCGAAACTCCGCTTCGAGCGACGCGACTTCCCACGCTTCACCGGCTTTCTTCTGCGTTCCCAGCGTCGAATCGCCGTTGACGTAAACAATCGCAACCGAGTGCTCCGCGCGCCACGCCAGCAGGATTTCATCGCTTTGCCAGAACGCCAGCAGCGCGGCGTCGGCGGTTTCGTACGCTTCGCCTTCCAGATGACGCCACACCACGACAGCCGCTTTGCCATCGGGCAGCAGGCCGCACACGGCGGCGAGTTTTGGGTTTTCGGCGTCGGGAAACCACAGCTTATGCACGCGCAAACCCAGCAGCCAGTTGAAAGTCGCAACCGCGTCGGGCGTTATGGTGCGCTCCAAAGTGCCCCCGTTTTCAGGCGTACTTGTGTGGTCGCTGCCCAGGCGCATTTGCAGGGCGAACGGCGCTTGAAAAAGCGCATCGGAAAGCGGCAATTCGCCGTCGCGTGTTTGGAGCGACAGCGCATAACGCACCGTCCATTCATCGCCCTGGGGCAACGCGGGCTGCGCGTTGCCCTCAACAGCGGCGGCGAGATGCTCCAGCGCGTCTTCGTAACTTTCGAGGCTGTGAATCACGAGGGTTTGCGCCACGCCATTGCGCTGCGAGTACTCGCTCGGCTTGCCTTCTTTCCATTTGTCGGCGAACGCGGCTTTCTTGAGGCGCGGCACCAAAACCGAGTCGAAGTAACGACCCATTTCCACCAGCACATAACGACGCTGGCCGTTTTCGCCGTCCGCGCGATTGAGATTGATGACCGCGTGACCCGTCGTGCCGCTGCCCGCGAAGTAATCGAGAATAAGGGAATCGGAATTTGGAGCGCCAATCGTGACGCAATCCTGAACAGCGTAAACAGATTTAGGGAAACGAAAGGAATGACCTTTTCCAAAAAAGTCCGTTAGCAAATTGGTTCCATGTGAACCCGCCGCGTAGCGCGCATCATCCCACCAAGTTCGTGGCAAAGCTCCTTCGGGATTAACGAAAAGCGGCCTATAAATCTCTATGGCGCCATTTTCTTGTTCAACACGAAGTGTTTTAGTCTCACGCAGAGTGCTTTCTACACCAAATGACCAGACGCGCTCTGTACCGTTTTCATCAATCGGCCAAACAGCAACTTCTTTCTTCGATGGTTTTTCCAGATTTTCCCATTCTTTCAATCCTATATTCCATTCCATCTTTGGAATGCGAATTTCAGAGTCAGATACATAGAGCGGAAAAAACTGCTTGCGACGGTCAGCGCGCTGCGAATCCGTTCCAGTTTTTCGGAAATTCACCCAAGTGAATGCTTGTCCTTCTTCATCTACTTCATCATAGCGTGCTAACTGCTTCTCATTTCTTGCAAGCCGTCCAATTTTTACGCTTGATGAATTAAGACTGTAGAACAATCCAAACTCATGGTTGACCGCAAAACCTTTCACAGTCGAGCGGCCTTGAGGGTTGTTCCGAATGATCGTTGTAGCAAGCCGGTTTTCTGCTTTAAAAACCGAATCCAATACCATCGCAAGCACATCGTGTTCATAATCATCAATCGTCACACAAATCACGGCTTCATCTCTCATGAGGTGTGTAGATAATTCCAACCTATCTTGAATCATCGCAAGCCAAGTCGAGTGTTTGTAGCCGTTTTTATAGAGCAATTCGGAAACGTCGGTGTTATACGGCGGGTCGATGTAAATGCACTTAATTTCTTCCTTGAACCGCTTTTGCATCAAGTTCAGCGCGGCGAAGTTATCAGCGTTCCACAGCACGCCGTTCCACAGTTCATCGAGCGAGTACTCGCGTGACAGTTCGCTCCACAGGCGGCGCGCGAAGGCAGCGTCGAAGTGTTTGGTATCAATCGCAATGTCGGGAAACTGCGCGGCCCACTCTTCGCCCGGCGTTTCGCTCCACGCGACGGGAAGTACGGTCGAAACCGGCACAACATCCACGCCATACAGCGTTTTCCATTCGTCGCGTTGCGCGGCGTTGCCGAGCACTTCCGAGCGCAGCGCAGCGGGCACTTTGCAAAGCGGCAACACCAATCGCGTACTGGTGATCCACTTTTGCTTTTCCCACAATCGCTTTTGCAGTTCTTCCAGACTCGCCAGAAACGCGATGATCTTACGGCCCAGCGCGTGCATCGCGCGGGCTTTGGCGAGCGTGGTTTTTTCCCACTGCGCGCTTTTGTCCTGCAACAACGCATCGAGCTGCACGACTTCATTTTTCAAATAGAAATCGAGTTCGCGCGCCAGAAAACCTTCGAGGTCTTTATGCACGAAGAAATCGAACGAGCCGCGCGCCGTCCAACTGTTGAGGCGATGCAGAAAATGCGACTTTTCACCCTTCTCGGTGCGGCTGAACGTCGCCAGAATCGGCGCGAGGAGTTGCGCGGCGTCGGCTTCGCTCCAGTCGCGCAGTTTCTTCTCGGCATCGGCGTTGAGGTCGCGCGGCCCGCCAGCCGTTTTCTTGAAATCGAAGAACACGGTGAGAACCGCGCCGCCGTTTTCATCTTCGCGCGTCACGATGGGATTGTCGTTTTCATCGAGTGCGAGCACAAAACGCCGCTCTTCTTTGTTGTTGTTTTCGGCGTGCTGTGTATGTTCGGGTCGCAACGCGAAACGCACGCGCAATTCGCCCAGTTTCCACTCGAAGGTTTCCAACACCTGCGCGCTTTTGATGTAGTACTGGTCGCGGTTGGCCCAGTGCAATTTCACTTCTTCGCCGTTGTAAGGCAGCGCATACACGTCTTTGCGATAGCGCGGGCGCGACAGGAAATCGCCTTTGTCGTAATAGCGCCCGAAGAAATCGGCCAGCCCGTTATAGACTTCGGTTTCCAGCGCATCGGAATTTCCCAGCGCATCGAGTTCGGCTTTGATTCGCTTGTAATCGTCCGATTCTTCGAGAGGAAATTTGTATTTCTTTGAGGCTTCGACGACTTCGGCCAACTCTTTGTCTAATCCGGCGCGCTGCGAATCGTCGGCAGCGCCCAACGCTTCGCGCGTAATTGGCGCGAGACGCTTTTGCAGAAAATCGTCGATCAGCACGCGCTCCTGATTGAGCACGCGATAAATGCCGAAATCGAGGTCGAGGTCTTGAATCTGAAACATCTCGCGGAGCAGCGCGACGAATTGAGTTTGAGCAGAGTTGGAGGGCGAAATTTCGGTCATAGAACCATTTTACGCGTTTGTGGCTACTAAATTCAAAGCCCGAAAAGGCTGTCCGCCTACGCCGACAACTCATGCTTTGCTATCCAACGTCAGATTCAGTTTTAAGATGCTGCGCTTGCAGCGATTTCGGCGCTCAAAGCGTGAGATGGTGATTATCTCGAAGTTCAGGTCTGCCACCGTTCATCGTGGCGACTCGTCGTTTTCCCTTCCGGCGAGCTTGCGGGATCTCAAATCGGTGGTTGCACCGTGCTTGTTTCATCCATCAAGTACTCGACTACAGCATCTATACAAACGATATAGTCGGCCTTTTTCAGCTTTTCGAGCACTCTACATCGCTGTAAACCCGATTTAAGAATGGACATTCGCGCGGCTGCTTTCGTGGTTGCCTCATTCGTTCACCGTCTTGTCTGATTGAATTGAAGTCAGTGAAGCAGAAGCGCGTGGATGCCCTGAAATCGTCAACAATTCGCCGGTTTCGGCTTCTGCGGCGTGCCACAACTCGCAAAGTCGAAGCGTCACGCGAACCAGGCCGGGCCGGAACGGAACCGCACACAATGCGGCTTCCTCGTGCAATAAATCGAGTGCGCTCCTGGCTTTCTCACGTTTCCAAGTGGCTGCGCTCTGATTACTCGATTTATTGCGCGGTTCAAGCAGCGCAATGATTTCGCGCTTGTGCTCTTTCCACGCGGCGCGGTCGGCGTCAGTCAGCAGGTTTGACGGCGTGACGCGCAAAGTTTCGCCCTGAACTTCAAGCACTGCGCCGCGTGCGCGCAAGGCGGTCACGAAAGCCGGTGCGGTCATGTGAGCACCTCGCTTTCGTCGTCGGGTTTAGGTGCAGAAGGTGCACAACTTTGGTCTTTTTCAAATTGTATACGAGGCATTTTACAGCTCTCACGCGTACCTTTTGAGAATTGGCTAATTTCTGCACCTTCTGCACCTAATTCATTCAGAGTTCGTCGTTTTTCGGCCGAAAACGCCACAAAACGGACACCACCGACGATTTTTGAAGCTTCTAAGCCATGCGACGCACACGCTTTTGTCCAGCGGTTGCGGTTGAGTGGACGAGCGTCTTCGCTTTCGCACCAAGTTTCGTAGCGACGTCGAAGATCGGCTTTTTTGATTCCAGCCAGCAATTCGCTTTCTTCAATGGTTTCCCAAAATGGCGTGATCGGGTCGGTGTCTGCCCAAAATTGCGCCGTCGCTCGATTAAGACAAGCAGCGCGGTGAATGTCTTGATTCGCAAAAACGCGAGCTAAACCTTCCATTGCCCACGCTGCGAAGCCTTGCACGAGCGGCGAGTGTGCATCTTGTCGCACTGCTTCAATGCGCTTGCCGCCTGTCAGTTGCAGCGGCGCGCCGTTGCCCAAAGCGTGATCGAAAGGCAACGCGATAACGCGGTCTTTCAGTGCGGCATCGTAAGCATCCATCTGCGGCGGGTCGTTTGTGACCATCAAAAGCACATGGCGCGGCGGCGCGGTGAATGCTTCGCGGAAAAGGAAGCGCACAGCCAAACGGTCGCCACCTGAAAGTGTTTTGAGCAATTCGGCTTCAAGGCGTTGGCTTCCGGCTTCGCTGCAAACCGCCAAACGGCGGTTCCACAAGTCGGCGCCCAAGCGTTCGCGGGCGGCGCTATCCTGGAGCTTTTTCGGGTCAATTGTCGCCGACATATCGCCTAAAACGGTTTGCAGCAATTCGGTGACGGTGCTTTTTCCGGTACCTTTTGGCCCGTAGAAGAATGGAAGAAGGCGCAAGTGAGATGCAGCCGAAAGGATGTAACCCGAAACATCTTGCACTGTTTGCGCGAAGTCGGTGTCGCTGGCCGTGAGCCTATCGAGTACTCGATTCCATTCCGCGCGGTCGGCGTTGAAGTCGAGGGCAACGGGCGAAATATGCAAAAGATAGTCGTCGCGCCGATGTTCGCGCCACTGGCCGCGCGCCCAGGTGCCGTTTTGAAAACCGATAACCCACGGCTTTTGATCGAAACGTTCGGTTTCAACAGTGAGAAGTCCCGCCGCAAGATGCAGCGCGCCTTCGATGAACTGTTTGCTTTCGGCTTGTTTGGTGTGGCGAAGCAACGCGGCGGCGGCGGCGCTCATCGCTTTGGCGTCGGTTTCGCGGCCATCTTGTGCCAAAGTTGCGGCGAAGCGATAAAGCTGCGCGCCTTCGGTGCGAACCATTTGCGCCAGTGTTGCGACGCGTGCTGCCGTGCAAGTCGCGTGTTTGTCGTCGCGTTGCCAGCAGCGCCCGTTGTAGACGAGCCAACCTAAATTACTGTTGTAGCAAAGCTCTTCGCCCAAGTTTTCGCGGATGCGTTGCGCGTGTGCGGCGTGCGATGTGAGGTTTTCGACTTCCCATTTGGGATGTAGAAGCTCGATCAATTGGCGCGGGCTGTACTCTGGTTTGCCTTTTTCATTGGTTGAAAACGGTGACGGAAGTTTGGACGTGGCTTCGCCGATCTGCGAAAACAACTCGTGGGCGGCTTCAAGTTCGCGGCCTTGCGTGTTTGGTGGAATCTTGTCGGCGGCGTCTTTTTTCAAGAGCCGATCAATCCACGTCAGCGCATCGTTGGCGGCGAAAACATCTTCGCTATCGCCTTTGCTGATTTCGAGCAAACGCGCGCTCATTTTGGCACGGTTGCCGGTCGCTTTGAGCAAACGCCAGATGATTTCGTGATCGTGGTTTAAGTCGGGGTTGAGCACGCGGGCGATTTCGGGCTTACGAAAAGCCAGCGCGACGATGCTTTCTTTCGGGCAAACCCAATCAGGCGTGACAACTTCCGGCGTAGCGCGGTCGTTCGAGTACTTGTTACCAGTGTTCTGCGGCGTGGTTTCTGCTAAAATTTCGGGCATCTTGATACCTTTCGTGTAGGTTTCAAGAAACGTCGTGAACGCTCCGCATCGGCTCAATACGGGGCGTTTTGCTTTGCAGAAGGTGGCCCTACAAATAGCAAAACGCCGCAGCGCGGTTTCCCCGTCGCGCTGTGGCGTTTTTGCCTTATGTCGTCGCTAATTGTTGGTGGAAGGATAGGCAAGGATACGCAATAAATTATTTCTGTAAATCTATTGCGCTGCAAATTGACAGCGGCCTATACTATCTACCAACTACAGCGACGAGAGGCGGGGAAACCTACTCTTGGAGCGACTTCAGGCCGCTTTGCTTCTGCTACTCCCCCCTATCCGGCAAGATGAAAGGGAAAGCATAAGGCAAAGTGGCCTTCTTCGTTTCTTGTATCAAATTATAGCGGATTTTTGCAACTCATTCTTCGTCTTTTTGCGTCTTTTTGCGGTGTTGCAACCGGTGAGCGTGACACTTTTTCGTTAGCACGCGACTTATCCAAACTTATCCATAGGCTTTCCCCTATCGAACGCCTAAAATCAATTTCCGCAATGGCCGCATTTTGCGCCGTGCTTTGTTTTGCGCGGCGTTTTTTTGTCGTCTGCGGCATTTCCCCGTCGTGGCATTTATCGGCGCTTGTGGTGCATTCTCGCGCGAAGTTTCGCCATCGTTTCGAGTACTCGATTTCGTCACAACTTGTTCTAACTTTGTCCAACTTCCTATATTTCAGATATTCAAAAGTCCAGACTTTCAGCGTTTTGACTTTAACCAATCCGCGAGTAAATCTTCGATCAACTCCGAGTACTCGCGCTCCTGACCTTCGACGAGTAACGAGATTTTCACATCGCGGTGCGTTTGCTTTTTGATATAAGCCGTTGTCTGCACAAAGTCAGGATCACTGCGTTTTGCGTTGGGACGCCCGACTCGGCGCGTGATAGTTGGTGCGCCATTACTTGAAACATCCGCCAACACGCGCACATTTCGCGCAGGCTGTGTTTCAGTGGGCTTTTGTGGCACCGATGGCACTTCGTTCGTTTCGTCGTTTTGTGTCCCGTTTTTGGCCGCCAGCACCGCGGCGAACTTGCTTGTTTTCGTCGTCATTTCACATCTCGCTTCGATTGTTTGATTTCGCGCACGATTTCTTGTGCCAGCTCCGAGTACTCATCGTATCCCAACTGGGCGCGCGGGTCGGAAACGGCATCCACTAACACGCCTGATAGAGCTGCTTTCTGGAACGCGACGCGACGGTGTATCATCGAATTGAAAACCTGCAAACCCGCATCACGCAATGTGCTTTGTGCTTCTTCTCCATCGCGGCTGGGGCGCGGTGGCGTCATCGTCACGAGTACTCGATAACGGCCTATGCCCAGGCCATCGTTTAATCCTTGCAGCGCGTCAACTGTTTGCATCAAGGCATCAAGAGAAAGAGCGTCCGGCGTCGTCGGCAAAATCAATAGGTCGCAACCCTCGGCCAAGGCTTCTAAATCTTCGCGCGATGGTCTCGCTTGCGTGTCAATCACAATATCTTCGTAGTCGCGCACATAGCGCGCCGCCTGTCTTTCGTCCACAACCTTAAATGGTAGTGAACCGCGTTTGCTCCAGCCCGTTGCGCTTCTGTTCGGATCGCCATCAATGAGAAGCGCGGTCGTCTCTGGCTTTTTAGCCGCATCTTTTGTCACGCTAAGACATCCAGCCAGATGAACTGCTGTTGTGGTTTTCCCTACACCTCCTTTGAACGATGCTACGGTGATAATCATTTTGCGTTGTTGAAAATTCAAAGATTCAGAAATTCAAATTTCTGCGTTTTTAGACGTTTGAACTGTCAATCCGTTGCATCCAAATGTTTGCACATGATGTTTGCACATTGGGCCAATGGAATTTATCAGCGAATTCTTTGCTGATTAGCCTGAGCTGTCGGGGTTGGCTGGATTGCCCGCGCCTTATTCATGTTCAAAGAAGCTTTCTTAGCGTTTGTTCATGCGATGTTCAAGAGATCAGTGAAGCAATCACGGCTATCGAACAATGGCTTCAGGCAATGGCTTCAAGTCCTTTTTTGCGGACAAGCGTGAGGAGTTTGAGCGAAGGGCCGCCTGGCGACTTTTCGCCGCGCTCCCACTGGCTCACAACACCCGGCGAGACGTTCAAATAGCGCGCAAAAACCGCCTGGCTCGCCTGCGCTTCTTCGCGGATCGTTCTGATTTCCTGTGGCGTCAGCTTTCCAACTGGCGTCAAGCACATCTCATCAAACTCGCGCATCGTGTCTTTCGACACCACGCCCACCTCATAAAAGCCGGACATCGTTTCGTGAATTGCGGCCAAAGCTCCACTCTTATAAGTTTTCTTCATTGCATTGCACCTCCGTCAGTTCTCCCGCAGCCAGCAGTTTCTCAAGCTCCACATCATCGAACGCCAAAGAAATTTCGGCAGCGCGCTTGAAAGCTTTCAATTCATCGTCGCGGATATTGTCCCTTTCGTTTTTGGCAAAGCCGTAAACAAAGAAACTGTGCTGGCTGACTCGAAACAAGATGATCGAACGAAAGCCGCCTGACTTTCCTTCATTGGCACGGGCGATGCGTTGTTTGATGACGCCGCCGCCCAAAATGGCATCAATGACGCCGCGCTGAGCATTACTCACCGCTTTGCACAAATCCGCATCTTCGATCTTTTGCTGACGCGCAAAACGCACGAACCATCGGTTCTTGAAAATGCGCCGCGTCTCAGCAGAATCGGGATATGTCATTTCTATAGCACTAAGTGTGACACCTTGAGCGCGTAAAGGCAAGCGCGGTGAGTATCGAGTACTCGATGTCGCGCTCAGCTTGCGGCAAGCGGGCGACGCGTATTGGTAAAAATGGCGCGTGCTGCCTGTGGTTGCCGCGCGACAATTCCGCAACCGCCTGAATGCAAGCAACACGTAATCTGTCTTTCTATTTTACGTGTTGCTGCAAATGGCCTTGAACAGGTGTTGCTTTTCGTTGCTTTTCGTCGCATCACTGCCTGCCCCATATCGCTACATATCGCTACATTCGCTACCTGCTACATATCGCTTCGTTTCGCTACATTCGCTGCCTGCCCCATATCGCTACATATCGCTGGCTGCGTCTTTTCGCTACAGGTTGCTCTCATTCTGAATCCAATGTCATATAACACCCATGGTGAATTTCTCTGGGTGAGACATCAATGCCAGCAAAATAAAAGCGCACCTAATTCGATTCGCCTGCTTCCCTTCGCTCCTTTTTCTACACCGTGTTTTACCGAACAAAGCCAATTTATCCGTTTGAATTTTGTTGAATTCTGCCGAACAAAGCCAATTTGCGTCAATCGACTGACATTTCGTCAGGAGGGAAGCACGCTTACTAGCTGTCGGATTTTGCCTGTCAAGCCAGCCATCAGGCGTTGCGCGCCTTTTGCAAGCGCTCCAACTCATGCAGCGATTTGTGAAGGCTTTCACAGGAAACGGAATTTACAATGGGTTAGCGCGTTGCAGGGGAGCGTAGTGGCCTGAGTGTTCCAAGAATAGAGCGGCGCGGCATTGAGGGTCGTAGGACTGGTCAGCGCTTCGCTTTGCTCTCTCTTGAAAATATTTGTTCTTAGAAACGTCCGTTTTTGAGAAGAATGGCGAAGTCCCCAATTCGTGCCGGTTCAAGATCAACTTTCTTTCTCATAAACCTTTCTCGAAACTCATTTCTTGATTGAACCTCTAAAAACGAGTTTCGAGAACAGCGAGAACAGCGACCCCAGAAAGAGAGAAACCATGCTGATTGGCTACGCCCGCGTCTCCACCCAAGACCAAAACCTTGATCTACAAATGGCTGCCCTGCAAAATGTGGGTTGCGACCGCATCTTCGACGACAAGCTGTCCGGCACGCGCCGCGACCGGCCTGGATTAGAACGCGCCCTTGATCTGCTGCGCGAAAGCGACACTCTTGTCGTCTGGAAACTCGACCGTCTGGGGCGCAACGTCAAAGACTTGGTCGAGTTGGTCGGTGACCTCGAAAAACGCGGTGTTCACTTTCGCAGCGTGACGGACGCCATCGACACCTCGACGGCGGCGGGCCGCTTCTTCTTTCATGTGATGGCCAGCTTGGCGCAAATGGAGCGAGAACTGCTGCTGGAACGAACACGCGCCGGCTTGGACGCGGCCAGAGCGCAGGGGCGAGTCGGGGGGCGCAAAGCCAAGATGACACCCTCCAAAGTGGAAGCCGCGCACAAACTCTTGAGCGCCGGTGTTCATCCCGGAGAAGTGGCCGCCAATCTCGGTGTTTCTCTTCCGACGCTGTATCGTTGGATTCCAGCAGGGGAGAAAACAAATTCATCCACTGCAATGCACTAACGGACTTTAATTTCCCTTTCCTGTGGTTACCCCTTATGCCGCACCTAAAACGATGGAGAATCGAGCCAAACCGCGATCTTCGAGTCGGTTGAGACGCTGAAATAGGTTGAGACGCTGAAATAGGTTGAGACGCTGAAATAGGTTGAGACACTGAAACCTGCGTATGCGGAATAAACAAATGTTCTGCCGTCGCGCACGGTTTGGTGGTGGTTATTACAATTAAAGATATTATGAACGAAGTTGATGCTGTCCTCCAGCGATATGACCGTGCCGTTGAGTTAAATACGCGCATTTGCTCCCGTGACCCGTCTATCTGGCATCGACCTGATACAAACGAATTCACTGCGTTGCGCGCACTGCTCACGCCGCTTGCCGAAGGTGGCGAGATGCGCTGCCAATACGCACTTGCGACGATTTACTGGCTGGGGTTCTGTTGTGAGAGCGAGGAGCAATACTTGCGGGATTACGGTGAAGCAATCAAAATTGCGACCCGTTGGTGGATAGCGGCTGCATCGCAAGGACATTACTATGCGTTGGATAACCTCATCACTTGCGGAGTAGGCGCAGAGGCAGACAGCGTGAAAGAGGCAAGAAGACAGTTTGAAGAACAAAACAAAGACTTGGTTGGGTGGTCACATAATATGCCGGTTTATGGGCCTGATTTCATGCAGGCGCTTTGCAAAAGCGTATATGGCTGTGTCGTCACAGATGAGGAATAAAACGTCCCAACAACGGCAGAACAGGCGCTGCATCCGACCGCCTTCGGTTGTTCCCGGTGCCTTCGGATGATTGAACTCGTTCTCGCATTTTTATTAAGCATTTGACATCTTCTTCAAGCCTATTTGCAGGGACTTTGAACAATGCTATCTGAGTCCATCTCAGTAACGATTTCCTGGATGGGCACGAAGACGAACAGCGAAGGGACAAAGGCCAGCAACGTAACAAAGAAGCGGCGCCCGCATCGAGTACTCAATGCGGGCGCCGTC
>JAABUK010006037.1_pt1 | contig 18366 bp, 17 predicted proteins | sample 5559141 | NCBI WGS metagenome assembly JAABUK01 (sample SAMN10711869, study PRJNA513367) | rock metagenome | isolation source: Antarctica rocks | place: Antarctica: Victoria Land, Pudding Butte nord | collected 2016-01-03 | reverse complement strand
AGCGGCGACCTCCAGGCGCTCTGCGCGACGTGCGAGTGCGTCATGCACAAACGGGTCAACCTCGCCCGGTTTCGGGCGGAGGCGGCATTTCCCGACGCCCAAGTCAGGCCGGCCCCGCCCACAGTAAGCAGACACGGATTGCGCAATCTTGTCAGGTGTTTAGCCAAATTCTTGCCCGCCATGGCGGGCTTGAAGCGCCGGAACACTAGAGGCGGCGATCGGCGGGGCGAACTGTAAGCGCTCAGTGGCTGGCCCAGTCAGGCCGCCCGACCGATGGCTTCGATCGGTTTCGAGCACCAGCGCAGCAGTTCGGTGAGCTTGGATAGAGTGATTGGCGATTCGGCTCACACGACGCGCAGGTAGGCTCCCGGATCCAGGCCGTTGAGCTTGATGGGTGGATGGCCTCCGCTCCCAGAATCACAATGCAACTGCGGCTGCCGAAACGCCGCAGGTACAGAGGCCACCATGGGCAAAGTCAAAACGGTGAGGCTCGACACCGGCAAGCGCGTTCTCCAGGTTCACGACGTCGATCCGGCGGGACGGTTGAGGGCAACGTGCTGGGTCAGCTCCGAGGCCTTCGCCCAAAAGTACCGGTCAAAAACATGTGCGATATGTCCTCGGCCCGGTCAGGAAGAATCGGGCCTTCATGGGCACTGTCGCTACTATGCAGTCGGCGGGCCATAGCCGCCGCCGGTAGGTGTACGGATCGTGATGGCCTCGCGCGCGTCTAGCTTGGTCTGGGCGCAGCCGCCAAGGCGCTCCTCGGAACCGTCCCCGCGCCTCACGATGTTTTCCCCGAGTTCTCCCGGCGCGCCGCCGTTGAGCCCGAACGGGCGGATCCGGCGATGGCCGGACAGCACTGCGCAATCCATGGACCGCAGGAACCGGATCGTGCGCGAAGTGCCGTCTCCGGCGTGCCAGCGGCCGCGCCCACCCGAGCCTTGGCGGATGTGGAAGTCCTCCAGCACCACGGGGTAGCGCAGCTCCAGGATTTCGGGGTCGGTCAAGCGCGAGTTGGTCATATGCGTGTGAACAGCGTCGGCGCCCGAGAAGCCGGGACCGGCCGGAGCACCCGAGCAGATCGTCTCATAATACTGGTATTGGTCGTCGCCGAAGGTCAGGTTGTTCATGGTGCCCTGGGCGGCGGCGAGCGTGCCCAGAGCGCCGAACAGGCAGTTGGTGACCGCTTGGCTCACTTCCACATTGCCGGCCACCACGGCAGCGGGAAAGCGCGGCGACAGCATGGAGCCGTCCGGCACCACGATTCGGACCGGGCGCAGGCATCCGGCGTTCATCGGGATGGCCGCATTCACCAGGACGCGGAATACATAGAGCACGGCGGCCCGCGTCACGGGGCTCGGCGCATTGAAGTTGTCGTCGCGCTGCGGCGAGGTGCCGGTGAAATCGACCGTCGCGGTGCGAGCCGCCCTGTCGATCGTGATCTTGACCCGGATGAAGCAGCCCTGGTCCATCTCGAGCTCGAACGCCGCATCGGAGAGCCCGGCCACCACGCGGGCGACGCTCTCGGCCGCGTTGTCCTGCACATGACCCATATAGGCCTGCACCACGTCGAGCCCGAAATACGCGACCATCTTGTTCAACTCGGCAACGCCCTTCGCGTTGGCGGCGATCTGTGCCTTGAGGTCGTTGACGTTCTGCACGACGTTCCGGGCCGGATAGAGAGCGCCCGTGAGCAGCGCCACGAGTTCCTGCTCGCGGAAGCGGCCACGGTCCACCAGCTTAAAGTTGTCGATATAGACGCCCTCTTCCTCGATGGTGCGGGCCAGCGGCGACATGGATCCGGGCGCCGTGCCGCCGATATCGGCGTGGTGACCGCGCGAGGCCACGAAAAACAGCAAGGTGCCATTGTGGCCGAAGACGGGCGTGACCACGGTGATGTCCGGCAGATGGGTGCCGCCGTTGTAGGGGGCGTTCAGCGCGAAGACATCGCCGCTCACCATGCTGCCGCCGAAGGCTTCGATGACGCTGCGCACCGACATGTCCATGGAGCCGAGGTGGACCGGCATATGCGGAGCATTGGCCACGAGCGCGCCTTCGTGGTCGAACACCGCGCAGGAGAAGTCGAGCCGCTCCTTGATGTTCACCGAATAAGCGGTGTTCTGCAGCGTGAGGCCCATCTGTTCGGCGATGGACATGAACAGGTTGTTGAACACCTCGAGCAGTACCGGATCGGCGCTGGTGCCGGCGGCGGCCGCGGACCGGAGCGCCTCGACGCGCCGGAGAATCACGTGGTCGCGCGCCGAGATCTCCAGGCGCCAGCCGGCCTCGACCACGATCGTCTGGTTCGGCTCGACGAGGATCGCCGGACCGGCGACCGCCATGCCGGGCCGCAGGTCGGTGCGGAAGAACACGGGCGCGTCGTGCCACTCGCCTTGCGAGAAGAAGCGGGTCTGCTCGGCCGGCACTGGGCGCGCGTTGCTCAGGGGGTGTTCGGGCTCGTCCACGGTGCTGCCGCCGCCGATCGCCTCTGCGAACAGCGCGTCGAAAGCGAGCGGCTTTGTGTCATCGATAAAGCCGAAGCGGCTGCGATGTGCCGCCTCGAAAGAATCCTTCATAGCCGCGATCGGCCCGAAGGCCACAGCGAGAGCCGTATCGGTGCCGGCGTAACGCAGATACGCTTGCCGGCTAATCGCGATGTCTGATCCCGCGACGCCCTGGCTCGCGAGTTCCTCCTCGGTCTCGGCGACCAGGGCCGCGAGCCCCGCTTCCGCGTCGGCCAGGGCGGCATCGATCAGATCGGCATGGAAGGTCCGCTGGCGCGTGGCCCGGATCGCGGCAAGGCCCATGCCATAGGCGGACAGCACGCCTGACAGCGGATGCAGCAGAACCGTGCGCATGCCGAGGGCGTCGGCCACGAGGCAGGCGTGCTGGCCGCCGGCGCCCCCGAAACACTGCAGCCCATAACGTGTGACGTCGTAGCCGCGCTGCACCGAGATCTTCTTGATCGCAGAGGCCATGTTCTCGACGGCAATGCGAACGAACCCATCTGCCACCGCCTCGGGGCCGCGCGTGTTCTCCATCTGGGCCGCCCAGGCGACGAACTTTTGGGCGACGCCCTCCCGATCGAGCGGCTCGATCCCCTGAGGCCCGAAGATCCTGGGGAAGAAGGCGGGCTGCAGTTTGTCGAGCATCACATTGGCGTCGGTGACGGTCAGCGGGCCGCCGCGCCGGTAGGCCGCGGGGCCGGGATTGGCGCCGGCCGAGTCGGGCCCGACCGTGAAACGCGATCCGTCGAAGTGCAGGATCGAGCCACCACCCGCCGCGACGGTGTGGATCAGCATCATCGGAGCCCGCATGCGCACGCCCGCGACCTCGGTCTCGAAGGCGCGCTCGTATTCGCCTGCGAAATGGGACACATCGGTCGAGGTGCCGCCCATGTCGAAGCCGATCACACGGTCGAAGCCGGCGATGCGGGCCGTCTCGATGCAGCCCACGACGCCGCCGGCAGGGCCCGACAGGATCGCGTCGCGGCCCTGGAACAGCCCCGCCGCCGTCAGCCCGCCCGAGGAGGCCATGAACATCAGCCGGCAACCGGCCGCGTCGCCGCCGAGTTCGGCTGCCACCCGATCTACGTAGCGGCGCAGGATGGGCGACAGATAGGCGTCGGCCACCGTGGTGTCGCCGCGCCCGACCAATTTCACCAGTGGACTGACCACATGGGAGGGCGAGACCTGGGTGAAGCCGATCTCGCGCGCGAGGGCGGCCACGGCTGCCTCGTGCGCCGGGAAGGCGTAGCCGTGCATGAAGACGATCGCGCAGGAACGGATGCCATCCGCGAAGGCCTGCGTCAGGGCGATCCGGGCGGCCGCGAGATCCACCGTGGTCTCGACCGTGCCGTCCGCGAGCACCCGTTCGGTCACCTCGATCACCCGCTCGTAGAGCTGTTCGGGTTTCTGGATCTTCTGGGCAAAGATGTCGGAACGAGCTTGGTAGCCGATTCTCAGCGCGTCGCGAAAACCGCGCGTCGTGACCAGCACGGTGCGGTCGCCCTTGCGTTCAAGCAGCGCGTTGGTGGCCACCGTCGTGCCCATCTTGACGGCCCCGATCCGCTCCGCCGGGATCGGAGCGCCGGCCGGAACGCCGAGACAATCGCGGATGCCCTGCAGGGCGGCGTCGGGATAGTGCTCTGGGTTTTCCGACAGGAGCTTTCGGGCGAGGACCCGGCCCTCGGGATCGCGAGCCACGACGTCGGTAAACGTACCGCCCCGATCGATCCAGAATTCCCACTTAGCCAAAGCCGCGCTCCCGATGTTCCATGCCGGCCGATATCCACAAATCGTCGATAAAATGTCAATTGTGGACGCTCAGCTCTTGTCCGCCTACAGGTTGATCTGTTGCTAAGCAGGAATCGGGACATGGCGGACAAGGCGGTCGAGTTCAATGGACCGGTGGTCTCGTCGGCCCACCTGGCCGCGGGTGCCATGCCGGCGCTGTCGGAATTCGAGTTCGGCGCCATCATGGTGTCGCATGCCTTCGAACGATGGATGGTGCGTTGCATGGCAGCCGCCGGGGTGCCGGACTTGTCACCGGTCGATGTGTTGGTACTGCACACCGCTTTCCATCGCGGCAAGCCCAAACGGATGGCCGATATCTGCCTCGTTCTGAACATCGAGGACACGCATGTGGTCAGCTATGCCGTCAAAAAGCTGGCCCGGTTGCGGTTGGTTGTGACCCGTATGCAGGGCAAGGAGAAGGTAATCTCCACCACCGAGACGGGGGCCCAGGCATGCCAACGCTATCATGAGATCCGCGAGACCCTCCTGGTGCGGTCGGTGGCCGCCATGGGGCTCGATCGAATGGCCCTGGCCAAGATCGCCGCGCAGATGCGCGTCTTGTCCGGTCATTACGACCAGGCAGCCCGCACTGCGGCCTCGCTTTGACTATTGCATGTTTCGGAGCCAGTCTGGCGCTTGGGCGAAAAAGAATGCCTGGCATTTCGATCTTGACGATTTGCCGACATTTTGTTGGTGTTTTTCCCGGTCCGTTTCATGCCTCTCGACGCAGCTCGACGGGCGCCACGGATCACGCAGGTTGAATAAATCCGGGCGGAGCGTCCGCTTGGCGGTTTGTGGAGGGCGTCTTGGAATTACGTCGACTTGCATTCGCGCTCGCCACGACGGCGCTGACAGCCCCTGCGCTGAGCCTCGGCTCCGCTCAGGCCGCAGGCACCCTGATCTGGGGCATGCCGGCTGAAACCGATACCCTCGACCCGCACGCAACCGGCGGCTGGAGCACCTACCAGATCACCTACCAGATCTTCGAAGGTCTCGCGAAAGAGGACCTGACTAAGCCCGACGAGCCCACGCCGCCACTGGTGCCGGGGCTCGCCAAGGCCTGGGAGATCTCGGACGACGGCCTCACTTACACCTTCCACCTGCGCGAAGGAGTGAAGTTCCACGACGGCACTCCGTTCGACGCCGCCGCGGTCAAGTTCAATTTCGACCGCTTCTGGAACGAGAGCTCGCCGGACTTCTTCAAGAAGGCGAAGGCCTTCGTGATTACCTATACCAAGTGGATCAAGAGCGTCGACGCGATCGATCCGATGACCGTGAAGGTCACGCTGAACGCGCCGAACTACCAGTGGCTCCGGCAGGGTCTCCAGAGCTATGGCCAGCCGCTGATGATCAGCCCGGCCTCGGTCAAGCAATTCGGCAACGACGGGGTCGCCTTGCACCCGGTCGGCACCGGCCCGTTCAAGTTTGCCCAGCGCGACCAGGGGGTGAAGACCGAGCTCCAGCGCAACGATGATTATTGGGGCGCCAAGGCCAAACTCGATCGCGTGATCTTCCGTCCGCTGCAGGACCCGGCGACGCGTGTGAACGCGCTCGAGAACAATGAAGTTCAGATGATCACGACGCCCCCGTGGGACGAGATCGATCGGCTGGTGGGCGGGGGTTTCAAGCTCTCGACGAACAAGAACGTTCCCTACATCAACTACATCCACCTGAACTTCAGGAATCCCGCGCTGCAGGACGTCCGGGTGCGCAAGGCCATCAACATGGCAATCGATCGGGCGGGGATCGCCAAGGAGATCATGCACGGCACGGGCAAGCCGGAATATGGGATGCTGTCACCCGGTACCGACGCCTATGACCCCAATTTCAAGGGCTACAGCTACGACCCGGAAGGCGCCAAGAAGCTGCTGGCCGACGCTGGCGCCAAAGACCTGAAGCTCGTTTTCGAGCTTCCGCAATACGGCACGGGCGAACTCGTCGAGACTTGGATCCAGCGCGATCTCAAAAAGGTCGGCATCGACGTGGAGCTGCGGAAGTACGAGTGGGTGACCTATCTCGGCAAATGGGCGGGTGGCATGGCGGCCGATGTCTCGATGAACGAGATCGGATGGGGCATGTCGACCCCGGCCTGGATCGGCATCGTGACGCGCTGCGACTCGGCGCCCCCCGGCGGCATCAACTCCGGCTTCTACTGCAACAAGGAGGTCGACAAGCTGCTCGACCAGGCCATCGTCACGCGTGACCCCGCGGCCGCGAAGGAACTCTACCAGAAGGTCAACCGGATCGTGATGGACGACGCGGCCTTTGTACCGCTCGACGACGACCTGCAGCCGATCCTGCTGTCGCCGAAGGTCAAGGGCTTCGTGAACCCGCCGGAGGACTGGTTCGACCTCTCGACCGTGACGGTCGAGTAGCGGCGGGCATCGGTGGGACCGTTCATCACACGGCGGCTCGTCGGGGTGTTGCCCGTGATCGTCGGCGTGTCGATCGTGATCTTCCTGCTGATCCAGCTCGCGCCCGGCGACGCCGCGACCGTGCTGCTCGGGCCGCAGGCGACCGAAGCCGCCCGGCAGGAGCTGCGGCACACGCTGGGGCTCGACCAGGCCCTGCCGGTGCAGTACTTCGCCTGGCTCGTCCGGACGCTTTCGGGCGACTTCGGCAGGTCGGTCGCGACGCAACTGCCGGTCGCGACCTTGGTGCTGCCGCGCTTCGTCAACACGCTGATCCTGACCTTCGGCAGCCTACTGCTGGCGGTCGTGATCGGCTACTCGGTGGGGCTCTTCGCGGCCCTGCGCGCCCATTCGCTGTTCGACCGGGCGAGCATGGCGGTGGCGCTGCTGGCCGGTAGCGCGCCCCCCTTCTGGCTCGGCCTCATCCTGGTGCTGCTCTTTGCGATTCAGCTGCGCTGGCTGCCCGTGTCCGGGATGCAGGACATTGCCGGCGATGGCGGAGCGCTCGACGTGATGCGCCACCTCGTGCTGCCCGCCGTCACCACCGCGCTCGGGCCGGCCGCCATCATCGCCCGCATCGTGCGCTCCAGCGTAATCGAGGCGCTGGGCCGGCCCCATGTCCGCGTGGCCCGGGCCAAGGGGCTGACCCGCGCCACGCTGATCAGGCGCCACGTGATCCTGAACGCGCTGCCGCCGGTCGTCACCATCACCGGGCTGCAGCTCGGCTACCTGCTCGGCGGCGCGCTGCTGACCGAGGTGGTGTTCGCCTGGCCGGGGCTGGGATCTTTGCTCTATGACAGCATCACGGCGCGCGACCTGCCCGTGATCCAAGCGACGACGCTGCTCATCGCGCTCGCCTTCGTGCTCGCCAACATCGTGGTCGACATGATCAACGCCGCCCTCGATCCACGACTGCGCGAAGCATGAGCGAGCTGGACGCCTCGGCCCGGGCCGGCGAAGCCGACACGCGCGCGATCGAAGCCTCGCGGGCCGGTCCCGTCCGGTCGCAGGCGCGCTTCTGGCGGCTGAAATCCTTCGCGCGGGACCGCGGGGCGCTCGTCTCGGGCGTCCTGCTCGCCGCGGTCGTGCTGGCCGTGGTGTTCGCCCCGGCGATCGGCCGCTACGGCCCGGACGACGCCGACAACCTCGCCCGCTACGCGCCGATGGGCGTCGGCCGCCACCTCCTGGGCACGGACCAGCAGGGCCGAGACATGCTGGCGCGTCTGCTGTTTGGCGGGCGCGTCTCCCTGCTGATCGGCGTGGCGCCGACGCTGGTGGCCGGGGCGATCGGCCTGGGACTCGGGCTGGTGGCCGGGTACGTTCGCGGCCTGGTCGACCAAATCATCATGCGCTGCCTCGACGTCGTCTTCGCCTTTCCCATGGTGCTGCTGGCAATCGCGATCGCGGGCTCCATGCGGCCGGGCGTGCTGACGGAGATCATCGCCATCACCATCGTGCTCATACCCTATTTCGCGCGGCTGGCCCGCACCGCGACCGAGGGCGTCGTGCCCATGCCGTTCATCGAGGCCGCGCGGGCGGCCGGGGGCACGCGTGCCACCATCATGCTGCGCTATGTGCTGCCGAACGTGTTCTCGCCGGTGGTGGTCTACGCCACCACGCTGATGGGACTGATGATCGTCGTGGGCTCCGGGCTGAGCTTTCTCGGCCTCGGCGTGCAGCCGCCTACGGCCGACTGGGGCGCCATGGTGGCGGAAGGCCGCGTCGTGCTCCGCCGCGCCCCGCACGTCACCATCCTGCCCGGTTGCGCCATCCTGATCGTCTCGCTCGCCTTCAATTTCCTGGGCGACGGCATCCGCGACGCTCTCGATCCACGGACCATCCGGCGATGAGCGCGCCAGCAACCCTCGCGGTCGCCGACCTGCGTACCCGCTTCGGCACCACCTCGGCCGGCGCGACCGTGGTCGACGGCGTCAGCTTCACCCTGCGGGCGGGTCGGACGACCGCGCTAGTCGGGGAATCGGGCTGCGGAAAATCGGCGACGGCGCTCTCGCTGATGCGGCTCATTGAGCCGCCCGGTCGCATCATCGCGGGAACGGTGACGCTCGACGGACGAGACCTGCTCATCCTCGGCGAACGCGACATGGAACAGGTCCGCGGCGCCCGGATCGGCATGATCTTCCAGGATCCGCTCACCTCACTTAATCCGGCGCTGACCATCGGCCAGCAGATCACCGAGACCCTGCAAGCCCACCAGCCAATGTCCCGCGTCGAGGCCGACCGGAAGGCCGTCGGCCTGCTCACACGCGTCGGCGTAGCCGACCCGGCCCGCCGCATCCATGACTACCCTCACCATTTCAGCGGCGGGATGCGGCAGCGCGTGCTCATTGCGGCCGCGCTCAGCTGTTCACCCAGCGTCATCATCGCCGACGAGCCGACGACGGCGCTCGACGTGACCGTACAGGCCAAGATCCTGCGCCTTCTGCACGACCTGCAGGCCGACATGGGCGCCTCGCTTCTCCTCATCACCCACGATCTGGGCGTCGTGGCCGCGATGGCCGACGAGGTGCTCGTCATGTATGCGGGCCGCATCGTCGAACGCGCCGACGTCGACACCCTGTTCCACTACCCGCGCCATCCCTACACCAAGGCGCTGCTGGCCTGCGTGGCCGGGATCGAGGACGACCGCAGCGTTCCGCTGGAGCCGATCGGCGGCAGCGCGCCGGACTTGCGGCATCCGCCGGAAGGGTGCCGTTTCGCGCCCCGGTGCCCGGCCGTGCGGGACGTGTGCTGGCGGCAGGACCAGCCGCTACGGCACGTTTCCGCGACTCACGAGGCGGCCTGCGTCCTGGTTGAACCGGAGCCGGCTCTTGCCTGACACGCTGCTCGAAGTCGACAAGCTGACGAAAGCCTTCGGGGCCCGGCGCGCGAAGAGCGCGGGCGTCAAGGCCGTGGCGGAAGTCGGCTTCACGCTGCGGCGCGGCGAAACGCTGGGCCTTGTCGGCGAGAGCGGATGCGGCAAGTCGACCCTCTCGCGCCTCATCCTGTCGCTGCTGGAAGCCGATTCCGGGCAGGTCCGCATCGGCGGGGTAGACTTCATCCATGCGCCCGACCGCCAAAAGCGCGAGATGCGCCGGCGCATTCAGATCGTGTTCCAGGACGCGTTGTCCTCGCTGAACCCGCGCATGACGGTCGGCACCAACATCGCCGAACCCATGCGGCTGCAGGGCCTCGGTACCCTGGCGAACCGCAGGGCCGAGGCGCGCCGTCTGCTCGGGCTCGTCGGCCTTCGCCCCGACGATGAAGAGCGCTACCCGCACGAATTTTTCGGCGGTCAGTGCCAGCGCATCGCCATCGCCCGCGCCCTGATGCTGAAGCCCGAGATCATCGTGTTCGACGAGGCCGTCTCGGCCCTCGACGTGTCGATACGCGCCCAGATCCTGCGCCTCATCCTCGATCTGCAGAAGCAGTTCGGGCTGTCCTATATCTTCATCTCGCACGACCTCGGCGTCATCAAGCGGATCTGCGACCGCGTGGCCGTGATGTATCTCGGCCAGATCGTCGAGATGGGGCCGGCCGACGCCGTCTGCCGCGAGCCGCGGCATCCCTACACGGCGGCGCTGCTCGGGGCGATCCCGATCGCCGATCCCCGGCGGCTCAGGGTCGCGGATCTCGGGCTGATCGAGGGCGACACGGTGGGGCCCGTCAAGCCGCACGCCTGCCCGTTCGAGCCGCGCTGCCCAAGGCGCTTCGCGCCCTGCGACAAGGCCCGGCCCGCGCTGATCGACGTCGCGCCCGAACACAAGGCGGCCTGTTACCTTAACGGCCCCGAAGCCTACGGAGGAACGCCATGAACCAGACCCCCAAGATCGTCGTCACCGGCTTCGAAGCCTTCGCGCACGGCACCGAGAACCCGACGCTCGACGTGCTGGCCCAGCTCAGGGCCGCCAACGACATCAAGGGCGACCTCACCACCGTGCAGATGCCGGTCGACTCGGGCCAACTCGCCGCGCTCGCCAGCGCCAAGCTCGACGAACTCAAGCCCGATATCTGGATAAGCCTCGGGGTCGCACCCGGTCTTTCGGTTATAGCGGTCGAGCGTATCGCAGCCAACGTGATGGACTTTCCCATTCCCGACAACGTCGGCACGCAGCACGGCGGTGCCCCGGTGTTCGAAGCCGGCCCCGCAGGTCACCTCGCCACCTTGCCGGTCAAAGCCATCGCCTCGGAGCTGCGCGCCGCCGGCATCCCGGCCAAGATCTCGAACTCGCCCTCCACCTATCTGTGCAACCAGATGATGTACACGGTCCTGCATCTCATCGCCGAGAAGGGGATGGCAACCCGCGCCGGCTTCATCCATGTGCCTGCGCACCCATCCTATGTGGCCAAGCAGGTGTACCCCTTCGTCGAGATGCCCTCGATGAGCATCGATCTGATGACGGCCGCGGTGAAGAGGGCGATCCGCATCACTGTTGCCGTCGAGCAGGATCACCTTCAGCCCGCCTTCAATTACTAGGCCGGCGTCGTTATAAAGCTGAGCACGATATTGCAGCTAATCAGAGGAGGAGAAGATGTCTCAGTGCGAGTTCATGGACGTTTCCAATTTTCTGCTGCAGAAAGGCGGGATCTTGCCACTTGCCCGTCTGGCTTACCGCACAGTCGGAAGCCTGAACGCCGCCAAGGACAATGCGATCCTTGTGCCATCCTGGTACACCGGCACGGATGCGGACAGCGAGCTGTTCATGTGCGGTGCACACCGCGCCTTGAATCCAGACAAATACTTCATCATCTTAACCAACCTCCTGGCGAACGGGATCTCGTCATCGCCGTCCAATACGCCGGCCCCATTCGAGAAAGGCCGGTTCCCCAAGATCACCCTATTCGACAACGTGGTGCTCCAGCATAAGCTCGTGACCGAGCGACTGGGCCTGCAATCTCTTCGGCTGGTGACCGGCTGGTCGATGGGCGCCTGCCAAACCTACCAGTGGGCGGCCCAGTTTCCCGACATGGTGCAGGCCGCCGCGCCGATCGCTGGTTCCGCCCGCACGGCATCGTTCAACAAGGTCTTCCTCCTATCCCTGCGGCGGGCCCTCGAACTCGACCCAGCCTATCAGGACGGGTTCTACGATCGCCCCCCGATAGCGGGTCTGCGAGCATTCTCCGCGATCTATGCCGGATGGGGGGTCTCCGAAGCGTTCTTCCGCTCCGAAGCGTACAAGTTGTTCGGCGCCAAGGACTACGAGCAGTTCGTGCAATATTTCTGGGAACCGTTCTTCCAGCGCTGCGACGCTAACAATCTGCTTTCACAGTTGTGGACCTGGCAAACGGGGGACATCAGTGACAACCCCATATACGGGGGAAATTTTGAGGCCGCGCTGAAGGCTGTAAAGGCGCGGACGATCATCCTGCCGGTCGACCTGGACCGCTATTTCCCCCCGGTCGACGCGGCGTACGAGGCCAAACACATGCCACAATGCGAATGCAGGATCGTGAATTCGATCTGGGGCCATATGGCGCCGATGAATGCGGGCGATGTTCCCGCCTTTGACGCCGCCTTGGCCGAACTCCTCGACGTGTAGGCCAGCTGCTGGCACAGACTCCCCAGCCGCAAGTGCAGCAGCGCATCTACTCGATCGACAGCTTCAATGGGGAGCCTTCCGCGCGACGGCCGATGGTCGCGAACTGTGCTCGCGTCGCGTTCGGCTGCCCAACGTTGCGGAGGAACGGCCGGTTTCGGACAGGGGCCGAGCTGAGACGAAATGGCCGGGTCTCAGTGACTTCTGCTGCTCCGGTGCCAACGTGATCGAATGACAGCTATCCGCTCTCATCGTCTCCAAAGCGGTCAGGCGGCATTCGTGAAGTTCCCATGGGTATGGAGAGCGACCGATGCTCTGCCAAAGTGAGGTCGCCAAACCACTGGAGACCACCATGCAAGTTGCCGCCACCGCTATTGAGGGCCGGGCCGCTGTCCGCACCGATCTTGCCGCGATCTTCGTCTCTTTGGAACTCTCTCGTTCAAAGTGGCTGATCACATCGCTGTCGCCGGGTGCAGGCCAGAAGATGTCGAAGTTCATTGTTCCCGGCGGCGACGTTCAGGCCTTGCTGGAGCGCTTCGAGGATTTGCAGCGCAAGGCGGCGGCGCGTACCGGCCGAAGCTTCCGGATTATATCGGTTCAGGAGGCTGGCCTGGATGGATTCTGGATCCACCGGATCCTTGAAGGCGAAGGGGTCGAAAGCTACGTCGTCGATCCTGCATCCATTGCCACGTCGCGCCGGCGGCGGCGCGCAAAGACCGACAGGATCGACGGCGAAACACTGGTCCGGGCCTTGCTCGCCTACAAGCGTGGCGAACCGCGGGTTTGCGCCATGCTTCGCGTGCCGACACCGGATGAGGAAGACCGCCGCCGTTTGGTGCGTGAACGCAAGGCGCTGATCAATGAGAGAATAAGGCACGTCAACCGGATCAAAGGCCTGCTCTTCAGCCAGGGAGTCTCCGGATACGAGCCCCTGAATCGAAATCGGCGTGAACGCCTCGAAGCGCTCATCACCGGCGACGGTCGATCATTGCCGAAAGCGTTGAAAGCGCAGATCAGCCGTGAACTCGATCGTCTCGAGTTGTTGATCGAGCAGATCGGAGATGTCGAGGAGGCGCGCGACGCCATGCTTGGTTCAGATGAACAATCAGCAAGAGAGACGACGCTCCTGCTTAACCTCAAGGGCATCGGCCCCGAGTTTGCCGCGGTCCTCTGGTCCGAAGGTCTGTCGCGGCCCTTCGACAATCGAAGGTAATTACCCACCTGCCGATTTCGGGCTGATTTATCGTGTGCCGACGGTGTGGAGGATTGTCTGGAAGGGGTTGGTTCCGGGCCGGAGACGAGCCGTGTCGACGACGGTGCGGATATCGGCTTCGCCTTTGGCGGCCCACATGACGCGGTAGCCGTTGGTAATTTTTCGCTGGATGACGGCGGGTCTGAGCGCACGTTCACAGGCATTGTTGGTTGCCTCGATCATGCCGGGCCAGAGTGCGAAGGTCAGAAGCTGATCGCGCGCTCGTCTGAACTTGCGCTGGACGTTGCGGGCGAACTCGCACGTGGTCGAGGCGGCCAGGATGTCGTCGAGACTTCGCTCCAGCGCGCGCTGCTTGGCCGCGATGGTTGAGGCGGCGAGCGTTCCGATGTCGTCGGCCAATGCGAAGGCTCGTTTTAGCCAAAGCCTCAGGCGGGAGGGGAGGACGTCTGTGCTCGCCTCGTCGGCATAGGCGACATCCCGGGCCAGATGAGCCAGGCAGGTTTGGTGCGCGTCGGCGTGTCTTTGTTGCGCCGAGTAGCGGTCGGAACACCAGACATCGGGCCGGTGTCCATTCATCAGGCTCTGAACCACGATGGCGCCGCGTGTCGGGGCGGCTTGATGGACCACCGCGTCCGAGCAGCGAAACACCCATTGATAAGCGTTGCTCCCCTCGATCCGGACACCGGTCTCGTCGGAGGCAATGACCTTGGCCTGACGCAACGCCGAAACGGCCTTGTCGCGCTCGGCTGTAAAAGTGGTCTGCGCTCGACGCAACATGTTCATCAGGCCACCCTGGCTGATGGTCAGACCGAATAGGTCGACGAACGCGCGCTGTAGCCGCTCGTAGGACAAGGCCTGGAAGGTTTTCAGGTAGGTCGCCACGGCGTGCAGCCGGGGCCCGAATGGTGTCTCTTTCGCCGCATCGGGCACGGGCGCGATAACCAGCGCGCCGCACGATGGGCAATGCACCGCCCGTCGCCGATGCCGCTCGACCATTGGCTTGATCGCGGGCAATTCCACCGTCTCATGCTCGCTCACGGTCTCGGCCGGAAGATCGCCTGGCAGGGCGGCGCTGCAGCAGGGACAATGATCAGGATGATGATCGACAACGCGATCGAAATCCTCGCTCATCACACGGCTGTGACCTTCGTGGCCCAGCTTGGCACCACCGGGTTTGGCCTTATCCCGACGCTCCTTGCGATCAGTCGATGGTGGTTTGGACGATGTACGCGAGGTCCTCTCTGGTCGCTGCATCCGCAGCACCAGCTCGATCAACTCTTCCTTCGTCAGCCGCTGCAAATCACCACGATCCATATCCCTATCGATTCAGGCTTTCTCACCCCTGGCAAGGCCCTGGGTAATTACAATCGAAGGCAGGTGGCCGCCTACGCAGGACTCGCGCCCACACCCTGGCAAAGCGGCCAGGTCAGCCAGGATCAAGGTGTATCGAAGTCGGGCAATCCCAGGCTACGCGCGACGCTGATCCAGGTCGCATGGCTGTGGGTGCGGCATCAGCCGACTTCCGCGCTCACCGCATGGTTCAAGGCGCGAGTGGCGCTAAACGGCGGTCGTCAGAAGAAATCGACGATTGTCGCTCTTGCCCGCAAGCTTCTCGTGGCACTCTGGAAGTACGTCAATGCGGGGGTCGTCATCGAAGGTGCCGTTGCAAGGACCTAACGAGCGCCAGTCACCCTGTTTCATCAATCTACTGGGATTAGCAATCCTGGTAGGTCCTCGATAGACGAGCCGACGAAACTCATGGCTTGAAATGCCGCTGTTGAAGAATGGCTTCGTCTTCCCGAGTCCAAATCCGCCGCAAGCGGGATCATGGTAGGGGTAGTTCTCGATCGTATGGCCGGGGACGAACCACGTTGTCGCTATCGAATACTTCTCCAGCAGCTTCAAAATCCGTTCGGTCGCCGGGATGCCGAAGTCGCCGCGGGAGATCATGGTCGGGGTCACCAGGCCACGTGCGATGTTCGCGGATGCAGTGTCGTGGTCGAACGTCAGACATACCAAGTGTTCAGGCATGCTCGGTCCTTTGATTTCTTGCGATCAGGGGCGGTGCGTGGTGGGCATAATTAACGGGTCACCTAATAGTGGTGCCCCAAACCAACCCTCGCGTCAGAGCCAGCCACGTCCATGCCCGAACAGGCCATGGGGCCGAAAGCGCATGACGACGATTGCGACGACAAAGACAAGCGGTTCGGCGATCACGGTCGAAAGGAAGAACGGCAGCAGGCCCGTTGGGACCCCGATCAGCACGGCTCCCAATACGGGGGCGATGAAGGTTCCCGTGCCGCCCACCATGACGGCCAGGAACGATTGGCTGAGAAAGTCCAGACCAAGTTCCGGGTACAGCGACTGGAGCGGCACGATGAACGCTCCGGCGATGCCCGAGAGCGCGGCACCGAAGGCGAAGGTGCCAGAGTAGATTCGCGCTGTCGGCACTCCCGACGCGCCGGCCAGTAGCGGGTTGTCGAGGGTGGCTCGAATGACCAGTCCGAACCGCGTGCGTGTCAGAAACAGATATGTCGCCAGCAGGGCCCCGGCCGTTGCCGCTATGATGATGAGGCGCCAGATCGAGAGGTCGGCACCGGCTATGGAGATCGAGCCCGTCACAGGCTTGGGAACGGCCTGGGTCACGCCACCCAGGTAGGCGCGAACGGCTTCGCGAATGACAAGGCTGAGGGCCCAGGTGCCCAGGAGAGCGGCCACCGGACGGGCGTAGAAACGCCGGATCACCGTTCGTTCCAGCCCCAGGCCGATCGCTCCGACCACGATGGGGGCGAACAGGATCCCGGTCCAGAGCGGCCAGTTCCAGGCATTGACCTGATAGACCACCAGGGCGCCCAGCATCACCAATTCGCCCTGGGCGAGATTGAAGATCCCCATCATGCTGACGATGACGGCGAGACCGAGCACAAGCAGCACGAGAACGGAAGCAAAGCTCAGCGTATCAAACGCTATTCGGACTAACTCGGACATGCTCGTCAGTTTCGGTCGTAAGGTCTGCCCAGGCACAATGCTTGGGCATGCTGGATCAGTGCGCTTGGGGCCAATGCCCCGCAAACGGACAGGCTTGCTCGAAGGAGCGTGCTGCCTGGAGCACTAGAAGGTCGCAGTGCGGGGGGCCGACAATCTGCAAGCCGATGGGCAGCCCGGCAGTCGTGAAACCGCAGGGCAAGCTGACACACGGCTGCTGCGAAAGGTTGAAAGGGTAGGTGAAAGGATTCCAGTTGCGGTCCAGTTCGCCGTCAGTACGCATCGGCATATCGGTGCCGACCGCAAAGGCGGCGGACGGCATTGTGGGCGTGACGAGGAGATCGAATCGATTGTGGAAGGCATGCAGCCGTGACGCAAAGATTGCCCGCCGCTCATGCGCATCCAGCAACGCGGCGAGGGGCACCGCGGCACCAGCCTCGCCGGCCGCGCGAAGGGCCGGCTCCAACTTGGCGAGTTGCACGGCACTCATCGATTTCTGCGCGCCGTAGCAGCCGACCTTCCAGAGCGGCTCGAAGATCGCATTGGCGTCGCTGACGTCCGGCTCCGCCGCTTCCACTACTGCGCCGGCCTCTTCGAATGCCGCAACCCCCGCCTGGACCGCGCGAGCGACCTCCGGATCAACGGGCGCGCCGCCGAGCGCCGGACTGAAGGCGATCCGCCGCCCGCGGATGCCGGCATCGAGTGCATCGGTCCATTGAATAGTGGCGGCCGGCAGAGCCGTCCAGTCACGCGGGTGCGGGCCGCTGACCACGGACATCACCAGCGCTGCATCCGCGACGGTACGCGTCATCGGTCCGGCATGGGCCAGCGTGCCCACCGGGCTTGCCGGCCAGAGCGGAATGCGGCCGTAACTGGGCTTAAACCCGACGATTCCGCAATAGGCCGCAGGAATGCGGATCGAGCCTCCTCCATCCGTACCAATCGCGATCGGTCCCATTCCGGTTGCCACCTGCACCCCAGCGCCGCCGCTCGACCCGCCGGATGTCCTCTCCGGGTCCCAGGGGTTCCGGGTGATGCCCGTCAGCGCCGACTCGGTCACGCCTTTCCAGCCGAGTTCGGGGGTGGTTGACTTGCCGAAAATGATAGCACCGGCTGCCCGCAGGCGCGCGACAAGTGGAGCGTCTTCCGTCCAAGGCCCGGCCGAGTCTACGGTTGTCGACCCTCGCCGGGTTGGTAGCCCTCGGGTAAGCAGCAGATCCTTAATGCCGATCGGGATGCCGTCGAGCACTCCTTGCGGGGCACTCGCCCGCCACCGGGCAGTCGATTCCTCGGCAGCCCGCATGGCGCCGGCGCAATCGAGGTGGCTGAATGCGTTCTGCTTCGGGTTGACAGCAGCGATCCGCGCCAGAACCGCCGTCATTACCTTGGTCGGCGACGTCTGGCCCGACCGGTAAAGCGCGATCAACGCGGTTCCGCTTCGCCGTACCAGCTCGTCCATGCTCACTCCAACGCCGGTTCAGATATATGACCAAACCCTAGTTTAGTTCGAAATCTCGCACAACCTGGAAGCCGGTCGACTCCTGTGCCCGATCCGCTCAGGTAAAACGCTATGTCGCTGGAAACCCGGATCGATATTTCGGTGCTACGTTATCGCCGCCCTTATAGGGGTGCAGCACGTCCTAGCAGGCCGCTGAAAAAGGCTTCGTTTCGTCGTTTTCCTAGGCGGCTTGTCGATTTCAGGGGTGGTCAGGCGGCTTTTTGGAGGCGTGGCGCTGGTGTGTGATCTTCTGAATGAGTCCGATGCGCGCCCGATCCGGAGCTTTGGCGCCTTTGCGGCCTGACTGAAAGGCGCCCGTCATGCGGCCACCTGTGCAGCGAGCAGTTTCGGCAGGCGGATGAGGTTGCAGGCGGCCGCCGTCAAGGTAAAGGCCATGTCGACGCGCTCGCGGCCGCGCACCCGGATGCGG
>JAABUK010006036.1_pt1 | contig 18366 bp, 17 predicted proteins | sample 5559141 | NCBI WGS metagenome assembly JAABUK01 (sample SAMN10711869, study PRJNA513367) | rock metagenome | isolation source: Antarctica rocks | place: Antarctica: Victoria Land, Pudding Butte nord | collected 2016-01-03 | reverse complement strand
CAGGGCCGCCTTGACGCGATATCGGTGGAGATGGCCGACAGTCCGCTACCCGAGCGGGCCGGGATCCCGGGGGCGGTGTTGATGAGCTTCATGGGCGGCGCGGTACTGATCCGCCGGGCCGCCTATCTGGAGGTGGGCGGTTATGACCCGGCGTTCTTCATGGGCGGCGAGGAGGAAACGCTGGCGCACAAACTTGTCCGGAGGGGGTGGCACCTTCGCTACCTACCTGAGGTGGTGATGCGGCACTATCCCAGCGTCGCCAACGCCCCGCATCTGCGCGCTCACGGAATGCGGAACACCCTGTGGAACGCGTGGCTGCACCGCCGCGCATTTAGCGCGGTGCGGTGGACCGTGTTCACCCTCGTCGACACCCCGAAGAACGTCGACTGGTTACGGGGAACCGTTATGGCGGTCAAAGGCGTCCGCTGGGTGGCCCGGCAACGCCGGCCGATGAGTCGCCAGCTCGATGCGACGCTCACCGTTCTTGACCGGCGTCGATTCGCCGCCCGCCGGTCGCTGTTCAACCGCATCGCCCCGATGCGCTCCCGCGCCGGCGACGGGCAAGTCGAAAAATACGACCAGCGGACCAGCTCGCCCAGGTAGCCGGCAGGAGATCCTGGAACTCCACCTTCAACCCGCACCACCGGGATACGCCCGACCGGAACCAGGTCGACTAATCGCGAGTCCTGGGGCCGGTCGTCGGTCGCTCCGCAGGCGCAGTCGGTGAACACTCGATCGAGCGGTCAGGTTGGCATGGATTCGGTGTCGCTGTCACCATGCTCGTCGTAATGGCCTGAGTGCTCGGCGTGCTGGTGCCCGTCATGCAGATAGTCCAGGTGATCATCGTGTGGGACGCTCTGATGGCCGCAGTCGGGACCGTGGACATGCTCATGCTGCTCGTGCTGGCCATGATCTGCAGTGGTAGTCATTCCATGCTCCATCTCCGAGCGCGGCAACGGCGTGCTGATCACGTCCGCTGCGCCAGCATCGACCAATTTCCGGGCAGCCGGGCAGGTGCCCGCCGGTAACAGTAGTCACGACCGTCACCGCTGTTAGTGGCAGGGCAGACAGTCAGGCGCTGCCTGACCAATGCCCAGTTCTAAGCTCGACAAGCCTTGGTTCCCGGGTCGCCATCCATTTACTCAACCGACCAGCAACCCATACCTGCAGCTCGGCCGAGTACAGGGTGTACCCAACCCGGAGCGCACCCCCGCACGCAAACCCTCCGCATAACTGGCTAGTGTCCTGCGCCTGAAGTTCGTTGTCATGTGAAGTCATGTGCCATGACCGGACGGCCGAAAGCGTTGCTGGAATCAACATCTGATGAAGGCGAGCAGCTGAACCGGTAGGTTTCGGTGGAGGAAGTCGCCGCGCAGCTTGGGGTTTCGATACCGACGGTGGGAAAGTGGCGGTCCCGGTTCGTCGAGTCCAGGCTGGACGGATTGGTCGACGAGCCACGCTCGGGTCGCAAACCCACGATCACCGCCGAACAGGTCAAGGATGTGGTGGTGGCAACTTTGGGAATCGACGGCGGAACACGCCACCCACTGGTCCCGAAAGAAGATGGCCGAGCGCAGCGGACTGTCCAAGTCCACGATCGGCCGGATCTGGAAAGGGTTCAGCCTCAAACCGCACCTGACCGACGGGTTCAAACTGTCCAACGACCCGATGTTCGTGGACAAGGTCTACGACGTGGTCGGGCTTTACCTCGGTGCTTGCTGCCGTCGGGTCAGCGAGGCGTGTCTCCCTAGGGGCCTTGCCTGCAACAGGGCACCATCACAGTCCTGACCGCCTCCCCCGATCCGACGACGGCCATCCGTTCCCGAGTTGACAGGAGACGAACGACAGAGTCCATGATCCCTCAGCCCCAACCAGATGATCCCGACGAAGTGGTACTGGGGGTGGATACGCATAAAGATGTCCAGCGTCGCTGCAGCACTCACCGCATTGGGCGTTTTGCTGGCCACCAGCAGCTTCCCGACCACCGCTGAGGGTTACCGGGCGATGCTCGCCTGGGCCCGAGGGTTCGGTGCCGTGCACCGCGCCGGCGTGGAGTGCACCGGCTCCTACGGCGCCGCCTTGTCGCGTCACCTGCACGCCGAGGCGGTCACCGTCATCGAGGTCAACAGGGCCGACCGTGGCACCCGTCGACGCCGAGGCAAGACCGACACCATCGACGCCGAGGCCGCCGCTCGCGCAGGGTTATCCGGTCGCGTTACAGCCATCGCGAAGGCCGGCGATGGGCCTGTGCAGATGTTGCGGATGTTCGAGCTGGCCAAAGCCAAGGCCAAGGGTTGGTTCGGCTGCGGGAACCGCGTAGCCACCTGCCCCGAAGCCGCGGCGCCGTCGACGCCGTCGTGGGCAGCCCGCCGAGCCCGATACGACCAACCAACCTGAGCTGCACCACGCGACGGGGCCACCCGGCGTCCAACTAGCACGACGACAGCAGTTTGCCGATGGTCGAGGACCGCCGAACCCGTCTCGGGCTGTGAGCTGCGAGAACCTGTGAACCGAATGTCGCGCTGCCATCCGATTCCGCGAGAACCCGCCAGGTAATTCGGTCAACATCTGCCATTTAGCTCCGCGCGGGTGACACACCAACGCCCGGGGCGCGATCGGTCGAGCCGAAGGAGCTGCGGTCCCCCGGCGGCGGTGACCGGTCATTTCGGTGCCTCGTTTCTCCTACATGGGTTCCAGATGATGATCCCGCTATCTCTGCAGTTCTTCTCCAAGGGGTCCGTGGGTGCGTGGCCGCGACTATCCGCCAGGTTCGCAGGGCAAGTGACAGGCAGTTCGGTCAATGACGATCGAACGCCGCCAGAGGGGGCGATTCGATGGCTTCCGCCCGCCTTGACCGAACGTTCGATGAAGGAGACACCATGGCAACGACGTCCACCCGGGCCGGTATTGAACCGACCACCAAAAATGTTGCGTTCGACGTCCTAATCGGATTGACGGCATTGGCGGTCCTGTTGCAGGGGCTGTGGGCCGGCATCTTCCTGCAGCACGACGGGAAACGGGACGCCGCCTCCAGTTGGATCAACGTGCACGCCCGCGGCGGCGACATCGCGATCGGGCTCGCTGTGCTGGACACCGTCGTCGCGGTCATCAAGCTGCGCAGCCGGAAGGACCTCATAATCGGTGCTGCTGCACTGACCGTGCTGCTGGCGCTGGAAGCGTATGTGGGCGTTTGATCCGCGACGCCAGCAAGGACGCCCTCACCGTGGTGCACGTTCCGTTGGGTATGGCCATCATGGCGCTGGTGGTGTGGATTCCGCTGCGCACCCGAACCAGGCGGGCCGCTTCATAACTGACGCACCCGGCAACGGGATGACCGCTTGAAACGGCCGAGCAGAGCCCAACCGTGAAACGATCCTTCACGAACCGGGACCGATCTGGGCTAGCTCCGGCGCGCCCAATCGCGGCTAACGTCACGAGTATGCGACGTGCCGCCATTCTGCTTCTGCTCATGTTCACCCTGACGGTGTCCGCTTGTTCCTCCGGTTCGACGAGGAAAGCCACAGTCACCGTCATCACACCATGACCGGCAGCTCGTCCTCCGCGGTCAGCAGCTCCTCGACCCAGTCCAGCGGCTCGTCGGCCGCGGTGAACAGCTCATCGACCAGGTCCGGCAGCTCGTCCACCGCGAACGCGTCGGCAACCTCGCCGAGCCAATCGGCTCTGCTGAGCGCACCGTCGGCGTCCGCCAGCCCGGCGGCGACGCAGATCGTCAAGGTCGATCCCTTGACAGCGGACTGCCATACGACCCTGGACGCCGCGGATGTGAAGAGGGCGTTCGGGTTCAGCATCGCTGCAGGTGTACTGCGCAGAAAGGACATCGCCAATCCCGGCCGAGGCGGGATCGGCAAAATCAGGTGCTACTACCCCACCGCAGATGCGAAGGGACAAGCTCCGGTGGTGCTCGCGTTGACCCAATACGCCACGGCAGCGACGGCCGCGAAACAGATCACCGCGACTGTCGACTCCGAAACCCAGGCCGGCGCCGTCGCATCAACACCACAGGTCAACGGTTACCCAGCGAAGGTATTGCTGCGATCCGGCGGTCTCATCCTGCTCAAGTACGACACCTGGACCATCACCATCACCATCGCGGTCGCCGACAAGCTCGCCAGCGCCAACACATTAACCACCGGCCTACCGAAACTGGCCCAACAGGTGCTCACCCGCCTCATCAAAAACGGCTGACCAACCGCCCGGGACGGACCAGCAAGACCACCATCACCGCCGCAATGGGGACCCCTCCACTGACGCTGGGTGGGAGGCCGGTGGTGCTTTCGGGTGAAGTCACAAATAGGTGTATCAATGAGTGGTATTTGGCGTCGGCGAGTGCCGTCGGCGCAAAACTGGAAGGAGCTGGAATGAAAAGTTTTCGCATCACCGCCGCTCGCGTTATGGCTATCGCGGGCGTTTGCGGACTGATGTTGGTCAGCGTGGTGTCTCCGGCTTCTGCGAGCGCCACGAGCCTGAGCGCCTCGGGTAACGGATCTTCGGAGGTTCCGCCGGCCGTCGCCACCGACACTGTGGCAGCGACTGTGGATGTTGATCCCCAAGCGGGAACCATCACCTACACAGTGTCCTTCCAGGGCACCGAGCCGGTGGTGGCCGGTCACATCCACAAGGGTGCGGTGGGCGTCAGCGGTCCGGTGGTCGTCACTTTCGACTCCGCGGTGATCAACGCAGCCGGAAGCGCGACGGTGAAGGTCGACAAGTCCCTTGCCGCCGCGATAGTGGCTGACCCGGCCGGCTACTACGTCAACGTGCACACCAAATCTCACCCGTCGGGGGCAGCCCGGGGCCAACTGGCCGCCGGGAGTGGGACCGCGCCGACGGCTGTCAACGCCGGAAGTGGGGGCCAGTTCGCAGCAGCGCAGAGCGGGTTCGGCGGACCGATCCTCGCGCTGCTCATCGGATCGGTGCTCGTCGTCGTTGCAGCGGCCGGCGTCTACACCGTCCGCAAGCGGAGCGTCTGACACCGAAGTAGGTGCTAACCAATAGTCAACTGGCGGAGCGGCGTCGGAACTCCATCCGACGCCGCTCGCAGTCGTGGCACGGCCTGACTTTTTGGCTCTGTCTGCTGGTAGCTGGGATTCTGGTAATGGTTTTCGCGGCGATCACGCTGCTGTCCACCTCGGCGGCCAAGATCGACGCAGCGCAAACCGAGGGGAAATACTTTCCGTCAACGGTGGCCGCCACACCCGGAGCACCGGCAGTGGGACCAGCCTCCTCGGATTCAGTCATTGACCGGAGAGATTCCAATAGCCCCCCGGCCACTGAAGCAGGAAAAACGTCAGGTTCGCAATCCTTCCGGTCGTCCGCCGACAGTGCTTCAGCGGGGAAGGCAAAACGGAGTTCCAGTCGTCCGGTGATTCCGCGACAGCCGGCGGCGCAGACCCGGTCTGTCCCGACATCGATCCAACTTGGCGGTTCCCGGACGCCGATTCGCGTCGTGCCCATCGGCATCTCAGCGACGGGGACCCTGGAACCACCCTCGGACATATCCACCGCGGGATGGTGGGTATCCGGGCCCCGCCCCGGCGCCCCGGGCCGGGCGATCATCACCGGGCACATCGATTCGACCGCCGGTCTTGGTGCTTTCGCTGCACTTGACCGCCTGCACACCCGGGACACCCTCGCGCTGACCGAAGCGGCCGGAAGAGTTCTGCATTTCCGGGTGACCGCACGGCAACAAATCGAAAAGACACACCTGGACCCCCGCCTTCTGCAGAACACCACCAATGCCTCAGATCTCCTACTGGTGACCTGCACCGGCACGTTCGACTATTCCACCCACAGCTACGAATCCAATCTGTTGATCACCGCCGTTCCCGTCCGCCAATGAAGTCCACCCATCGCCGCCCCGATTAATCGGCACGGAGCGGACGAATGGCGGGTGGATAGCGTTTCAGCGGGCGAGTTGGCGGGGGTCGGTGAAACCGAGGCTGGTGTAGCCGGGGGCGCGTTTGGCCAGGGATGAGGCGAGGACGCCGGTGGCTTCGTCGTGGTAGTCGTGGACTTCTGCGGTGGTCTTGCCCGGGTAGGGGCGTAGGACCCGTCCGACGTACTGCACCAACCGGCCTTTGGAGGCGATCGGCGCGGCCAGGAACAGGGTGTCCAGGACCGGGCAGTCGAAGCCCTCCCCGATGTGAGGCCCTGTTCCCACGAGCAGGAGCGGTGGACCGCCTGGGGTGGCGACCAGGTCATCGAGAACCTGTTTGCGGGCGCGGGCGCCGAGTCCGCCGGCCAGGACCGCCGGGTGCAAGTTTTCGGCACGGAGTGCTTCGGCGATGCGCTGGACGTGGTCGGTCCATTGGGTCAGCACCACGCAGCGTCGGCCCCGCTCGAGAGCATCGAGGACGTCGGTGAGGATCTGTTGGGTGCGGTCCTGGTCGGCGACCAGGCTGCGGTAGATGGAGGCCATCCCACCGGGGTCCGATGGGTTCGCTCGCCCCTGGTAGCTGAACTGGGTGGGGTGAACGTGCAGGACGGGTTCAGGGACCCCGGCCCGTGCCGTCGCGCTGGGCAGAGTGCCGAACGCGGCTGTGGTGATGGTGTGTCGGACAGGGCCTAGTTGTAGGGCGATCAGGTCGTCGAGTTGATCCCAGCTTGAGGGGCACGGTGGTGGCGCCAGTGGAATCGGCTCGACCGCAGCTCGGGCAACGCCTGACTCAGGCGTCCAGGTCGAGCCGGTCCAGTCCTTTGCGGACCTGCTGCGCCAGAGCGTAAGGATCGCCGGCCTTGAACTGGTGCGCCCAGTACAGCTGCGGGTATTCGTCGGTCTCCTGGTTGTACAGACATCCCACCTGCCAGCCCATCGAGCGCATCAGCGCGGTGAGCCCCTGAATCTCCGCAGAGACCATTCCGAAGTCGACGACCACCGCAGACTTGGAACCAAGCGGCTCGAATGCAACGGTGGTAGCAACGTTGAGGTTCGGGTTGATCCGCGTTCCGCCAAGCCGGATCGCGTCCCTGCGAGGCACCTCGAAGCTGACGACCCCCTCCGACCCGACGGTCGGTATCTGCCCGATGATCTTGGCCAGCCGCTTGGTGTCCAGCGGGGTCTTCGGGTTGCTCGGCGCCCGCTGGGGCAGCGGTGTCGCCGTCACGCCCAGGACCGCGGCGACTCCGGCGGCGATGGTCCGCGGATCGCCGGTGGCCCGAAAGTGCATGAACCACACCATCGGGTCCCAGTCGTAGAAATGCTGATGCATCGCCTGGAAGGTCAGGCCGTGTTTGAGCATCTGATCCAGCGCCGGCTGCAACTCGTGCGCCAGGAACGGCAGATCGCCGTTGAACGCGGCCATTCCCTTCCCGTCGTCACCGTCACGGTCGTGGTCCCCCAGGCTCTGGAACACCAGATTGCCGTTGACCTGAAACGCCGGCTTGATCGGAACTCCGAAGGAGTTCTTCACATTGCTCACATCGTCGCGGTCGACCTCGATGTTCAGCACACCGTTGCTGACCGTGCCCTGGACGCCGATGATCCGCTCGATGTCCCTCACCGGCAGCTGGTTCGGCACCTCACCCGACGGGACGGCCGCTGCCTGCGCGACGCCCGAATCGGTCACCGAAACCAACCCGGCCACCAACAACCCACCAGCGGCAGCCGAACCCCATTTCAGCGCACTACGTCGCGACAACGATGCGAACTCGGGCACAATATTTCTCTGGCATCGTCATCCCATCGATAGCTGGTGCGGTGCGCGCATCCGGTAACACGCGCGGCGACCCAGGCCAGCGTGCATCCGGTTCAGACCAACGGGCAGCTACGAATTCGGTACCCACGGTCTGGGAATCCAACCGTAGATCCACCCACGGGGGCGGCCCTTCCCAAAGGCCGACCTTCACCGCCCGGACCGGTCGGCTCGGCTGATACACCCTGGCGCTGCATCCGCCGGGACCTCGCCTCGGGCCTTCGGGCGAGGCTGCGACGGTGGTCGCACGCCGCGAAACGCCGGTGAACCCGGCAAGCCTTCGCTGGAACCAGGCCTGTTACCCGAACTGGCCCGGTTCAAGTCGCTGCCGATGCTGGTGTGCCGTTTGTAGACCGGTCAGCGGTGGCTGGTCGGGTAAGAGATGACCGGGCAGCATGACCAGGCCGGTCGCCCTGGTAACCAGCCGACCGGGCCAGACCCCTGCTCGACTCCGGCAGTCCGGATCCGTTCGGCGCCGCGGTCGGGTTGCTGCGGCCAAGACCTGGCCGGCCAGCCACCCGAGATTCCACGTGCCACTACATCCCGATCTATTCGATGCCCGAACAGCCGGGTCGAGCACCGCCAGGTATTACTGGCCGGGGCCGCCCGCGTGCAGCGCCGACACGTCGGCCGCGGTCAGTGCGCGGTCGAAGACCTGCGCGTTGTCCACCGAGCCGTTGAGGTAGTCGACGGGGTTGCCGCCGTACTTTCCTCGACCGACCTCCAGGTTGCCCGTTCCCTTGTCGCCGCCGCTGAGGATGCCGACCGAGCCCGAGAGCGTGCCGTCGACGTAGATGGACAGCTTCGAGTTCGTGACATCCCGGACGCCGACCAGGTGGTACCACTGGCCGGCGACCGGCTGACCGACCGTGTTGGCCAGCGCCCGCACGCTGGCGAAGCTGAATGCCCAGCGCTTGTCGGCACCGGAGTACTGCAGGAAGAAGGCGCTGTTGGCGTCGCCGTCCTCGCTCATCACGGTCTGGAATGCTCCGCCCGCCTGATTGAGTTTCACCCAGGCCGAGACGCTGTAGTTGGTGTTTTCGGTCGGGATCAGCGTTCCGGTTGACTCGGCGAACTGGTTCGCCCCGTTCAGGGCGAGCGCGTTACCGGCCAGGCCGGGACCGAACGTCGCGCCGCTGCGAAGGGTGAGCGGGTGCTGTCCGACGCTGTCGGCCGCGGTGGTTCCCGCGGTCTCGTCGAACTTCCACCGGTCTACTCCGTTGAGTCCTGGGGTGCCCGGGGGCGCCGCCGGCGTGGGCTTGGAGCCGGCGGAGATCACCGCCAGGTTGGAGGCCCGCACCCGCGCCTGGTCCACCTTCTCGACCTTGCGGTCGTAGGTGAACAGACCGTTCTGCTCACCTTCGACGTCGGTGATCTGGGTGTAGACCGATCCGGACAGGCCGTAGGGAGCTCCCTTGTCGCGCAGCACGGCGTTGTTGGCCTCGTAGCCGGCGTTGAGCGCCGCGGCGTCCTTGACCGAACCGTAGGGATTGATCGAGGCGGTGGGCCAGATGTGATCGGGGACCGACAGTGTCAGCCCGCCGTGTTCGCCGTCGATGGAGGCCCTGGTGGCGTCCGGTGCCGGCAGGGCCGGGCCTTGGTACTGGTGCCAGTCGATGATGTCACCGGTACCCGGGTCGCCGGGGGTGTCGCAGCAGTTGGATCCGCTGCGGTTATCGACGAGTCGGGTCGGGTCCTGCGTCTTGACCTGGGCGCCGACATCCGTTGCCGCCTGCACGCTCCACTGCCCCCAGCCCTCGTTGAACGGGATCCACCCGATAATCGACGTCACGTTCTTCAGCTGCGTGACCATCTGGGCGGTCTCGGCGCGGAAGTTGGCCTTGTCACCAGTGGTGAGCGAGCCGTTCCGGCCGGTCGGAAGCGCGGGCGAGTCCTGCCAGACCATCATGCCGAGCTTGTCGGCCCAGTAGTACCAGCGTGCCGGCTCGATCTTGATGTGCTTGCGGATGGTGTTGAATCCGAGATCCTTGGTCTTCTGGATGTCGAACTTCAGGGCCGCGTCGGTCGGCGCCGTGTAGATGCCGTCCGGCCAGAACCCCTGATCCAGGGTGGCCAGCAGGAAGGTCGGCTTACCGTTGAGGGTGATCCGCTGCTTGCCGTTGACATTGGCGACCGCGATGGACCGCAGCCCGGCATAGCTTTCGACGCTGTCCGTGCCGGTGCCGCTGCCGCGGAGGGTGGCCTTGAACGTGTACAGGAACGGGTCGTCCGGGCTCCACAGGTGCGGTTTGGGCACCGTGAGCTTCATCGGTGCGCCAGGCGCACCCGTGCCGCCGGCGACTTTCTGATTTCCGGCGTAGACGTCGACCGAGAGGCGCTCATTGATCGGATTGCCGTTGAGAGTCGTCTTGAAGGTGAACGAAGAACTCGCCACATCCGGTGTCGCCGTGAAGGAAGCGATGCTGGTGGCCGCGACGGGCTCGAGCCAGACGGACTGCCAGATGCCCGATGACGCGGTGTAGAAGATTCCGTCCGGGTTCAGTCGCTGCTTGCCGACCGGGATGGTGGCGCTGTCGATGGGAGAGTGCACCGCGACCACGATCTCCTGCGGGCCCCTGGACCGAAGGGCGCTGGTGATGTCGACGCTGAACGCGTCGTAGCCGCCGGTGTGGCGGGCGAGCTCGGTGCCGTTCACATAGACGGTTGCGTCGTAGTTGACCGCTCCGAAGTTGAGCCGCAGATGCTGGCGGCGGTTGGTGAAGTTGCGCGGCACGTCCACCGTGCGGCGATAGAACATGTAGTCGGAATGCTTCTGCACACCGGACAGGACGGACTCGGCCGGATAGGGCACCAGGATCTTGCCGGCCAGGTCGGTGCCGAACGGCGGCGGGCTGAAGCCGTCGGTGCCCTCGTACTGCCAGAGCCCGTTCAGGCTCTGCCATTTGGGAGCAGCGACCGACGGCCGCGCGAGCTGCGGCCGGGGGTAGTCGGGCAGCGCATTGGTCGGCGACACCTCGGGCGTCCAGGGCGTTGCCAGCGGGGCGGTCAAGCCGCTCCAGGTATCTCCTGTCGGAGCGGCGGCGGCTTGCGCACCCCCCGGGGCTGCGGTCAGCCCGATGCTGCAGGCGGCGGCCAGCGCGATGCCCAGCCACCTCACGCGTAGATGCGTCATTCGTGACCAACTTCCTTGTAGTTCTCTGGTGGATCCGGTGGACAACTGATTTCACCAACAGTGCTTTTGGCCGGCATGCGGACGGCGGCCCATCCGACGGCTCTCAGGCCATGTGCCACCTGTGAGGTGGGGTAGCCCCTCCCTTCACCATTGGGGCCGCCTCCGGTAGATCGGCTACCTGGTTCGCACCTGGAAGCGGCTGACCGCAATCGTTCCCGGATCTCCGCGGAGGCCGAACATCGCGTGGTATCCAGCCAGGGTCGAGGCACTGATCGCGCCGCCGGCATCGGTCGAGCCCAGCCGCGTCCACGTTGTTCCGCGTCCGGAGTAGGTCGTCACCGTCGAACCATGGATCTGGAGCGCGAGTTGGTCACCGGGCAGCAGGGTCACGTCGGAACAGCACGTTCCGGTGCCCGACGGATTCAGCGTACCGCCGGATCGCACATCGATACCGGAGCTGTGGAAATGGTTGTTGTACCAGCCCGCCACGTAATTGTCGGAGCCACCGTCCAGTCCCAGGAACAAACTGTCCTGGTTGTTCGCCGACCCGATGAACGACTTGGCCGTGAGGATCAGGACTGCGTCAGCCGAAGCCGGCACCACCCCGCTGTCAAGCAGTCCGAAGAACGGCTGGCCACCCGATGCGCTCAGGGCCCCGCCGCCGACGGACAGCGTCGGCGTGACCTCCACGGGAAACGGTTGGAGCAGTTGATAGTTCGACGACGTGTCGGTGGTGAATTGGTCGTCCAGCTGCACCTTCGGATACGCGGCCGGGTCGAATCCGATCTGCGCGGCCACCTCGGTGTGGGTGGACAGCGTCGCCCCGCCGCGCTGCTGGAACGTCGCGACCGCCAGCAGCGGGTCCGATGCATCGCCGGTCGCCGTGAGCGGCGCCGTGACCGACCAACTGGTTGTCAGCGGCTTTCGGGTCAGCACCAAAGCGGCCGACGTAGCGCCGTTGGGCGTCACGGTCCAGCCGGCCGGGGCCCGCAGCGCAATGCTCGCGTGCTTCAGCTTCTGCCCGGCGGTGCTGACCGTCGTGGTGACGGTGGTGGTCCGGCCGGGCACTACCGTGACCTGCGCGCCGTTGTCGATGCTGACCTGGGCGGCCCGATCCGATGGTGCCCACGACTGCAACATGTCAAGATCGACAACCAATCTCCGAGTCTGTCAGACCGGCGACCTAGCCGAACGGCTCGCGGCCGGGTTAGTTCTCTCGCCTAGTCTCACCTTGTCACCGACAGGTCATACTCCGTCACCTGCAAATGTTTGAGCAGGAGGCCTAAACGGCCTGAAAGCGGGCAAATCACCGGGTTGGTAGATGGCGTCTGCCCACCGGGTGTTCGCCGGTCGCGCCGGACGGATTGGACGGATGCGAGATGGGTTGTCCGCCGCTAATTGATCGCCGTCGACCTGCCACCGCAACCCTTGACACGCACGGATCCGCGCGGTGGGATCGACGAGCACACTCACCGCTCAGAGATGGAGTACGGAATGCGTATCAAGACGATGACGGCCACCAGGCTCACACTGGTCGCGGCGTTGGTCGGGGCAGGAATCGTGGCGCTGTCGGGTTCAGCGCAGGCGGCGCTGACGACCTCGTGCGTGGGAACAGCCAAGAACGTGACCGTGCCCGGTGATCTGGTGGTGCCGGCCGGTCAATCCTGCGAACTGACGAACGTGGTGGTGCAGGGACAGACGACGGTCCGAGCGGACGCGGACCTGGTGACGACTCGGTCGACCTTCAAGGGCCGAATCGTTGTCGGCAACAACGGATATCTGGACCTGGACCGGACGACGGTGTCGAAGGCGACCAGCCTTGACATGGCCTACGGCGCCTATTTCCAGGACAGCACGCTGACCGGCGCTGTCACGGTCGCCGGTTCCGGCTTCCTCTACAGCTACGGATCCACCCACGCAGGGCAGGTCACCTCGACCCATGGGGAGACCTACATCGAGTCGGGTCGGCTGGGTCGCGGTCTGACCACCAATGGAGACGCTTCCACCGACCTGACCGACACCGTCGTCAACGGGAGGGTCTCGGTCGCCGGTGCCATGTTCGGAAGCGTCATCTGCGCCTCGGAGATCTACGGCAACGCCGGCTTCAGCGGTGCCGGGGTAGACGGTGTCGTGCAGTTGGGCACCTCCGGAACCTTCACGGACTGCGGATACAACGTCTTCGGGTCCAATGTCACCGTGCGGGGCAACCAAGGGCCGGTCAGCATCAGCGGCAACGTCATCCGCGGCAACCTGGTCTGCTCGGGCAACGCGATGAAGCCGACCGGATCCGATAATCGAGTACGCGGAACCTCGACCGACCAGTGCAAGAATTTGACCCCTGCCCAAGCGGCTGCCGCTCCCATGGCCAGGTCCAAGATGGCCTCTCCGAAGGACCGGGCAAACGCGGCGTTGGCCAAGATCAACCACCGAGCCAACGCCGGCAGAGCCGCTGCCACCGCTGCCGGAACGGCGCTGATCGGTCGTTGAGGTCCTGATGGTCGATCCTGCTGGCGGGGTCGACCATCAGGTCGGCCACTCGGGTCGGCCACTCGGGTCGGTCGTCGGTCGGTCGGCTCTGCGGGAGCACCACGATCAGGCCGGGCGACCTGCAGACGGTGTGAGTGGTATCCGGCTGAGACCCCGGACGATCCGGAGTGTGCCAACCACAGCCACAACCTCGGATGCTGTCGGAGCTGCGGATGACGCGGCGCAGGTACCGGGTTCCGACGCCGGCGATTGTCTGGCGAACTCCGCGACTTGCTGTTGGGTGCTGTCGGCGTGCTCACGCCGTAGCCAGCAGATCAGCTATGAACTGGCGGGCGGGCAACGCTGTTCAGGAGCACCAGGGCCGGAGAGATAATTTCCCGCAGGATGATGTCATGTGCTGGGTCCATACGCTGCTGCAGGACGGCAAGGGTGCGACGAGCGACTTCGGCGAAGTCGGGTCGGATGGTGGTCAACGGTGGGATGAAATAGGCCACGCGAATTGGTCAAGCCGGAATACAACCACTCGACCAGCCCGGCCCTGCGCAACGCGCTGGAGCACGCCTACCACGAGTGGCACGACAAGGCGTTCGCGTTCGCGGGCTACGACACCGCCGGCCGCGTCCCCGTGTCGACACCGACGACTCCGGCACCGACGGTCCCGAAACCGCAGCGCCGACCGCCCATTCACCGACAGTGCGATGCCGCGGCACCGACCAGCCCCGCACCACTGCCGACGTCGACACCGCAGCACCGACCAGCGCCACCATTGCTGCGGCCAGCGCCTCCACCGCCGCCGGGGACGATCGCGGGCCGGGCTGCGGGTGCAGTGGGTCGTCGGGCGGTTTGCAGCTGGACCTGATCATGACCAACCGGACATTGTTCGGTGGCGACGAACCCGCCCACCTGACGGTCACGAACCGATCCCAGGGCCGTTGGCCAGAGCGCTGGTCATCGGCAAACGCCGACACCGCCATCCGCACCTGGGCGCGTCGGCTCTACACCGACCCACCCGCACCCATCAGGTCGCGATGGACTCCCGGCAACGGCTGTTCCCCCGCCACCGCGCAGAAGTTCTGATTCCTGCGGGACCAGGCCTGCCGCACCCCGTGGTGCGACGCACGATCCGGCACATCGTCTCGTTCAGCGACGGCGGACCCACCGGCCTGGACAGTGGGCAAAGACTGTGCCAAGCGTGCAAACCTGAGCAAACAGAGCCGGGCAACCTGGACCGACCGTGACGGCACCATCACCACCGCCACCCCGACCGGGCACACCTACCCCAGCAGTCCACCGCTACCCCCCGCATCCCCGCCCTGGCCGGGCCGCAGCTTCGAAGAACGCCTCGCCCAAGGAGTCCTCGATGTCGTCTGACCGACGACCCCGCCGCGCTGGCGTCACCGTGCGAACGCAGCTACAGGTCGGCAGCCGGTTCGGCCCCACGAGCGCCCGCGTCCAACCGTGTGGTCGTCGGGACAGACGACGTGCACAAGAGTGACGGCGAGGAACGAAGTACCCGGGTCGAGTTCGATTCGGCGCCCAACCGCATCGATGTCCGTCTCACCCGGCCAGCTGCAGGGTGAGGTAGTCCAGGCCGGCGCTGTAGCCGATCGCCGCGGCATTCTTCCCGTCACGGTCAGCGTGAGCACATGGCGCCCGGCGCTGAGCTGGACCGAGCCGTCGTCGGTGAGCGGGGACACCGCGACACCGTTGGCGTGAAAGCCGTCGAAGGGCGTGTCCACGACCGTGCCGTCCACGGCCAGATTGCTGATGCCGTAGTCCGGCGCGAGGGTCTGCACGCTGGACAGCTCGTAGCGCCCGATGACCGGGACGGTGAACGCCACGGTCACGTGGTTGTCGGCGACCGTGGGCCGGAACCACAGCTGTGCGCCACCGGACCAGCTGATGCCGCAGCAGTTGCCCTGCGCCTCGGCCGGGCAGTCGTCTCCACGGGCGGCAGCAGCGCTTCCGCCTCGATGCGCAGGATGTCGCCGGTGGTCGCGCTGACTTGCGCGGAGCGGGCACCTGCGTTGCCAGCCGCGTCGACGGCGACGGCGACGGCGACGACACGGTAATACCACCTCTGGCGCAACCCGAGCCCGCTGTGCTGGAAGGACGACGCGGCGGTCTGCCCGACCAGCGTCGCCGGACCGATGCCTACCGGGCTGCTCTGCGAACGAACCGTAGACGTTGTAGTGGTCCACCCCCACGGTGTCCGACGAAGGGTTCCAGGACAGCGTAATCGCGTTGTTCTGGCCGCCGGCGGTCAGGCCGGTGACCTGGCTCGGTGCCCGCCGGTCCGCGAAGGGCGCCACGAGCGACTGTGCGGTGTAAAGGCGGCAGCGCGACGGCAGCTGGCTGTGGGTCGCTGACCAGCCGAACGTCACCGGATAGCGGTGGCATCCTTGCCGACGCCGGTGGGCGCTGACCCGTCGGCAGTTGCGCCGCGGATGCTGGTCGAGTTGGGGTTACCGTCGACGGGTGCTCGACCACCCGCGAGTGACGATAACGGCGGATGGCGCGGAATCTGGGCTTGGCAGACGTACAAGGGTGCTGTCCTTTCGCTGCACCGCCTGGTAGGCGAAGATGATTGGCGGCAGGGCTGCGGCAAGCGCTGCGGCGCTGCGATCGTACGGTTGGTAGGACGGTGTACAGATGATCATGCCCGGGCCGGACCGGCCTCCCGAGCTGGACGTCGGGGACCGGGTTGTCGCCCTGCATTCGCTGGGCGGGTTTTTCCGGACGAGGGTGTCTCGCGGCACGGCCGGGATCGTGGTCGCCCGCAACACGACAGCAGGATTCAGGGTGAGTTTCACCAACGGCCGCACCCTGGACGTGGACCCGACCGACGTCGCCCTGCCCGATCCACGAGACGCTCCGTGACCCTCAAGCCGGATCCCGGCCCGCACCCCGGCGTCGCGCAACGATCGATCATCGGTATCCTGCACCGAGCCGGAGCGATCGCTGACGGGTCGGCCGCGCCAAAGTTTCATCTGGACACCAAAACGGGACTGCCAAATCGCGTTCACTCACCGTTCGGAGCTGGCGCCGAGTCCACGTTCATCGCTTTCGTAGCAGAACCTCACCTTCCAGACCGTCCGGATCGCGGAAGAACACGCTGATATCGGCGCCGAAGTCGTTGACCGTGCCATCGCTGGCATCCGTTTCAACGAGTCGGGTCCGAATGGTTTCGAACGCGTCCGGCGACGCCGCGGCAAGACCGATGTGATCGATGCGACCCCGACCCCACATCGGAGTCTGCCGCTCCGCCTGGATGTTGCCGCTGATCACGAAGATGTTGAGCTGCGTGACCGGGCCGATATCAATTGTCGTCATGGTCTCACCAGGGCCGTGCTCACGCGTTGGTCCGACTACGGCGTCGAACACCGTCTCATAGAACCGACCCAGCCTCTCGACATCCTTCGAGATCCACGCAATGTGGTTGACCCCGTCCAGCAGCATGTGTCGTCCATTCTTTGAAAGGTAAACCGGCTTCGGTTGCGATCAGGCGACGGTTCTCCACGCGGATCTGCGTCCGTGGCAATGGAAAAGCGCCCGGCGGTGGCCAGCTGAGGTCTCCGGTAGTGGTCAGCTGAAAGTATCCCTGCCGTTGCTCGTCGTGTCGAGCCAGCCGGTAAGCCCCTGGGCGGCGACGATGGCGGTGTCAGCAGTCACCGCACCGCCCAAGAAGCTCCATGTTGTCAGCGCGAAAACGGGAGCATCTTTCCGGCTACCGCGAGGTCGAACCCTAATCGTGGTGCCGCCGAAATCCGCGACACCACCCACAAGACCGTTCAGCGGATCATCGAACGCCCGAGGCCGGCCAGCACCACCAGCGGACCCGCAGCTTTGAACCGGTGACGAAACTGGTCGCCAAGCGGGTCGAGGCCTCGGTGGGTCGAACCGAACCGGCAGTCACCGAAGCGGTTCGGGCCTGGCGTCGTGAGGTGAGGCGACGGGTCGGCGCGTCGGGCGGGGGACGGACGCGGATGTCGGCAGATGGTCGGGTCAGGCGCGTCGGGCATTACGCCGACGAAATTTTTGGCAGTTCCCTCGGGCGCAGAGGCCGCAGTCCGTGCCGGACCGGAAGTGTTGGTGCGCATCGCAGATGTGACCGCAACGACAAATGGCCTGCGCCCTGGCGAAGATGTTCATCACTTTCGAGCCTTCCATCCGGCAACCTCGTGGACGACCTTCGTCGTTTCAATGATGCCAGACAGCTTTCAGGGCGCCGAGTAACGGCATAGGGATAGGCCACCGCGCAGACGAATACGCTGTGTATCTGAACCGCAATCATCCGGGCGATCGAGAAAGAAGTCAGTTCGGAGGTGTCGAACGTCGGTATTTATCCGGCCATCGGGTAGGCACTCGTTCGGAGCCGACGCCTCGCTGGATGGCCCGGTGGCAGGTTAAGTGGAATATCTTACAATTACGGTATAACCGCAGGTCAAAAGGGGGCTGGCGGTTATGGTTGCAGTCGTTCGCGTGGTGGGGACAATGATCCGTCAAGCTCGAGCGGTCGCCATCGCTTGACGGGGAGTCAGGGGCGAGACCGACTAGCCACGCATTCGAAGGATAGGACCACCCGGATGCGCGCCGTACACGCCAGGCCCGAGCAGAACGCGAAAGTCAGCATCATCGTCCCGGCGCGCAATGAGGCGCGGAATCTCGAAGTAGTCCTGCCCACCCTGCCTGCCGACGCCGAGATCATCGTGGTGGACGGCCACTCCAAGGACGACACGGAAGCCGTTGTCGCACTGCTACGACCGGATGCCAAATTCGTCCAGCAGACCCGCAGAGGTAAAGGCAATGCCCTGGCAGTGGGCTTCGCGGAGGCGACCGGGGACATCATCGTCATGTTCGACGCGGACGGGTCCGCTGATCCGGTCGAGATCGACCGTTTCGTGGCAGCTCTGATGTCCGGTGCCGACTTCGCCAAGGGCAGCCGGGTGCTGACCGGGGGCGGTAGTAGCGACATCACCTGGCTTCGCGACACCGGCAACAAGGCCCTCACCCTCTTGACGAATATCGGTTTTC
>JAABUK010006035.1_pt1 | contig 18367 bp, 20 predicted proteins | sample 5559141 | NCBI WGS metagenome assembly JAABUK01 (sample SAMN10711869, study PRJNA513367) | rock metagenome | isolation source: Antarctica rocks | place: Antarctica: Victoria Land, Pudding Butte nord | collected 2016-01-03 | reverse complement strand
AGAATTTGGGGAAGGGGAGAGGATGGGGAAGGGGAGGGGGAGGGGGGAAGTGTGAGTGGATTGTTGGGGTTGGGGTTGGGTTCGTGTTTGGGCTTGGGTTTGGGGTTTGAGGCTTGAGGTTTAGGGTTTGATAGGTATGAATGGGGGGGTGGAAGGCGACAGGTGGAAGGTGGAGGAGGATTTGGGCACACTATGTAATATGACTTTTGGGGTAACGAAGTTTTGTCTCGTTGTATGTGTAGGAGCGCCGTTTTTGGGAGTTGCGGTGGATGGCGTGTGAGATGTTGAGCCTGAGCCACTCCTCTTATACTTATGCGAGGGGGGATTATAGGGGTGTGTGTTTTGGGTGTGAGGCCGGATGTACTGGATTTTGTTTTGCTGGGTCGTATGTTTTGTATGATCATGGAGTATCTGGGGTTGAAGGGTCGTTCCATGGCAGGAAGGTCAGATTGCTTGGGGGTTTGGCGGGTTTGGTGGGATAAGAGCGCTTTTGTTCATGGCGTTGGGAGGTGTTGGTGATGGGTTGGGATTGGATTGTAGGGAAAGTTTTGGTTGTATAACAAGGGTTGTGGTGGTATCTTCTCCTCCGTCTATGAAATTATCGTTATCGTTGGTGGTGATGATGATGGATTTGTGATCCTCCAATTTGAGGATTGAGATTGGAAGGCTTGATTGTTCAATGTGTCTTCTATGAAATGGGAGTGTGTTATTGGCGACGCTATGGCTTTAATATCCTAGCTGTGGTATCTTGCATTACGGCACTTTTGCTTGAGAAATAAGTCAGTGCGGTTGAATAGTCGTGGAAGATTTGGGCTGCGTGGTGAAAGGGAAAGAGGAATGGGAAGGGGTGAGCAGGGTGGCAAAGCTCTGCTGTGACTCGGTTGTGTTGGTGTTGGTGGGCTCTACGGGGAATGCTGGGTATGTTCTACGTTGCAAGGTAGATAAATATTAGCGTGCCAAGGGATACTAGCAAAATTACATGTTTGATATAGATAGTACTTCGTATGCATACTATTAGCTTAAATAACTGCCTCGCAGCGTGTATATATAGAATCTACTAAATCGCTAAGAAATTCAGGCGATATTTATAGCTATGCTATATAAATAGCGTCCTAGAGGCTGTTATAATTAAGTTTCTTAGGATAATTATCTTATTTTATACTATCTTAATCGGGTTTAGATTAGGATTAAATATAGGTTAGTAAATAATATAAATATTATATTTATAAAGATCTTTAATTATAGCTCTAGCTATATATCCTAGGATACTATCTTATATTAGAGATAAGTAGGGATTTATCTAAATCTAGCTATTAATAATAGGTATAATTTACTTATAATATATTATCTAGTTAATTATTCCTTAGTCTTTCTCTTAAAATACGCCTAGGCCCTTAATATCCTTATAACAATAACCTTAAAATATTTATCCTTACCTCTAGGATATCTTTTTAATAATATAAGTAAAGTTATACTCCTCTCCTAGGGCCCTAGTAATTTAAATATATATATATTGATTAGCTATTACTTATATTTTATCTATCTAGAGAATAGAGTCCTATTATTCTCTAGTCTAATTAAGATATTCCTAAGCCTACTAGAGATATATTACCTGATTTACCTCTAAAATAGGCGGTTTTCTCCGCGTAATATATTAAGAAAGGTCTTCCTTTTAGAGAGCTCTCTAGATTATCCTTTTTAATATATTTTAATTAAGTCTCTTTATTACCTTTATATATTATATATATCTTATTTCTTTAGAGCTTTATATATAACAGACTAGGCGGGCTTAGTAAGGCGTATTTATAATTATATTTAAGCCTAATTTATAGTTTTAAGGCGTAAGTTAGTAGCTAGTAGTATATTTAACTTAAGTAATAATAATTTTAAGGTATTTTATAATTCTCTCTATATCCTAGCTAATATTAGTAAGTATATATACTTAAATCCGTTAATCGCGGGTTAATTAGGAGCGTTTTAGGATTAATAGGATATCTGTTATACGTAAGTAAGGAGAGTATACTAGAGAAGGCAGATTTATATATATTATTATATAGAAGCTTCTAGAAAACAAACGGTATTTTTACTAGCTTATTCCAAGACGCTAACATTTAACATGCCACCTACGTGGTAGGCTGCGCTCCTTGCACTCAAGGGGTGATGGCTGGGCTGATTCGGGTAGAGACTTGGATGTTGGGGCGGCGCTATGGGATAGTGCTGTGCTCGATAGTTGTTTTAGTCCTTGGTCGTAGACGAGGTTTATATTGTCATGCACCATGGTGGTTAATCTAGTGCTGTCTTACGTAAATGGTGCATACACCGTTCTTGAGTGAAGGGGGAGGGAGATAGAAGTTTCAGCAGCGAGGAAGTAGTGATTGTAAAGTAAAGAAAGTGAGCCGGCTATCAGAATCAATGCAACGACATAGAGGCGCTATTGCGAGATATACGTATTCGTGTGGAGGGGCCAGGCTTGGCTACAGTATATCTTTGGTTCATTTGTTGACCGGAAAACTTAAATGGCCGCGTTTCGTACTACCAGCTCAGACATCGCTCACCATGCCAAAAGTCGTGCGAGACTGCATGGCGGTCTTCCTGTCAGCAATGGTGAATTTCCGTCCAAGGTTTATTAAAGACAGATAGGTATCCTGCAGGAGTATCTGCGGAAAGAAGACCTGAGTCACGTGGCCGAGGCACCTAGGTATATCTGACAGGCCTAGACAGGACTAGTGCTCGAACACCCTAGGCGATGCCACATGCTCTATGCATGTATGCATGTAGATTGTGACGATCGTCTGAGGTATCAAGAAGCGACGTCCTTGTTTCGAGGTCCCATGATGTCGCTAGTATGCACTAGAATGGGAAGTCATCGTGTACATCTCCTAGACGTACATCGAACGTTGTGTCGTTTCACGTTAGAACAGTGGGGTTGAGAGAGGAAGGCTTGCATGAGATTTGGGGTCTAATGCCGGTCTACTCATAGGTGGCCAATAGGCTACTTTGATGACGCCTCCCGTGTCAAACGCAGCTAACGAAAGTCTTGTCCCAAGACGGTCATCGTAGCGAGCCATCTGGTATGGTGTCAGTATTCCTATATATTGCTCGGGTTTTTTTAGTTTCGAGTTTGCGGCGCAAGTGAGGAGCTGAAGCAAAGAGAGGTAGCTGAGGATGATCCATGATGGAATCAAGATGGACAAGGACTCCATCTTCCCCAGCGAGGGGACCCAGTGGATTCTGGGGCATGGCGGTCCGAATGAAGGCTGTAGATGAACCGTTATGCTGGAGGGTGGCTGGACCTCCTAAGAGGCTTCGACGCCTCCTATCAGCTCTGCTGTAAGTCTGATGGTGGAGGATCCCGCCATAGTAGATGATGCGTGGTAGCTTTTGAGTATCTGACAGTGTAGCTGCTACTTGTGCCGTAAAGAATTTAGTCGTTTGTGTTTATAACTTAAATGTGAGAATATATCTGAGGGTCTTTGTGTATGTACGGTAGCTCTTCGTCGCATAGGTATAGATAGCCTTGCACAAGCGTAAGCTACTTCAAAAACCGACTTAATATTGCCAAAGCACCTTGTGACGAACCTGAATAGCTCTAGATTGAGCTCGTGCAAACGTGAGTGAGTGAAGCTATGAAGGTATGAGCTCATCAGAGGATTGAAACGTAATAGGAGTCGTATATAATAGATCAAATCAATGAGCTTCTGAGGGAGGGGGAATTGAGTATAGACGGCGTGCTGTGATTTATGCACAGAATTCGACAAAGGAGGTCACTTTTCAAAAACCCTACATGTTTACAAGAGCTTGTCGGCGAACCAAGCATTGCTCTCTTGGAGATGCCAAGATATGTTAAAGCATTACTGAGATTGATCGCTATAGGTGTGAATGTCTAGAAGCTGTGGAAGCAGAAGGAGTAACTGCGTTGAAGAAGAGCGATCAGTGAACAGATCCTCATACGCTGTCCTAGATGGGACGGTCGTACGTGTTTGATCACACTTCTGAGGGCAGTGATGTCGTATATTCGTGCTGCTAGGATTTGTCTAACCACTAATACATGGAGGTTCATGCGCAAGACCCTTCATACATAAACTTGCTTAAAGCTCCAAGGCTTTTATCCTCCGTCAGTGAATGAAAAGGATGGAAATATAGTTGTCAAGCTGTTACTTATATTGCCATGCTGGTTGGCCCACCGCCAAGGCCCACTTAGTCATCATTTGCCAAGACGAGCCCCTCCTCGACACAGCCTCATCGAACGTCCTACTCTTGCGCAGCCTGTTGCTGGACAGCTCCGACTGTGCGACAAACAATACAAACAATGGACCCGTTCTCGGTAACAGCGAGCATACTCACTATTCTCGGCACGCTCGAAAGCGGTATCAGTATCGCAAACCGATTGTACAATGCCCCAGAAGAATTTCAGGCCTTATTGATAGAATTGGCCGGCCTAGCATTGGTCATACATGGCATTGACGAGCTACCAGTAGACTATTTGGCCCAAGAGGGACTACACACCAGCCTTCTGGCCGCGAAGGCAACTCTGTTAGAGCTCGAAGAGTTGATCTGCTACCGCTTGACGGAAGCTTCTGGCAGGCGCGTGGATCGACTGCCATGGACTCGGCATAAGGCTAAGGTCAACTGCCTTAGGGAGCAGCTCAAGAACAAGATGGAGACCCTGACAGCCATGCTAGCGGTCTCGAGGTCGTAAGGCCCCCTGTTCCATTCCCAGGCGTGCCTGACTAATATGCTTTCTCTCAGATCATCTTCGATACGGATGGAAGATTCAATGCGCACGGTCTTAGAGTCCTTACAAAGTCTGCAACAAGAGCAGCGTGAGATACGTGGCATGCTCAGTAGCCTTGCAAATCGTTGGGTCCAGCAAGAGGAGCGGATGGAAGCGCTTTCCACGCAAGTATATACGGCCATACAAACTCAAGAGCGGCTCGCTCTGTTGATGCAGAGTCTTCATGTCCCTTCTCTGCTGGTCTCTTCGCGAGCTGAGTCGTCGACGTCTCAGCTTGAGATACCTCTCCAGCAAGTCAAGGGACTCGGACCGCCAGATCGGCACTCTACAATTGATGTGGCAAGAAGGAACATCTCAGCATCGATCGAGTCCACGAAAGCTATGACAATAATGACCACTGCAACTGTCATCTTCCTTCCGGTGACGTTCCTCACGTCGTTATACGGAATGAACTATCAATTTTCATGAGAGTATGGTCAGCAAGGTCGCATCTTTGAGGAGTTTAAGGGTGGATTGCAACTTCAGACTAAATGGAAAGCTTGATGCAGGCAAAGTCCGACTTACAAATGATGTATTTGACACAATTGTAGAAGCACTGGCATTCGATGTGCTGTGTCGCTCGTCATGGGTTGCTCCGGGTACTAGTGAGCACCTTCAAATACGGCCACTGTCCACAGTTCGAGCCGCATTGCGTAAGTCACCAATGTTTCGGTACAGAACGGGGGAACGACTTCAATCCGATTAGCTGAGCAACACCATCTTTCGCAACACCTTGACTCTTGAAACCTCAGCTATATGATAATTTCCAGATTCACATGAAAGCTTCCTTTTGAGCCGCAGTGGCCACAATCTAGGATATATAAAATGCGAGGGGTCCTCTTTTGCCTCAGGGTGGGTCTGAAACATCCTCACACCCACCCTTTCAGGAGGCACATTTGACGCCGCAATTCGGTGAGACGTGTGCCATTCTATGGCATGTCTCATCTAGGCCCAGTAATGGCTGCCAGAAAGCTGATCGTGAAGTTGCATATCATGCAGATCTCTTTGTGCCTCGGTCGAGATCTCAACTCGAGCTTCTTGAATTCGTCTGTATTGGGTATGTAGCAGGAAGATGGTGTGAATGTACGCTACACTTGCGACCTGTATGCGTTTTGTTTCACAGGGATGCTGAATGCACATTCGGGCCTGGCATTCTTCTGAAAGAATGAGAAGCAGGGTCAGGAGGCCCAAGATTGATTTCTAATCACCTGGGCTCTCTCACTGGTGGCCCTCAGATTGCAGTATAGCATCGGCTCCTTTGATCTTAATCTCCGTAATGCTGGACGAGTCTCAGCCAAATCCTTGCCCTCCAAAGCACTGGCAAAATCTCAGCAGTAATTTCTGTATCGCGATCTCTGCATCTCTCCTCAAGTCCTTCTATTATTTTTGCTATGTGTTCGGCATGGTGGGAAGAAGCGACCGCTATTGGGAACCGTACACAGGCTCGGGCTTCCGCGTCTTCTCCTAGTAGTACGGCATGCACTTTGATGTCGTCGTCTCCCTTAACGGGTGAGTAGATTACACACATGGTCCCAGAAGGCGTATTGACACAGCAGTACCCTGTTTCCATGTTGAGCGCTCCTTTTGCATACTCGGTTGGCGTGATGCCACCCAAGGCTTTCCGGGCCGAACGTGCGCTCCAGCACGGCGATTCCTCGACCGGGGCCATGGCATTGGTAACTCTACTCAAGCCTTGAGCTTGGTCCTTACCAAGAGCGTCCTGCAACGCAAGCGACCGGCAAGCATGTACGAAATCCCCAGTCGTGATCTGCGTCGTGGCTTTGAACAGTCGATGAAAATGGAACGTGCTCAGCCCTGCTGACTTTGCCAATGACTCCAGCCTCATGCTTTCTTTTCCACTGCTGTTCGATTTACCAAATGTCTCGACAATGATCAAGCGAAGGACTTCACAAACGCCGAGGACGGCGGTGTTTTTTACTCCGAGGGCATCAGGGATGCAACGCTTGCACGGTCGGAAACCAGCTTTTTCGGCTTTTTCAATGGCGCCTGGGAGGGTGAAGAATCGGACGTGTTTACGTGACGGGCGTCTTGACGCGCAAGAAGGGCGGCAGAATATCTTGGTTGTCAAAACGCCGTAGACGAAGGAACGGTCGGCTGCTCGCGATCTTGATTGCGTTGCCTGCCAGCGCTGGGTATTGGTTTCGAAGTTGTGGTTGGGTGCCGCTGCAGGATGGCGAGGGATTGGAGGAGTAGGGGGAGAAAGTGGAGGAGGGTTTTGATTCAGGATGGAAGTTACTTGGTCTGAGATCGCTGAGTTGAAGTCTAGTATATTGAATTTGGAGACGCCTGAGCATGGGTCCAGCCATGGGTATGTGGTATCTGAATAGGATGGAGCCAGGAGACATTCAAATGGATTTGTCTCTGTTGGAGGCATTGGCGATGAATTGATGCCCTCATCCAATGCTGTGCACCATTGGTCCCCATCTGTCAGACCCGAAGCAAGATCAGAAATGGGTGTATCTCTGACCATAGCAGAATTTGGAACTTCAGCGAAGTATGGGTGGTCCGAAACGTCCTCGGGCGTGAAATCCATAGTGAGCGTGGTAAGATCCAATGTCTTGCCATCTGTCAACGTGGAGTTATAGAGTAGGCCTTCCGATAACTCGGACAAAGACCAGTCAGTGAAGTCGAGAGCCATGTCCACTCTTCTCGTGAAATCGGTAGCATCCTCATCGTTGTCCAGCGATTGATCTCTACCTTGGAAAGATTGCAGAAAATCAGCCATATCACTTATAAGTGAGCGAGGTTCGACTTTGATAGAGTATCCTTCCTGCTCTTCCAATGTACTGGGTCAGGCGGCTGAAAGACGTTATGTATGAGAGATAAGAGGGCGAAATCAGGCGTCAGCAGTCCGAGGAGAGAAGAGAACCGCATTGGCTCGCTTAAGGCTTGGCAGTTGACATTGGCAGCAAGATTGGGTAAAGCAAGGACACTAGTACTGACAGTGCGTGAGCTCTTCTAGGATGACCATTGGACGGATACAAACAAAAGCTGCTTCGTACTGTTGTGTCTGTGTAGCTGTGAGCCTCTATCGCTGAGGATGGTGATTCCGCTCGTGGGTATTGTGTTTTGGGGACATCGTAGTGTAGGAAAGGTTCGAGTGGAGAGAGAACGCGTCGTAGAATATTAGACAGAGAGTCACGAGAGCAGCAATAATTACGGAATTGATGTTGTAGGTAGTTGAGGAACTTGCCCGTCTGCGATCCGGCAGACGATGACTGTATCGTGCTCGCTCAGATCAACGACACGACATCCACAATCAATTTATTAACATCGCGCTCCGGGCGTACATATGTTGTAAGCAGCATATAACTCAATGTCATCTTACAAAAGCAAGCATGGTGAGTGGACGAGAGGAATTGTAGCAGACACTACCTTCAGGTTCATGGAAACAGCTTACAGTGTACTTTACTACCCCTGCAAATCGCCAGATTACGGGCGGCGCCAATTATAGCTCACGAACGCCACGCTTTCTTCGTATTAAAGCCGTTAGCGCATTCCAGCTGCGTGCCCCCCGTTTGAGCGGGCTGCAGCCTTCTTTTTCTGCTTCTTTTCTCGACGACGACGAGGCGACGATTGCGAATTCTACTAATCTTTACTCTCGTTCAATAACTTGATTCCACAGAGAAGGGGAATTGGTGGTCATTCGTTTCCCCAGCCTTTGACCGCTTGCCTTGTTCTTTCACTTTCCTTACATTCAGATCGGCAGGAGAGACCTTGATTTTTGCACTTGCGACAGCCCCATCGCCAATCTACGCAGCCTGATATACAAACATCATCTTGAATCATTATATCTAATCGGATCCAATAAGCATTTAATCACAGGCTATGGTGCACTTCCGGGCTTCCGCTGCGGCGGCCCTCTTCTCCGCTTCAGCCGTTGTCGCTCAGTCGAGCAGTCAAGCGGGCAGTGGAGGGAGTGTTGGGACAAGCTGTGGAGCTGGCAGCAATTGCCCAGAGAGTCTTCCCTGCTGTTCGCGTAAGCCACATCGTTTGCCTACTAAGTGACAAGCTGATCAAGATTTGCCTACAGAGTATGGTCAATGCGGTGTGGGAGCGTACTGTCTAGGCGGCTGCAACCCCAAATACTCGAATTCCCTCTTATCATGCGTGCCGGCGCCGCAATGCAGTTCTCAAGACTATAAATTGACCTCGTTGGATGGGATTACCGCAAACACAGAATACCTCGGAGACGCATCGAAAGCGAACTGGGTATCGAGTGGAACACCTTTGGAAGCGCCAGGGAAGGACTCGATCCTCTTGACCTTGTCAGAAAGTGGCCAAAGTGCATCAGGGACGCTCTTGGCCAGCACACATTACGTTTGGTACGGAAAGGTATCTGCAACGATGAAGTCAAGCCGAGGGGCCGGTGTCGTCGCAGCTTTTATTCTTCTATCGGACGTCAAAGACGAAATTGATTTTGAGTTCGTCGGTGCTGATTTGCAGACCGCGCAGTCCAATTACTATTTCCAGGGCATCACTAATTGTAAGTGTTTTGGTATTGGTTCTGAGCTTTGGTCTAATGTATGCAGATGAAAATGGGAAGAACCTTACGGTATCCAAGGGCGATACGTTCAGTGACTGGCATACATACGAAGTGGATTGGCAACCGGACCAGCTCACGTGGTCGGTAGATGGTAACGTTGTGCGAAAATTGCAGAAGTCTGCCACCTTCAACAAGACCGACAATCAATACCATTACCCACAAACTCCTTCTCGTGTGGAACTCTCCCTCTGGCCAGCAGGTCTTTCGAAAAACGGCGAGGGCACGGTTGCATGGGCGGGAGGATTGATCGATTGGAACTCCCAAGACTTCAAGACAAACGGCTATTACTACGCTATGTACCAAAATGTCAACGTTCAATGCTACCAGACTCCCTCTGGAGCTAACGTCTCGGGTTCAACCTCATACATCTACACCGGCACCGATGGGGTCCAGAGCGATATATCGTTGACCAACAACCCCACGGTCTTGAAGTCGCTCCTTGGATCTGGCACCGATATGAGCAAGGACTACCCAAAGCCTGCCAAGTCATCCGGCACAAAGAGCGCCGACAAGCCTGCAGCAACAAGTCAAGTGGCGACCGTGCCAGGTTTGACGGGTGCCGGTCCAGGAACCGATGGCTCGCGTGGCGGAGGAAGCACGGGAAATTCCGGCTCCAACCAAGGGGGCAGCAACGACGGAAGCCAAGCATCAGGGGCAGCCGGCCCAGCGTCGACAGGCATTGGTGGCTTCACTCAGGGTGACCAGCCGTCAACTAAGAGCAGCAGCGAGGCACCGAAGAGTGAGGCTGTCATGAAAGGCTCGGCTTTTGCGGCAATGGTAGCTTTCATTGGCATGCTTATAATATAAGAGAATGTGTATATTGGGTATGGAGCAGGCATTGGGAGGTGTCACTTTCTTTGATTCATGGGTTACTGCGGTTGAATTCTGGGCAAGGCGTTCATGCTGCCCTTCCTCATGCAGTGCATATCTATTGGGTAATATAATGTTCAATAGAGAGATTGTATAGCCTTTCACATGCGTTGTCCATATTGAAAGTATTACAATCCCTAGCCTTAGGGCAGACGTCAAGTGACGCGACTTCTCCGCTTGTGAGGTAACGTTATTCAGACCTCGTCCCTGAATTGGCAATTTCACTCCTACGACAAAACATCGGCGGACTTACAACTTCGTGGCAACCATTCAATGACTTGCCTCCAAGCTGGCGCCTTGGATCTGGAACGGTTTGAGCTCGTCTTCCTAAATCTTGGGTCGGGTACCGTATTCTTCTTGTCTTGGATAAGGTATTTTTGGGGTAAGTCTGAGGAGATGACTTATTATACTCCACTACCTCATGCGACAGATTGTTACGCTTTATTATTCGTTGTAGAGCCTGAGGAGAAAGACTATGGGGTCGAGGATGTTCAGTACAATGTTTGCACGTATATCTTTTGTTTTAGAGGTTTACTTTGTCTGGTAGCTGACGAGGACTCAGTCTTTGCATGAGCCGTGAGGGGTTGAGGTAGTGCTTGTTACTGGGGATGTGACTATCGGGGTTCATAGCTTCATTCTTTATTCGTGATGTAAGTTCCTTGAAGGCGCTGTTAATGGTTGATTCAGGGTGAGCGATGGGAACTCATGTTGAGTTCTTTTGGAAGCTGACACCATCACAGAAGGGCGTGATGAAGCGGGTGGAAGTGCCGGAGGATAGTTTGTTCTGGTCAGTTGATTTATACGATGGTGCTCTATGACGACGTAGTGGTGATGGGGCCTATACCTTGGATACCACGAGCAACAGAATTCTATCATTTTATCGCGACTAAAGGTCAACGCGGAAATGTACAGCGAGAGGGTTGCGATGCATGGGATCAAGAAGGTGGCAGAGGAGAAGTTTCAGAACCTTCTCTCTATACTACTTTCCTCCGCGTTGAATATCAAGCATGACCGTATCCTCGACGTCATCCTCATCGTTTACAATACTACACCAGAAAGGGATCGTGGGCTTCGTAACGTTCTTACTTCTTACCTGGCCGAACAATGGGCGGTGTTCACGAGGTTTCCTCGATTCAAGTCAGCTATGGTAAACACTCTGGACTTTGGATTGGACTTGTTCATCGCACAATGTGAAGAGGAATGCAAGGGATGTAAAGAAAGGGAGGAATAGATTGACAAGAACAAGCAGCTTGAGAATCGTAATTTACACCGTGCTGGACGAGGCATTGAGTTTGTCGGTATTCAGGAGAGCTTGAAGATGATACGAGCCTGCGAGGATGAAGGATGCCGGGGCAAACAGCGTGACGAGGGAGCAAGACTAACGCAGAGGGCTCGTAAGTAATGATAAGAGCTTCGCTCGACGAGACCAAACTAATAATTGAGGAGCAAAATCAAAACGGCGGAGCCTCGATCTTTCAATCTTTTATGTGATTGGTCTTGGTAATGTCTGTGAATAACACACGACTTTTGTGCTAAGCCCAGAGTACATCCGATATCTCTACCACTCTGATACAATAGCGACATCAAGAAAACCAGCAAGCAGCCCGCGGTTTATAGTCATGATCGACGATATCCATCGCTGAACTCAACGAATGATTGTGCCCGCGACATGCAGAGCTTTAGTACTCAAAAAGATGGCAGTTGTTGCTAGTGATGTGTAACCAAAACATGACTTCGGCTCAAACCCTTCACTTTATGCAACATTCACCCCCACCCTGAAACCACAAACTTCTTTCAACATCTTGTGCAAAGACCGAATATCGTTAGATGTTCACCTCAATCTAGACAGTGAGTCTGCCATAGCTTTTGGCTGTGACACGACGGCGCTCACTACGCTAATCCTGGTACTAGATCATACAATGTCAGCAATGAAGCACGCGAAGAGAGGCCGGGAACATGATGCGATGAGGAAGATCCTCCAAAGGTGCGCCTCTTCTACCAAAACCCAATTCTACCTTCTAATCAGTTCCAGCAGACTTCATACAACTCACGATACTCATGATACAGACATCGTATGTGGTGTCAATACGTTCACATGCCACGGTCATTCACTCTGGTCACGATCTAAGTACTTCGCCGCGGCTTGGACAGGCGGGTTTGAGGTGATGGCCACCCAATCAAATAATCTCACTGCTGATGATGTCTATGAGAAGGGGGCTAGAACACAACGCATTGAGTTGCCTGAGGAAAACCCACATTTGATAACCAAACTCATCGACTTCTGTTATACATCAGACTATTTCGACACCAAGTATACGATTGATTATGGCTGGGAGGGGCAAGCTTATATCTCCAAATTACACACCAACGCCGAAATGCACGCTATGGGCGAGAGATATGGTGTCCAAGGGCTCAAGGAACTCGCCGTGGCTAAGTTCGAGACAGCTCTTGAGATGGAACCTTCGGAGTCGATCCCTACTCAAATGATCACTTTAATACCTCTCATCTACGCCGGTACGCCAGGAACGGATCGTGGGATGCGTGATCGTATCCTAGCTCCTGCGCTCGCGTACTCAAAGCAACTATCTGGTCTTCCAGGGTTCAAGTCAATGATCGCTGAGAACATCGACTTCGTGACAGACGTGTTCCAGGCTATGAGTTTTTTGAATACCATCCTGCCTTACAGAGAGGCTTGGCACTAATGCAAAGCGGCGGACAAGTACAAGGTCAAACTTGTAGCATGCGATTGTCGATGGGGCGAAGGATGGTGAGGGAAGGTCTGGTTGCAACGGGGAGGGTAGCGGGCAAGGATTGGCTTGAAGGTTAGAGCAACCCTCGTCTCACCAATGAAGAGGTATCATAGTCTTGCATAGTGCGACCGCAAAGCCATACTGACAACGATGTTTTTAGCATCAGATCTCTTCATTCATCTGGGTCCCATATTTCCTGTCATGAGACCACCCAGAATCAACCTTCTTTTAGAGCTACACATCCCACAACACTCTGGCTGAGACACCTGATGGAAGTGATTGGGTAGATGGATTAGAATTCAGATCAGAATACAACAAAAGCACGCCGTACACTCGTTGCATCGCAGAGAAGTCCCGATGCATTTGTGAGAGCGAGGAGTTGATCATGAGATACCATGAGTGCTACCTGGCTTGAAACACCATCTGAAGCGATCTGCCGCCCACTCCGCACGAGTACTCCGACTCCAAAGCTCGTAGTGAAGTTACTTCCCAAATCTCAACCCTACAGCTGACACAGTGCCGTCTCATCGAAAAGCAAGCTCAACTCTCACTGAAGAGGGCGTGGTGGGCAAAGATTATTCCTAATTAATACTACCTCTAGTCAACAATAATCGACTGCCCAATAAGCCCACGCGCACCGCCATCGTCAGCATGCCTAGAAGTCGTCGAAGATGATGGGGTCTAGGATGAATGACCGCGCAGCGATGATATACAGGTGACAGCTTCCACTATCCCGCAAAGTTGACTTAGAACACAGGCTGTGATAGACATAGAAGAACACCTTAACAACGTCTGCGGGTTTCAGATCTTCGTGATCCATGGTTGGGTGCTGTGGTCGCGCTTGAGATTCTTCGCGACTCCTTGCTATAAGGATGAAGAGCTAGCTCACTGTCTCATAGGAGACCACCACGGAGCCCATTGAATAGTTGGACGATAATTCAGCCATGGGGAAGAGGATATTGCAATGCTGCTATGGTACCATTCACTATCACTAGAAGGATTCAAACGACAAGCCGCACCGTATTTCGAAAATCCACAGGATGCTGTAACGTACAGTCTGGCAAACGAATATGTGTTGGAGGGTCTCAAAGAATGTTCGAAGCACTAATACACCAATGTTGTAGATTGGTGGATTAGAGACAACTTTAATACACTCTCTAGTCCCACGAGAGTCAGACCACAAACCAAGCGGGGATTAATGCTCAGACGAAGTGGGAATCACTATCCGTGGACCCAGACGGCAACTGTTGAGCTTGATGGAAAACTAGAATGACTGCCCCAACAATTGATACGCTTCTCAATAAAGATAAGTTTTCCAGGTCTGTAAGCACATTGAAGAGGTCGAGTATAGCTGCAAAGCATCCTCCGACTTCCTTGGACGCTATGCCGCCACTGCGCTATGATTTCACGTTTCTTTAGGGGCTGGCCTCACGGCTTGATTTTCGTTTGGCTAGAGCTAGGTTATGGCGTTTCTCAGCATGGTACTTTCGTGCGATGATTGATTCATCGCACTACCCCTGAATACAATGATGGCAGGTTTGTAGTAGTTGTATAATGCTGTTAGCCCCCACTGATAAGTCTAATTATGAAAAGTGTAGGTCATGGAAAGGGTATCTGTACCTGCTCAATTAGTCTCATATCTTCGAAGGATACAAAGGTCCCGTCAATCTCTCTCATTTGATGCTGGTTTTCAAGCGTCTAGCAGGCCGTTGACGAACCATCTCTTTCTGATAACATATTTGGCTTGTAGAATTTCGGCATTGTGATTCGATTCGATAGAACCGCCGATCGATTGATCTCCTTTCGCGTCTTTTGTGTCTCTACTCGACCAATCTATACGATTGTGAACATGGGGATAGACCAGATTCACTGCAAAGAGCTGTGCTGCCTATGATCCGTTCTTCAGCGATCTCAGCCTGATGCTAGTGTCCATCAAAGAGCTTTGGGCTTCCCCAATACAGATCTGTCTTAATCTCGAGGCGAGCCACAGAGCAGATGCAGTCTAAGGTGATATGATTTTGACGTTCATCGTAGGAAGAGGATAGATGTTATGTCTTGTGTCCACTCGTTTCAGGGGTTATTCCAAGGCCTAGCCGAGACGAGCATAAATGGTGAAGCATTATCAGATTACATATGTGCTATGCTTAGCGTGTTGAGAGGATGTTGCTATATGAGGAATATTTGGTATCTTCAAATGTTCATATGTGGACGCGTTGGCAACTGGCTGTTTGACTTACTTTAGGCTAACTCAATTCTATGCTTGGCACGCTTGGCAAAGTGAAGCTGCCAACCCTAACGCCTAAATCGGACTACGGCGGCCGGCAACTCCTCGAGGCAGTGATGGAGGGCTCAGCCTTGAAGACCTGTAGTCGGGGGGCCGCAGGCTCCATTCTCTCAAAGCATATGCAATACAGACATATCACCCCTTCTTCTGACTGCATAGATGCGATGGAAGCTATATAAATGTACATACACAGTGAATTTTTTACATTGGTACATGTTTTCAACACAGCGAACGCCACAAGGCTGATAGTACCTATACAATAGAATCTGATCTTCTACGTCAACGCATCAAGGAGACCATCCTGAGTGGATGCGGAAAGCAATGTCGGCAGTAGACAACACATCATATATGCCAGAGCCATCTCATTCACGCCGAAGAAATCGAGACGGACTTATGATAATTGAATCGCAGAGGCAGTGTTGTTCAACACATTCTCAAGCCCGTGCGAAGTTAATGGATTTGTAGTTGCAAACCCAGAGGACCGAATTCCAATACCATCAAAGAACCCAAAGTTGCAAAGCTCGACGCCCTCGAAGCTTCTATCGTTGAATGAGTACTTCTCTGGAGAAATTGCACGAGCATTCATAGGGCTAGACAGAACACTTCTCAAGTCTCTTAATCACGTGCTTGACGAGGATAGAATCTATAATTTACTCTCTGAGAGCGACCTTTTGGAGGTTCGGGTTACTCGTGATACGATCGAAAAGCATGAAGGACTCCTCAAACCGAACCGGAAAACGCATAGGATCGGCGCTCAAGAGTTGAGGGAGATACTGAACAACGAAGAGTTGCTGGACGCCTGGTATCGCTCGATATCGGTATTTCGAGCTATTTTCCGTCCGGAATATAGAGGGAAAGCTCTAGGCGTTTTGATAGCCGTCATTATCAATAACATCCAGGGAATGATACGAATTGCTAGTTCTATTCCTCAGAATCTCGAAGAAGCGGGAGACGACTTGCAAATCGAGCCGGAGACAAGGGAATATTTCTGCATGAGATGGAATTACCTTCACGACATCAGGAAAGTTGCTAAAGAGGTTGGCGGTCAATTTGTTACTTTACCTCCGTGGTATGTATCGAGATCAATTGGAACGTAGCATAGACAGATGGAATTAATACTATGTTGCCAGGTCAACAATGTCGGAATTAATACGAACCATTCCAATCAAGACAGGGGACCCGTTGTCAGAGCCCTCGAGCACACCCAAGCTGAGTGTGCGTGTCGTGGCGTTGCATTATCATTCCAAACCCAACAGCTGACATGAAGTCTAGAACACCACTAGCATCTTATGGCTGACTGCACTCACTACGCTGGTCACAATTCCTGCAGCAGGATGCGCTTGGCAATACTCTGATCATAAGCCCGGAACTACCAGACAGGCCGATTTCTGGTATCTATTGCAAAATTGCTCTATGACTCTCCTCAATTTTGCAACGCTAAGTATTCCAGTATGGAGACGACAGGCACTTCCTGGTCATAGCTGGACTTGGACATGGGGTTTCATTGCTATAGCCGCTGTATGTGCGATCGTTGCGCCTGCCCTGTACATTTTCGTACCGACCGAATGGAGTGCATATATGGCTATCGTTGCTGGAATTATTCAGGCTTTTGTGACGTTGCAGATAGCTCTGGTAGCTGATAGCGCGGGTGCAAAGGCTATCAAGAAGGATTGAGGTGTATCCTCGCTCTCTCTCTAGCGAGTCCAACTGTGATCCTCAATTTGAAGCGATCAGAATCTGGAGTAGTTGGGGTTCAAATTCAGTTCTTCAGGAAGCATGTACCCGGAAGTATAGTAAGATTCTGAACTCGGAGCGTGTTAATGGAGGAAGCAGCATACAAAGCTCGGAACCGTGCGTTTGGAGCCTACCAAGGGTCCAAAAGGAACGAATCATGAACAGGCGAGGATACTGGCAATATCCCCTAATCATGGCGATACGCAGCTAAATCTCACTCTCCTAAAGAGCCCTTCGACACCCAAGTCGTCACACAGACCGGCAACAGTCATAAGCCTCTGCAATGATTCTACAATTGCGTATCACACCCTCCTAGTAGTCAGAAGCTACACCTTGGAGCACAGCTGGACATCCGACACTTCAACGCCTCCACAAGGTCTCCGAAGCCAACATTACTTCCTGTTCCGCCTGCAAAACTCCAAGAGACTTAGACATGTTTGGTGTTGCACTCTGTTGGCTGCAGGAGCCGCACGGGGCCCGCTACTGATGAGGGGCGACAAAATACCAACACCACTATTCTGACGAGATGCATGAAGACAAGAGCAGAGTCAAAGAGGACAGCTGTAATGGTGAGCTACTGGATAAGTGTTGATCACTCACGATGAATGGATCCTTTGTGCGACTTTCAATATCATCAAAATCCGTGGCATCTCCTATGGATGCAGCTTATCCCGACGTTTCCTGTTCAGCGGTGTTTTTCCTGGCATAGTCTCTCATGTTGACAATCTCCAGGAGCGTCGTTTCCACCTAGCCAGGTATCTCAGGTCTCCGTGGAACAATTAAGTCTGCTTTGTGCGACAGAAATCATCCTTGCATCAACGTCATCCTTTCATGCTGTCTCGCAAACTTCATCATAAATTCCCAAGCGTCTATGCTGTCTCATTTTTCAGCTACTTCCGTATCCGCGACGTGCAGAGAAGCATGTTCGCCCGCTGTAGGTTCGCGACACAGTCTTTCATGCTGTCTCAGATATGGCAAACATCACAACAAATCTCCAAAACTCTTTGTATCATTGTCTCAACAACCCATGCTCCTCAGCATATAGATACCCTGGATACTCAGCTCTGAATTCTCTTCTGGCCAACAGCAGCAATAACAAAAACAACGACAACAACAACTCCATCTCCCCATCGCCAGCAAACCCACCACCACCATCCAACCATTCAACCTTCCCAAACCCTCCAAAAACCAATCACCACCCATTTCCCCCCCACCAACCCACAATGTGCCAACAAACCCTCTCCCTCCAAACCTGCACCTGCCCCCTCTCCCCCTCCACCTACCGCCTCTGCAAATACTACCGCCGCCACATCGCCCTCCCCTCCCCCAAAGACTGTCCGTACATCGACATCCAAGAGGTGCGATATGATGGTATATGCGCTAGTCAT
>JAABUK010006033.1_pt1 | contig 18370 bp, 29 predicted proteins | sample 5559141 | NCBI WGS metagenome assembly JAABUK01 (sample SAMN10711869, study PRJNA513367) | rock metagenome | isolation source: Antarctica rocks | place: Antarctica: Victoria Land, Pudding Butte nord | collected 2016-01-03 | reverse complement strand
ACACCAAGCTGCATGTAATATAGCTCATGCATGTGACAACAAGCTAGCTGTGCAGTAACAGCATTGTCAATCAGATTGAGCTTGATGACTACCTGACCGTCAGCCACATTGTCTGACACCACAGCAAAGGCCTTGCTGAGGCCACTTGCACCATCACTGTTGCTGCACAGATACAGCAGGATATCCTCAATGCTCGCAGCTGCGTTGGCAACCTCATTGTTCCCAAACATCCTGAACAGCAGCTGGTTCAGCTGTCCTGCTGTCTGTTGCCCATTCATCTCTGCAGAGGAAGTCTGATTGCCACCAACATCACCAGCCAAGTCTTCCTGTTCCAATGACTGTTCGTCTTTCTCAGCGCTGTTGCTCACAGCAGCAGCTGCAGCACTGCCATCTACTGCATTCCCTGCAGAGTTGCTAGTCATGTTCTCATCAGCCTCGACTTCAACTTCTTCGACAGCCAGTTTGCTGCTGAGGAAAGCTCCCATGTCTATCGACATCAACTCAGGCTCTGTCAGAAGCCCATCTGCATTGCTGTCAGCCTGCTGCAGACGCTGCTTGAGCTGCAGCAGCTGTTCAGAGGTGGCTGAAGAGAGTGATGGCACAGCCTGGGCTATGAAGTTGCGCACCAGGAGGTGCCAATCCAGGTAGGCTGTGTGCAGAGGGTCCATGTTTTGAAGCGCTCCTGTCACACTGCTCAAGCTGCTACCCTGCAAGGCATCCAACAGCACATGCGTTTTTGCATTCTTTCTCACCTGTCGTAGCACTTTGATATGACAAAGGGCTACAGTGCGCATGGCATGACATGATCAGCACTGACATGCTGTGCCGCATTGAATGTCAGTGAGCTCAGGAGTTGCTCAAATAATGCCGGCTCTATGCAAGCCAGATGTGCAGCAGCAGCATGGGCAGATTGTGAGCTGACCTGCCAGGGGAAGCATGCATCTTGGGATGTGGTGCCAGCCTTGAGCATGAGCTCTGCTGCCTCTGACACCAGAATCTGGCTGCTGCTGCTGGCTGCCTTGAAGGCAGTCACCAGCAGAGCCAACTGCTGCCAGCTCAAGGCTCCTGCACATGAACACCTATCAAGCCCTATTGGCTATGCAAGTAGCTCAGCTGAAGTAGCCACCAGAATGCAGAACGCCGATTTGGCCTGTTTGAAGCAGTGCTGAAGCACTGGCTACGCTGACTCATGTGAGACCAAACATAGCACAGCATGACCACATGGACGTTCTGAAAAATTTGTGAGGGGAAGCAAACCTGGGGCAGCAGGCGGTTGAGGGAGAGGTGCCAGCTGGCGGGGGGGCTCAGCCTCAATGGCTGCCGCATCTTCATCAACCACCAGCTCTTCGCCCTGTGCATTGTGCCATATGTCAACAGTGCCCTTGCTAGCTCCTCAACAGACTGCGCTACTGTCTATCTTGAGCTTGATGCAAAAGTGCTCTGACACGTCTTTTTAAAAATTCATAGCAAATGGATAGGGTGCAGCGGACCTGGCTGCAGCCAACAGGAGCAAGCAGTTGGTGAGGAGGACAGACCTGGAGGTCCAGCTGGAAGGGCAGAGGCTGGCCAGCAAAAGCCGCCTGAGATGCCAGCCTGTGCATAGCTGACACAGCACTGCACTCAGCATGGTACCGCTGCTTCATCCATTCCGCCAGGCGCTCCCAGCTACGCTGCTCCACCTCGCTCATGTCGCTCACCATCTCCTGCAAGTCATGATACCCACCACTTTTCTGGCCATGGTCTTGCAAAATGCAGTGACGCATGCATGTGTGAAAGCTACAACCTGCACCTACCAGGTGTTGCACAGCTATTGCAACCTGCCTGTCAAACTTGCTTCACTAAGGCAGCACAGTCAGATGCAAGCATTGCAAAGCTGACAGCAATGCATGGTAGCAAAAGCAGTCAGCAAGAGGGGCTGGGAGGGTGAGGGAGCAGGTCTGACCAGGGCATGGTGAGCTAGGAGGCGCAGGCGGGTGTGCAGCAGAGCCACCTCCCTGTCCACCCCCCCCACCGCCTCCTCCTGAGCTGCTGCCACTGCCCGCTCATCTTCAGCTTCACCCTGCAGCCAAGTAGCAGACAGTCCTACTTCCAAGCCAATTCTCTGCAAGCCACATAGCAGCTGACAGCTCATGCCAGGTTTGTGTGTCAGAGAGCAGTCATCTTGTGCTGAGTCCAGTGCTGCAATGGTGAGAAGCCAGCATGACTACAGAGTCCATGACTAGAGGAAATGAGGGCTTTTTACCTTGCCAGCAGCCTTTGGGTCCGGCTTCTTGGCAGCAGGTTTGCCTCCTGGCTTGACCTTCTGTGCTGAGGCAGGGCGTACTCTCTCCTCCTCCATCGCAGACGCAGCTAGAGCATATCGGATGGCAGTAGCCAGCTTGGGCAGCATGGCATCTAGAGGCGCAACCCAGTCTGGGAAGGTCATGCCTGTCTGTTTTACACGACAAATAACAATCAATACTATATGAAGGCGGCTCAGTGTTTGTGCACAGATCGGCATTGTGGCTGCAGCAGAACACAGGTCATACAATGCAGCTATACATGTGAACATGTTTAAGCAGCATGTTATAGTGAAGACAGGCTTGAGAACACAGGCACACTTAGTGTGTTAGCAACTACAGATGTTCTAAACATGATGGTCCCCAGCCAAGCATCAACAGGTATGACCAGCCTTGAAACCTGATCTCTGTGAGCTTACCTGTTTCTCAAATTTGGCCTTGATGGAGTCAGGAAGGGTTGCCCCCAAGACGTCTGGGGGGTTGGGGGCAGCAAGGGTACAGGGCAAAGCCCAGTGGGCCCTTGAGGCCAACGTCAACAGGGAGGTGGCCAGGCTGAAGCGGTCCAGCTCCACCTGCACCGCCTGCCCCCCCGCCACTGCCACCACCCCTGCATGCTCTTTCAGGAGAGTGTCCTCCCTGCGTTCAGCAACGTGGAATCAGCTTGACTGATATCAGCAGTGTCTGATCTGCAGTCAGCATCAATAAGCAGCATGGCCAGCCCTGACGCAGGCTCAAATCAGCTGGCAGAAGTAGACAAGTCAGAGACATGTTATATGCTGTCTATGGTGGGGAACAATGTTCACTGCAACAGATTATACATTGACTTGGAATGAAGTGAGAGGCAGCGTGTGGTGCCGCATATTGCATGTCCAGGCAAGAGCGCGACATACTTGAGTGTGCGCAGCTGAGCTTCGTTATCGTTCATGCGCTGATCGCACACTTCCCACAGGGCATCTTGCAGCTCATCACAGCGGAGCAGCAGCTCAGCGCGCGCCTCAGGGCTGCCCCTCAGGTCAATGTCCAACCCATTGAACGCCTTCTGGAAATCCTCCAACTGCACACCACAAAGCAACGACCGTTCAGGAGCATCAACTCAGTTGACAATTGTTGCAGTGGCCATCAATGTGAAGGCACATTAAAGCTTTAATGAGTCTTCAAGCAGACTGTTTGCACAATTGACAGACTGGTACGTCTGGATGTGCGACGATGGGCTGCATCATTACTACATTTGTAGTCAGTCAGCCCCGCAGTTCTCAAGACAAACCTTTTGCTGCTTGTTGTGTGCAGGGCGCTGCAGGTAGGTGAGGTACACGCTTCGCACAGCAGCGTAGTGACCGGGGTAGGTGTTGCGCTCCCCCCTGAGCAGGGCAAAGACCTGGGCCATGCCGGCCAGGTAGGTGGCCTCGCCTGCCTGCCACTGCTGCCCCATCTGCTGACCTAGCCCTGCTGGCAGGGGTCCTGCTGCTGGTGGCCCTGCACCATCTGTGGTGCTGCTTGCCCCCGGTGCCTGAATGCAATGCTTTTGCTTGCTACAACAAAGGACGGACTTTAAAGGGGCGGCATTGCACATTGTGGGCAGATTGGCGGGAAGCTACAGCTGTGTTGTTGAACATGATGCACTGTTTGTGTAAGCGAAGTGTCAGGATGTATCTGATCATAACGTGATAGTAGGAAGCAGCTTGCCTGTGGGGGGAGGGCCAGGGCCTTGACTCCCCCTTCAGGACCAGGCTGCCCTGAAGCCTGCAGACGCCGCTCAACATCTGCTACTATGACAGCAGCTGCTGCCTGAGCTGCTGCTGCCTTATCTGCTGCACTGCTGGCTGCTGCACCTGCACAAACCATGCCAAAATCTCACTGTTGTCACTATCAGGCGGCCTCTCAGGTCTTGCACATAAATATTCAGCTGAATTGCAACCGCGTGTGCCGAGCTGTCAACAGTGCATAGGACAATCAGAAACAAAATGATATACAGCCCACATGTGCAGTGCTCGCGGCGGTGTTTGAGCTTATACTGCTGTCATGGCATGAACTTACAGAGTAAGCTGGACCATAGTGCTGCAACATCATGGGCGCATGTGGCAAGAACCTCTGAAAATAGCAGGCCAAAAGGAGGCACCTGATTGGGCAGCCCTATCAGCAGCTGCAGTAGCAGCAGCCTGAGCTGCTGCACAGACAGCCAGGTCACTGCCAGGCTGCGCGTCTGTCACAGCCTTGCTTGCATCTGCTGCAGCGCGAGCAGCAGCATCTGCCGCAGCCTTAGCATCAGCTGCAGCAGCTCTTGCCAGCTTCAGCTGTGCTGCACACTTCTCTGCTGACTGAGCCTGCACAGATGACAGGCAGAATAAGAAATCAAAAGCAGAGGACTTGGTTTACCACCAACGCTGTCTTCTTTGCCAAACGCTGTATTGCACATGTTGCATCAGACACCAATCTGCTTGTGCCAGCCTTGATTGCATGATAGAGGTTGCTTGCATGTTGAGTGTCCACTAACGGGGAGCAAAGTTAGCATTTGCAAATGAGAGTGTCCCAGCCAGTACCTGTCTCAATAGATGCAAAAGCAGCTTGTGCATGATCATCTAGTAATGAGCAAACCTCAGACGCAGGGGTCAAAACGTGGTTATAGCAAGACCCAAGTCAAGCTTTGGAACAAAGAGAGACCTTGAGTAGTTCTGCAGCAGCAGGATCAGCATCCTTGGGGTTCTTGGTCTTCTCCAGCATGTCTGCCGCCTCAATCTCAGCACGCTTGCTAGCAAGCAGGGCTCGGGCTGCGCCTTGGGCTGCCTGCTGGGCCTGCCCTGCTTGCACTGCACTGCTCTCAGCTGTTGCCTGTGCCTGCTGGGCTGCTGCAGAGGCTGCCTGCCACATACGACACAGCTGAACCTTGAGTGACAGCCTTTACAGACGACCACAGATCTACACTTGACCTGTGCTAGCTTTGATGTTACATGCCATGTTGTACCTAGCATTGGACATCACCGCATCTTGTAGAGCCAGGTCATTGTCACTTCTTTGTTGTTGGCATTTAATCACATGGACGCTTAGCAACAGCCTGTGCACGTTGGTATGCTTGCAACACACGTAGCCCCACAAGTTGGCTTACTTGTTCCCGCAGGCGATGAGAGAATCACTAAAACAAGGTCAGCCAGCCTCAGCGGAACAACTGATCAGAAGAGCAGTGCATGATGACGGTCTGTTGCCCACCTTGATGGCAGTAACTGCAGCCTTGCTAGCCAGGATGCGCCCGGCCACTCCGTCCACAGCTGTGGACACTTCAGCCAAGCTGTTCTGAGCTGGCAAGCCTTGGCGCAGGGTGGGGAATTTGGCGAGCCAGGCATCCAGCACGGGGGCCTGCTGGGCATGACGTGCCAGCCGCTCTGTCAGCTGCCCTCCTTCATTGGTCTCTACCGCTACTGCCTGTTGTGAAAAAAAGACCCGATGAAATTGCACTGAAAATATTCTCAGGCGTGTGCAACTGACATGGTATGTCCAGCCTAAATCCAAGATAGGAGCTGATGGGGAGAAATCTCTCAAATTGGCAAAGCACTCTGAAGCAACACAGCAAGACTCAATTTAACTAAATAAATAAGCTTTTATACGCTGTAGACAGTAGCCCAACAAAGTAAGTGATACCAGCTGAGACTGTCCAAAAGAGCAGGACAGAGCTGCTGCCAGACTACCCATGAGAGGCAATAAACTGCAAAACAGGCGCATGCCTACCTTGAGGCGGGCAGCCAAGCCAGGCTCCTTGGGGGGTGGCACATCAAACTCCAGGTGGTAGACCCGGCCTGTAAGGGGGTCCACCCTCCGCCCTAGAGCCCTCTTCACTGCCAAGGCCTCATCATCCAGCTCCAACACGACCACTGCATCCAGACCTGCACATGCCAGCAAGCATCTGGATGAGGTGACCATGAGAGCTACATCAATGCATACAGTACGTAAGGCAATGCATACAGGTATGTAAGGCAATGTTACACAACTGCAATCGGCAATTGGGCTTGCTATGTTCCAGGCGGCATAGAGCTGTTTGCCAAACAATTCACAAGACCTGAGGTGAGGGGTCTGTTGAGGTCAGGCAGGGTGGCAGGGCGTGGGGGCGCCAGGCGGGAGGCTGAGGCAATGAAGGCGCGCTCAGCTGTGAGGTCCAGCCCTGTCAGAGCCCCTTCAAGCAGCTCTGCCTGCCGCACACTGCTCGGGTAGCCATCCATCACATATCCCTGCAAATCACGCACTCCCACATGTAGTCCACCCACAGTCTTGCCATGCAGCAACAAGATGCAGGTGCAGCATGTGCAGCGATATTGTAGCACAGCACATGGCATACTTAAGGTGTAGGCAAGCACACAAACCTGCACAGGCTTGGGTTCATCCTTCTTGCCCTTGCTGGCAGCAGGCTTGCCTCCGGCAGGCTTCACACCAGTGGATAACAGGGCAGGTGGCTGTGCAGCAATTGCTCTAGCCACCTCATGTATGGCCAGCACCATCAGCTGAGTCTGGACCTCATCAGAGACGGCGCCATTGCTCTGCATTGCCAGTGAGAACACTCAGATCAATAATGTCTCTTGAACAGGCTCAAGCTGCTGACAATATAAACGTCGAGAGAGCCTTGCATGCATGCACTTTGCTGTCCACTTGGCTGAGGGAATGCCATGATGAGAGCTGCAGATAGAGCCTGACCTGTAGATTGGCTTGCGCTGTCCTGCCCAGCTGCACTTTGATGGGCACTTCAGCAGAGGCAGCAGGCCCACTCCCAGCCTCACCACCTGAAGGTGGCCCTTGCTTGTCAAACGCGTCAACCTCTGCAACGGCCTCCTTCACCAGCTCAGACATGTTCAACACCTGTCGCACATAGCAATTTGCCATCGTGCATTGATGTATGTCAAGGAGGCAGAGTCGCAATGTGACTTCTGGCTCTTATAAGTTATGTCACGATTGCTGGTGTCTTGCATGTGACAAATAGGCCAGGAACATTGTCAATTGCACACGGTCAGCTGACGTCCGTGTATCAGCCAGCAAGTGGACCAAATCAGACAAGCTGTCCTGTTGCTTCACTGTCTGAATTTTCCACAGTAGTGAGCCCAGCACACCTTGCAGCCATGCTCGTCAGCCAGCTTGAGGGCCATGCTGGTTTTGCCAGCAAAAGGGGCCCCCACAAGTGCCAAGCGCAGGGGGATGTCCTGGAGTGGGGCACCCTGTGGGCTTGCCTTGCTGGCCCCAGCAGTGGCTCCTTCAGCAATGACATCTGCCAGTAGCTCATTGTAGCCTGTGGCCTGGTCAGGGCCACTTGCCTGCCACACTCCGCTCCAACCCAGGTACTCCTGCATGGTTGGCATCACTGGAAATATGTACTTGGCACAGTGTGGTGTAGCAGCAGTTATGGTCCTGCTGAGTTCTGTGCTGGTTACTAAGACTTGCACCCAACAGCTCCAGCAGCACTGTGAAAGAAGCACTGCCATGCATGCACAACAGCGCTTAACGCATGCACAACAGGTTGTAGCATGTGCAACACATTCATGGACCCTGATTATGTCAAGAGTCATGCAGCAAAAATGCTTTACCGTGACAGCATGCTCATCAGCTGCAGTGACAGTAGGCTGAGGGCTGGTGACAAGAGCAGCAGGCTGTGCAGCCAACTCTGGGTCTCCTGCCGTAAACATGGCTGCCCATTGCCTGTATGCAGGAACAGCAGTTGTGTGGTGCACAATCATCATCAATTACTCTCCAGACCCCTCTGCATGCACAAGTGCCTGTGGCAGGCAGTCCTCAGCAGAACATACAATCACTCGATCATTCTGTCACATGAGAAGCACATGTTGTTCTTGTTGTGGAGATGTAAATCTGGCAAGCTCTGATGGCAGTCCCTGACACAGCCTGACTGCAGGTGAGCCATGGCCGGGTCTGCCCAGGATTATGCGTGACAGGCCTTGAATCCTTTGAACTGCTCACTGCAGGAATGCTTTCTGTAAGGTTGTCACCTGTACAAAGATTTGGGCACTTTGGCACCGTCAGACTCCTCTCTGTACTTGATGGCCTGCTCAGCAAAGCCCACCATTTGCCAGGCAGTGTCACATGCAAAGGCCATGTGCTTCTGGTGGCGAGCATCTGCACGCTCCTGCTGCAGGCTCCTGTAGGCCGCCATCTGCTCACTATGCGCTACCTCATACACTGCCCTCAGCTCCCTGCACAATGTCAATCACTGCTTTGTGTTGCTGCTCACTCGCAGCATAGCCCGTGTGCATGGTGGTTTTGTTAACGCTTGTGCTGTGTTGGCATGATTTCAGTACAATGGCCAGCTGACCGGAAAATCTGAAAATTCTGTGCAACCAGTGGCAGCTGCAGCAGTCTTGCCAGCACAGAAAGGCAATAAGAGTAATGCATCAGCAATAAGGCCTGAGATGTGCAGGTGCTGGCCTGTGACGCTCAGCCTCCTCAGCTAGGGCTTGCTCCCACTCAAGTTCTCGCTGAGCAGCATAATCGGCTTCCCTCTCCAATCTGTGTGCTCTGATTATCTGCAACACGTGCAAAGACAGGCTTGGTTTCACACTGCATTGGGACTCCCAAAGCGAAGTGTACCGTCTTCAACATGCATGGCCTAGGCCTGGCAGCTGTGCATCATGACGTCAGGGCCGATGCACAATAGGCAGCATGGCACACCCTTGGCATCAGCAGAGAAGGTCACAAGTTGGAACAGAACATGGTTATGCTTGCACAGTTGTGCTGATCTTGCATTTGATTTATGAAGAGTTTACCTCTTCTTGCACTTTGAGGCGGCCCATCTCATCTGCCAGGGCTGATTCAGCAGCCCCCTTGCTCAGCAATAAGGCCAGTACCTGTTCCTCTTCATCTCCAATTGCCGCGTCCTGCACACACGTCAAACATTGGGTCTCACATGTATAAAATAGGATGCTGTTGCTTTGGTGGACCTGTGTGTTGTCATGGTGCTGGCAAAGGTGAGTCATCATTTTGATGTCCTGATACTGGTGCTTCTGACTGCCACATGCCAACCTGTCAGGTATTCCACACCATATGACTGTTCTACACCACGTGGTATGACAATGTTGTACCATTGTACGTATCTTTGTTCCAGTCATTGCAGGCTGTGTCAACACCATGATCTCTCAAAATGCTTCAGGGGTTGCATGGATACTTGACATCAGGCTGTACACCTAGCAGAGTGTGCTGAAGGGTAGATGGGTGGTCAGCAGCAGTACCTGCAGCTTGCTCTGCTGCTGAGCGAGTGCCTGGCGACGACGCGCCTTCCTGTCGCGTCTGTTTACCTCCTCCTCATGATGCTTGGCCTTGATGGTACGCATGTACTTCTGGCTATCACTCTGCAGCTCCTCCTTGTGAGGAGCCAGCTGCCTGAATAAGCCAGTGCTTTGCTTGTGACGTAACATGTAGGTAGCACTCAGGCCATAAGTGTGCTGATCAGCAGCTGATGTTGAAGTTGCAGGTCAAGGCCCCTTTGTCTTCTTGCACAAAGGCTGACATTCACAGTCACTGTCCAAAATTCCTTGTCTACACTGCCACTGTGCTGTTGCTTGTGAATCTTCCACTTTCAGGCTGATTGTTACGCATGACGTGTGGCACACAATGTCTCAAAAAGGAAAGCGACGTCTACCTGAGATGCTGGATGTGCTCCATTGGTGTTTGACCAGCTGGTGGCTGAGTCATGTCATCTTGCACCTGCTCGCCTCCGTCAGTCAGACGCTGCAGATTGCTCTCAAAAGAGTCTATCCCTGACATCGCAGAGAAGTCACATGGTCAGTGCCTCCGTTGGGATGCCAAACGACATGCATGACTGCAGCTAAATTGAGGTTCAGCATCCGATAATATTTGCTGGCAATGCCAAGATGCTTGTATGTTAGACAGTGCGTACTGTCAGTTGGCACTGGGCAGAATGAAACAGACACTTGACAAAGGAAGAACAGCTAGCATTCAACATCACAGGGCTTGCTGATGGTGGTCTGGAATGGCTGATGTTCTGTGCTACCCTAGTGCTTCAGCCTCACCTAGAGACACCTCCAGGTTGGCTGCTTTGCGCACACCCTGCTTGCCTTGTTTGTGCATGGCTGCTACGCTCAGCTCTATGCGCAGATCTTCCTTGTCCAACCGCTCCTGGATACACACTGTCAGCTCAATATAGCACCAGACAGACACATATTACCAACAATTATGCTGTTGACCAAGGTTCCCGCGCTTGAGACTTGCGCTCAATCCTAGTTTGAAATTTTCGTTGCAACAAAAGATGCAATGATTCAAAGATAAGTATTTGAGTCGCTTCCTGTTGACTCAATAATGCTTTTGCTTGTGCTGCATAGAGTTGCTTGCCTGGCGATCAAGAAGAGCCTGGTGGGTGGCCGCCTGCTGAGCAGTGCGCTCTTGGCGGTGCTGTACTGTGCTATGCAGACTGGAGAGCAGGTCTTGTCGCCGGATCGCCCTACCAGCATCAGTGTCTGCACAGCTTTCAGCCAGTCCCTGCAGGCTCATCACGCCCAGCTGAGTGCGAACACACCAAAATGTGCCAGGAACTTCTGAAGCAATTTTGTAAAATCACGTGACTGGCAGACCACTGATGTGCACGCATCAGCTAGCAGCCAAAGATACGGATTTGATGTGTCCATGCAATAAAGGATATGACCATATAGGCTAACAGGGTCCAGCATGAGCACCAGTATTGTTTAAAAAGCACGCTTTGATTGCATCTGGAGCTTCATCAACATCTCTGCGAAACAGTAACGGAAGCCACATGCTGCACCTGAGAGGTTTGCCCACACAGATTGGGAATTACATCCAATTCAGGCTTGATCACACAACAGCCAGATGCACACATACCTGTGCAGCGACTTCAGACTGCCGTATGCACTCATCCTGAAACTTCTGCAAGTGCATGCGCTCCAAGGCTGCTGTCCTTCTGGGAGTAACAGCTGCCAAGGCATCCTCAAATCTATGCTGGTTGTCTGCATTGAAGGCTTCTCTTTCAGTCCTGCAAACAAGCTGCAAACATCAACATCCCCTGCCCAGCTAATCTTCAGTGTGTGCCTGCTAGGAAGCCTCACCTGAACTGCTGTGCTTCAAGCAAGCCCTTGCTGAGCTCTGTTTTGACTCCAAAAGTGGCTGCCAGCTTGTTGCTGCTGAGCCCTTGCCCATGAACAATGCTGGACTTGACAGTTGCCAATGCACTCTTGATACGATATAGCAACTGAGCAGCAGCATCCCTCTCCTCTCGTGTGAGTGCAGCAACTTTGTGTTTGCTGAGCTGGATGCCTAGCTTTTGCAGGGTTGGCTGCAATGCACTCCAGTCAGCGCTAAGTACTTGTTGCGGCATACAAGTTACAAACCAATCAAAATCGAGGGCTTGCTACAGTTGGATGCTTGCAACCCTCATGATACCTGTAGACGCCTGTAATTATTGAAGATTGCAGTTGGGGCTCTGCTGTCCTCAAACTGATGAAAGTCAGGCTGCAGTTTGCATTTGTACAGAACTTCGCCAAAAATATAACCGCTTGCCAAGTCCTACAAGAAAAGGGCGTCGTCACAAGACAGTCTGAAGGGCAGCCCTTGCAGTAGCAACTGCACAAAGCAAAAGCTGCACATTCCCGGCTGCACCTTTTCCAACTGAGCACAAGAGGATTTTATTTTCAGGTCCTCCACCAGCCACTCTTTGAGGAGAGCTGCCATCACAGCCGAAGAACGTCGGCGACGCTTTGTCTTGATTATTTAATCAACGTGCCGACGTTCGCATACGCCGGTTGCGAGGGTAGGCCAACACCGCATCGGTTCACGGCAGCATGTCGGATCCTCAAGGGACGTGTTGCCTTCACCAGTGCTGTAGGGCCTCACCAATACGGAAGGACGGAAGGGCCATTTCGAACGGCCTGCCTGAAAGCTCTGCTGCCGGATCAAATGACACATTGTGACAGCATTTGTTAGCGCTCGATCTGCCTCAGCTGGTTATATGATAGACACAGCGGAAGATGCTTACGAAGATGACTTCGAAACCTATGAAGACGACTTTGAGGTGTTGCGGGAGTGATCTGCTGTTGATGTGCAGAGATCGCGCTCAAGTCTGAAGATTATTGTCATTGCAGAGCGACGGAGAGGATGAAGGGTGCCAACTTAGATCAGCTTGCTTTTATTAGTACAGCTATGGGTGTAACTGTGAACACACCACAATCAGCTTTGCTTGCAGGGGCCACACAAGTTTGCCAGCAAAGTCTGCACAAACTCCTTTACACAGTAAGACGTAGTTGGTCGATTGTGGTCAGACTCAGCAGGCGACCATCAAAGTACTGGCGTGATTGCAGATGAAGCAGTGCAGGCACACCATACTCTGCCTGGCAAAGCTTTGCTGGGACTGTCAGATATTCAGCGAAGTCACGCATCACAGCAATGGGCCCGGCTGCAGCGTCTTGCAACTCAAGTATCTATAAGCATTGCTCAGTATCCTGATACTGCTGTTTGGTGGCGAAATGCAGTTTCCTGCTTTTTTTCAGGTCAAGCTGCAGGAGATTGTACTGGACAATCTGTTTGACCTTCCTGCCATGACAGAATATGATTTATTCTCCATGGGCAGAGGTTGCTACAGGTATCAATCTGGAAGTTGATAGGCACCACATTTTGTTGTGTACTTGTCCACCACCACTACACCTTCACATTATTGACGACCTCATGGCACACACATAACAGGGATGCTGTGATCGGCTCAAGCCAGACTCACGATGATGCAGTAGCTGATGAATGCCAAACCGAGCCAATAGAAACATCCTCAGCTGCATGCCAGTTTCCAGATGCAGCCCATGAGACACAGTAAGATCTTCCATTCAGCATATGCATGTCATGCTATGGCCAGCATACTGGTCCCAATTGAGATTATGCATAAAACCCCCTTTATGGCAACAGCTTTGTCACAAGGTCCAGGCTTTGATGTGCTGTCACAGTGCAGGCATGAGACAGAAAAGGCTTTGCAAGCAAGTGACAGCACTGAGCAGCTGCTACCATTTCTCAGATCTGCTGGATCAGTCATTTTGGGTATACTGGGGTTGCAACAGCAGCATAGAGCTTTGCCAGAGTTCAACATTCCTGCACCGCTTGAGAAGCAAGGTCTGAATTGTCTCATCACCTACTGCCTGCTGGTGCTTTGCCACAGAAATCAGACTGGAGCTGAATAACATGAGAGCAACTGCATTGGCTGCAGGTGTCATCACACACAGCTTGTTGCTGTACCATCCAGGTATACTGGAGGGGCGCGCTGTGACTGCAACTGCATACAGGGATGCAGATGGCATGGTATTGGCAGCATATGGGCCTTCAGATTTGCAGGTGGTTTGCAGAACTGATGGATCTCATACCGCAAGTTGATCCCTGAAACATGTGCTGCCTGCTGATTGCATCAGGTGTTTGGTCTTACAGGAGAATGTACTGGCTGCAATGGGCTGTTTGTGTGTATGGGACCTGAGCTCTCCAGCAATGCCTGCCAAGGTCCTTGTGAGTGAGGGTTGCCCAACTGCCTGCACCTTCCTTGCTGCTCCTGGCAGAGGCAACCTCATATTGGCTGGTACACACTCTCACATGAGCACATGCTCAAGTTGCCAGAATGCTATGCACATTTGACCAAAAAAAAAGTTCCTGGTAAGTGTGAAAGATATGTAGACACACACATTCAGAATGAATGGCTTCGAATGAACAAGCTGCACTATCATCACTCAATGCAAAGGAGTACAGGCATGCAATGAAAAAGGCAGTGACTGTTTATGCAGGCATGCAGGAAGGAGGTCTGTGTCTTTGGGATTGTGAAGAAGCAGACAGTACATCCAGCTCCTGCAGCGTTAATGGCGCTTCTGTTCACTGTCAAAGGCCAACTTTCACGTCTGAGTGCCATGGCAGCCCAGGCATGGCTGGCGCAGTGGTGTCTGTAGCTGCCCTTCCTCAACCGCATGTCCAGGCTGGTCAGTATAATTCAGAGCCTGTATGTGACAATTGTGCACACTGAGGCAGCAGGATGAGGAAATGCAGCAGTGTTCTTAGGCAGTATGGGTGCACAACTGTGAGCACATCGTCTTCACATGCAAACTTTACTCGCAAGGAGACAAATATATCACCATGGCTTCTACTATGCTGACATATGACTCCTTGTCTTTAATGCCAGACTTGCAGGTTTAGGTTACCCAACCGAATTTGCATGTTTTACAAATGATTGATTTGGGCAGCCTGAGACATTGTCTCGTCTTCTCAGACTGGGCGACAGTGTAGGTGAGCAGAGTAGAGCAGGGCTGAAGAAGACTCGTCTGCTTGCTCTTACTGAATGGGGCAATGTTAGCCTATGGAGCATACATGTGCTTGCCCCTGGGGAGTGCAGTGCAGCAGGAGGAGCAGATGCAGGAGTGTCAATAGGGGGCCATGTGGGCCTTCTGCTCCTTACAGCCAGCCTAGCCATGGGCAGAGGCCCACATGATGGCATGCAAGCATCCCAGCCTGGCCATGCGGCCTCATCACCACATACTCAATTGCCTTATGAGCTGGAGAGGCGGGCTGCCGTGCTATCATTGCCGCCAACGAGCATTGACCAGTACCTTGTGGGGCTGGACAGTGCTCAAACTGTGCGTGGCTCTCTATATGGTGAAGCCTCTGTTCCAAAGGTAAGTCCTTGCTCTGACTTGGTTCAATTGTGAGCATTGGTATTCAAAATTGTCGACTGATGTACTTACATGCTTGGTTCACAGAACGCTCTGGAGTGACAGTATGGGCACTGGATGACAACTTCGTTTACGCTGCAGGAGTGGCAGCTAGAGGACCAGATGGAGGTTATGTCAATACAGCAATATGCGCTGAGATCACAGGCACAAGTGATGTGCATCAGCTTCAGTCCTCTCATGGTAGATGTATGGGTGGCAGGGCATACTGGTGGGATCATGGCAGTCTATTCCTTGACTTCGTCAAGGCCAATGCTGGTGACACAGGTGAGCACCTATTTGTGATAGTATAAACTTGTCAAGCAGTAGAGTTGTGACATTGGCTGTACTCTTATGACTTGGAGTAGTGTCGACCAACCTGATGTGATAGCTTCAAGTCACAGACACCTCATGGTCAACATGCCTGCTCACGTGTCTGTCTTGACTTTGATAGAGAGACGTCACCTGCTGCTTGTTTTCATATGTGTCGGGAAACATTCTGTCAAAAAAAAGACACTGAGGACATCACTTTAGCTTGGATCAGTTTTTGTGGAAAGCTGTTTGTATAAGCAAAATTGCTGTTTCACCTGTTTTGCAGGGTGGTGAGCAAGACATCATTGCCATGACTTGGTCGCCTACCAAGCCTTCCTTAGTCATGGCATTGAACCGCCACTCCCAGTTAATCTTGCTGCACATCAACAGTCAGACATGCCAGCCCAAGGTTTTCGACTTTGGCAGTACCACATCGCCTAGCAAAGGCACAAGAGCTGCTATCACAGTAAGTTCTTGCCTGATTTCTGCAGGCAAACCATTCCAGAAGATTTCATGGTCTGTGCATTATCGGTTGCGAAATGGCAAGCTTTCCACAATTTGCTAATTTCCATGTTGTTGCAGATGTTTGTACGGCCTTGCAAGGCACTGAGTGAGGCATTGCAACAGGAGAAGCAGATGATGGTCATTGGTTTTGACGATGGATGCATAGAGTGTTGCTTGCTGCAACCCATATTGACAAACCCGCAGTACCATGAAGAGGAAGAGACCCGCAAAATTTTGAAGCTTCAATCCAAAAGCTGCTTGCTTAAGAGTTTGTAAACGCGCGTCACCAAACATGAGACTGCTTCTTTTGCAATATCTTGCTTGCTATTTGTTTTCAAGATGCAGGCGTTGTTTGGAAAAGCGGAGTCTGAATAACTTTGCGTACTGCAGCCCTTTTCGTTCCTTTCGTTGACGATGACGATGACGGGAGCAGATATTCATGACATGAATGCAATGATTACTGCAGCGTCAACATCTCAAACTCCCGTCTCTTTATCTTTTTTTATTGGTGCCGTGTTGCAAATCAGTTCAGTTTAACAGCGTTGTAACAGAGTTGCATTGTAGTTCAAAGCATCAATGGAAGGGACACTCAAATGCGGACTTTCGCCCGCTTGAACGAAAAAGACAATCCTCCTGCAATGGAACAGTCCAACACGCCACAATGGTTCCGGAGCTGGTCGCACCTTTCGAAAGGCAGTGTTTGTATTGGACTGTCGATGCTTAATGTCCAGGGGACCAAGTGGGGCCCAACAGACAGAATTCTGTTCTTGTGAACAGTCAACCTACAATACACTTCCTACAAGCGAAGCATTCCCTGAGATAATTATCACGTGAATTTGCCTCACACAGTTAGGTGTGAAGCCTGGTACTTCTGAAGGCTTCATATAGTGCACTGATAATGATAGTATGTTGACGTGCCTAACTCTGGCGAAGTACATTCAGCAATCCAAAATTGAGAAAAACGCTTGATGTCATGAGGGGGATGACGCCAGGTTTGCGTCCGGCCCTGAAATACCTGAGGGCTGTTCTTTTCATTTTATAGAAGGTTACAAGGGAATGGTTCACCCTGCGTCAGATGATGAAGGTACCGAACGATCTGGTTTGAACCCGAACAACGGCCTAGAAAACGTGTTCCTAAGGGATCAGTCCATGACAAGCCACCCCCGCAAGAGCAATCAAACGGAGGGTGGACAATTGCCCTGTAACCCCAAATTAAAAAAAACTATGACAACCATTTTCAGATGCAACTCATAGCCAGCCTCAGCGTTGCTGCTGATAGTATCAAAATGTCACCCCAAAAAACAACAAAAGGTGGCTGACAGACGCTGGCTGACCATCTGGCGTGGTGATTGGCCTGATGTAACCTTGCTGGGCTTGGTGCCTGAGATGACTGGCCAAAGATTGGGCTGCCAAGAATTACAATAGGGGTGACAGTGGGCTACCTTGTTGTACCCCTGATCGCTCAGGAAAGCTGGATCACTGCCAGCTACTGAAAGCAGCTGCAAGTGACCGATCGTCACGAGGCACGATGTCAGCTTCAGCAGCAGAGCTTTACAGTGATCACCTCGACAACAGTTTCCGGCAGAATCGGCTTCTTGGTCTAGTCTATTCAGTACCGGCTCAGTGATAGCCAACTTTCAGACTGAGCTTTCGTTGCGTAGCAGTCTCGCCAGTGGCTACCTGATTCCGTAACATAGCAAACAGCACAGCAGAAACATAAGGGGAAACTGCAGGATCTGTCTGCAGTGCTGACAGGCTTGTATGACCAACCGTGCTGGGCCCTAAGCCAGATCTTCAAGGGGCCTCAGCTGGCACTCAAGCTTTAGGGCCTTCTGCAGCCAGCAACTTCAGCAGCAGCTAAACACAGCAACCTGAGCGTGGTCAACCAGGCCATAGCTGCAATGTATGAGCATTCTGCTCTGCATGACCATGTGGCAGGCTGGGCACCAGTGCGCAGTGGCCAGCACGACGCAGAGGTGCACCTGTCTTTCAAGGACACCTCTGCACAGCACAGACAGCAGTGAGCATCCGCTGGCACCATCCATCTGACTGCATGGGGCAGCAGCGCCTGTCACCTTGCCTGTCAGCACAGTCGCATCAAAGCAGCTGCCTGATGTCACCGTGGTGCGCATGCACAATGTGCCTGGGGCCATCAATGTCCATGGGCTGATGGACTGCTTGCTGAAGCACTTTCAGTTCGGCCCTGAGTACACTGTGGTATCAGATTATGGAGGCGATGCCTCAAGTGACATTGCTGCTGCCATTCCAACCTGGTGCTGCTCAGACGTGTGCATAGCAGAGCTCAGAGCCCCTGTGTCAGATGCTAAGCTGGCCAGACTGCCATCAGCCTTCACTTGCTTTGGGCAGCAGATCTCAGTGTCAGTCCAGCCCAGCATCCTAGCCAAGGCACATTTGTACCAGCACAGGGCTCAATCACATGTGCAACAGCAGGCAGACACAAGACCAACCTCCTCACTGTCGCCCAGAACCAAATGCAGGCAGCAGCAAAAAACAAGAGCTGAAAAGGCAGCTCTAAAGCAGGCACATCAGCAGCGGTAGCAGCAGCAACAGCAAGCCTTACATGCTGCCTTCCATCCTGCTGCCTGA
>JAABUK010006032.1_pt1 | contig 18370 bp, 20 predicted proteins | sample 5559141 | NCBI WGS metagenome assembly JAABUK01 (sample SAMN10711869, study PRJNA513367) | rock metagenome | isolation source: Antarctica rocks | place: Antarctica: Victoria Land, Pudding Butte nord | collected 2016-01-03 | reverse complement strand
CCTGATGACAGTCTCTTGGCCTTCCTCGCATCGCTCTGATTATGTGCAGTCGGGACGCAGATTCCCTCCGTCCCGACTGCCTTCATCGGTTCCACTTCACATAATCCGGCGCTTCACACAGTACTGGTTATGTTGAGCTCAACATAACCAGTAATACGGGCTCAGGTGAGCGCCTCCGGCGAAGCCAAGCTCGAAGCACATCTCCGGATCGCGCATCAGGTCGCCGTTCTGTTCACCGTAGTGCGCGACAGAGAGGGCGGGAAGGCCGCACGGGCCGGACTCGTCTAGTGCCTCGATGACCAGGCACATATAGGGCTGATTCTCGATCTTGAGCGAGAGGCCGGGGTGCCAGCCTCCGGCTCTCTTGAGGATGTCGAGGATCGTCTGCATTACGCCACCTCCGCGACTGCTGCATCGGTGGCTGCGGTTGTGGGTTGGCTGGTCGCTTCGGTCGGGTCAGATGCGATCTGCTCCGTCTCGATAGCGGAGAGAATGAGGGCTGAGGTCTTCTGAATGACCTCCAGGCTCTCGGCCAGCAGAGCGGCGTTGCCGTGGTAGAGGTGGATGTAGTCGGCTGAGGCGTGTCCGGTCTCAAGCCCGATGCTGGTTCCCACCACGAACGCAATCGCCTCGGCCTCGGTCTCGCGTACCGTCCTGGTGGTTGCGGTCCTGCGCTCGGCCTTGTGCAACATCTCGTGCGCGACTTCGTGGACAAGGGTGCTGAATTCTTCGGCTGGTGCCTGACCGGGAAGTACGGCGATGCGTCCGCCGTAGCTCATGCCCAACGCTGGCGCGATGGACTCCTTGAATTCAAGCTCTATGCCCTGCGCGGCGATAAACTCGATCAGCCGTTCGCGTTTCTCTCCCACGCTGCCGCTCACACGTTCGGAGAGCTCGGGGAGCTCTGCACCTTCGGTCTGTGACACGTCGAACACGTAGACCGTGCGGAAACCGACGAGGACGGGTGTGTTGATGGCTGCCGGGTCTTTGCTGTGCTTGGCTTCTGCGTCCTTCTTCTTGCGGGTGCCGATCATCGGAGCGAGGATGCGGATGCCCTTCTGCCCCTTCATCACCTTGCGGCCCAGCTGGTTCCACGCGTAGAGGCCAGCAACGCGGGTGGCATCGGGCTTCTGCCGTGCGATCTCAAGTATGTTGCCGAAGCTGTAGTTGTGGAAGCGCCCCATCGCGGTGAGGTAGGCGGTGAGACCTTCGGAGTGTCCGGCCTCAAGTTGCTCAATGAGGAGCTTGACGTTCTCGGCGATGACCTCTTTGGCGGTCTGCCCTTTGGTTGTGGTGGGAAGGGTGGAGACGTTGGCGGCGGTGTTGTTGCTGTTCATGGTGTTGTCCTCGCTTTTGAATGGCTGTGCTGTGTTTGCTCACAAACACGCCTTGGCCCTGGCCCACGCCAGCAGGGGCGGCAAGTGCAAGAGGAGGGGTTCCCCACCCTTGAAGAGGAGCGATAAGCGGAACGGAAAGGGCGCAGCGTAGCGGAGGTCTGCACAAGCGCAGCGCGGAAGATTGGGGTGCCTCTTGCATCGCGCCAGGGACGGAGTCCCTCAGGAGGTCTGGTGACCTTGTTTGGCGCGGAGCGCAGGAGATCTATTTGCTTTGCTTATAGGGTGGGCGTCGTGGGCGGGAACGGCCCGCGCAGGTGGGTGTCGGAGGACGGCAGAGCCGGCCGCAGCAGGGAGGAGAGGTCCTCCCTCTGGTGGGTCATTTGATAACGCTCAACCAGGCCTTATGCTGCCTAGGTGTGTCGCGATGAGACGGTTGCTGAGTTCATGGTTCGGAGGAAGAAGTTGGAGGCACTCGCGTGCCCCGCCGATAGCGAGATCCCGTTCTTCAACGAACATATGCAGATCGCAAATCAGCACGGTATGGACTACCAGGACTGCCTGGAGTTCATCATCCGTATGCGGCATGGCGGCGCACATTAGGGGCGCTATTCAAGGTTCGGGCGCTTGCGCACGTTCATGTCTGTTCAGCTTCTGCTTGCTTGCACTGGTTGGGCACCCTGACTCAGCCACCGCTCAGACCCCTGTATCGCCGCATGGGGCTGAGATAGGCCCGGTGCTTCTGTATTCGCCTGCGTCGAATCTCGAACGAAGCGAGATGCAGATGTTGGAACGGGCGAAGGTCTCGATTGACGTCGCCATGTACAGCTTTACGGACTGGGAACTCGCCGAGGAGTTGGGTCGGCTCGCCCGGAGCGGTGTTCGGGTACGCGTCTACCGCGACAGCGTTCAATCCGAGCAGGAAAGCCAGCATGGGCTTTCCACCACTCAGATCCTTCTCGCAGCGGGAGTCCAGGTGAAGGTGAAAGCGTCCCGAGACCTGATGCACCTCAAAAGCTACGCGATTGATGGCGCTTTACTGCCGACGGGATCGGCGAACTGGTCACCAACCGGACTCAAGCGGCAGGACAACGATCTGCGGTACGAAGTGGACCCGGCACTCGCGAGGCAGTTCGAAGCTCGCTTCAGCGAAATGTGGGACAGGCTCAGCAACATTGTGCCGGCTCTCGCCAGATAAGCCGCGAAAGCGAGATCCACAGCTGGCGCTTGTATCTTCGCCTTTTATTCTCCTATACTGCTGCTCATGGGCCACATGGCACGGGCGGAGGCAAGGGAGGACCAGGCGCGCATCAATGCCAGGTTCACCTCCACTCTGGTCATTGCGGCGGCGATCATCGTGGCCGTACGCCTGGCGCGCGAAGACATAGCCCTGCCAACGCCGCGGCTCATCTCTTCGGTCGGACACGGCATCAGCCTGGCTCGAACCACCCTCAAGGAAGTGCTGCGCGGCTACCCCGGCGCTTAGGAGAACCTGTGATTCTCAATCTGACGTTTCAGGATCTCAAGCAGATCGCTCTCGCCGGCCGAGTGGAGAAGAACGGTATCACGCTTGTTGTTGGCCGGCCGCTGATCCCTGACCTGAAGACTGATGCACGGGGACCAGGGGTGAGGTGCGGTTTACCGTCGATGAATCCGACCTGCGTCCTCGCGGGCCACAGCTGGTCAAGCCGGGTGAAAGTCATTCCAGATGAAGAAGAGCACCGAAGCGAAGTGATCCAAAGCTCGAGCTGCTCCACCGAGTGCGTGCGCTCAGATCACTGCAGGCCTTCGGTGAGGATGCACTTCCCATTCGCGAGTTGATTTGTATGAGTGCATTTACCTGTTGTCACCAACTGAGACTGCAGAACAGTTATTCCAGGATTCTGTGCTGGCTTTGAACTCGCTTTATGTGGGAGGGCATAGAGCAGGCGCAGCACTTTTCCGGTTTGCCATTCTATTAAGCCGATGCAGGCGTTGCGGCCTGAGCGAGAGTGGCGGCTACCCCTTCCAACTGCGAATTTATTTCTGATCGGGCCGTCTGACCGCGAAGCCGAAACGGCCCCATCCGCCACGAGTGCCCTGCACCGCGTAGCGGCCGTCCGGAAACTCTTGGTAAAGCCGATAGAAGCGATCAAAACCGTCGATTCATCCAAAATTTGGTGTAATCAGAACATGGTCCAATCCCCCAGTGGGCAAGGAGCGCCGGGGCTCCCAAGGCTCCACGAAGTTTGCTGCACGAAGGTCGCGAAGCGTCACATAGCGCATCTTCGAGATCGCACCAGCGTCGACTTGAATAAGCCGGAAGCCTTGGAACAGCTGGTTTGGCAACGCAGGTGCCGCTCGCTCGATAACTGGATGCGGCGATCCACTGTCCGATGCCTGTGGCTGCTTGTCCGTCTCAAACGCCGGTCGATAGCTGTACTTGGGTGGAGATATGGTGTAGAAGTTGCCAAACCGCTGCCGTGGATCTTCGGGGCCAAGCGCCGCGGTTTGTGCGAAGAGTGGGCGATGGTCGATCCACCATTGCTTCGCATCGTTCGCGTCATTCAACGGCGTTGCATAGGGAGGCAGGGTTAGCTGTCCGTAGGTAAGACCGGGTGCGCCCTGCGCATGGAGTGTCGTCGCCATCGGCACGGCATTCGCATTTGCCTTCGTGTCGATCTTTATCGCCAGCGGCGCTCCTTTCGGAATCGGCCGCATTCCAACGATGTCATGGCCAAGCTTGGTTTGGTAGTAGGCGGCGGGGTTTTCCGTGTAAAAGTCGTTATAGTACTCGAATCGACTTGCATTGGCATTCCAACGCACACGGTACTCGACGCGATCGTGGACGTGACCGTGCAGGATGAGATCCACTGGCCGCGGCTCATTCACTCCACAGCACAACTGCATGAATTCGGCGTGCCCCGCCTTCAGGATCCCGCTATCAAGACCATCCGTGACATCCCCAACTTTAAAGTACGGCGTCCCAGGGATAGTCCAGCTTCCTCCTGAGAGTTGGCGGCTTGCAATGTATTCCTGCGTCAGGGTTGGATCGGCAGTGGCGCGCAGCGTCTCACGGAAGTAGTACGGATACTCTCCACCCACCGGCGACATGGCCGGCGCGTGCATGCCAACAAGGACCAGGCCATCGGCGCCTGCCTCCTGGATCGCGTCGTGCAGCAACGAGAGCTCTGTCGCCGCAAATCCCACCTGCTGCGGCGCCCCGCCTTCAAACAGCGATTTCTGGCCATCCGGGAGGCCATGGATCAGCGCATTGTAGAGGAACGCCAGATCACCTTGATCCGGAATTCCGTTGTCATATTTCGTGTCGAGAACCACCATGCGGTGCTTGCCCAATTTAACCGTGTAGCTGCGTATTGAGCTAAAGTATTTCTCAAAGTAGCCGTAGGCGTTGGTCGCCTCATTGATGTCGTACTTCAGCATCCGGAGAACTTTGTCGCCGTCCGTCACTCCATACGTTGGAATCGTACCGCCCATCAACGCGATGGCATCGCTCTCGATGATGTTGTGCGAATAGAACTCATCGAGCGCAGTCTGATGCCCGGGAATGTCTATATTCAGGATGAAGTCATACGGATAAAGACGGTAATCATGATTTCCAAACGTGGTGAAGATGGGAATTTTCAGCTCTTCCCCTGCCGCAACTCCAGATGTGAACGGCGCTCCCAGAATCAGCCGGCGCAGACGCGTAAAGTTATTTTCGGATCCGGTATCGCCGTCTTCAAAGATGTAGTCAATCAGATCGCCAGTGGCGACGACCGCATCTGCCAGACCAAGACTGTGGAGTTTGTTCGCATATCGTACGAAATCCCGAAAGCAATTCTGAAAGTTGCAGTACTGCTCTGCTGCTGTGTCCAGACCAAGCGCTTGCAGCTTCACTCTAAGCCGATCGTTGCGGTCGTTTACGTGCAAGTCGGTAATATGCAGCAGACCAAAGTGGTCCCAATCCCGCTTCACATAGACGCAGTGTGGCGAAAGCGCATAGTTGATTCCGACCGGAAGAATCAGTTGCAGATCGTAAAGAGTGCGGTCTGCGAGAGCGGAAACCGGCTCGAGGACCGCATTGAGGTCGAGATAGAAATTTGTATGGTCTCCAATCACCACTCGCACGACCTGAAGGGGGACCAGGCTGGAAGCAGAGCCAACCACTGCGAGCACGAGGCGGTCCGTCCATAGCTCGGCAAACACATTTGGCCGCCACGCAACTAAGGCCTTATACTGCGCGCTCTGCAGGTTCTGCCATGGGACTATGTTTGCAAACTGTAGTTCCTCCGCGACGTTCGGGTTCACCAGCATCGGACGCCCTAGCAACGGCGGATCCATGGTGCCGACCAACACTGTGTTCACACCCGGGGCCGCACCTTCGGCAGAAAACAGGATGCCGCGTTCGAAGTACGCAGCCATGCCGCCGGCCACCGGCGTGTTGCCAGTCAGCGGCATGCCGAGGTCTTTTTGTTTGTACATCTCCCACAAACTGCCGGCCAAAATACAGCCTCGCGTACCCGGAGTCCAATAGATAGCTCCGGTCTCGAAGACGCTGTACCGCGGGCCCTGCGACGAGTTTGTTTCGTCGGAGACGGGATAGCCGATACCGCGCGCACTCGTGCCCGGAAAATCCCCAGGACCACCATGCGCGAGATAGAGCGCGAGAATGCCGCCATGCACCTCATGCGCTCCGGTTGCGCTGTCCCAGTAGATATTTCCATTTTGATAGGTGCGAACGCGGCCGCCGGCTGCTGCATCTGTCTCTGCGGTCAGCGCTGCTCCCAAATCGAAGCCGTTCGCCTTGAGTTGCTCATATTGGTCATCGATTGCAGACATGGTTCTCCTGACGGCTGTGCCGGCCCGAGATCAAAGTCGATTGGTGAACAACATGCGAGAGACAGTCCCGGCCCAGAGATGCAATCGCTTCCAATCTTCGTTTCCAATTATGTCATCCTCAGAGAAGAGGACGCGATGTCTATAATGCGGTGTGTCCTAGCGCGTAAATTTTACGTGTCGATAGAGGTAAAGGCGAGGTATTTAGACTCCATATTTCGAGGAAGGGTTCCTGCAGGTTTTCCTTCCCCAGCTGAAGACTACCTGGAGACTCCCCTTGATCTTTCCGAGTACCTGATCGAAACAAGGCGGCGACGTTCATGATGCGCGTGGACGGAGACTCGATGAAAGACGCCGGCATCCTCAATGGCGATCTGCTGGTCGTAGACCGGGCGGCAAAGCCGGTCAACGGCTCCGTCGTGGTGGTCGCCGTCAATGGCGAGTACACGGTCAAGCGCCTGCGCCGTTGCGCCGACTGCGTGTGGCTCGAACCGGCCAACCCGCGTTACCAGCCGATCCGCGTCGGCATCGGGGAAGAGCTGCATGTCTTCGGCGTTGTCAGACACGCCATCCATACCTGCGATGAGCAGGTATCCCGTCACACCGGATGGCCGGTACTTCGTCATGCGCGGTCGCCTGTGGCGCTGCAGCAACCCTCAGCTTCCCGATGAAGAAAGGCAGCGCCTGACCGCGGTGCTCATGGCTGCGCGGCGTGCCAAGGGGATTGCGATGCGTGATGGAGACGAACGTGGCCGGGAGCTGGCCAGGCAACAGGTCGATGCTGCGAAGATCGCCCTGGGTGAGCGTGGGTCTGTGTGGTGGAGTGACGGCGCACCGGACGTGAACCGTCATATGGTCAAGACACTTCCTATGCCGCGTGGTTTGCTGCGCTGGAGCATGGTGAGCATGGATGAAGTCTTCGGCCTCATCGACTGCAACAACTTCTATGTGAGCTGCGAGCGTGTCTTCCGGCCGGATCTCGAAGGCAAGCCGGTCATCGTGCTCTCAAATAATGACGGATGCTGTGTGGCAAGGCGCCAAGAAGTAAAAAATCTCGGGGTGAGGATGGGAAACCCCGTCTTCAAGATTCGGGACCTCATCAAGCGCGAGAAGATTGCCCTCTTCTCCAGTAATTACGGGTACTACGGCGACATAAGCAACCGTGTGGTTCAGACCCTTGGCTCCATGGTGCCCACGATTGAGACGTACTCCATCGATGAAAGCTTCCTGAACCTGGGCGAGTTCCACGAAAGTGAAGTGGAACCTCTCGCGCGTGAGCTTCGGGAGCGGCTTCACCGTTGGGTGGGCATCCCGACCTGCGTCGGCATCGCCCCAACGAAGACTCTCGCCAAGGTCGCCAACTTCATCGCCAAGAAACGTCCGCAGTATCGCGGTGTCTGCGATCTGCGCTCCGCTTCGGTTCGTGCGGAGCTGCTGCCCACAGTGCCCGTCGATGAGGTCTGGGGCATCGGCGGAGCATCGGGGGCGAAGCTCGCCAGGCTGGGGGTCCAGACGGCGGGGGTCCAGACGGCCGCCGATCTCGCGGCGCTCAATCCGGACGATGCGCGGGCGCTGATGACCGTGACGGGTGGCCGCACCGTCTACGAGCTGCGTGGCGTCTCCTGTCTGCCGCTGGAGCTGATGGAGCTGACCCGGAAGGGAATTGCCGTCACCCGCAGCTTCGGCAACCCTGTAACCTCTTGGAAGCCGATGCGGGAGGCCGTCGAAAACTATGCCACCCGAACGGCGGAGAAGATGCGCCGCTACAAGGTGGCAGCAGAGAACATCTTCGTCTTCATGCACACGAGCACCTTCAACAACGATCCGTTCTACTCGAACGGAGCCTCGGCCCGGTTTGCGGAAACGACCAACGACACCGGGGAGGTAGTCTCCCTTGCCGTGCGCCTGGGCGAAAGGCTCTGGCGGGATGGGTTCCGCTACTCGAAATGCGGCGTGATGATTACGGAGCTGCTGCCCGAAACTATTCGACAGCCGGCCCTCTGGGGTGAACTAGACCGTGATCGGCGGGAGCGGGCCTGGAAGGTCATGGACAAGCTCAACGCTACCCCTCGGGCGCGATACCGTTCGCATTCTGGGAGCGAGGCCAAAGGATGCCGCCTGGAAGCTGAAAGCGGAGCAGCGGTCGCCACGATGGACCAGACGATGGGATGAACTGCCGATCGAACGGGCAAGATGAGGATCCGTGTACGCGCTTAGAGGAGGCTCTGGAGCCGCTTCAATGTAGAGGCGGCTCCAGACCGTCACTTGCTTCTCCTCCATCCGATCAAGCGCTTCAGCTTCTGGAAACGAGAAGTCCTCGTGTCCGTCTTGGCATCGTCGCTTGCAACGATAGTCGGAATGATTTGCGACGTGGAAAGCTCGGCTTTGTAGAAGCGAGACTTCCTGCGCGAATCCTGAGCGCGACCGCCCTGGATCTCCGCTTTTGACATAGAGCCTGACCAGCGAATAGTGCCGGCCCGAAGCCAGTAGTGAGAACGACAGCGAAAGCTCCAATTGCCGATGGATGGTTCTAGGCTGACGTTTTCGCCGTCGAAGTGGAGCTGCCAATCTGTCGGGGAGAGCGGCGTCACTACTTCTTCGCCGCAACCGCAGGCACACCGGTGCATTGCGGTTGCGAAACTCATCGAAACGTACAGTACGCCCTCATCGATGACCTCGGGTACCGACTCGACAAAGAGAGGCTTAAGACGCGTGGTTCTCATGCCACCTTCTCTTCACTCGTAAGGAGCTGGAAATTTGTCGAGTAGGTCGAGTGGTGTTCCTGATCGACGTCATCGTAGATTCCGATCATCTTCTTCCACTTTATGACGGCGAAGGCAGCGTTGACCGCATTGAGTTCGGCAATCTGAATGTTCTGTGTATAAGCGGCGTCTCCCTCACCGTCGGCGAGCGGAATCCTCGATGGGATATGGCTTATTCTGCCGCTCGAACCAGCAGTGGTGCGACACACGGCGAAGAGTTTCTGGTCAGCTGTTACTTCCACGCCCATGCCCACGTCAACGAACGGGACCTGACGGCCAGCAAGGGCTTCCAAGACGACTTTACGGACCGACCCCTTGTCAACGCAGAGGAAGACAAAATCAAACGCATGTAAGAGGTGGACATTGCCTTGGTCCATGCGAACTGCATGCGGGATCACACCTGTACGGAGTCTTGAATAGACCTCCGACAAGTACTCTACCTTTCGCAATTGCCGTTGCAGGTCTTCAAGCGAGGCCGCGCCAGGACAACGGAAGGCGTTGTGCTGGTGGAAAAGGTCATCGTCGAAGAGATGAATTTCCTTCACTCCGGTCTTCGCAACGAAGTCGAGGATGTACGAGCCGCTGCCGCCGAGCCCTACGATGGCGACGTGCATCCCGTTTGGCTTGGCTGCAATCATGGAAATGCCAGCGCGGCTGGAAGCTGTGTCAACGTAGCGGAAGACGGAGTCGACGCCACTTGACTCAATCGGCTTGAACGTACGAGCGTCCACAGCTGGGTTCAAAGACCTTGCTGGAGAAGAGACGATGTCGATATACCGAGTCATTTTCTCGTAGTAATCGCTGTAGCCTCCAGGTGGCTTATTGGAGAACGAATGCTGGATGGTTAGCCCAGGCAGGAGCTGCTGCGGTTGGGACGTATAGGCAATCTGCGATATCTGCACGCCGTCTTTCGAGCACGGATGTTGTCCGGCGAAGTGAACGATGTGGGTGTTTGGCCGGATCGTTACGTTCCCATTCAGGCTGAGTTCAGAAGCCAACACACCGAATGCGATTTGCTTCTGTGGCGTAACGTAGGGCACAGAGTGGACGAGGAGAAGGTTCCCGCGAACCTCCACCTCATACCCCTCGTTGCGTAAGCGAGTGAGGTCGGGACTACGACTTATCAGTTGATGTGACATTGAAGAGCATCCCATCCTTGAGATAAACGCTGTCGCCGGCGACCATGCTGCCCTCGGGATTCGGCTTCGGCCCACGCTTGTAAGTGACGGTGTAATAAGTCGTCGCGTTCTCGACTGCCTGCGGGAAGGCGAGAAGGACGATTTGCCAGAACATTAAGGTCGCCCCAACCAATTGTTTCGGCCTCGTGTTCACCAGAATCTGGTACTCCTGGGTGCGGGTCGCGAACCGTTCCACGCCGGGAGCGGAGAGATCGATGAAGTCCAAGTCACCGATGTTGCGGCTTGGAGCTCCCGGCGACTCCTGGAAGACCGCCATGGTGACAGGATCGACCCCTGCGAGTTTTTTGAGAGTCGGGCCAGTGATGTGTGTGGCGCCCCAATCGAAAGAGCGGTCGTTCAGCAGAAAACGGAACGAGCGGTCCGTGCGGAAGATGATGAAGCGCTCTGCGCCGGAGTCCCGCAGGTCAGTAGTCTCGTCGGGTCGCAGTTCTTCGAGCAAGCCGTTGTGAAGAATTCGATAGGCGACGTAGTCAACCGGATTGGTGATCCCGGCGGCTTCGAGAATCTGCGCTCCGGTCGGGACGGGGTCCGCGATCGTGCGCGGCTCAAAGCTGAGCCTCTCGTTGCCGATGAGAATGCGATACGGGCCGTGATGACGGATCCTCCGTCCCGCGTGGAGTGCTGCTGCTATATCTTCCGTGTCTTCCGTAAGCTGGCTGTTCATAAGCCACCTCCTTTTGTTGTTGTGCCGTTGCCGTGGGGGCTCAGCTGCTGCCCTTCAGGAAGGTATGCTCAGGCGGGCGTCGCTTCGGACACCTACCACGCAAGAAAGATTTTGTCCGAAGGCAGATCTAGGTCAGCATAGAAACGTAGAGGGTCGCGGAGTGAACGCAGCGTGACGATCAACTCGTCCTCAAAATCCGAGAAAGTCGCCACTGTGGACGAGGTCACGGAAGCGATCGGACAGCTGTGCCCGGAAGACTGGGCGAAGCTCGCCGCCTTCGCAGAGAACCGTGCAAAGTTCATGCGGCTCTACGGCGCAGCTGTGGACGGTGGCGACGTGATGCAGCGTGCCATTTCCGCTCTGCTTGAAAGCCGGCGTTCGTGGAACCCCAAGAAGGTCACGTTTGTCGGCGTCGTGCTGGGGGCGATGAGAAGCATCGCTTCCAATCACAAGGCCAAGAGTCTCAGAAATGGGTACTCGGTTGCAGATAGCCAGCTCGCCGACAGCTTGGACGAGGACCATCACGGGCCAACGTCCCTGGAATTGCTTGCCGACACGCTTCCCAGCGCTGAGCTTGAGATGGTGACCACCGAATGCGAGAACGAGGCTAGATTGTTCGTCGCAGGTATTTGCGAGTTTTTCGAAGCCGATGCGGAGGCTCAGTTGGTGATGAACGGATGGCTGGAAGGTAAGTCTGGTGCCGAAATCATCGTCGATCTGGGTATTGACCGTACGGGATACGAAACTATTGCCAAGCGGATTCGGCGAAAGAGCACCGCGCGATGGCCGAAGGGAAGCGGTTATGTCAGTCACTAAGGGCTGGACGCGGGAGCAATCAGAGCGGGTCCTTGAAGAGCTTGCAGCTTCAATCGAGGCGGCGGAGGGCGCCGAAGTTGCGGCCGATCTCAAGGATGGCGGTTACGACCTCAACGAGATCGAAAGCCGGATGAGAGCCGCGGCGTTGTCCGGGATCAAAGCATTCAAGCAAAAAGGGCTGCATCGGGCGCGCGAGCGTTATCAGGTGAGCTCCTCGCAAATCGAGCGACGAACGCAAAAGCTCATTGGATCGAGTGCAGACCGTCGCCGCAGGTTTTTCCATGCCTTGGAGGTGAATCCGGGTATCCGATCGTCGTTGACGGTGCAGCATCGCGACTTCAGCCAAATGACCGAAGAGGACATCGACTCTGCCTTGGAGGAGATGGAAATCCTAGGAGTCTTAGGGGAGCAGGATGACGACGCCTCCTAGCGTTTACAAGACGCCTTTTGAGATCCTGAATGACCTTGGAATCTCTGAGCCGGAAGAGATCGACATCGAGGCTATTGCCGAAGAGTGTGGAGCCACGATTCGCTATCGTCCCCTGTCCGGCTGTGCGGCGAGAATCATGGGGTACAAGGACCGGGCCATCATCACCATCGACGCGGACACAATACGGTCTCGTCAGCGCTTCTCGGCCGGCCACGAGCTCGGTCACTGGATGCGGGATCGATGGCGTGTAACGTTCCAGTGCAAAAGCAAGGATTTCGTTCGGGAGTGGTCGTTAGAAAATCCTGAGACGCGAGCTAATCGATTTGCGAGCGACTTGCTTTTGCCGCCGAAGATGTTCCGGACCCGGCAGCATCGGATGCCTGTCACATTCGACAGCGTCCAACAGCTGGCGAACGTGTTCTGCACAAGTCTGGCAGCTACGGCTATACGGCTAGTGGAGCATGGCGGTCTGCCGGCGTTGCTGGTCTGCAATGGGCCGGAAAAACTGGAGTGGTTCGTTCCCAATCCCGAGGTCCGGGGAAAGGTTTTCTTGGAAAGACGCCCGGGAAGAGGCAGCATCGCGGAAGAGTTGCTGCGTGGCAACCGCGGTGAAGCAGGGGGGCGCGAGGTCCGTTCGGATGCTTGGTTCAACGACCGGAATGCTGTGAATCACTGGGTACACGAGGATTCACTGAGGACCTCAGACGGTTCAGTCTTGTCTCTATTGTGGTGGAAAGACGAGTCCCAGCTCATTGAGAGTGATGATGCTATAGAAGAGCGTGGCGCATGGAGGAGTGACCGTCGGCGAGAAGATTGACATGGTCTAAGTATCGCGGAGCCCATATCAAGGAGGCTACTGAGACGTTTTCGGTCGAGAATACTTCGGACGCACTCAGCGGTCCGATTCGGCTTGCGAGGCCGTCCACTCTGCTAGCTTCCGCTGCAGGTCGTCTTTGCTTGGAAGGTACAGCTGGTATTCGCGGGCGTGAATCTTCGCGTCTTTGGGGAGCGTGATCTCAACGAGGGCCTCGTTCTTCGACTTGCAAAGAATGATGCCGATAGTAGAGTTCTCGGGGTCGGTCTTCACAAACCGGTCGAAGTAGTTGACGTACATCTGCATCTGACCGAGGTCCTGATGAGTCAATTTGCCAATCTTGAGGTCGACCAGCACGTAGCAGCGAAGCAGCCGGTTGTAGAGCACGAGATCGACGAAGAAGTGTTCCTCGTCGAAGGTGAACCGTTTCTGTCGGGCTTCGAAGAGAAAGCCTTTGCCGAGCTCAAGGAGAAAGTGCTCAACATGGTCAACGATGGCCGTCTCCAGATCCGACTCGGAGTAACTGGCTCGCTGCTCAATGCCAAGGAACTCCAGCACATACGGCTCTTTGAGGAGGTCTTGGGCGGTGGCTACTTGGTGCCCCTGCTTTGACAGTTCGCGGATGGACGCTGTGTCCCGGCTCAGTGCCAGGCGCTCGTAGAGGCCAGCGTTGAACTGGCGCTTAAGTTCGCGCAGTGTCCAGCCTTGTTGCGAGGCCTCTATTTCGTAGAAGGAGCGTTGCTGCTCTTCCAGGCCAAGCAGGAAGACGTAGTGCGACCAACTGAGGGTGAATGTGCCTACCGATTCGGCGTCCTTCAAAATCCCAGACACTGTCTGGGATTTCAGCGATGTAGAGAACAGCACATTCAACTCCCCAGACAAAGTCTGGGAGATCTGCCGTGCTCTGCCGGGGTACACAAGATAGAACCGCCGCATATATTCGAGATTGCTTCGCGAGAAGCCATGCCCAAAATCAATTGTGAGCCGTTCCGCCAACTCCCTGAGAATCTGTTTGCCATACGCTGCGCGGTCGGCTCCCTCTTGCTCCTGCTCGACAATGCGGCGACCAATCTCGTAGTTGGTGTGAACCTGAAGGAGATTGACGCCCCGTGATGCTGCCTGCCGCGCTGAAAGGATTAGCGATCGTATTCCTTCCAGGAGCGCAGACGAGTCTTGGGGAGGTGCCATCTTCAGAGTATAGAAGTTGCTGCTAAATTAAGCGTCTGTGTAGCTGAGCCGATTTGAGATCTCGCAATGGCACTCGGCGTCCACTCGGGCATTGCCAAACGTTGGGCTAGTCGTTCCAAAATTCAGCGGACAAAGGAAAGGCGTTTAGTTCCGCTCTGGCCTCTCGCCAGCTCGGGTAATTCTCTGTGAGGATGGTGACGAACCTCTCACTGTGGGTCGGCTCAAGAAGATGGATCACTTCGTGTACAACAACGTATTCAAGCAGATCCTTTGGCTTCTTCACAAGCTCTGTATTCAAACGAAGATGCCCGATTCTATGATTGCAGCTGCCCCATTTGGTTTTCATTCGTTGAAGAAAATAGCCGGTCACGTTGACCTTGAGTCTACGGCTCCAACGGTCGATGATTGGTGGAACTGCTTCGTGAAGCAGGCTGAGATGCCACTGGTGGAGGATTTCGGATCGCTTCAAGAGGTTTGTACCAGGACGAACGCTCAGGGTGATTCGACGATGAGTCAATTCAACAGACGGTTTGGCATCTTTTTGGATTATGCGCAGCAGGTGATGGCGACCCCATAACAGGTGGCTTTCGCGCTCCACAAACCTTCGAGGCGTCTCCCTTGCTTGGACAAGAAAGCTCACTTGCTGCTCGCGAATCCAGGCTAATTTGGAGATGGCATATGCACGGGCTACATCAAGTCGAGTCTCAGTGGGCGCTACCAACGTGACACGACCGAATGGGGGATGTACGGAAAGGTGGACATTCTTCACCGCCTTCCTCGTGACGAGCACTGAGATGTCGCCTAGCTGAATCGTCTCTGTCATTCGTAGCCTGGCTGACTCTTGATGATCTCGAAGATCGCAGCGGTGGCGAGCCGATCTCGGGCCATAATGGGGAAAAGCGCATTCAAGACCTGTTTTTCGCGGATGTCGTCACCCTTCCATCCGGCAGGGGCGTTCTCGCGGACCGTGACATCGAGGCTGAGGGCGAACTTTGCTCTTGCCTCGCCCTCCTCAGGACAGCGGAACGTCGAGGCAGGAAGATCATTCAAGTTGTTGTACAGGGCGATTGCTTCCGCATTACCTCTCAGTACCTGCGGGTGATCACCATCACCCTTACGCCCCATGCGGATAACAAGCTCTTCAGCTTTGGCAAGGAATTCCTCATAAGCCGTAGAGTCAGCGCGGTTTTGCTTGATTAAGTCGTCCAGGAGTTCTGACATCTCGGCGTAAAATCGAGGGTCCGTGAGCTGGTCGCGAATAATCGTTTTACGGACATTGTTGATGACGCCTTCGGCGATCGCGTTTCTTGAAAGATTTCCTTTTTCGTTCAGCTTCTGAGCGATGGCATCATGGATTCCGGTGTCGATGATCATCTCAGTCAGAGACAAGGATTTCAGATTTCCCAACTCGGTGGCATGATCGGCCTGGACGTAGGTATTTAGAAGATGCCGCATGTCAGCTTCATACGGCTTGATGTCCAACTCTTCACCGGAGTGCTTCTTGATGGCGGCACGAAGGTCACTATAACCTTCCACCTCCGCACCCAGAGACACTGCCTCTTCCTCCGTGTACCCGGCATCAGAAAGGTTCTGCGCGAGATCTGCGTAGGCCCTGACGAAGCCTGCTACCCCTTTGTAAAAAGATATTCGAAGCGGTTCTGTCTCGATCAAGCCTTCCGGGCTGCCGGCACTGCCGCAGAAGTAGTAGAGGTACTGCTCCATCTCGCGCGGCGGCAGCACCGGTTCGCACAAGTAGTGAAGCGCCTCTCGATAGGCATCAAGCTGGCGCTTTCCTTCGATTAGCCAATCCTTTACATTGATATTGTTGTCGCTTCCCCCTTCATCGATATCCAGCTCGTCGGAACTGTAGACAGCGATTGCCTCCTGCAACTTGCCAAACATCTCTTTGAAGTCAACGATGTACCCGTAGTCTTTGTCCTCCCCGTCGAGCCGGTTCGTTCGGCAGATCGCCTGGAATAGATTGTGATCGCGTAGATCGTGATCGAGGTAGATATAGGTGCAGCTCGGCGCGTCAAAGCCTGTCAGAAGCTTGCTGACTACGATTAGGAGCTTCATATTGGCAGGTTCTTCAATGAACTGGCGCTTGGCCTCGTCCTCATAAGCTTTGGTGGTTTGGCCGTTCTTTAGGACTTCATGGGTGTAAACGTCGAATTTGAAGCGCTCATCGCTGTTCGCTGGCTCCCGGGAGATTGCATTGTGATTTGGTTCGAAGGATGTAACGATACCGCAGAAAGAACCAAAGTTTGTGTTCCTGAAGAGCCGAAAGTAGTGGCAGGCATCGTAAATGCTCTCGGCTACCAGAATGGCGGTTCCTCGGTTGTTATTCAGGCGGGGTCTGAGGCTGAAGTCCGCGATGATACTGGCGATAATCCGCTGCTTGCGTTCGCTCGCGCTCATCAACTCTTCCATCGTCGCCCAGCGCTTGCGCAACACCGCACGCTGAAAGTTGTTCAAACCCTTGGTCTTTTGCTCAAACCAGGTGTCGATCGCTGCCGGGGATGAGAGACGCTGCGGAACCGCCCGAGCCTCGTATTTCAAGTCCAGAATCACCTTGTCCGCAACCGCCTCATGGAACTTGTAGGTGTGGATGTAGGTGCCGAAGACGTCCCGCGTCATCTGCTTCTCTTTTCTCAGAAGCGGGGTTCCCGTAAATCCGACGAAGATAGCTCCCGGGAGCCAGCGCTTCATCTGGATGTTCATGTCGCCGCCCTGGGTGCGGTGGCATTCGTCGACGAAAACATAGAAGCTGCCTCGAACGGCCGGGGGGGGACCGGTCAGGTCACCGGGATCAAACTTGTGGATCAGCGCGCACAGCAAGCGCGGCATGGTTGCGCCTAGCTTGGCAATGAAGTCGGCTCGCGAGGTAATGCGGGGCGACGGCGCGCCTTCGCCGATCACCCCGGCATTCTTCATCACGCCTTCAATCTGTTTGTCCAGCTCATCGCGGTCGGTCACCACCAGGATGCGGGCCTCAGGGTCGTGCTCCATCAGCCATTTCGCCAGCAGCACCATCAGAATGCTTTTGCCGCTCCCCTGCGTATGCCAGATCACGCCGCCTTCGCGCCGGCGAATGCGTTCCTGCGCAGCCTTCACGCCGGCGAACTGGTGCGGTCGCGGAACCTTCTTGATGCCGTTGTCGAAGATGACGAAGTTGCGAATCAGGTCGAGCAGCCGCGGCTTCGCGCACATCTCCGCCAGCGGCCGGTCAAGCAGCGCTCCCGCCGGAGCGTAGTCGTGCTCGGTGTCTGGACCGGTCTTCACCCACTCCACAAAGAACTCTTCGCGCGTGGTGACCGTGCCGTACCGCAGTCCCTGTGAGTCGCTGCCGGCAAAGACTAGTTGAACGGTGGAGAAGAAAGCCTTGTTGAAGATCTCTTCCTGGTTCGTGATCAGCTGGCGGACTCCGTCGCCCACCTCCACCGAGCTGCGCTTTAGCTCGATCACACCAATGCCAATGCCGTTCAGGTAGAGCACCAGATCGGGCCTGCGCTGGTGGCCGCCGCGCAGTGTGACCTCCTCGGCCAGCGCGAAGTCGTTCCGCTCTGGGCGCTCCCAGTCGACCAGATGCACCGTCTCGTGCGGCTGGCCCATGGCGATCTGTACGGGAATGCCGTAGCGCAGCAGCTTGTAAGTGCGCAGGTTGGCCTGGTAGAGCGTGACGCCGGTCACATCCGCTGCGGCCAGCAGATTTTCAAGCGCCGCGGAGATGTGGGCCTCGCCGTAGCCGCGCGCCTGCAGATTGGCTCGCAGCAGGTCGACTTCGATGTTGCGGTTACGCTCGCGCTTCTCCCACTTGCCCAGGTACCGGTAGCCGAGGCAGTCAGGCCGTGCCGGGTCGGAGAAGAGAGCAATGACGCGGTTCTGGGTCCGGCGTTCGGAACGGGGCACGTCAGGCACGGCTTCCCTCAGGAGAGACGAGTCGGGTTCTGCCGGTAAGTAACTCCTGCATCATACCCTGCTTCAACGCGCGGGTTTTGGTGAGTCGCTGCTCCAGTGCGGTAATCTCGGCGTCCATGTCGGTGAGGACGGCGGCAATGGCGGTTTGCTCCGCAAAATGAGGCGCAGAAAATGGTACTTTCTTCAGTTCGGCCAGCGAAACACCCATTACGGTACTACCGCTGCCAAGGCCGGCGATTGCGTCAGCCCTGTATTCAAACCAGCGGAACAAGAAATCGACTCTAGTATCGCGCTTGAGAACTAGGAGCTTGTTGAAATAGATACCGATCCACAGGCTCTGAGCACGTGGAGGTCGTCTTACGGGTATGCGTGGAGACGAGCGGTTTCAGGATGGGATGTTCAGCTATGTGTCGTTGGAGCAGCGGGT
>JAABUK010006030.1_pt1 | contig 18374 bp, 20 predicted proteins | sample 5559141 | NCBI WGS metagenome assembly JAABUK01 (sample SAMN10711869, study PRJNA513367) | rock metagenome | isolation source: Antarctica rocks | place: Antarctica: Victoria Land, Pudding Butte nord | collected 2016-01-03 | reverse complement strand
CGACTTGAACTCCTCATATCTTCAGCGGGATACCGACTTGAACTCCTCATATCTTCAGCGGGATACCGACTTGAACTCCTCATATCTTCAGCGGGATACCGACTTGAACTCTTTATATCTTTATAGAAGGAGCTATCTGAACTCCTCATATCCCTCTCAGAGGAGCCATCTGAACCCTTCATATTTCCAGTAGAGGAGCGATGTGAACTATTTATATGTTCAGCAGAGGAGCGATGTGAACTATTTATATGTTCAGCAGAGGAGCGATGTGAACTCTCTTTATCCACAGCGGCATCTGAATCTAAAATCTTATTAGCTTGCCTCTTGATCTTGAGAGATGATGGCTAGAAGAGAGTATCGTACGCCGAGCACAGAAGCCCCCGCTTACTTGTTCGCTTTTGCAGCCGGGTTCACGGCAGTTATCTGTATAAATAAAAGTTATCAACTAATCTAGAATTTTAGACACATAAAGAGATTGAGGGAACAACGTACGGCGTAAACACAAGCTGTACCCCCGCGCAGGCTGTTGACACCCTTTATCATATTGTAGAGACTGACAACGATCTAAACGTCAGAAAAACATCATCAATGAAGTAGCCTTTGTGCGGAGAGAGTCCGGCTTACGATAGTTGCACTGGTAAGAGCCAACGTCACGTTGAGTACCGCATGGATCTCTGCTGATACAGTAGTCTAAATTGAAGAAGATCAGTCTGCGAATATGTAACGAGTTGGAAGAATACCTACGGCGAGAGCAGCATGAAAAGACTCTGTTCTGTGGATTTGTGTACCCTGGATTTGTGCACTCATGCACACAACATCCTTGACTGTTCTGATTGTTCAACATGTCTTATAAACTTGATAGATAGCGAAGGAAGCGCTATTACTGTTTGCAGTGAAGAATGGAGTCTGAATGCATCTTATACACACATCTTTGATAAAAGCGCGAATTATCTCTTTGTAAAGACAAGAAAAGTTTGACACATGTCATATAATCTCTTGCGTGGATTGTAAAGAAGTCGTTAGAACCTAGATCCATCGCTCAAATTGGTAACAGTTTGACTCTACTCTCATTGTATTAGAGCATCATAGAACCGCGAACGGGGGACTCAGAAATTCCGTAACACGATGAGGGGGAGCTAGCTTGGCCTGAAGGATCTTTAATTGCGAAGAGTGGGACTGGAGGAACAGATTTCTCATTGCCGATGTCAGGGATGCGTAGACATCGACTATGCCTCGTTTCATCGACTGGGCCTTATTTCATCGACTGGGCCTTATTTCATCGACTGGGCCTTATTTCATCGACTGGGCCTTATTTCATCGACTGGGCCTTATTTCAAATAAGTACTTCATCGGCCAGTGTCGGATTGATGTTATGGTTTCACATTGCGTGACTAACGCTTACGTAACTAGCGCGGATCCCCTGTACCTATCCGTTGTCAATGAGAGGGGTCTCCCTCTGCAGGGGGGCCCCATCCACGCAGGGGTGATATCCCTGCTCAGGCCACTCGCCGACAGGCGAATAATGGCCAGCATTGTCATGGCTGCGAAGAAGGTCTCGAACGGGGATAGGCTTCCGGACAGGTGACACGGCATATCTGTTGTGTCACTGGAGGGTTGACGTTCCTATTCAAGAGTTTTGGCCAAGCCACTACTCCCAATAAGGAGGGGCACCCACTCAGTGACACAGACGATGAAGGCTCATGAGCAAGGATACAGAGATATAAGCTATTTTGAAGCTGAAATGGTAGTATTTCAAGTCAGAAAAAGAAAAGTTGTCTTGAAGTTTCGATGTTCCTTCTGCCAAGACTGCGGCAGATGGATGACGCTAAAGCGCGGCAACGCTATTCTTAATGAGGAGAGTAACCCATTCAGGCGATATGTGAGAATCGAGTGCCGAGATATCTCTTGGCGCCAAAAGAAGACCAACTTTCTGCATCGAGCTCACTCAGTTTTCCCCTTCGACGCCGCTTTTACCAGCACTAGCTGGCGAACGCGAATAAGAACAGGGTAAGCGGATGTGAGTTAAAGGTCAGTCAATGGGTGGAGCTACCTCACATTTCACGCACTCCCGCTTGAACTCTCTGTCTTATCCATGTTTGCCCTAACAAGGCTGTGCCGTCACCGATCCCCGCCCACTGTCAGATAAAGCTAGTCAGCTCGATAGGGTCGATGAACGTGTGAAGAAACTTGTAAAGGCGGAAAGTAAGTTCGACAGCCTACATCCAACCTCTTGATCCGGGGTGGCATTTCAGTTCTATTGGAAAATGAGCGCCACCGTCCCACCATCTGGCTTCTAATGTGTCGAGAAGTGAAACCCGGGTTCTTAGGAGTTGTCAAACAGCCTACGCCTCAGGGCGTCCATTGGTCAGGTTTCGGCTAGCCTGCGCCCTGCCCAACCGCCCTGTCCAACAGGCTATTTTGAGCGTTTCTCTTGAGTATATAACACTCATTCTATGCGCCATTCTACATAGATTTAGACAGTCAATTCCATCAATTCTACAGACATTCTACAAGCTATTCAAGCAGAATTTGCCTGACAGGAGTCAACGCGTTGCAGTGTGCAGCCTGCGCCAACCAAAATTAGTCTAGCGCAGAAGCCGCCTCTGTGTCGATGTTGAAAGTCGAAGTCGAAGCTTATGTCAGCGACAGTCGTGAGATTTGACAATGCAAAACAAAGAACAAGCATGATTATGGAAAAGGCGGACTGATGGCAGCGTGATAGTCTAGACAGCAACAGATGTATTACTCTACTCAAACCGATATCTATTTCTTCTGGCATCTTTCTCCACACATCAGGCGTCATGATCTGACCACCATCCTGGTCACGCTCGATTAGCAGAGAGCTGCCCATTCCTCATGTTGCTGGGATAGATTATGTCCAACAGTGTTGGCTTCAGCCGCTTGCACACGTCGACAGGCAGTGCGGTCCCTAAGATCTCTACGACTTCTTCGCCCAGATACTTTCGAACGAGTAGCTCAGTCATATGGTTCATGGTGATGGCCATTCTTCTCGAGAGTCTCGAGATCGTTTCCAGCTTCTCAGGATCCGTAGAGATCCCTTTGTAGATTGCTGCTGCTCTGTTATCTAACAATCGTGAGCCGCGCCTGAGGATGGAGCCGATCTGGGCGTATACACGCGAAGCATGAAACCAGAACGGAGCCTCTCCTCCATCTTTCTTGTAAACATCCAGATATGCCATCATGTCGCTTGCGGTCAGCATCAGCTTTGTGAGATACGAGAATCTGAATATTGAGCTTGCTATGCGAGAGTGTTAGCAGGCAGCAAATCGCTGGAGTGGCCATCCCACCATCCACTATAGTATCCTCTGGTCCACTGCAACGGTCCGCAACTCCTCCACTGACTACTGGCACTTTCACTGTGCTTCGGTCTTCCAGGGAGCTCCTCCCCATATTTTGCAAGCGTAAACGTAGCCATATCCGCCTAGGATGAAGCGAATCAAAGAGCTTGCGCCTGTTTTTCGCGCATTCTATCTTTGTTCTTCCTTCCACGGAGTCTGGTTAGATATTCGGTGTAGCCGCGAAGGCCTGTCATACGATAGGCTTGATCAATATCCTTGAACCACGTCGAAGGCAAACCGTTCCATCCTGCTTCGAAGTAAGCACATGGGGTACACGAGATTGACGCACTTTACATGAGATCGAAGCGCTTACCAAGTTTTGCATACCTCTCTGTAAATTTGGAAGGAAGAGCAGGCATGATCACCTCGAGGTTCGGCTCACTGTAAGCACGTTTTGCTTTCACTGTGCTCCCGAGGCTCGCTAAAGTCTTCTCGAGGCCCAGGAGATACTTCTCGTGGTCGTGATTGCTGGGTACAACGCACTCTTTGACAGGGCCAGTGAAACCACTGTTGCCATTACGGTAGATGACTTTGATACCTGGCTTCTCCAGCTGTAGATACGACTCCAGTGCACGGCGAAGCGCGGTACGTGTTCCAAAGGTGATGGCCAATGTGCTAGCGGCGTTGTCGAGAAAGATGGTATTGATGATCTGCACATGCTTGCTAGGCAGGGCGAAGAGTTTGAAGTCGAACGCGTCGTCCTTGGACAATGTCAGATGTTCACGTTGCGCCGAGTCACTCCCATGTCTCACCTGCTGTATGATTGGATAGCTAGTTTGGGGTCGCCTAACTGGAATGTTGGCCAGCCACGACCTTGCCATCACCGGCTCAGGGTGTATCGAGCAATTGAGTGCGACAAACTGCTCAAAATGTTGGTTGATCTGGTCGAATAATGGGTCGCTGTTGAAGGGCTGTGACCATATGTTCCTCAGCACAATCAGTAGCTTAGAACTAATTGGCGAAAAGTTGTGCTAATCGGTCCAAGCAACGTGCGAATTTGGGCCTTCGAAAATACCGTAAGCACTTTGAGTCAATAGGAATTCGTCTTGCGGGTTCGGCGGCGTGCAAAAGCAGAGGAAGAAATTGGTTATATGATGAATGAACCAAGTCGCGTCGCCTGGGTATGTGGTTTCCATCAGCTGGGCTTTCCAGCGCTAATTTTCGTAGCCCAGGGGCACCCCTAGGAAGGTGCGGAAGTTGTCGAGCCAAACTTCCCGTGGTGTTGCAAACCCTTTCTTGCCCATATATTCCAGGAGTTTAATCTTGTCGTCGGCATCGTAATTTTCACTCGTCTTATCGAACCTTTCGAGGAACTTGCGACTGCGGTACAGCATAATGCACAGGAACCTTCGCAATGTGTCTTTGTCAGGTCAAGACAAGCGGGTGGATGTCTTAACACTGGCAAAGTCGCTCTCAATTCCTCTGATTATCTTGGACGTCTCCGCTTCCAGAAGGCTGAACTTATACTCTATTTCTAGACCATACATATCATTCAAGACACACACGACTAGTTCTCCGTATCTCGAACTTCATGTCGTCGAAGCCCTTTGCGAGACTGATGAGGTTGACAGCGGCTTTCTTCTTTGCTTTTGTTACAGCCCGCTCGTAGGCCCTAGGTTCTTTCCCAATATAGTGCTCCCGTTTGGGCTCTTCGTAGTCGCTATACTTGCGAAGAATGAATTGGGGAATAAAATGCTAATATTCAGGCATGACGACGCAAACGGATTCTCGCACTGCAGGAAAAGAACAATTGATATCGAAAGGGAGAAGATCTACGTGTTGTGGAAGACTTACTTCCAAAAGGAAAAGTGTTCAGTGAGATGTGAGTCTGAGCAGGCCAGGCTCCATGGTCATGGTAGCGGTCGGGAACAGTGATCGACCACAAGGCCGACATGGGCGGAACAGCGCGCGGCTACAGGAATGCAGACGTCGAGCACGAGTATCCGATCACGAGATTGACTTCGAGTACTTTGTGCTTCACTCGCAGGAAGGCAGGTTTCGAACGACAGGGGCCACGTCAGAAAAGAGTTCGGGCGGAATGTGCCAAGGAGTGATTTGGAGTCCTCTTCGTCTTCCATATCAGAATGTGTCGCCGTCGCCATCGCCATGCTCTTGGCTCGTGCTTGGAGATCACAATTTGTGAGAATGTCGTCGACACTAGTTGGTCGTTCCGGCCATGTGTATGTGCGGGATAAGGTACTCCAGGCTCATCCTAAGAAATCAGAGCTTAATGTCTACCTCGCGCAGTAAGTCTCAAGATCCATCCCCAATCCTCCAAATCCGGCCAAATCTGTGACTGATCGGGTGACCAATTAATCTAGCTGCGAGGACCGACCCTTCGTCTTGAAACCCGTCTCCCAGTCGATATTCGAGCTCTCTCAGGAGCTCAAACACGAATTTGGAAACAGCTGTCGCATCCGAACGCATATCGACTATAATGAAGAGGAACGTGTTCTTGTTTACGAGTACTTCAAGGACAATTTGCTTTCCTTGGTGAAGAATAACCCAGACCTTCCAATCGAGGCAAGGAAATTCATTCTGCGAGAACTTGGACTCGGACTGAAGGATATTCATGCCAAGCACTGGATACACTTAGGTACGATACGGTGAAGCCCAACGCATCGCTCTTCATAAGCTTGCGCTGACCAAAACCCCACTTCAGATATGAAACCTAACAATGTTATGCTCAATTGGAGTCATGACGAGAACGGCCGATTCAGAATAGAACGAGTGGTCTTGAGCGACCTAGACTGCGCCTTGAAACTGAAGGGTGCAAAGCTCCTCGATCACAGAATAGGGAATGTCATGTGGCGCAGCCCGGAAGGACAAATGGGGAAGGGAATCGGCAAACCCTCGGAGGTGTTTTCTTTTGGACTTGTGGTGAGTGAGCTTTGTTCTGGCAAGAAGGCCACTGCTAAACGTTGCTTACAGTGTCTTTACACAATTACTGGCGTGGAAACGCTGCACGCAGACTTCGAGCAGCTCAAGAAGGAAGGCACCGAGCCTGAGCAGGTGATTTTGTACAAACTGCTCTCGATCTTCGGGCCACTTCCACCGGAGCTCATCACGCATGTCGACGACGAGTATTGGGGCGAATTATTGACGGCATTGTCACAGGCGGTAGCAGATGAAGATCCAAGCGGCCTCTTCGAGCAGTGGGAGGAGAACGTTTTCCCAAATCTCGACCCCGAGACGAAGAGAGTGGTATCGAGGATGACAAATCTTGATCCGAAGAAGAGAGCAACCATGGACCAAATTCTGGAGGATCCTTGGTGGAAATGAGTTGAGGATTGCTAATAGCAATGATCACGCCAAGATAGCGGTGGTAGCTTTCGCAGGAACGTTAGCCTTCTTCATAGCTTTGCTGGTATCGTCCTTCACGCTCTGCGCCAGGACGGGACGGGTCCAGTTATCGGTTTTCGTGGCATACTTGAGAGTAATGCTCCTGCCACCATTAGCAATGTTTTTGATCAAGGCGCTGTTGATGATTTCGTTCGGCATCTTGTGTGAGCGATGGAATCTTGCGCAAAGAAGCGGTAGACTTTGGTTGTTTGGAGCAGCCTGTGGTCTTCGAGATGGTTTGATAGAAGCCATTGTTTGAGCTGCGAATGGCTTCATTTATACACAGAGCTCTGGCCCGAATGCGTAGCTGCCAGGATTGCCGTGAGCACAACCATCTGTTTGATGTGGCTGGCACGAGGTACCGGAAGCGGGCGAGGTGCGTTTCGACGCCTACGAGAGACTCTCATGTCCAATGATGCGAGCCTGCGAGGAATGCTTCAGTGCCCTGTCACCATGGAGAAGCGGCCGGAGGGACGGATAGTAGGTAGGAGCCGGGAATGGCTGTTGCAAGAGATATTACCACAGTGATGGCACAGTGATTGAAGATTCAGGATAAGACTGGCCGGCTTGGAGGCCAGGCGAGGCTATGGTTAGGCCGGGGCGAGCTGCCCCCAGGCCTCACCGAAGGCCCCCCAACTCACCCAGTCTTGGTGAGCAAGAGCGGCACCTCCCTAGGCCGCGACGAGGGGTGGGCTCGACGCAGCAATCCTGAAGCTTGGCAAAACATATTGCCATTGCTAAAGTCGTTACATGCGTCGCCAGTCTTCCAGCACGTCAACGCCATATCCGTAGTTCTCACTGCCTACGTGCTCTCTCCCGCTCCTTAATCCGCTCACCACATGGCGCCCGCCGCCCCCTCCCGCCAATCCCCCACCTCAGCCACCGACATCGAAGCGTCCTCGACTCTCAAACTCGGCGACTTCGCCGACATCCCCTGCCTCAACATCTCCGAGGCACGCATCATCCTGCAGAAGACGCTGGACACGCGCAAGCAAAAGGGCGCGGTGATGCGCGAGACCGAGACGCTGATCAAGACGAGGGATTACCTGGAGATCTTCAGCGTGTTCAAGGAGATTCCGGATGCGCAGGCGTTGGAGGGGATTGTGAATGTTTACAGTAAGGAGTTGACGAATTTTGAGAAGAGTGCTATTGGTATGTTTGGAGGGGTGGTCTTCGAGGGGTGGAGAGAATGGGCTGACGGTTGAATGCAGGGAGTTTGGTGCCGAGTTGTGCGGATGAGGCGAAGACTTTGATACCGAGTTTGGTGGGGAAGCTGAATGATGATGATCTCGAGGATTTGTGCCGGCAATTACAGAGGTTGAAGTTTCAAGCTCAGCAGAGGTAGTACTTGACCGGTGGGGTTTGAAGTTATGGAGTCTTTGGCATTCGGCGGTGCAGGGCGTTGCGCTGTAACTTTCCTCATGATACCCAAAAGTGGCGGTTGGTAGCATTTCTATGGCTGGACATGGGCCTACGTTCTACGGAATGCACAAATGAAGTAGATCCTTTCCTGGCCCGGATCTTCGTCTTTTCGTTGAGAGAATTGTGCGCTGAATGCAGATTTGAGCTTCATTCTCCAAAAGCTACTTCAGGCGGCAGTCTAAAGCCAGCACAGAACATCTTCTTTTTGGGGCTCACCTTCCTTACAAAGTGGATCTCTGTATCCGGCGTGGCGGGGAATATTCTGTGTCCCAGATGCTTTGAGACCAGTTTGCAAACAGCTTCGCAATCCTCCTTCTCGGTCTCCCTCTGCTCCGAAAAGCAATAGACATGTACCATTGGGAGTTTTTCTTCTGTGTGAGGTGCAAATTCTGATGTTCTTCCGGCATATATTCCCTTGAATGCATCGAGGAATTCCACTGCACTTGCTGGCAGATTCATGACGTAGTGCTGGAAGGACTTTGGAGCTATGAGAATCTTGCTGGGTGCCTGGCGATATGGGCTCCTACTCCTCGGTTGCCTAGGGGTCTTCGTTCGTTGTGGTATGACGATGGCAGTATTCCGGCTGGAAAGGTCTTTCGTGATCCGCCTGATAAAGTCTCGGCCGTCCATGCAGTTCGCGGTCACAAAGTCGTGGACCTTGTTCTTCTTGATGGCATAATTCAGACCGGCATTGCTGTCCGGGTTGAGATCATTCGCTGAGACGAAGACCCTTCTCCTTCCTGCTGGGATCGAAAAAGGACCTACTCCAGCCATCACATCACACACAGCTTCGCCTTCTTGGAACTTGGCGATAAGTCGTTCATGCTCCGTGTTGAGTCTGGGATTCCAGTAGACTTTGGCAAAATTGAATTGGAATTCACAACCGGAGAACGAGACGGTGACATCCATATCGTCTGGCCCGGATAGAACCTCGTAGGGGAAAGTTCGGTAAGGATTCGTGCTGCCCACATCTTCAATCTTGTTTATGACCGTCCGAACGTTGGGATTCTTGTCCAGCAAGACTTGCCCTATTAGGTGTCTATAAGGAAGATATTGCTCTCGTAGATTAAGGTGTGCTAGCAGAATGAGAGTACGTCCAAGATAGACTGGGGGTCTAGGCCTACCAACGTGGCCAAGCAGTGCAAATCCGGCCGGTGTCTCTTTTTCATCCGCGTCAAATTCAGGTAAAGCAGCTTCCAAAATGTTATCTGTATCCATCAGCAACAGCTGGAAGACGAGAAATATCATGCACTCACGTACGCATTGTCCAATCATCGTAACTTAGCTTCAGGTCGTAGGGTCTGAGTCCCACCATTTTGTTCTCCACAAGCTCGGTAATGGTAGGAGACCAAGTCATAGGATCTGGCAATCATGTTAGAAAGCAAGCCTCAGGAGTAATGCCACCAACTCATCAAACAGACCCGTAGCCAAAATACCTGGCCGTAACAGCACGCACTTTCTCCCCGGAACAGTCTCATCCGGCACGACAGCCTTGATGGAAAACACGCCCAAGAGATTCCCAGCATTCTGCACTTTGCCCCTGACAGCACTCAAGTTTCGATCATCAAAAACAGTCGCGGCAGCAATGGGAAGCGTTTTCTGGAAGAAAGTTCTATCGAGAACGCGCATGGCACGATTGACTGGGGGTCGAAAGATTTCAGGGAGCTCGGTGGAATTCATGGCTAATCTGGAAGCGCGTCCGAGCGTTTGTACTGCAGGACGGCTCAGAGCCATTGTAGAGAGCAAAGCTGAGATACAAGTGTGTAATACAATGGAAAATGGCTGGAATTCAGCAGCACACACATTTTGGCACAGCCTCGCGTGATTCTTGGCATTTACATGTCGGGACTCAATTGCGACGCGTTGAGCTATCTAATTAAAAGGTCATGAGGTACAGGTCGAAGACCACAGATAATCCTCCGTGACCATCACCACCACCACCGTCGAGGGGCTTTCTGCCAGATTCACCTTACTACAGTACAGTAGAGTGGTAGATGTTAGGGTTCGTCCTCGCTTCCGGCAGGTCCATGCAGCAGGAGTACCTGATTGGTCGCCACGTCGCTCCATGTCTGTCCATGAATCCGTGCGACTCCTCCGTCCAGAGTCTATCGTAGCTCCTGTCACCGGGATGCTATTCACGCTGGAAACGCGCGGGCAGATATGATCAGGAACAAATTTTTTGCGAAGACGGTATCAATGCGGCTAGCAAACTGAGCGGCCAAGAGAGCAACTCAAAAGTAGTCGCAATTCGGGATCGACGGTAAATGCAACGTCCGGATATACTCATCACCAAGAAAAAAGAGATTCGAAATGCAGGCTGCCTGCGTACGCCCACCAGAATCCGAATCAGGACCTCCGTTCTCCCCTAGTAATCCAGCACCTGCTTCAGCTCTGGTTCCAGACACCGTACCTATACCCGCGTTGAAGCAGCCTGGCCAGCTACTGATCCGTGTGCATGCAACCACAGTCACTCGGGCTGAATTGGCATGGCCCGAAACCTACACCACTGATGGGCAACTCTAAGGGCATGACGTTGCAGGTATAGTGGTAGCTGTACGAAACTATGCAGACACCGATGGAAAAACAACAGGGTCTGAATTCGAGCCAGAGGACAAAGTGTGCAGAATGCTTGACATGAGCAAAGCATCCACCTGGGCCGTTGCGATTGCCTGGCCAGACCAAGTCGCCCCTAAACCCGCATCGCTGAGCTGAGAGCGCTGCTGTGCCCATCAGTGCGTTGACAGCGTGGCAGACCTTGTTCGTGAAAGCCGAGATAGCGGCCCCAGATTTGTCGTCGATCGTTTAAACCGGGGTGCGGACCGAACATGAGGGAGGCAGATCCAAGAAGATTGCGCTGATAGGTGCAGCCGGAGCAGTTGGTAGTTACATCGTGCATTTAGCAGCCTTAGCGGGCCTGCATGTGGTCGCGGTCTCCAGCTCACAAGGCCGTGACAAAGAGTTCCTGATATCACTTGGCGCAACTGAGCTGCTCGAGTACAAAGATCTACAACATGTAGCGGACCAGTATGACCTTATTATTGACGCTGTTGGTGGAGAGGCTTTGGAACACTGTTGGTCGGCAATCAAAGCTGACGGAGTCCTCATATCTGTGGAGCCAGCAAGCTCAGACTTTGTCAGCAGACATCGTCAAGGACTGTTGACCATAGGCAAGCACGGAGTAAGGGCTCTCTTCTTCATAGTGGAGCCATCGAGGAAACAGTCAGAAGAGCTTTCTGTGGCTCTGGATCTTGGCCTTCTCCAAGTTGTCGTCGGTCAAGAGGGGCCTCTTCTCGAAGGGAGGGCAGCATATGAGCTTGCAAACGGGCCGTTGCAGCGGCGTGGAAAGGTCGTCCTAACAATCTGACGGTGAGAGCAGCTGACGTGGGCTTTCGATGGTGGGCGAGAAGAAGGGAACGAGAAGAAGGGAACGCAAGCGTCATGAGAGCATGAAAAAGACAAGTGTAGTCAGACCACGTGAGCGCGCGTGTACCTCTAAGAAAATGCGAAAGCGCGTTTCCATTCATGACGGATCTCCGCACTTCACCTCTCGCGCCCTCAACACCACTCCGCCTTCGAATGAACAAGTGAAAGCGGACACATGTCCAAAAGGAATCTCGATGGCTTCTTCACGGCTCCGCCAGCCAAGAAGTCGCGCGTCGAACACCAATTGAGCCATGGGCAGGAACAGCAATTCCCAAATGTTACCAGCAATCCTACATATCCTTGGGCTGTACCGAATTTGCCGCCTACCATTGCTGCAGAGATAGAGACTCTCATGACCAGCGCTGGCAAAGAAATCAGGAACCAGCCGCATCTTGATCTGGTTTACTTTCAGCCCTTCATTCCACGGACAATTGAGCGTGACTTGTTTGAACTTCTCCGCTCAGATCTCTTCTTCTACCGCGTCAAGTACACTATACAGCGGTTTGGGAAGGAGACAGAAATCAACACACCTCGCTTCACAACCGTTTTTGGCATTGATGAAACCAGCCGCTTCATTATGGACCCTCCTTCAATCGTCGAGGCATCGGACAGAACGAAGCCTGTATCAGGGACAAAATACAAGTGCCACCCCAGGCCTATTCCCGAATGCTTGAACTTGCTACGACGAGTCACCGAGGCAGCTACCAACACAAAGTACAACTTCTGTCTTGTCAACTACTATGCCACAGGCAGTGACGGCATCAGCTATCATAGCGACGATGAGAGATTCCTAGGACCAGAGCCCGCCATCGCATCTTTCAGTCTTGGAGCCAAACGCGACTTCTTGATGAAGCACAAGCCCGTTGCACCGAAGATTGGTGAAGTTCTTCCAGAACCAACCCCAGTGAAGCTCCAACTTGCAAGCGGAGATATGGTGCTTATGCGAGGGCCTACTCAAGCCAATTGGCTGCATAGCATTCCGAAGCGCAAAGGTTCAGACGCAGACAAGGGTCGCATCAATATCACGTTTCGCCGAGCAATGATACCGGCAGGCACAGAGAATTACTACCGGTACAACGTTGGTGCTGGCGGAGTGTATCGATGGAGTAGAGAGAAGAAGGCCATCCTTCCCTGGAGTGCCGCTGGGGCTTAAAAGCTAGAAGCAGGCAAAGACACCCTCAATCTCCGGTATCGACGTCTCGGCGGCAACGACTGCCCTGCTCTTAACCTGTACCAACTACACATGCGCTTCAATTACAGCGGCTAGCAAGGTGGCTTTCTACATCCGTGGAACCTTACGACCTCTAAGATAACCTGTCAATCACCAGCCGCTTCAGCGCGACTTCTGGCCGTATGAAGCAGAACTACAGTCTCGGATATCTCCCACACCAAATGTAAGGCTGTGAGAGTTAGCATTCTCGAAGCAATCGATCACTTCCTACATCCTTGTTGCAGACAGCAAATTGTCTATCCGAGAACCGAAGCAATCCAGAACTTCAGCCTGGTCTAAAATGTTGTTGAGTGTCAAAGCAATCCGAGACTTATTGACCCTCATAGCCGGGGCCTTGAGGTGTTCAACAGACCGGTCTTCTGGTTGCGAATCAGTAACGACTGTTAACGTCCATGACACTCTTGAACCGCAGCTCGCCAGCTGACCGATAGCATGTAATATCAAGATCGTGACAGCGGTGACACAGAGGTGGAAAAGGAGGGCCAAATCCATGGAAGCGGGCCACCATCCGTATCCACAGGGAAGTTTGAAGAGCCTCCACGACCCTGATGCTGAGGCACGAGTCCAGCGGGTAATTAAGGCATTTGGTCTTGAGATTGTGCCCCGTCGGCCATTGACACCACCACCTCCAGACAGGCGTCCTTGGGATGCCCGTACGATAGGCAAAATTCCAACGCCGGAAGGTGATCCTTATTTCCAGCACGGGGTGAGAAGATCCACCCAGGTCAAGGAAAGCTAACAACGGGCTCCATGCGTTACCCTTACCAGGTCCCTCCCATAGCGCAAAATCCGAACGAGCATCAAAGATATCGAAGCCGGAAAAGCAGGCGAAGGGAAAACCTCAATCAAAAAAGGCGACAAAACAGGGAAGAAAGTCAGAGAAATATAAATCGTGTATGTGTTGGCAGATTGGGGACTTCTAGCACTATGGCTACTTGGCGCATTTGAAGATGTGTAACAGAACGTTGGCAGAGACGCGTCGCGGTTGCACAGGCAGGACATGTCTGCGTTCTCTAGCAATTGTCATCAAGAAAGCCCTGGTAGCAGAACATTCAAGACTGTTCAAGTCGTTGGCCCAGCATGTCAGATATCATCTGAACCTGAAGAGTGTAAACATAATCCGACTGTCCGAGCCAAATCTCTTCCACAAGAGCAATGATCTTCCTGACTTCGAAGCTAGGCATCAAAGATTCGTCGAAGAGTTTTGCATCGTTGAAGCTCCACCACTGCCGAAGTTGCGCACATGGTACCCAGACAGACGGCCTAGGGATGAAAAGAACGATAGGCTGGTGGGACGATGGCTTGCTTTTCGAGCGGCGACACGCGAAGGCCTTAGCGGCTGATGGAGAGGCAATCGGAAGCGTACGAGGAGTTTCCGATGGAGAAGACAGGTGACGCGATCAAGCTCTCGCGTAAGGACAAGAAGGAGGGCAAGACGGCAATGACAAAGAGGAAAAGGTCCGAATCATCGAGGAGTCGAGGGGCAAAGATGCGTATCGAGGGAAGAAAACGAATCAAGGAAGGCTACTTTGATCCTCGTTGCGGATGTGCTTCTTTCAAGAGCCTCCATCGTTATGGGTCTTCACACTTTTGACCAAAGGTGGCAGGAGGTAAAGCTGCAAAGGAAGGCATTCACGAGGTTGCTGGAGCGATCTCTTGAGATCGAAGAGGGTTGAGTTGAAATTGCTATCTCCAGGCATAGCCTTGCGATCCAATGCGCCGAGCTAAGCTTATACCATAGCATCAAGGAAAGTCCTTATGCTCTGTGCACGCAGACGACGAAGCACCACATCGTCGGAAAACCAGCTCACGTCCTCAAAAGGTCACCACCAGTCCATCAATTATTAACATCCGGCCTTGGCAGGCCTACTCCCTTCCACCACGAGTCCGCATTCCCCACCACCCCCGGCTCTTTGATACCCTCCCTCAACTGCTGCTTCTTTCCCAAATCCACCCCATAAAGTTCATTCCGCTCTTTCATAACCTCCTCCAGATTCACCTGGCCCGCTTCACTCAGACTACCCATCAGCCTCGGGTATCCCAACGGGATCTTATCGCCGCGGTCGACCTGCCAAAAATGCCACGTCTTGCCGTACAGGCCAACGACTTGTTTCATTGCTTCGGTTTCGAGTTTCTCCCATTCGTCGGCTTTGCCTTTGTGGGAGGGCGGGACGGGCATTATTAGCATGCCGGATTTGACTTCGAACTGCAGGCGAGATGGTCAATGTGGCTGTCTGGACGTGACAGTGAGAGTAGTTACCTCATGAGAATGCCAGAGCTTTTGTTCTTCCGGATCCAGCGACTCAAACATATCCTTTGGGATCATGTACTCTACCCCAATGAGGCGGGCATTCTTGGCGGCAGAATCGTAGATTAGACATTGGCGCATATCTGGTAGAACAAGCCATTAACCAACCATCACATATTGACATCTGCAACCCCACTCAACCTACCTTTACTAACATGCGAACAAAAGTGATTCGCCTCGACATGCCTAACGATACCCTTCCTCGCCTCGTCAGCATAGATGTGCAGCGCGTTCAAGAACTCGCAGTGATTCCGCAGCGGGGCAAACTCTCCGACTGCATCTGGAAATGCGGTCTCGACGCCGAGGTAGAGGAGCCAGGAGTGGATGTAGGAGGTTGGAGCGTAGGCAAGGATGTTTGCGAGGATCTTGGAGATGTAGGCATGCATGACAAGCTAGCCGGAGAAATTGCTTGACTAGAAGTATGAAAGAGATGATGGAATTGATGGAGGAGTGAACAAGCCGGGGAGAGCCCGATGGATCCTCGATGAGAGAGACGGAACATTGAGTACGCAGAGATGCGACGTTGATATTACGTGTTGGTGGGTGTTACAGTGTTACATCATCGTTGGGGCATGGAAGTTTGCTGCGCGCCCAGATCCTGACGGTAATAAGACGGAGGTACAGTGATGGCTGGTTGACACTCTCTCTACCCTTGCCGTGTTCAGCGCTTTCATATGCCTCTGCAATCAAGCTCGAGGTTGCTGGTGTTTCTATTTCTCTAGTGCTGGTTCGATTGGACGGGCATCTTTCTCCTAACTCCTGTCTTGGTAGGGGCACTGTCCAACCCACTGGTGCGTTGAATGTAAGCCGAGTAGAAGTCTTTGTCTGTGTCTCATTCACGGAGACCGTTCATGCTGTGGTATCCCTTTACCGCTATCCATCCATCTGCAAATCATCGCTGAGTACGTCCACCCGGCCTTCCAGCTCCCTGCAAGCCCCTCCATGTGGCTTTGTCTGTATGTGCCTCAAAGACCTTTATTATGGTTGCCGAATCCCCTCGACAAGAAGCCTGGGCGGGTTCAGAAGCGCCGAGCTGGCAAGGAGATAGTGTTGGCAGTGACGGCGAGGCCAACGATCGATTTTGCTGGTCCGTGTTTGTATCTGTGCTTCGCTTAGACGAAGGTTCGATTGCCGGTGTTTTCTGCATTTCGGCATCAAAAAGAACAACATGTTCCATTAGATCTGTGTCTCCCGGGTCGGTTCGGCGTGCATGAGGGTGGAAGTTGTGTCATGCCTGCAATCAGACCCAGATCAACCGTCCTTGCCATGACTCTTCAGCTTCGCAATAATCTTCTTCGCCCATGCCTTCGCCCTCTCTATTTGATCATGGACAACATCCCACCAGTTGACGTCGGCATCACCTTTGTGCTCTTTGGCACTATCATCAGATTGATTTTGAGGAGCGCCATCGGCTTCATTGATATTGTCATCAGATTGCCGTTGAGGAGCACCGTCTACGTTGCTACTGTCATCATCCACTCCAGGCCTAAGGGGTGACCCTTGGCCCGGCCTCTCCATATGGCCTGGCTTGATCTGATTAGCAGGTGGCACTTCATGTGGTGGATCATGTGGCGTCCCCAGAGAATCCTTGTCGTCATGAAGACCCACTGTACTAAGCGGCAAACGGAGGGTGCCATTGTTCGGATGCGGCTGAAATCCCAGAGTATCACAGATTATATTGTAGACTTCAATATTCTGGAATACTGGAACCCTGCTATTTGGCGTGTGCGGAAATGCCGGACCTCGGGCAACAAAAATAGCTCTCATGAGGGGATGCTCGTGATCATATCCATGAATGCCCATAGGATGAAAGATTGTGCCGGCAGCTTGTGCGGCTGCTACATCGAAGTCCGTCCTCTCAACGACGGCCCAGCCAGACTTTGGAACAATCCACAGAGGTGCAATTCGCTTACTATCGGTGAAATGGTATCGCTCCGGCATTGTGTCGAGTGTGTAGACATCAAAACCCTGCGACTTTTGAGACTCCCTCAAAAGCTGCTCATATAAGATTGGTACGTCCTGCGACGGATTCTTAAGTCGCAGACCACGTAGAGGCCAGCCATCGATATGGTCGACCAGTGAGAGGTCGATAAGATCGTCTAATTGGACAAGTCGTGTATTTGAGGTTGTCGCCATTCCGTGATCGGATACGATAACAACATTGACGATTTCGGTCAGATTGCGATCATATAGACCATCCATGAGAATCGCAAGCATGCTGTCCACATCAGAAATGGTAGCTCGAATTTCGGTGCTATTCGGACCATATTTGTGACCATCTGAGTCGACATTCGGGACATACGCTGCAATCAGCTGCGGCCGTCTATTCAAAGAAAGATCTTTCGATGGGTCAAGGTCGCCGGGAAGGTCAAGAAGTTCCAGAATTCGGTCCACCTTTTTCTCGAGAGCTTCACTGTCATTGAACTTGTCTAGATAAGTCGGCTCCAATGGTGGGATATGTGCTTCCGAGCCTGGCCACATGTGCACAGCCGTCCGCACTCCATGATTTTCTGCTGTGACCCACAATGGCTCGGCAGTCCACCACTTGGCTTGCATCGACCGCAGAGGATCTGTGTAGAGAAATTCTTCTTCCAAGTCCGGGTCCCAGAATGAATTGCCCACGACCCCATGGCTTTCTGGATAGAGTCCGGTGACAAGCGTGAAGTGGTTGGGAAAAGTGACAGAAGGAAACGATGGCAACATGTATCTCGGTGATACGCCTGAAGCGACGAAGGATTTCAGAGCCGGGGTGAGACCTCGATTTAGGAAGTCTGCGCGAAATCCATCAAGGGAGATAAGGATAGTGGTGGCCGCAAAGAGATGAGTTCCGTTCGACAGTGTCGGGACCGACTGGGCATGCCGGAAGGACGTAGAAGCGTTGTATGCACCGAAAGCAAGAACGAGGAAAAGAGCCACCATGGCCAAGGGCACAAGTACAAGCCGTCGCCATGAAGTTTGGTGGGGCTGCACGCGGGCGTCAGCAAACTTGGAGCCTTCACGGATTGTAACCTTACCTTCTTCTCATGGTGGTCCCATTCGGCTCGATCGAGACGATGAGAATCCGTAGAGGATGATCGGGAACTGATATCTTTGAAACCTTCCTCCATTTCAAACATGAGCTGTCCTTCTTCAGCATTCTCGCCTCTTAACCCCCTTCTAGAGCCCCTGCGCTCCTTTCTTCGTTGTCTTCTGGCTTCGCGATCACCCAGGCTGAACCCGACATCGCTCAAAGAACCTTGGAACACATGTTTGAATCCATCAAACGGTCCCTTCTTAGCCAACAGGCTTT
>JAABUK010006029.1_pt1 | contig 18376 bp, 15 predicted proteins | sample 5559141 | NCBI WGS metagenome assembly JAABUK01 (sample SAMN10711869, study PRJNA513367) | rock metagenome | isolation source: Antarctica rocks | place: Antarctica: Victoria Land, Pudding Butte nord | collected 2016-01-03 | reverse complement strand
AAGCTATTTTGAAAATCGATGCATTCAACTATGTAAAAGACGACATACTATCTCAGTACGATGATGAGAATGTGCTTCACTCGATAGTCTTCTATAGCAAGAGCATGATTTCAGCTGAATGCAATTATCACATCTATGACAAGAAATTGCTAACTATCATTCAATGCTTTGAACACTGACGATTTGAACTAGAAGATACTGAGCTATCTATTCAGATGTTTACTGATCATCAGACTTTGAAGATCTTTATGAAAAACAAACAGCTGACTCGATGACAAGCGAACTACCTGAATATTCTATCGAAGTTTAACTTTCAGATTATCTTTCGATCAGGTAAAATAAACATCAAAGTCGATGCTTTAACTAGAATGTCGATGATCGATAGTTCTGAATCAGCTAAAGGCATAAATGATCATTTTCAGACTATACTGATCTTGAATTGAATAAACGTTTTATTAATTGAGTTCGAAATCGAATCTGAATACGAGGTCAATCTCTATCAACGCGTACGTCTAGTCAATCAGAAGAATGAACTATGCAATGAGTATCGACAAGCTATGAATAAAGATGAACTGAAGCTTCATGACACGAAGCTAAAGAACTGTCAAATCATTGACAACGTTCTATTCAAAAAGAGTCTACTATGAGTGTTGAAACAAATGCATACGAAATTGCTTTGAAAGATTCATGATCAATCATCAATCTTGCACTCTGACATTAAATGAACGATTGATCTAGTTCAACACTTCTACTATTGATCAGATCATTGAGCAACTATTTGACAATACATTCGAAACTGTCATGTTTGTCAGCGAAGCAAAGCATCTCAAGAGAGTACAAATGATTTGCTTCAGTCTCTATCAATCTCTCAGCAGTGTTGACAAGATATAGCTATGAACTTCATCACTGAGCTATCTCTATCGAAAAACTATAACGTCATTTGCATGATCATATGTTGTCTCTTCAAAGAACGTCACTATGTTTTCTGTCATTGAGAAGATGATGACATCTCAATTGAAGAAACAGTATGAATCATGCTATGAAATGTCTATCGACTTCATGATCTACTCAGTTCTATCATTTCAAATAGAGACTCTCAGTTCATATCAATCATGTGACAAAGTCTTTGTAAACGACTGAAGATCAAAGTCAATTTATCAACAGTTTATCATTCAGAGATCAACGATCAGTCGAAACGAGCTAATCAAGATGTTGAACGCGAACTTCGAACCTACTGCAATTACATGCAGAATGACTGAGCTAAATGACTTTCAATGATGAAATTCAGTGATAATTTCAATACATTCTCGACTATCTTGATGATTTCTTTCTACTTCAATAAAGACTTTCACCCTCGAATGAGTTTCGATTCAGATACAACTGATTACAAAACAACTCATCAACGTATTGAAGCTAGAAAGATCGATGACATTGTCACTCAAATGAGTGAGCTTCTTATCTTCAATCATCAACAATTGAAAAAGATCAAGCAGATCACTAAAGCTCAGATGAACAAGCATAGACAAGACGTCATCTATGAAGTAGGTGATCAAGTTTGATTAATCTTCGAAAACATCAAAATCACTAGATCATGCAAAGATTTGAAAGACAAGCAGCTCAACTTCTATTCAATCACAGTCAAAGTTGAGATCTTCTATCGTCTTCAGCTATCTAGAAGCATGAAGCATATACATTCAGTGTTCAGCTCGAAGTGTCTATGATCTTCATCAAACAACCTTCTATCGAAACAACATTCTGAGCTCTTTAAATCAATGATCATTGAAGAGAATGAAGAGCATTGAGAAGTAGACAATATATTGAACTTCAGATGATATAAAGAAAGACTACAATACAAGATCAAATGAATCAAAGTAGATCATGATGATGAATGATACTATGTCGATAAAGGGAAATTCGATGACTCAAAGAAAGTTCTGAATGAATTTCACAAGCTATACTCGAATAAGTCGCACTAAATTGAAAACACGATGAATTTTTTTTGCTTTTATTTCTTTTCTATTCATGCAAACATGAATGTTCAAAGAAAAGAGTAATGTTATGAACATGTCTGAATCAATCAGAGTTCAGATCTAACTCTAATCAATTTGATTAAAGCAAGTCATGACGTTATGTCTAGTTTGAACCTAGCGCATTTCTGTTGAACTCTTCAAGTCATTCTCAGCACTTCTTCTCGTTGTTCAGCACTTTCTTCATTCATCTCTTTCATCATTCTTTTAGGCAAACACATCTGACATATTACATCACATCTGTATCGAGTTTAGCGCAGTCTCAAGTCATTATTTATAGAAGAGCTTGCACTCTTTCTCTTCTGTATTCTTAATGTCTTGTTATAGCTACCTCTAAAGAGCAATACATACATATCAGTCTCAAGTCTCTTTGATTGAATGATCTAGACATGATCTCAACAGATGCTCGATATCAGCTATCAGCATTGACATAGTCAATTTCTTATGACTTTCGATCATGAGATTGAGTAGAATCTTATGAATAATAGTCTTTCTAGCTAACTTTTCATTATAGTCTTGTATTAACTTCTCTTTTGCTAGTAATATAGATTGTATTTCAAGTTTCTGACATACTTTATTGACTAGCTTATTATGTATCAGCATGTAAACGACGAAATCACTATCTATCAAAGAGCGAAGACTGAAAGAATTGCTCTGAGAGATAAGAAAAGCATTGAACAGAAATGACTTTTCAAAATAGTTTTCTTTCAATAGAACTTCGATTTGACTGCACAAAGATATAATCTCTATTTCTTTGATGATTCTGAAAGAGATAGCTAGTTTTTTGAATCAGAATCAAACTCAGAGTTCAATGTAAATTGATCAAACTCGTCATTTTCTAATGCATTGACTCTCAATCAATCAGAGCACTCTCTAGAAGTATGATTTGATTTGTGACAGATGAAACAGATTTCAGCTTGTAAATCAATGTCTTTAACGCTAGTTAAAATCGCGTCACATGACTTTGAATGATTGACGAGTGTAGTGACTTCGATCTTTCTATAGAGATTCAATGAATCTCATTTCTCAGCAAAGATGACTTACTTTCTAACTTTGATCAAGAATTTCTTTTCTTTGATGTCATTCATGACTCGATGCTCATTGTTCAAATGAATCAGATAACTACGAATTTCATTAAGAGATTCTGACTGAATCAACTGACTACTTCAAGTTGCATGAAGATAATAAACTATCTTGTCTCATAAATTGATGATTAACTGTTTATCGTGATATTTCAAATAAAAGAACAGACGCTGAAACATTGAATAGAATTCATTGAATTTGCTCTTTTCTTGAGTGAGATTAGCGTATTTTCTTCAAAAGTTTGTCTCTTTGTCGAAATCATCATAAAGTTGAGCAAGTTCATTTATCAGATCATTGACTGTGACATAAAGATTCAATGAATCTTGTTGATGTTGAGCTAAAGTAGCTTTGACTGCGTTTTCTTTGATTCTGAAGTGAAAGTAGATCAGAATAGTTTTATTGATATCAAAATGATCGATGTTGATTTCTAGCTTGTCACGTATCTTTTCTTGTTAATCATCTCAGATAAATTCTTTTTCATCAGTAAACAGAGATAAATTTAAAAGCTTTTGAGATTGCTTGAAGAAATTGAACAAAGTAGAAGAAGAAGAAGTGACTTCTTTAAATGATTGCAGTTAATGTTGCAATTCAGTCACTTGATTTCAAAACGTCTGATTTAATTGATTCAAGCATTTTTTTGCTTTATTCATTTTCTTGAAATGAGTCTTTCATATTTGTTCACTTGATATCTTGTCAAATAACTCACAAGCTTTCACGTCTAGATCTTGTTGAGTTTGAAGACTGTTCAAATCTTCTAGAAAAACTTCTGAGTCTTGTTTGACTCAATGTTGTAGCTGCTTTACATTTTTCATATCTCATGAAGTAGAAGCTTCACAAGATTCATCAAGAGTCTGAGAGTGAGACAAAGAGTATTGATGTTTTTGTATGACATTGATTCTAAGATATTTTGATATGCGAAATGATAGCTCAGAATAGATGATTGAATCTGTAGTGTCAGAAGAATAAGAACTTTGATTATTCTTGAAGAGATTGTTCACAAATGATCGAGTCATAGCGAAGAGTTGATGATCAAGCGAAGAACGATGCTTGATAGTATGTAGTGAGATCATTTGTTAAAGTGTTTAATCTTCAAAGAAGAGTGTTGCTGATTTGAAGAATTTTTTTGTGATTCTCAAGCAATCAACGAAGATTCTTTATCATTGATTCTATTTATCGGTTTGAACTGATGCTACTGACTGAGCGATAGATTCTCTAGCAATCATATGATCATATGTTCTTGTTGATTCTATTGATCTCTTGATGTTGTTCTGTCTTTCGATGTCATCAATCATCAGATACACAAATTTCTTTATACTCATCTCATTGTCAGTCAAGTGAATTTGAATGAGTAATGAAATCAGTAACATGTGATTAATGAATTCTTAAAGTAATGTTAAAATCATGTCTAGATATTCAATCTAATCATGTCGTGAGTGAAATGTTTAATTCAATAAAGATAGTTATAACTAAGACTTTAAGAATACAGAAGAAAGAAGGTACAAAAGACAAGAAGAACATGCTTTATATAGTAGTTACTCAGATCGACGTTAGTCTCAAAGAAAACGTGTTGAAACACAAGAAAGATGTTGATTTGAAAGATGTTTGTGACACAAAGAAATGTGTTTGTCATAAACATCTGTTAACTACTCGTAACATAAAGAAGTGTGTTTGTCTAAAAGACAATAGAAGCTGATTAGAAGATGCTAGAAAAGAAAAAAGATGCTGAGTCATATCTGAGTTAAATCTGAGTCAGATTTAGGCCAGATCTCGACTAGATCGTTGACTAGCTCTAATTAATTCTGACACATTCGTAACAGTTATTGAAGAATCATGCAATTCTGAAACAAATTCAGATGATCAATGATCATTGAATTCTCTGCTATGATATACATCAAATCAATATTGAGTTGATCAATCACAAGAAAGTTTGCAAGAGTTGAAACATTGAGTTTCATGTTGTGAACATGCAAGAATATGATATGATTCTTGACTATTTGTGATTAAATGAGATTGACTTGAATATTTGCTGACGCAAGCGTCGTTGATTGTATCAAGAAAACAGCACTCAGCGTGCAAAGCAAATATGAGTTAATCTGTGCAAGACATTGAAATTTGTTAAGCTGATAATGCTTGCAGCTAAGAGAAAAGAAGAAACTTATATAACTTTGTTCTATCAGCTGCTATCTACAGATAACTTATTGCAGAACGCAAATCATCAGACTGCGAGATGCAATGCGCTTTAAGTGAAAGAATCAAAGATATTCTTTGCTATTCAAGATCTTAAGAAAGTATTTTCTGAGATTCTTTCTGATAGTCTGAACATGCATGATCAGATGAAACATTTCATTGATCTGATGAAGAGCAAAATGTCTTGCATTGAGTTTATTTATAAGATGACATGAGATGAGTTCATTGCAATACAAGACTATCTAGACAGCATGTTAAAGAAGAAATGAATTCATTCATCAAGTAGTTCTGCAGAAGCATCTGTGTTGTTTGTAAAAAAGTTAAACGAAAGTTTTCATTTATGCGTAAACTATCGTGATCTCAATGAAATAACAGTAAAGAACAATTACTCATTATCTTTACTGTCTGAGACGCTGAATCGCTTTGCTTATGCAAGACACTTTATCAAAATTGATATTTGCAATGTTTATCATTGCATTCAAATTCGCAAGAATGATGAATGAAAAACGACTTTTTATACATGTTATGATCAGTTTGAGTATCAAATGATGCTCTTTAAACTGACAAATGCTTTTACGATCTTTTAGTTTTATGTAAATCACGCACTTAAGTTATTCATAAATATTTGCTGCGTGATATATTTGAATGACATTTTAATATACTCTGAGACGAAAAAACAGCATTGAGAGCATGTGCATAAGATTCTTCATGCACTACTGAAATATTGACTGTATATTAAGCTGTCAAAATGCACTTTCAATTGTAGTAAAGTTATCTTTCTAAGATTTATGATAAAGCAAAGAAGTATTCAGATGAAACAGTTTTATATCAACATAATCACTAGCTGATTTGAGCTCAAGTTTGTGAAAAACATTCTCATATTCTTGAAATTTGTAAGATTTTATCGATGATTTATAAGAGAATTTTCTCAAATCATCATGTTCTTAACAGATTTAATCAAGAATGTGAAGAAGAGAGCGATGCATTCACTCTTTGCAATGACATTGAAAGCAAGAAAAGCTTTTGAAAGATTGAAAGTAATCTTTATCAATGCTCTCATTTTGAAACACTATAATTGAGATGCAGATCTTTGCATGAAGATTAATGCATCAAATCGCGAAGTCGAAGATGTACTTAGTCAGAAGAGCAAGACTGATCAATGACATTTCATTGTGTACTATAATTATAAGTTCAAAGAAGCTGAAGTATGATGAAACATGCATGATAAAAAGCTGTATATTATAGTTCTTGATTTTAAGAACTGACAACACTATCTTCAGAGTAGCAAGCGACTCATATGTGTGATAACAGATCACAATAATCTTCGTTACTTTATAATGATAAAGAAGCTCAATGTACAACAGATGCGCTGAGCTGAGAAATTAGCTGCGTTTAACTTTCATATAGAATATCACAGAGACAAATTAAACTCTGCAAATGCATCATCAAGAAGACTCAACATCATGAAATTGAATGATAGCAAGAAGAATAATGATTATTTTCTATCTACTTTGCAAAACAAACTTCACAATCAGAAATGTTAATCTGAGCTGCTAAAGAATGAAGAAGTTTCAACAGTGATCAAACTTGCAGCATTGATGATGCAACTGAATGACATAATCATTGCAGATACTTAAGTCATGTGTTCAAATGAGAAAGTACTCGCTAAATCTTGCAGAATTTTAAACACTGCGTCGTCTCGACTTCTGATTCATCAGATTATGAAGTTGAAGAGATTTTATTTGAAGATGAGTGAATCAATGACTGCGTAATTGCTGAAGTTACAACAAAGAAACGTCTTTATTTCAAATGAAAAGTGATGTCAATAATTTGCATTTAAAAAGAATGAGCTTTTGAAATGAAGTATGAAGAATGATGAACTGCTACGTCGTGATCTTGCAGTTTATGTACTCAATGACTTTGCTACAAGAAATGAGATTCTGCATATGAATCATGATGATTTTGAAGCAGATCATTTTGCATGCACTCGTATCAAGACTGCAATAAGAAGAAAATATTACTGATCAAAAATGCTCAAAGAGATAACAAAATATGTTTGCATCTGTTCAAACTATCAGCAAGTGCAAGTGCATTATCATAAGTTCTATGAGAAGCTGACGTTTATATCTTCAGAAAGTGTGAATTCATTTCACATGATGATCATGAATTTCATAATAGACATGTTCTCTGCGAAGAATTCATACATTGAAAAAACAAGTGATGCTATATTGATAATGATAAATAAGTTAATCAAGCACGTAATTTATATTTCAATGATCAAAGATTTGAACATCAAGAAGCTTGCAAATCTGCTATGATGAGAATTTGTATTTCAGCATGAAATGATGCAAAGCATTATATCAAATTGAAACTCACTGTTTATCAATCATTTCTGAATCACTCTATGTTGATATCTTGAAGCAAAGTGAAAGCTAAGCATTGCGTTTCATTCGCAAATTAACGATCAAACAGAAAGACAGAATCAGATGCTTAAGCACTATCTGTGAATGTATTTCAATTACAAGATGAATAACTGATCAGAGCTTTTGCTCATGATGATGTTTGCATATAATAACAACGTACACGCTAGTATTAAAAAAACTTCACATAAGCTTCTAAAGAAATACACTGTAAGCTTTGCAAAGATATCTGAAAACAGAACTCTAAAGAGAAAGACATTCTTGACTATGAAGTGAGCAGAATGACTACGAAGTATTCGAAAACATCTAATGAGACTATGAAAGTGAGTAGCAGAGCAGCAAGTAAAGTATTATAATGCTCATCATAAGATTGCAAGCTTTCAGATGAAAGACAAAGTGCTTTTGCAAAGTATAAACATTCATACACTTCAATCAAAGAAGAAGATTGATCATAGATAACTGAGATTATTCAGAATATTGAAGAAGATTGATATGCAAGTGTATAAGCTTAAACTATTTAAGAAATATGATGCAATTCACTTAATCTTTCATGTCTCTTTATTAAAACTTTGTCACTTGCGTAATGAGAATTCAGAATCGCAAATCATTCTCATAGAAAAGAAAGAGAAATAAAAGATAGAAAAGATACTTGATCAGTGAATCAAGAAAGAAAAGATTAAGTATTTAGTTCAATGAGTTGATTCATCTTTCTACGAAAACTTCTGAAAATCAATGAAAAATCTTAGCAATGCGAAGAAAATCATTGAAAACTACAAGACAGAAAGACAAGTACATCAGTCAATTGCAAAAAAGTCAAAGAAAAAAAAGAGAGACAAATCATGTAAAAGTTACAATTGAAAGAGTATTAAAAGTGCAAAGACACAAGTTTAAGAAGTTGATACTAAACTACAATTACAAAATCTTACACAACATATGTTTTTTTAAAAAGAAGATGATGAATGTTGCAAAAGAGCAAAGAAAGAAAGTGATCAATGATTGCAAGCGAGAACATTGAAGTGAAGAAAAAAGCTATTTATTCATCAATGAATCTTGTCATGCACTGCTTGCTTCAGTTAATATTTACGAGATGAAGATGAAGTAATGTAATGACAACAAGAAGTGATGAGAACGAGAAGAATGAAAGTCTTTACTTAATTGTTAGATACAATTTTACATGCTGAAGAAGAAAACTACTCATTCTTTCATTGTTAAAAACAAAAAGCGAAACAATCTTGAGCATAAGTGATGAGATGTTGAATCATTGTTCATGCAGCGTGATACATTATCAGCTGAAGAGAGCGCAAGACTAAATTCATCATGCAATCATGCTTTTCTCTGAAACAATGCTTGCATTTACGAGCACACTTGATGAGAGCACGACACATGTGAGTCATCACTATGCTCAGATGATAAATGCAGCGACAACATCAGATCTTCTGATCATGATGATTTAACATACATCAGCATTTATTAAAACATGCAGAGATAAATATGTTTATCAAAAATCATGAGTTCAGTCATCAACGCAGCAGACGCAAAAGAAGCAGAAGAAGCAGACGTGACAAATGTTGCAGCAACGATGATGTGAAGAAAAATGTACATCTCAAGAAAATGAGCAGACTTCGCGAGCATGTTAGCATGATCTCAGTGAGCGCGAATGCTGCTATTTATCATGATGATGATGATGATGATGATGTTGATACTGCTATGTCATTCATGTTAACTCATGAGTTGACTTGCATCACAACAACGCTGCAACGAAAGAAGCTCATATTATGAGCTGTAAACTATGCAAAATATGCATAGCAGATTTCATGCTTCATCAGTTCAAAAGAACAATACTTATGAAAGAATATGCTAAAACAAGATAAGAAGAAAAGAAAGAAAGAAAGAAAGTAAAGCTGAAGAATTGATATCAACAATCTTGTACTAGCTTTGTTTATGCTTATTAACATGATCAACTCACAACACTTCTATACAGATGTTAAAGCGCTGAAAAAGTCATGACTATATTATCAGTTACAAGAAAACAATATGATGCTATGAAGATTCAAAGATTGAGTCTTTAAAAAGAGATGCAATTGTGAAAATGCATCTCATCAACTATAAATGATGCATGTTTGCAAGACTAGCTCGCAAGATTAAATCAAAGAGATTAATGAATAAATAAAGATAACAACTTGACAGAAGATGAAAACTCTGCAAGTTTTCACTTTCATTTCTTAGCAATTAGTTCTATCATCAATAAAATGCTATTTTATTATCTTCTACTATGCAGTTTCACGTAAAAAGATCTTGTTATTTTACATCAGTGCATCAACTTTCAGATTCTGTTTTCTTGATTGATATATGATCTTGAAGTTATATTCAAATAACTTTTCAGCTTATTTAGCTTGTTATCTGATCAGTTCTTTGATGATCATGAAGTACTTCAAATTCAGATGATTGATGAAGATCTTGATTGAAATATTCATACATTTCAATTCAAGACATCAATGTTTCAAACAATGAATAATGATCAGTAATTCTTTGTCATAAATCTTGTAGTTGCATTTTGCGAAAATCATGTTCTTCTTATAAAAGATCATTAAATGTAGAATGTCTTCATCATTATACTGAGACAATACTTCGTTGTTCACATAGTTCAAGAAGTTCATTTTCAGAATAACTTCTCTGATTGAGTTAAAATGCTTTAGAACGAGAACTGTCATCATCTGTTGTTTTAGTTCTTCAAAGATCATCTGAAAGATTTCTGTTCATTCAAAAAGATGATTTTTTCAAGTCAGCTTTATCATGAGTCAAATGATCTTTGAGAAGTTTTTTATGAATTGTTGATAAAAATTGCAGAAGTCAATAAAGATCTGCATATGAATCAATGATTGCAACACTTTTCAACTTTGAATCATATTTACTTTTCAAGAGTTTATTTGTAAATCATTGATAAATATCAGTAGTTTAAGAAACGAGATTTTCTGAATCTTGAATTCATACTTGTCAATGTTTATCTGCAGATCAACTTCATGAAGCTTATTTAGCACTTCTTTCACATGAGTTCTATGTTCTTTCAAGATCTTGCTGTAGATAAAAATATCATTCAAATATGTTTGACAGAATTTATGTAGACAGTCAAACAACACATCATTGATATAGTGCTGAAAGAACGCAGATTCATTGATTAATTCAAAGAGCATTACTTTATACTTGTAAATGTTAAAGAAAGTAACAAAAGTAGTTAAATCTTCACTTTCTGAACTCATGTGCAGTTTATTGAATGCAATGATAATGTTGAATCAAGTCAGATACTTACTGTCTTGAATTCAAACTAATACTTCGTTTATCAAGAGTATTGAATAACGATTTCTTTTGATCAGAGCATTCAGTTTTTGATAGTTCATGCAAAAGCAAAGACTGTTGTCTTTCTTTTCAACAAATAGTATTGACGAAGCAAAAGAAGCTTTGCTGAGTATGATGAACTTCTTCTTCAAATTCTCTTCTAAATACTCTTTGATTTTCTACAACTTGTAGCTCAACATGAAATACAATTAAACTGGTCGCGTCAAGTCGAGTCATCGAGATCGAGTCGAGTTCTCGACTCGTCAAGACTCGATTTGAATCAGAATTCTTGGCTTGAGTATTTGAGTTGAGTTGAGATGTTCAATTTGAGTATTTGAGTCGAATCAGAGGGTTGAAATCAAGTATCAACTCGAAATTTCCGACTCGACTCGTCAAGACATGAAGGTAGATAGGTAGATATTCTATTATGACTCTCTATTATGACTTTCTATCATGACTCTCTATCAAATAGTCTTCATGTTTTTCTATCATAGCTTTTCTTCATGACTTTTCTTCATGACTTCTCTTCATGACTTTTCTTCATGACTTTTCTTCATAGCTTTCTACCATGTTTTTCTATCATAGCTTTCTACCATGTTTTTCTATCATAGCTTTTCTTCATGACTTCTCTTCATGACTTTTCTTCATGACTTTCTATCAAACAGTCTTCATAGTTTCTCGTCATAGCTTTCTACCATAGCTTTCTACCATAGCTTTCTATCATAGCTTTATATCATAGCTCTCTATCAAAGCTCTCTACCAAACGACCTTCATGTTTTTCTTCATGTTTTTCTTCATGTTTCTCTTTATGACTTTCTATCAATAAGGTAATGCAAAAAGGTAATGCAAAGGCGAAAAACCGGAAAAATTTCTATATTTAACTCTCTTGATGTCATATTCGATTGCTTGACAAGTCGAGTCAAGTCAGCGAGTTCTGACTCGACTCAAGATTAATATCGAGTCGAGTCATGAGATTTGACTTGAGTATTTAAGTCGAGTCAGAAGATTCAACTCAAGTACTCAAGCTGAGTCAGAATGTAAATATGAAAATTTGACTTGACAATTAGTTTAAATACAATCAACTTTTAGAGAATTGACTTTCATCTTTTAATTCAATCTTATGATTGTATGATCAATGTAAAAGCAACTGCGTTGTCTTTTCTTTATTAAAAACATTTAAAAAGTCATGATAAACTATTGAAAGCTTCTTCTTCAATTCATTTAATGACATGACAAAGATCATTTCATTCAGTTTTGCGAAATCTTCAACTGAGCTAAGCGCTTTGTTGATTTCACTAATGATCAAAAAGAAGATCTTGATCTTCTTATTCTTGACTAAAGTTCAATATGCAACGACTTCGATCATGATAATATTGATGAGTTTCTTTTTCTCAGTTGATTGAAAGAGACAAAGTTGATTGAGATCAACTTGAGTGCTTTGCTTTCATATGAATACAGATTCAATGAATTGAATAGATTCAATGAACTGATTCACTAGTTTCTGATTTGTAAGTCGCTTCAAAATGATTGTTAATGTAATCATCAAGTTCAAGTTCTTTCATTTCATTTTGCAGATTTCGCTTGATTCAGATCTGTGAAATGCTGATTAACTGCTTGTTTTTGAAACAACAGATTTCAACATTCAAATATTCAACAAGAATATTAATTAATCATTTGCAAAGTTTATCAAAATTTGATTTCTTTTTAATCAAAGATTTTCAATGATTATCTTGTGCTGTTTTAAACAAGTTATTAATAAAAACATCATTTTATTCTTATGTTCTTATATCATGATCAATGTATACAAAGCATGTATAATCAAATTGACTTTGATTTTGACAGTGATATTAACTAAATATCAAAGCATTCACATAGCTTTGACATCAAAGATTCATTGATGAAAGTCATGTTAATAACTTTAATATTTATCAGAGTGAAAGATCTGAATATCTTTTCTAGACTATTTAAGATGATGTCAACAATGAATGACTTGAAATCAAATGAATCATCAGACATGCTGATGAAACAAAATATGAGTATATCATTCTCAATCATTACTTTAATGAAAGCAGATCATTTTTTGAATTTGCAACGATCTTGTGCACTTGAGTCATCTTAAAACAATCATATGCTTTATGTTTTAACTTCTTGCATTTGAAGCAAAGTTCTTTCTTAAACAACTCTTTTTGAATAAAGTCGAGATTTAATCTTCTGAGTTTCTTTCATGAAGAAACTGATGACGTAAGTTAAGCAGTCAATGTGCTAGAAACAGATTGAGCAACTTGAATCATCAATGCTTTGATGACTGATTGAGCATTCAATTCAGTCAATTTAACATTGACTTGCATGCAGATGTTGATAAACTCATTCAAATTCATGATTTGTTCATTGAATGTTACTCACTGAAGATCTGAGCTGATCTTATGCTGAAGATCATTTAGTAGAGTTTCGTTATTGTATTCTAGTTCTGCGTTAAATCTCTGAAATTTCATTCAAAATTCATGAAAGAAGATCTTGTTCTGATACAGCTTCAAGTATTGTCATTGAGTTGTGTGATGATGATTGAAATCATTATACATTTTATTAATGATTAATAGTACTTCTTCGACTTTTAGAAAGAGATTCAGAGATGTATTTCTCATTCATGATGCTATGTGCTTGATTGCAGCTTCACTGACTCAACTTTCAATGTAAACAATCTTTAATTCTTTGATAGAAAAGTGATTCTTGTTTGTCTTCAGCTTATTTTGCATTCATGATAGTCAATTATTTACATTTTGCAATGAATCTTCAAACAGTGAAAAGTTCAATAACTTAATTAACTTTGAAGATTGATTTTCATGAGTTGAAGTACTTTGTTGACTTAATGCAGCTTTTAAATAATGTATAATCATGTTCTTGTCTTTAACTTCTTTCTGCAAATGCGTCTGCATAATCTTCAATGTGATGTTTATCTCGTTGACATCTTCTAACATCTGAATCATGTCATTGTGAATCTCAATCTCAATGTTGTGCTGTCAATACATGTACTTGATAAAGACAATAATGTCATCTGTTTCATTAACTGTTATTTAAGCATTCAGCTCTTCATTGATGCTGATCTTGATCATTTCATAGATAAAAAGCAATGCATTCATGTTTTCTTCTTCTGTATTCAACATTGCATTCATGTCTTTTTCTTCTTCGAATGCTGCTTGATTCTGTGATAAAAGTGATTTTCTTTGTTAGAGATTAGCATAGAGTAAGTCATATGAATGTAATGTAATGAGTATATAAATGCTAAGAAAGAAAAGTATCTAGAAGAAAAGAGTCAACTATCTATATGACTCAGAAGAACATAAGCTAACTCTGAATAAAGTTGATCTCAAAACAATTCTATAGTTTAGCGATGAGCAATCGATGATAGTCATCAACATAGTCATTAACATAGCTATCAACATAGATGCGTAGCTAAAATCGTAACATTACTCTTTCTCTTCAACAATTCATGTTTGCATGAATGTATTTTCTTAGTCTTATGTAGAATCAAAATGTCTATTGTAGCAAACTCACTATGCAAGGTAGAATAATGTCATTGTAGCAGACTCACTAGTTGCACATGAATGTATGATCAGATTCACTGATGAGTAAAATGATGAGAGTGAGTAGATCATCACATTGATTGTGTCATTGAAGCAGACTCACTAGTTGCATGTGAACATTTGATCAGATTCACTGATAGATAGAGTGATGTGAGTAGATAAATCATCACGTTGACGAAAGATGTCTTTGTAGCAGACTCACTATTTGCACACGAACGAGTTGACAGATCGATTCACTGATTGATAAAGTGATGTGAGTAGCTGAGTCATTGCATTGACAAAAGATGTCATTGAAGCAGACTCACTAGTTGCATGTGAACTTGATGACGAGTCAGATTCACTGATAGATAGAGTGATGAGAATGAATAGATCATTGCATTGAGAGTGTCGTTGAAGCAGACTCACTGAGATTTCAATATAGAAACAAGCTCAAAGATTTGCTTATTGTTGAAGACATTATCATGTCATTGTAGCAGACTCACTAGTTGCACATGAACGAGTAGGCGAATCAATTCACTGATGAGTAGAATGATGAGAATAAATAAGTCATTGCATTGACGATGAGTGTCATTGAAGCAGACTCACTGTTGAGGTTTGCTTATCAAGATAGAGACTTCACGCAGTTCTAGACTGATCTCTTTGATTGCTCTTTGAGATAGAGACTTCACGCAGTCATAGACTGGTTTCGTTTGATTGTTCAACAAATTCAAAGAATCTCTTGCGAATCTGAATGAACGATTAATTCGCTGATCTTTGATCTAGTTGAATGATTTTGATCGTTTGTTTATACTCGCTGATCAGCGCATGAGTTCGAATCTTTTGTTTATTCTTGCTGAATCAGCTCACGAGAAAAGAAAGATGAGTACTGCTGATGATTGCAAGTCGACTAGATCAAATGTCGATAGTGAGTTGAAGAGTCAACAGAAGCACTCAAGAATCGATGCAGATTATTTCACTTCGTCTGTAACGAAGAAGCATTTATATAATGTTAGAGATCAGCATAGAGCGAGTCATATGAGTGTAATGTAACGAGTATATAAATGCTAAGAAAGAAAAGTATCTAGAAGAGAAAAGTCGACTATCTATATGACTCAGAAGAACATAAGCTAACTCTGAATAAAGTTGACTTCAAAACAAGTCTATGTTCTAGCGACAAGCGATCGATGATAGCTCTCAGAATAGTCATCAACATAGTCATCAACATAGTCATCAACATAGATGATAGCTAGAATTGTAACATTAATGTTAGAGATCAGCATAGAGCGAGTCATATGAGTGTAATGTAATGAGTATATAAATGCTAAGAAAGAAAAGTATCTAGAAGAGAAGAATCGACTATCTATATGACTCAGAAGAACATAAGCTAACTTTGAATAGAGTTGACTTCGAAACAACTCAATAGTCTAGTGATGAGTGATCAACGATAATCAGAAACATAGTCATCAACATAATCATCAACATAGCTATCAACATAAATGCGTAGCTAGAATCGTAACAGTTATGATCTTCATACAAGAACAACTTCAACTTCAACATTGTTTTTTCTCAGCTGTTATCACAGTCTTTGTATGAAGTCAACTCAAGTCTAAATGATCTTCAGAGATTGAAAACTGCTTCGTATGAAGACATTTCTGATGCTTAAGCTTCTCAAGCTTTGTCATTGCTGAACTCTGATGTCATGTTTTCTGAGCATCACATATGTTGAACTGTGAACACAATTTCAGATCTCTGACAAGAGTGAATGTTTAACTGAGACTTTGTCTTTGTCATTCAAGCTTTGAAGATGATGTATGAAGCTAAATGATGATTTTCTCAACAGAAAAGAATTTTCTTCAATTGAAGAAAAGTCATCATTGACGAGATACATTGATGAATACAATTGAATCAATTCTTTGATGCTGTTGTAAAAGAATTAAAGCTTGTACAAAAAAGATTGAAAGTCAGTTTGCATGAACTGTGAAGCTGACTCAACAAGAAGAATTGATTGAATGCTGTTTATTAACTTTACTTCATACAACAAGATTTAAACTAACGTTATGTACAAAGTGTAAATAAAAGACAGTCTGTCTTCGCTTTTCTTGTATGAGCAGTCATGATAGCTTTTTTCTTTGTACAAAGTACTGATCTTGAGCTGTTTCTCACTTTTTTCTGATTCACTTTTTTCTGATTTACTGAATAGTTATCTTGATTTCATTTGCATCATACAAAGAAGATCAACAGTCAATTTGCATGAACTGTAATAACAAGAAGAATTGATTGAGTGCTGTTTATTAACTCTACTTTGTACAGCAAGATTCAAACTAATGTTATGTACAAAGTGTAAATAAGAAAGTTTGTCTTCGCTTTTCTCATATTAAAGAGCAGTCATGATAGCTTTTTTCTTCATACAAAGTACTGATCTTGAGCATCATGTAAAAATGCAGACTGCTGACTCAAGATACATGACTGTGCTTCAAGATGTGCTGAAAAAACAAATGCTCACAAACAGAAAAAGAAATGTGTCTCATACATATCATTAATTCAGCACAATGAAATTGAAGACATCTTTTGCTCTCAACAGTCTTTGCTTTCTCAGCTTGAGCTTTCTCAATCTTCTTTGCTTTGTACAATCATCTTCTCTTTCAAATGAGTGAAAACAACAATCTTTGTTTCATTCATTCTTGCTTTCATCATCTTCAGTCTCAAGAAGATTGCATCATGTCACATGATTTTGTCATTTGCAATTGACACAGACTCTCTCAAAATGCTCTGAGATGAAGTGACACTTTGAAAAAGATTGAAGATCATTTGATCATGCACACTGTATACAAGTCATGAGAGCGACTTGTTCATGAGACTGAATCAGAACAGCGTTGATGTACAAAGATCTGTGCATTTTCATCTAATTTGAAGAAATCATCTCTTGTATGAAATCAACGTCTCATTCAGAACGAGCGAGAAGTGCATGTTCAAATCTCGTATGAACGAAGATAGTAAGTTGTAGTTGTTTCACAAGAAAACAAAGAAAGACGTTGATTAAAGCAGAAGTGATGAAAGCGAGAGCATTGATGACGACAACGATCGCGACGAGATTTCAAAGAACAAGAGCTCTTCGTACGACATGTAAATCACATAGCTCATAGACAGAATAGAATTCAACTCACATCGTTGCTGTTGCTCTTCGTACAAAGCATCGTCAGCTCATACATTTAGTATTCACTGCAGCTGTCAAACTTACGTTGTTGTTGTTGTTCTACGTCGTACAATGCATTGTTAGTCTGTATACTCTGTACTGTACATCGTTCTAAGCTGTTACACTTACGTTGCTGATGATGATGATGATGGTGGTGAGATGATGATTGGTGAAAGGAGAAAGAAAGCGTTGTACGACGCTTGTGATAACTTTGTGTGAAGTAATTTTCATGCGCTAATCTATCTAGGCATAGGGGAGCCGTATGGCCCCCATCGCATATCTGAGGGCTTGGCAATAACTGCCTAATAACCCTGGTTATAACCGTGCCTGTTCCCCCCCCATATATGCATTACTTGTCAAGGGGTGATATTGGTGGCGTTATCAAACCGTCTTCTATACGGCCTATCTTCGTAATCTATCACTTCGGTATTTGAAAAGCTGGCATCTGATAGGACCAGATTCGGGGGGCCCTGACTTTGTTTGAGATATGCACGTTTGCCTGCGGAGAATTTATCAAGGCAAATCAGCATATGCACGGAAAACAGGGAACCAAATCACAAGAACGTCTGGTTG
>JAABUK010006028.1_pt1 | contig 18376 bp, 18 predicted proteins | sample 5559141 | NCBI WGS metagenome assembly JAABUK01 (sample SAMN10711869, study PRJNA513367) | rock metagenome | isolation source: Antarctica rocks | place: Antarctica: Victoria Land, Pudding Butte nord | collected 2016-01-03 | reverse complement strand
CCGGACCTTCAAGCCGACCGTCAGCGCCGCACCCGGCGGGGTCGGCGTGCAGGCGCAGCTCCAGGAGGCCGGCGACGGACTGCTCGATCGGCTCGCCCTCCCGCGGCGGGTACAGGAGCGGACGGGTCGAACGTGTGTGATCGCCTTCGACGAGTTCCAGGAGGTCGTGCGCATCCATCCGGCCCTCCCGGGCGTGTTCCGCTCCGAGCTGGAGACGCACTCCGATGCCGCCGGGTACGTCTTCTCAGGTTCGCACCCGGGGCTCATGCGCGAGCTCTTCGCCGACCGCCGGCACGCCTTCTTCGCCCAGGCCGCGCCCGTCGCCCTCGGTCCGCTTCCGGCCGACGAGCTCGCCGAGCACATCACGGCAAGATTCGCCGAGCGCCGGCGTGACCCCGGAGAGGGGCTGGGTCCCCTGCTCGATCGCGCCGAGGGCCATCCCCAGCGGGCGATGCTCCTGGCCCATCACCTCTTCGAGGTGGTCCCGGCGGGAGGCACGGCCGGTATCGAGCAGTGGCTGGCCGCAGACGACGCGGCGCGCGGCGAGGCCGAGGGGGAGATCCAGGTCGTCTGGGAGTCGTGCACGAATCTCGAGCGCCGGGTCCTCAAGGCCGTCGCGCACCGCACCGTCGCGCTCACGAGCCGGGAGGCGGAGGCCCGGTTCGGCCTCGTCAAGGGTGGGTCGATCGGGTTGGCGGTCACGCGCCTCGCCGGGGACGGGCATCTCGTGAGGGACGCCGGCACCCGGACGGGCTGGCGGGTGGTCGATCCGTTCCTGGCCGCCTGGCTCCGGGAGGAGGCGTGACGGCGGAGTGGGAGGACCTGCTCGAGTTCGACCGGGCGCACGTCTGGCACCCCTATGGCCCCATGCCGGGGACCGGCGCGCCGCTTCCCGTGGTCTCCGCGGAGGGCGTGCGGCTCCGGCTCGCCGACGGGTCAGAGCTCGTGGACGCCATGTCGTCGTGGTGGTGCGCGGTGCACGGCTACCGGCATCCGGCCCTCGACGCGGCCGTCCGGGACCAGCTCGACGCCATGGCCCACGTCATGTTCGGCGGGCTCACGCACGAGCCGGCCGTCCGCCTCGCTGAGGCGTTGCTCGCGCTCGCTCCGGACGGGCTCGAGCACGTGTTCTTCGCCGACTCGGGCTCGGTGGCGGTTGAGGTGGCGCTCAAGATGGCGCTCCAGTCCGGCCGCGGAAGCCGCCTGCTCACGGTCCGCGGGGGCTATCACGGGGACACCACGGGCGCCATGGCGCTCTGCGATCCGGAGGGCGGGATGCACGAGCTCTTCGCCGGGGTCCTGCCCCGCCACGTGTTCGCGCCCCGGCCGCCCGACGGGTTCGACGCGGGGCTCGACCCGCTGTGGGCCGAGGACGTAACGGATCTGGTGGAGCGCCACGCCTCGGAGCTCGCGGCGATCGTGGTCGAGCCCGTGCTGCAGGGCGCGGGCGGGATGCGCGTCCACTCGCCGGCGTGCCTACGCCTCCTGCGCGAGCTGTGCACCGCCCATGATCTCCTGCTCGTCCTCGACGAGATCGCCACGGGCTTCGGGCGGACGGGCGCGCTCTTCGCCTGCGAGCACGCGGGGGTGACGCCGGACATCCTCTGCGTGGGCAAGGCCCTGACCGGCGGCTACCTCACCCTCGCGGCCACGCTGTGCACGCCCGCGGTCGCCCGGGCGGTGTCGTCCGGGCCGGCGGGCGGGCTCATGCACGGCCCGACGTACATGGCCAACCCGCTGGCCTGCGCGGTGGGGCTGGCCTCGCTCGGGCTCCTGGCGGCGGGGGGGTGGCGCGGGCAGGTGGCCGCGATCGAACGGGGCCTGCGGGACGGGCTGGCGCCCGCCCGCGAGCTCGCCGGGGTGGTGGACGTGCGTGTGCTCGGCGCGGTGGGCGTGGTCGAGCTCGACCACCCCGTCGACGTCGCCGCGGCGAGCGCCGCGGCGATCGCCCGCGGCGTCTGGGTGCGGCCCTTCCGGGACCTCGTCTACACGATGCCGCCCTACGTCTCGTCGGAGGAGGACGTCGCCGCGATCGCCGGCGCCGTCGTCGCCTCCGCCGCCGCGGGCTGAGCGCGGCACACTGGGCACGTGCCCTTCCGCCGGCTCGGGGTGGTCGTCTTCTGCGTGGGTGCGGCCTCCCTCGGCGCGGAGATCGCCGCCGCGCGTCTTCTCGCGCCCTGGTTCGGCGCCTCCACGATCGTGTGGGCGAACACGATCGCCACCGTGCTCGTGGCCCTGTCGGTCGGCTACTGGCTCGGCGGCCGGCTCGCCGACCGCGATCCGCGCCCCGCGGGGCTCTCGCGCCTCGTCCTCGCCGCGTCGATCCTCCTCGCCGCCGTCCCCTTCCTCTCCGGGCCCTTCCTGCGGGCGTCGGCGGACGCCCTGGACTCCGTCTCGCCCGGCGGGTTCCTGGGCTCGCTCGTCGCGGTGCTCGCGCTCGTGGCAGTGCCCGTGCTGCTGCTCGGCACGGTCTCGCCCTATGCGGTCCGCCTCGCGGTCACCTCGGTGGAGGAGGCCGGCCGCGTCACCGGCCGGCTCTACGCGATCTCCACCGCCGGCTCGCTCGTGGGGACGTTCCTCTCGGCGCTCGTGCTCATCCCCCTCGCCGGCACGCGCCGCACCTTCCTCGCCTTCGCGCTCGTGCTCGCGGTGGTGGGCGTCGCCGGCCTCGGGCGGCGGGTGCTGGTGCTCGTGCCCCTCGCCCTGGCCGGGCTCGTGGCCCTGCCGGTGGGCGGGGTCAAGGCCGCGGACACCGGCAGCGGACGGGTGATCTGGGAGCGCGAGACGGAGTACCAGTACGCGCGGGTCGTCGAGGAGCCGAGCGGTCGGCGGCGCCTGGAGCTCAACGAGGGCCACGCGGTGCACTCCGTCTACGCGCCGGGGCGCTGGCTGACCGGGGACTACTGGGACGATCTGCTCGTGGCGCCCGCGGCGGCCCTCGGGCGGCTGCCGCGCCGGGTCGCGATCCTCGGCGACGCGGGCGGGACGACGGCCCGCGCGCTCGCGCACTTCTCGCCGCGGACGCAGGTCGACGGCGTGGAGATCGATCCCGAGCTCAACGCCGTCGCGCGGCAGCTCTTCGGGCTCCAGCCCGGGCCGCGCCTGCGCCTCCACACCGCCGACGCCCGCACCTACCTGCGCCACGCCCCGGACGGAGGCTTCGACGCGATCCTCGTCGACGCCTACCGCCAGCCCTACATCCCCTTCCATCTCGTCACCCGCGAGTTCTTCGCGCTCGCGCGGGAGAAGCTCGCGTCGGGCGGGGTCGTCGTCGTGAACGTCGGGCACCCCGATGACTCCGACCGTCTCGAGAAGGTGCTCACGGCCACTCTGCGCAGCGAGTTCCCCACGGTGCTCCGCGACCCCGCCCAGCCGACGAACACCCAGCTCGTGGCCACCGCGGCGGTCCGAGCCGGCGGCGCGCGGCTGCGCACGGCCGCCCTACCCGGGCCGCTGCGGTCGCTCGCGGCAGTGGCCGCCGCCCGCCTCGCGCCCGGCCTGGGGGGCGGGGAGGTCTACACGGACGACCACGCGCCGGTCGAGTGGCTCATCGACAGCTCGCTGTTGCGCTACGCCGCCCACGGCGGGCGGTAGGGTCGCTTCCATACGTCGCCGCCTGCTCCTCTTCCGGCTGCAAGCCCGGCGGCGGGGGATCTACGCGGCCGACGTGCGCTGGCGCCGGCACTTCGCCTTCCACGGGCGCGGTCTCTACCGCGTCTCCTTCTCGCAGCCCCCGGCGATCCACTTCCCGCCCATCTCCTTCGTCTACTGACCGAGCCAGTCGGCGACGGGCAGCCGTCCGCCCGCCTCGGCGAGGAGCGCCGGATCGGCGCGGGCCAGCCGGGGCAGGACGTGGATCGCCGTTGCGGCGAGGGCGGTGAGGGTGTCGCGGTTGGAGACCTCGATCTCGCTCGGCTGCTCCGGCCACGGCGTGAGCACGACCGCGCGGACGTCCAGGCCGGCGGCGCGGGCGGCCTCGAGGGTCAGCAGCGTGTGGTTAAGCGTACCCAGGCCGGGGCGGGCGGCGAGCACGAGCGGGAGGCCGAGGTCGCGCGCGAGGTCGCGCACCGTGTAGTCCTCGCGCAGGGGGACGAGGAGGCCGCCGACCCCCTCGACGACAAGGGGGCTCGTTCCGGGGGCGGCGGCGCGGATGGCCGCGGGGTCGAGGGGATCGTCTCCCGCGGCGAGGTGGGGGGAGACCGCGGGGCCGAAGCGGAAGGGCGCGACGTCCTCGGGGGCCTGACCGGTGATCCCGGCCAGGAGGACATGGTCTGCGGGCCAGTCGGGGTCCGGGGGGTCGTCGAGTCCGGTCACCACGGGCTTGAATGCGCGCACGGAGTCGCCGGCGGCCCGGAGGGCGGCAGCGATCGCCGCCGCCAGCACCGTCTTGCCGACCCCGGTGTCCGTGCCCGCGACGAACACCCCTCGGCGAGTTGCTCCGATAGGAGGGCGTTTTCCGCCCTTATTTCGGAGCACATCGCCCATCGCGCCCTCAGGCGGCGGCGGGGAGCGGCGAACGCACGGCGCGGGCCAGCACGTCCGCGGCCGCCCGCAGGTCCGCCGGCGTGTGCTCGGAGGACACCGCGACGCGCAGCCGCGAGGTGCCGGCCGGGACGGTCGGAGGCCGGATGGCCTGCGCGAACACTCCTTCGCCGAGCGCGCCCTCCGCCGCGGCCACGGCGTCCTCGGCCGCACCCACCACCAGCGGCAGGATCTGGGTCGAGGAGCCGCCCGTATCGAGCCCGTGGGCCGACAGCGCGTCCCGGAGCAGCGCCGCGTTGGCCTGCAGGCGCGCCGGGCGGCCGGGCTCCTGCTCGAGGATCGCCAGCGCCGCGAGCGCCGCCCCGGCCGCCGCGGGCGGCGGCGCGGTCGAGAAGATGAAGGGGCGCGCCGAGTTGACCAGCAGCGCGGCCAGATCGCCGCCACACGCCGCATACGCCCCGTAGGCGCCGAGGGCCTTGCCCAGCGTGCCCACGAGGACGTCGACCTGTTCCTCGAGCCCGGCGGCCGCCACCGCGCCGCGGCCGCCCGGGCCCAGGCATCCGGTCCCGTGCGCCTCGTCGACCACGGTCCGCGCCCCCCAGCGTCGCGCCAGCGCGACGATCTCGGCCAGCGGGGCCACGTCGCCGTCCATCGAGAAGACGGAGTCGGTGACCACGAGCGCGCCGCGGCCCTCGGCCCGGGCCAGGCCCCAGGCGAGGTGCTCGACGTCCGCGTGGCGGTAGACGAACACCTCCGCCCGCGAGAGCCGGCAGCCGTCGACGATCGAGGCGTGGTTCAGCGCGTCGGAGAACACGACGTCGCCCCGTTCCGCGAGCGCCGAGATCACTCCCACGTTCGCGAGGTAACCCGACCCGAAGAGCACCGCGCGCTCGCGGCGCTCCCACGCGGCGAGCCGCGCCTCGAGCTCCTCGTGGATCGGAAGCGTCCCCGACACGAGCCGCGACGCCCCCGCGCCCGCCCCCCAGCGCAGGGCGGCCCCGGCCGCGGCCTCGCGCACGCGCTCGTCGCCCGCGAGCCCCAGGTAGTCGTTGGCGCACAGCAGCAGGACCTCCCGCCCATCGATCCGCACCCATGGCCCGGAGGCCCCGTCCACCCGCCGCGTCCGGCGCTCGAGCCCCGCGGCGCGGAGCTCGGCGAGCCGGACCGCGGGGTCGATCACCAGCGGTTCGCCGCGCCGTCCGGGCGCTCGCGGACCGACGCCGTGGGGCGGAAGCGCAACTGGGTGGAGGGGTCCCACAGCCGGACCTCCAGCGCGCTGACCGTCTCGTTCGCCTCGAGGTGCTCGTCCACCACGTCGGGCGTCTCGCCCTCGAGCCGGCCCGAGCGGTTGTCGGGCCGCGGCCGCGAGCCGTTGTCGGGCTGGCGCGCGACGTTCAGCCCGAGGTCGGTGAACAGGGCGCGGTCGTCCTCGGGCTCGGAGCCCAGGGTGGTCAGGAAGTTGCCCATCATCACGCCGTTGAGGCCGGCCCTGACCGCGAGCGGCTGCAGCTCGCCGAGGTTCTCGACCCGTCCGCCGCACAGTCGGAACAGCGCGCGCGGGAGGATGAGCCGGAAGATCGCGATCCACTTCACGGCCTCCCACGGGTCCATGTGGTCGCGGTCGCCGAACTTCGTCCCCGGCCGGGGATTGAGGAGGTTGATGGGGACGGAGTCCGGGTCGACCGCGGCGAGCTCGAAGGCCATCTCCACGCGCTGCTCGCGCGTCTCGCCGAGGTTGAGGATCCCGCCCACGCACGTCTCCAGCCCCGCCTCCTTGACCGCGGAGATCGTCCGCAGCCGGCCCTCGTAGCGGACCGTCGAGGAGACCTCGGGGTAGTAGGACTCCGCCGTCTCCACGTTGTGGTGCACGCGCTGGACGCCGGCCTCGCTCAGCGCCTGCGCGCGGGCGGGAGACAGGTGCCCGACCGACGCACAGCGCTTGAGGTTCGTGTGCTCGGCGACGAGCCGCACCCCGTCCAGCGCCTTCGCGAAGTCCCGCTTGGAGAGCCCCTGTCCCTGGGCGACAAGGCAGAACCGGTGCGCCCCCGCCGCCTCCGCGGCCCGCGCGTGCTCGAGGATCTGCTCGGGCTCCATCATCGCGTGCATGGGCGTGTCGGCCTCGGCGTAACGCGACTGCGCGCAGAAGCCACAGTCCTCCGCGCATCCGCCCGCTTTCGCGTTGACGAGCGAGCACAGGTCGGTCGAGTCGCCGAACCCCTCCACCCGCGCCGCCCACGCCCGCTCCACGAGGGCGAGGATCGCGTCGTGGTCCTCCCGCTCACCGAGCTCGCGAGCCTCGGAGCGGGTGATGAGCGACTCCGTCATGGGCGGCAAGCTACTCGAGCACGACGAGGGTGTCGCCCTCGGCGACCGACTGGCCCTCCTCGCAGCGGATCTCCGCCACCGTGCCCTCGTACTCGGCCTCCACGGGCAGCTCCATCTTCATCGACTCGAGGACGACCACCGTGTCGCCCTCGGTGACGGCGTCGCCGACGGCCACCTCGATCGTCCAGACCGTGCCCGTGATGTGGGCCTCCACGACGCTCATGCGGCGGGACCATACCTTGAGACTCCGATGTCTCCGCGCACCGTCTGCATCGTCTGCGCGCGCGACGAGGCCGCGCGGATCGGCGCGACCCTCGACGCCCTGCGCGCCGCGTTCTCCGACGCCCGGATCCTCGTCGCCGACGACGGCTCGACGGACGCCACCGCGTCCATCGCGACCGCTCGCGGCGCCGAGGTCATCGCCACGGGGAGCCCGGTGGGGAAGGGCGGCGCGGCGAGCCGCGCGGCCCGGCGCGTCCTCGCCCTCGCCCTCGCGGAAGACCCGCCCGTCTTCGTCTTCTGCGACGCCGACCTGGGGGAGACCGCGCGCGCTCTGGTCCCCCTCGCCGCCGCGGTGCGCGCCGGCCGGGCGGATCTCGCCGTCGGTGCCCTCGCCCGGCGCGAGGGCGGTGGCTTCGGTGTGGCCGTCGGCGCCGCGCGGCGGGTCATCGCCCGGCTCACCGGCCTCGGGCTGCGCGCGCCCCTCTCCGGCCAGCGCGCCCTCGCGGGCCACGTCCTGCCGGTCGTGGTCCCCTTCGCGGCCCGCTTCGGCATGGAGGTGGGGATGACCGTGGACGCCGCGCGCGCCGGCTTTCGGATCCTCGAGCTCGAGCTCCCGCTCGCGCACCGTCCCACCGGCCGGACCCCGGAGGGCTTCCTGCACCGGGGCCGTCAGCTCGCCGACGTCATCGCGGTCGTGCTGTCGCGCGCCTAGCGACACTCACTGATGGACCGCCGGGCGAATCGGAGGTCGTGAAGATCCGACCAACGGGAGCTGGTCCGCGGCCCCTCCCGCGCGTACCTTGGGTCGCGGCGGGCCCCTCCCGCTCGTCAGGCGGCGGTCGGACTCACGCGCGGCGAGGCCGTGAGCCGGCCGCCGTCCCCTTCTTCCGCGCGAGCACCCCTGCGCCCACCCTGGATCAAGGATCGTGGGCCGGGATACCATCCCGGAGGAGAGATGGCCGAGGAGCTCGCAGCCATGAAGGAGCAGGTCTACCGTGACCCGCGCCCCGCCGAGCACTTCGATCGCTTCCATCACCGCACGCGGACGCGCGATCCCGACCCGGTCTACGAGTTCGTGCGCGGCCTCACCTCGCTCTACGGATGGACGTTCTTCCGCGCGCGCTGCATCGGCTCGGAGAACGTCCCGCCCGCGGGCCCGGTCATCCTCGCGCCGAACCACTTCTCGTTCATGGACCACTTCTTCCTCGGCGCCTTCATCCGCCGCAAGGTGCACTTCATGGCGAAGTCGCAGCTCTTCGAGCCGCCGATGCAGTGGATCTACACGCACGGGGGCGTGTTCCCCGTGCGCCGCGGCCACCGCGACGAGGAGGCGTTCATCACCGCCGAGACCGTTCTCGGGCGGGGCGCGACCATCGCGATGTACTGCGAGGGCGGGCGCTCACGCACGGGCAACCTCGGCGAGCGCGCGCGGCCGGGGATCGGGCGCCTGGCGCTCTCCACGGGCGCCGCCGTCGTGCCCACCGCGATCTACGGCTCGCAACGGGTGCGCAACTGGAAGAAGCTCCAGTTCCCGAAGGTCGTCGTCCAGTACGGGGAGCCCGTGGTCTACGAGCACGGGGCCGAGGCGACCCGCGACGAGCAGCAGGCGGTCGCGGACGACATCTTCGCGCGCATCGGGCACCTCTACTCGGGCCTCGAGCGCCACGGGGAGCGCGCGCAGCGACGGGCGGCCCGCGGCCGCGCCGCGACGGCCTGATCTCCCGTGGCCGATCGTCCCCCGCCCTGGAAGGTCGAGGGCAACCGCACCCCCGAGCCCGGCCCGCCCCGCGAGGGACGGCGCTTCCGCCCGCCGGGCTGGCGGATCCTTGCCTTCGTCCTCGTGCTGTTCGCGGTGAACTGGTTCTTCGCCTCGCAGTTCAACAAGCCCCCGCCGCGGCTTTCCGTCCCCTACTCGACGTTCCGCGCGCAGGTCGGCGACCGGAACGTCAAGGAGGTCTCGTCCACGGGGGACGCGATCCAGGGCGACTTCAAGCGCAAGGTGAACTTCGACGGGGACGAGGACACGCGCTTCGCGACCGTGAAGCCGACGTTCGACGACCCGCAGCTGCTCACGCTGCTCATCTCGAACGGGGTGGAGGTGAACGCCAAGCCCGTCGACGCTCCCCGGTCGTTCCTCGTCCAGCTCCTGCTCGGCTTCGGCCCGACGATCCTGCTCGTCGCGCTCTTCGTGTTCATCGCGCGCCGGGCCGCGGCGGCCGCGGGCGGGGGAATCGGGGGGCTCGGCCGCTCCAAGGCCAAGCGCTACGACGCCTCGGCGACGCGCACGACGTTCTCGGACGTGGCCGGGATCGACGAGGCCGAAGAGGAGCTCGTCGAGATCGTCGACTTCCTCAAGAACCCGAACAAGTACAAGCGTCTCGGCGGCGCGATCCCCAAGGGCGTGCTGCTCTCCGGCTCACCGGGGACGGGCAAGACGCTGCTCGCGCGCGCCGTGGCCGGCGAGGCCGACGTGCCGTTCTTCTCGTTGAGCGCGTCGGAGTTCATCGAGATGGTCGTCGGGGTGGGCGCCTCGCGCGTGCGCGACCTCTTCGACCAGGCCAAGAAGACCGCGCCGGCGATCATCTTCATCGACGAGCTCGACGCCATCGGGCGCAAGCGCGGCGGGGGCGGCAACTTCGGCGGCCACGACGAGCGCGAGCAGACCCTCAACCAGATCCTCACCGAGATGGACGGGTTCACCGGCACGGAGGGCGTGATCGTGCTGGCCGCGACCAACCGGCCGGAGATCCTCGACGCCGCCCTGCTGCGCCCGGGGCGCTTCGATCGGCGCGTGACCGTCAACGCGCCCGACCAGGCCGGGCGGCGGCTGATCCTCGACGTCCACACGCGCGGCAAGCCGCTCGGCGACGACGTTGACCTCGAGGGGCTGGCGTCCTCGACCCCGGGGATGGTGGGGGCCGACCTGCGCAACGTCGTCAACGAGGCCGCGCTGACCGCCGCGCGCCGGGGACACGACAAGATCCTCCAGGCGGACTTCACCGACTCCCTGGAGCGGGTGGTGCTCGGGGCCGAGCGCAAGATCACGCTGTCGATGGAGGAGCGCGAGCGCACGGCCTACCACGAGTCCGGCCACGCCCTGCTGGGGATGCTCGAGCCCGGCGCCGATCCGGTCCGGAAGATCTCGATCATCCCGCGCGGCCGGGCGCTCGGCGTGACCTTCCAGTCGCCCTCGACCGACCGCTACGGCTACGGCGCGAAGTACCTGATGGGGCGGATCGTGGGAGCGCTCGGGGGCCGGGCCGCCGAGCAGATCATCTACGGAGACGTGACCACGGGCGCGGAGTCAGACCTCGAGCAGGTCACGAACATCGCGCGGCAGATGGTGGGGCGGTGGGGGATGTCGGAGAAGATCGGGCTCGTCTCCGTCCTGCCCGGCCCCGACGACGACGGGATGCTCTTCCCGGGGCAGCCGGGCTCGGCGTCCCAGGAGACGCTGGAGATCGTGGACGCCGAGGTCCGACGGATCGTCGACGAGTGCTACACGGTGGCCGTGGCGAAGCTGTCGGAGGAGCGGGACAGGCTGGAGGCGCTGGCCCGGGCGCTGCTCGAGCACGAGACCCTGGACGAGCGCGACGCCTACCGCGTGGCGGGGTTCCCGGCGCCGTCGGACGAGGAGCTCGCGCGGCGGGAGGCCGAGGCCGAGGCGGGGGCAGGGATCGCGGTGGTGGAGCCGCCGGCGCCGGCGGCGGCGCCGCGCGACGTGAGCTGACGGGGGTCGGCGGCGGCCTCGGGTCCGAGCTGGCGCGCGGTGGCGACCGCGTTACGCGACCGCTGTCCTGCGTAGCGGAAGTGCTGCCAACCCGGCCCACAAGGCCACCAGCGCCGGCAGCGCCAGCGTGATCCACGAGATCGCATCCACCCCTGCCGCCGCGTAGGGGTCGGAGAATGCGCCGCTCCAGTGCGGGAGGACGTGGACCGCGAGGAAGCCGGAGAAGGTCGCGAACCCCACCAGCACCGTGAAGGGCTGCGTGTAGGGCGACCGTCGCCGCGCCAGCACGAAGACGGCGACCCAGACGACCACCCCCAGCGCCCCGACGAACGTCAGCGCGGCCGGCGTCGCTCGTCCCTGGCGGGCGTGGTCGAGCACGTGGACGACCTGGAGGCCGAGCTGGAGGGCGGCGAGGCGGGCGAGGAAGGGCATCAGATCAGGAGTCCGGACCGAGCAACCGGTCGAGCAGCCACGCCGAGTGGGCGAGGATGCGGTCGATCCCGAAGTGCTCGTTGCCGGTCAATACGAGCCGGGCGGCCTCGTCGGACAACACGCTCAGCGTCCACGCCGTGAGTTCGGGGTCCGGCGAGCCGCCGCCCGCCGTGAGCCCGGGCTCGACGATCTCCGCGAGGCGGCCCACCACCGCGGCCCGGCCCTCGGCGATCCGCTCGCGCAAACCCGCCGGCGCGCCCTCGGGAGGCATGAGCACGAGTCGCCACGTCACCGGGTCGGCGCGGACGGCCTCGAGGTAGCCGCGGATCGCCCCGAGCAGGGCGGTCTTGCGGTCCCGAGAGCTCCGGGCGTCGGGTAGGAAGGAGGCGAGCTGCTCGAGCGCTCGGCCCTCCTCGCGCTCGACCAGGGCCGCGAGCAGGCCGGGGAGGTCGGTGAAGTGCCCGTAGACGATGGGCCGGCTCACACCCGCCCGGCGCGCGACCGCGTCGATGGACACGGCGTGGAATCCCTGCTCGCCCACGAGCGTGCGGACGACCTCGATGAGCTGCTCGCGGCGCTCGGCGGCGGGGAGGCGGGTGCGCGTCGCCGACATGCCGATAGGTTACAGAACCGTAAGCTACGCTTGTGTAATGGCCACCACCTCGGACCGGCTCCCCGAGCACATCGACATCGCGATCGTCGGCGCCGGCTTCTCCGGCCTGGCCATGGCCCACGAGCTCCGCGAGGCGGGCCGCGAGGACTTCGTCATCCTCGACCGCGGCCACGACATCGGCGGCACGTGGCGCGACAACACCTACCCCGGGTGCGCCTGCGACGTCCCCAGCCACCTCTACTCGTTCTCCTGGGCGCCCAACCCCGAGTGGAGCTCCACCTTCTCCCCGCAGCCGGAGATCTGGGACTACCTGCGCCACACGGCGCAGGCGCACGACCTCGTCCGTCACGTCGTCATGGGCTGCGCGCTCGAGGAGGCCGCCTGGGACGAGGGCGCCGGGCGCTGGACCATCCAGACCTCCTGCGGCCGCCTCACGGCCCGGGTGCTCATCTCGGGTGCCGGGGGGCTGTCCGAGCCCGCCACCCCCGTGCTGCCCGGGCTCGAGCGCTTCACGGGCAAGATCTTCCACTCGGCGCGGTGGGACCACGACCACCCGCTCGCGGGCGAGCGCGTCGCCGTCGTGGGCACGGGCGCCCTCGGCGATCCAGTTCGTGCCGCAGATCCAGGGCGAGGTCGCCCAGCTCCACGTCTTCCAGCGCACGCCGCCGTGGATCATGCCCCGGCGCGCGCGCGGGCTGACCCGGCTCGAGCGCGCGGTCTACCGCCGCCTCCCCGCCGCCCAGCGCCTCATGCGCTCGGGCATCTACTGGGCGCGCGAGCTCTACGCGATCCCCTTCCTGCGCCCGCGGCTCGGCGCCGTGATCCGGATGCTCTGCACGCTGCACCTCCACCAGCAGGTCGCCGACCCTGCGCTGCGCGCGAAGCTCATCCCGACCTACACGCCGGGATGCAAGCGCATTCTCCTCTCCAACGACTACCTGCCCGCGCTGGAGCAGCCGAACGTCGAGGTGATCACCGACGGGGTCGCCGAGGTGCGCGAGCGCTCCGTGGTCTCCCGCGACGGCGCCGAGCGCGAGGTCGACACGATCATCTTCGGGACGGGCTTCCACGTGACCGACATGCCGCTCGCGGGACGGCTGCGCGGCAAGGACGGCCGCACCCTCGCCGAGACGTGGGAGGGCGGCATGCACGCCCACAAGGGCACGACGATCGCGGGCTTCCCGAACCTGTTCTTCATCCTCGGGCCCAACACCGGGCTGGGGCACACGTCCGTCGTCTTCATGTCGGAGACCCAGGCGTCCTACATCGCCCGGGCACTCGCGCACATGCGGGCCACGGGCGCCGAGGTCCTCGAGGTGAAGCCGGAGGCCGAGAAGCGCTGGAACGACGCGCTCCAGCGTCACATGCAGGGGACGGTCTGGCTCTCGGGAGGCTGCGCGAGCTGGTACCTGGACGCCCACGGGCGCAACACCGTGCTCTGGCCCGGCTTCACGTTCCGCTTCCGCCGGGCGCTCGCGCGCTTCGACCCGCAGCACCACGAGGAGCGCCGCCGGGTGGAGCGCGGGGTCCCCCGGGCGGGTCGCCCCGGGGACCTCGCGCTCACGCCGTAGCCGCCTCATACTCCCCGACCAGCATGCCCGAGACCACGGTGTTCGTCGAGATCCCCAAGGGGAGCCGCAACAAGTACGAGTGGGACGCGGAGGCGCGGGCGATCCGGCTCGACCGCTTCCTCTTCTCCTCCGTCCACTATCCCACCGACTACGGCTTCATCCCGCACACCATGGCCGAGGACGGCGACCCGCTCGACGCCATGGTCTGCGTCTCCGAGGCGACGTTCCCGGGCTGCGTGATCGCGGTGAAGATCATCGCGATCTTCCGGATGCACGACGACAAGGGCCTCGACGACAAGATCGTGTGCGTACCCCTCCAGGATCCGAACTGGAACCACGCCGAGACCCTCGAGGATCTCCCCCTGCCGCTGCGCGACGAGATCTCGCACTTCTTCTCGATCTACAAGACCCCGGAGGGGAAGGTCGTCAAGGTCGACGGCTGGTTCCCCCCGCGAGCAGGCGGTGAAGGTCCTCGAGGAGGCGACGACGCGCTACGCCGAGATGGGCGACGACGCGCCGGCGATGCCCCAGCTGTAGTTCAGTTCGACGCGGGGGAGGTCGCGCCGCCCGACGGGGCGGCCACCGCCTCCGCGGCGCTCTCGGCCTGCGGGGGCTCGGTGTCGCGGACGAGCAGGGCAGGCCCGGCGATGCCCGCGCCGAGCGCCAACAGCGCCGCGACGGGGCCCGTCTTCTCCGTTCCGAGTGCGCGGTCGAGCGAGAGCGGGCCCGGGCCGACATCGGCCAGCGTGACCGCCGCGGCGATCATCAGCGCGTTGAGCTCCCAGCCACCCTCCGTGTTCCACGGGCCCTTGTCGCCGTGGACGGTGCGGATGGCCTGGACCATCGCACCCGTGATCGCCGCCGCGCCGAGCGGGGTGAAGAGCCCGAGCACGAGCAGCGCCCCGCCCCCGGCCTCCGAGACCCCGGCGAGGGTGGCGTGCCGCTTGCCCGGCTTGAGGCCGATCGACTCGAAGAAGCCCGCCGTGCCCTCGAGGCCGTGGCCTCCGAACCATCCGAACAGCTTCTGGCTGCCATGGCCGACGAAGAGGCCTCCGAGCAGGACGCGGAGGAAGGTGATCCCGATATTCATGCGTAGGAAACTACTTCCTCCTACGTGGCCATGCCGGTGAACTGGCGACGTCACACTGCGGTCAGGCGGGTCTCGATGTAGCCGTCGAGCACTCCCATGTCGAGTCCCCCCACGCGGCGCACCGCTCGGCGCGGTAGCGTCACGCTCTGATGCTCACCCCCGCGCTCGCCCTCGCGGCCCCCGCCGCGTTGACGTTCTCGTCCTCGGACGGGGTCGTCTCGGTGGACGCAACCGGGGCCGGACGGCGGGTGCTCGTCGGCCACGCGAGCCAGCCCGCCTGGTCGCCCGACGGGCGGAGCCTCGCGTTCGTGCGGGCGTTCGGCAACGACACCACCGGCGGGTCACGAGTCTTCCTGCGCACCCCCGACGGGCGCGAGACGGCGCTCACCCCGCGCGCCCGCAGGACAACGGTCACGCTGCCGCGGTTCTCCCCCGACGGGGACATGATCATCTTCACCCGCATCATCTTCGAGGAGGACGTCATCCGCTCCGCGGATCATCGTCCGCGTGCTGGCCACCGGCGCCGAGCGCGTGGTGGCACGGGAGCGGATCGACGAGTCCGGGTTCGACCAGGTCGTCGGTGCCGCCTTCTCCCCCGACGGCGCGCGGATCCTCTACACGCGGTTCGTGCTCGACCGCCGGTCCTACTTCCGGCCCTCCCTGTTCCTCGTCGGCCGGGACGGCCAGGGGCGGCGCCTCCTGCGTCGGGACGCCGAGAACGGCACGTTCTCCCCCGACGGGGGCAGGATCGCCTTCTCCAGCACACGCGAGCGCAACGGCAAGCGCTGTGGCTCGGACGAGTGCTCCTACGCCGGTGAGCTCGAGGTCATGGACTCCGACGGCAGTCAGGTCGTCCGGCTCACGCGCAGCCGCGGCGACGACGTCTTCCCCGACTGGTCACCGGATGGCGCCCGCATCGCGTTCGCGAGCGACCGCAACTACCCCGAGGGGGAGCACTCCGAGGTCTACTCGATCACCCCGGAGGGTCGCTGCCTCACCTGGCTGACGAACGGAACGGGCGAGTCGACCGCCCCGGTGTGGCGCCCGGGGGCGGGAGAGAGCACGAGCGCGGGCGGGTGCGGGGAGCGGGGACTGAAGCCCCGCATCGCTCCGATCGGGCCGGTCCGCGGCCTCGCGTCCGGTGTCGTGCCCTTCTGGCTCGGCCGCGAGTGGCGCGGCCTGCTCGGACAGCTCGGCGGCGCGGGCCGCGATCGGTACATCGACTACAGCGACTGCGGGCGCTACGACGGCGGGGCGTGCGGGGCGAGCACAATCGTCTCCTTCTCCTCGGTCTGCGGTGACGGCTACGGCACGAGCGCGATGTTCGCGCGGCGGCTCTTCGCGCGCCGCGGCGCGCTCGTGGCCGATCGCGCGGAGGAGCCCTGGTCGGTGTTCACGGGCAGGACGGAGGTCACCCTGCAGGGGGACGCGCTCGCGGCGCTCGCGGCGCTCCGGCCCATCGGTCGCCCGCTCGCCCGCCTCGCTCCGCCCGCCGTGCCCCGTGACCTCCTCGCGGAGATACGCCGGATCGAGCGGGCGCGCCGGCTCGGGAGCGAGCGCGCCGTCGCCCGGCGACTCCATCTCCACCGCGGGCGCGTACACGAGCGCCTGCGCCTCGGCCGTGCGCTCGCGCCCTTTGGGCACGTCCGTACGGTCCGCTGCGGCTAGGGGTGCCGGAGCGGGGGGCACCGCTCGGCGAAGCCGAGTGGTGCAATGGCCGCCGGAGGCGGGTCCCCAGTCGCGAATAGCGACACATACTCCCAGCCGATCAGAGTCCGTAGGAGCGGCCGATCACGTCGAGCATGATCTCATCGGTCCCCGCGCCGATGCGGTTGAGGCGCAGGTCGCGCCACACGCGCTCGACGCCATACTCCTTCATGTACCCCGCGCCGCCGTGGATCTGGATGCACTCGTCGGCCACCTCGACCGCCACCCGGGAGGCGTGGAGCTTGGCCATCGAGATCTCCCGGACGGGGTACTCGCCGTTGGCAAAGCGCCACGCGGTCGTGTAGACCATCTGCCGTGCCGACTCGATCTGGGTGGCCATCTCGGCGAACTTGTGCCGGGTGACCTGGAACTTCGAGATGGGGCGCCCGAACGCCCGACGCTCCTGGGCGTAGGAGAGGGTCTGCTCGAAGACCCTCTGGGCGCCGGCCACGCAGCCCGCGGCCCCGATGAGCCGCTCGCCCTGGAGCTCCCACATGATGTGGTAGAAGCCCTTGCCGATCTGACCGAGGACCGCCGAGTCGGGCATGCGGACGTCGGAGAACGCCAGTAGCGCGGTGTCCGAGGCGTGCATCCCGAGCTTCTCGAGCTTCTTCTCGCGCACCACCCCGGGCGCGTCCATGGGAACGAGGAAGAGCGTGAAGCCGTCGTAGCCGGCGTCGGCGTCGGTCTTCGTCACGAGGACGATCACGTCCGCGCGGAGGCCGTTGGTGATGTAGGTCTTCGCGCCGTTGATGACCCATTCGCCTGTGCCCGAACGGGCATCCCCGTCGCACACGGCGCGGGTCTTGATCCCGCTTACGTCCGAGCCGGCGTCGGGCTCGGTGATCCCCAGGCAGAGGATCTTCGTGCCCTGGATCGCGGGCACGACCCACTCCTGCTTCTGCTCCTCGGTCCCGAAGGCGAGGATGGGCGGCATCGCCATGTCCGTGTGGACGGCGACCCCCATGGCGGTCCCGCCCGAGCGGGCGTGGACGAGCTCCTCGGCGAGCACGAGCGACGCGAAGTAGTCCCCGCCCTGGCCCCCGTACTCCTCGGGCTTGTCCAGACCGAGGAAGCCGAGCTCGCCCATCCGGGAGAAGACCCGGTCGGGGAACGTCGTCTCCTCCCACTCCTCCGCGTGCGGCGCCAGCTCGGCGACGACGAAGCGATGGATGGACTCCCGCAGCTGCTCGTGCTCATCGGTGAAGATGAAGTGCCGACGGCGGGCGCCGAAATCCGGCTTGAGGACGGCCGACGGGGCCGCCGCGTCGACGGCCGGGGAGACGGAGGAGCTCATGGCGCCACGCTAGCGGAAAGTGACGCTTACTACTTACCGCGCTCAAGGCCCGGTCGTCTGCCGCCGATGACTCCGGGGTGGAGGCGGGGGGAGGGGTGATGCCCGACGACGATCTCCGCCGCCTGGCGCTCGACGCCACGACCGACGGCGTCCTCGTGGTCGCCGCGGACCCGGGCTTCCCGATCATCTACGCCAACGCCGGGTTCGCGCGCCTGACCGGCTACACCGTCGACGAGGTCCTCGGGCGCAACTGCCGCTTTCTCCAGGGCGAGGGCACCGACCCCGGCGCGGTGGCCCGGGTCTCGCGCGCCCTGGCCGGGGCTGAGCCGTGCCGTCTGGTCCTCCGGAACTTCCGCAAGGACGGAACCCCGTTCTGGAACGAGCTCGCGCTCTCGCCCGTCCGCGACGGCGAGGGTCGATGCACCCACGTCATCGGCATCCTGAGCGACGTCTCCGCCCGCGTCGAGAGCCGCGAGGCCCTGGAGCGGCTCGCCCGCCACGACGAGCTGACCGGCCTGCCCACCCGCGCCGTGCTGCTCGAGCGCGCCGACCGCGCGCTGCGGCGGCTCGAGCGCCACCCCGCGGTCGTGGGGATCCTCTTCCTCGACGTGGACGCGCTCAAGGAGATCAACGATGCGCACGGACACGGCGCGGGCGACGCGGTGCTCGTCGAGCTCCGGACCCGGTTCGGTGGCGCGCTGCGCGCCACGGAGACCCTCGCCCGCCTCGGAGGCGACGAGTTCATCGTGCTCTGCGAGGACCTGACCGCCGACGCGGACGCGACCCGGATCGCTCGCCGGCTCGTCTCCGCGCTCGCGGAGCCCATCGTGCTCGAGACCACGGCCCTCGACGTCACGGTCTCGATCGGCGTGGTGAGCACGGACGATCCCCACGCCGACGTCGACGA
>JAABUK010006027.1_pt1 | contig 18378 bp, 12 predicted proteins | sample 5559141 | NCBI WGS metagenome assembly JAABUK01 (sample SAMN10711869, study PRJNA513367) | rock metagenome | isolation source: Antarctica rocks | place: Antarctica: Victoria Land, Pudding Butte nord | collected 2016-01-03 | reverse complement strand
AACGCTGCGAACATGAGACAACCCCAGTACACTATAATAGCGCCTGCTTTGTTTTTCCGCACCGTGGTTGACCAATTCAATATTGGCGTCAACATGATGCAGCCAGCAACCAGAACGGGATATATGCCGACCAAGTCTGCATCGCCCAAATCTGTTGGAGGCTTCTCTTTGAACATGGGGTCTCCGTAATCTACTTTTTGGTACTTGTATCTAATGTCAATCAGCACGTCGCCGAGCAGAGGTGAAGGGCTTCATATACGCACCGTACCATGAGCGAGAAGGCGTGAACACAGGCAACGCTTGCATAAGTCATACTCGTTCCAAGGGCTGCAACGGAAAGGTATTCATAGCGGCGCAAGATGAGCGAGAAGATCAAGAGTAAATAGTATATCAGTCGAGGCAGAAAGCCGTATTGACCGCTGATGGGATATGTGCATATAGGTGTGAAGGAAAAGACGTCTGTTTGGAACAACGCGTCGACAGCCAACTGGATGACCTTGAAGTCTGTCTTCGACGTGTTGAACGTTAGGCTCGCCGTATGGTTTTGCCAGATGGTGATATTCAGATTGTCGGAGCTGGCGGGGCCCACCGCAGAAGGACTGCCGTAAAGGGTGGAAGAGCTCATTGCGGACGGCTGGTCTCAACCTACAATATCGGCACCGCCCAAGTGAAGGAGAGAAAGCATGAAAGGAAGCAGGGAAAGGAAGAGATACCGCTCTAACATGAGACTGTGCAAAATGACTGGGGCCGCGAGAAGTGATGGACTGCCCACTGCCCACCATCGAGGCTTTATTCTTGGCCCCCAAGAGCCAATTAAAATGACAGAGGGCTGAGGAGCGTGCATCGTACTGTAGCGTGATAACGAGAGCGTAACCCATCTGGCTAAGCGCAGCCACCACGCATCACGCCGCTCTATACTCCGTATGACGGGACGATCCCGCTCTTCGGCTATATCTCATCACTCTTATCATCGATACCTCCCATTACCATGTCTAGATGTTCGAGTACGCAGTATAACTTCCTCGGCCATGCACCATATTTGGATCCCAAATCGACATGCCGTCTCATCACTTCATCTGTAAGCAGTCACTCCCTTTGCGTTGCAATAGTGCTGCGAATCCGCAGCACTACCCTCAAATTGCGGCCCCCCCGGCAAACGGCGGTGATCATGATGATATTATCGTGCTGATCTGTGATATGTTTCCAACGCGAGTCAAGAGAGTCGGAGGTCCTTGTGATTTCTCTGCCTTGAACGGTAAGTGACGAGCGCAGGTCTCGCGCGTCCTGGCAAATACAAAGGCAAAGGACGGATATGATGGTTGCGGATCACGTGCACTAGCGTCACGTGCAGAGGAGCAGAAGACGTCGCTGTTCAAATCCACCAGCATTGTCTCCCCCCCGCGTGCCCTGCTATTGCTCGCGCATCGGTCCAAACCGGACGAACTGTATCCTGGAGAGTCGGCATCTTCTCGTCGATCCGCTTACAAATGCAGTAGCAGGACAGCCCCGTAACCCCGCGGAGTTAAGAGCGCAACGGCCTCAGCCCGCTTTCCTCGGGTATATAGATCTGGTACTTCCCAGAGGTTGGTAGGTCTCATCATTTCGGTCAGCCTCTAAGAGAAACACGTCTTATATCCCATCTATTCCCCGTCGTCGACATGCGCGTCTTTGTGACCGGAGCGGCGGGCTTCATCGGCCGGGCCGTGGTGCAGGAGCTGCTCAGCCACGGGCACACCGTGCTGGCCCTGGCCCGCAACGAGGCGACCGCCGACGCTGTGCGCAAGGCCGGCGCCGAGCCCCACCCCGGCGACCTGGAAGACCCGGAGAGCCTTACGCGCGGCGCCCAAGCCGCCGACGGCGTCATCCATCTCGCCTTCATTCACGAATTCACCGACTTTGCCCGCCCGACCGTGGTGGACCGCGCCGCCATCGAGGCCATGGGCAAGGCCCTGGCCGGCACCAGCAAGCCGCTCGTCATCGCCACCGGCACCCTCTCGCTCCCCAAGAGCGTCCTGGCGACCGAGCACAGCCCGCTCGACACCGAGGGCCCCTACGCCCTACGCGCCCAGTCGCCCAAGCTGCTCCACGCGCTGTCCAAGAGCGAGGGCTTCCGCGGCATCGAGGTGCGCCTGAGCCCCACCGTCCACGACAAGGGTGACTGGGGCTTCGTGCCCATCCTCATGCGCGCCGCGCAGAAGAACGGCTTCGTCGGCTACGTGGGCGAGGGCGAGACCGTGTGGCCCGCCGTCCACCGCCTGGATAGCGCCGTCCTGTTCCGCCTCGCCCTTGAGAAGGGCCTCGACGGTGCCAGCTACCACGCCGTCGCCGAGCAGGGCATTGCCAGCAAGGACATCATGGCCGCCATCGGCAGAAAGCTCGGCCTGCCCGTCAAGTCCCTGTCGCTGGAGGAGGCCACCGAGGCCCTGGGCTCCTTCTTCCTCGCCAACGGAGTCGCTACCGATAACCCCACGTCGAGCGAGTGGACACGGAGCCAGCTAGGCTGGCATCTCACCCAGGTGGGGCTGCTGGAAGACATTGAGAAGAACTACGCGACGTGACTGTTGCGGCAAGGGACGGCGAGAACGACGAAAACAACCTGTAATCTGCCTCCGCCATTGGTAGTTAGTGCAAATTGTTGTAGGTCCTCCTTGGCGGCTTACTCAGCATAGGCCTGTATTTAGCTTCTGCAGAGTTCTCGTCGCTACTTAGCTTCCTCCATACACTCATTCATCACAAATGGCCCAGAGCCCGGGCCCACTGGCATAGATAGTGAGAAACATTGTCGCATTGTTTTGGCGAAAATTGTCTCGGTAATTGTGTCAAGCTGGTTCCTGCCCCCCAAAGGCGGGACGGGAGCTGCCGGGCAGAGGCAGAAAGCTTGTTATCATCCACTCAGCATTTTTCCTTGCACTGAGTGACCTAAGTGAACAAGAGTGATTTACAATAACTAGAGTGCGACGCTGAACGATCACGAACCTGTGAGCATTAACTAATTACAGCTCTATTTCTCCGCATAAAGGCTAGTCTTTCGATAGGTTGTGAGTGCCTTGGTCTTGGGCTAAATTCCTAAGATGGCATCTCTCGTCAAGCATGGTAACCCCTCTGATTTGCTCCCAACCCATTTCACAGAGGACATCACTCGCTGGCTAGCAGAAGACACACCTTCGTTCGACTACGGAGGATTCGTTGTTGGGTCCTCAGAACGAAACGCATTCTTGCTGTGCAAAAGCCCCGGCGTTCTGGCAGGCGTTCCGTTCTTTGAAGAAGTGTTCCGACAATGTGGATGTGCTGTATCCTGGCACTATGCCGAGGGTACCTATCTGGACCCGAAGCAGGAAGGGGGAACGATGAAGGTCTCTACGGTTACTGGACCAACGAGGAAGCTTTTATTAGGCGAGAGAGTTGCATTGAATATGCTGGCAAGGTGTTCTGGAGTCGCGACCAAGTCTCAGAAAATGCTACAGCTGGTGAGAGAGGCAGGATACCAAGGGATCATTGCCGGGACCAGGAAAACGACCCCCGGATTTAGACTGGTAGAGAAGTATGGTATGTTGATTGGGGGAATCGACGGGCACAGACATGATCTCAGCTCCATGATTATGCTTAAGGACAATCACATCTGGGCGAAAGGTGCGAGGTCCAACATCTCGGAGAACATCTACTGACCTCCAGAAGGGTCAATCACGAAAGCCGTACGAGCTGCTCGCGCTGTTGGAGGGTTTGCTCTCAAGATCGAAGTGGAATGTCAATCCGAAGCCGAGGCCGATGAGGCTATCGAAGCTGGAGCCGATATCGTCATGCTGGACAACTTTGACGGTGCAGGCTTACAAGCTGCTGCAAAGAGTATCAAGGAGAGATGGAAAGGTAACAGAGAGGTGTTGCTGGAATGCAGCGGTGGTTTAACCGAAGGCAACGTGCGAGAATACGTCAATAATGGTAAGCTGGAGCCATCATGCCCAGGCATCAAGACTAATGAGCGTATAGATATTGACATCATCTCCACGAGCTCCGTACACCAAGGAGTCCCGCACGTGGATTTCTCACTCAAGATCGACCATTGAAGGCAACATCAACAGCTACGCTGGACACAAACCATCATGTTTGGATACCGAGCACGTTATTACGCTTGGGATCACCGCATGAAATAGACTCGGTAGTACAGCTAATGCGCCTTATCGAATATATCCCAAGGCCGTTCCATTCCCGTCACAGTTTTCTCCGAATGCGAAGCTTCCGAGAGCATATCAATAAAACCTCCGACCCGTCACACCCTTTTCCCCCAACTCACCTCCCACGAGACCCTTCTCCGACCGCCTCATCCTCACCTCCAACCAGGCACACAGCCCCGTCACCACAAGCACCACCGTCTCCAGACAGATCAAGATCGCCAACAAACTAAACCCGACATGAGTCTCCATGCATACCCTCTTGAACCCCTCCGGCGCCATGATAGCCGCCAAACCATTCGCGAACAGCTTCTCCGCATCGGCCGCCCCATCAACCCAGCGACATGTCCAAGACTGGATATTGTCGCGATCATAGCCTGATCGGCTGGTTATGGAGGTGGAGTATGCGACCCCGAAGACCGAACCTGCAAGTCCAATGATGGAGAGGGATGTTGAGAAGAGGACCACGAACAACTTGAAACGCCCCGGCTACATTCAAACAGAGACACATCAGTAAATGATTCGAATTTCCCAATTACAGGAGGATCCAGAAGCCGAAGCAACAACTCACCACAGGCACAACCCCAACCAGCACGTACACCAACCCCGCCAAGGCCGCAACCGCCCCACCCACCACCATCCCCTGCGTGGGCCTCAGATCCAGACCCCTGGGCCAAAGCGGCGGCAGGAAGAACCCATCATTCAAACGCGTGAGATTATACACATTGAGGCCATGTGCCTCGCATCCGACGACGGCAGCAGCAACGGCAATGCTCAAGACCGTTAATGCGAGACGACCGAAGTTGAGGACCCTGATCCGGCGCGCAGTGGCATGGCCAGATTCATCCTCGTTTGAGGAAGGGGAGACTGGATTGAGCTGGAACGTATCGGAGTGGGAGTGTGCAGTCGAAGCGGAATGGCGTGGTGGTGGTGGTGGTGAAGCAGAAGGGTAGATTTGGGATGCAGAGGCGGAGAGGTGGGAGTCACGACCCATTGTTGCGCGTGCGCGTGCGCGTTCACGTTCACGTCTACGTTGACAGAGACGGGAGTTCGTGTGCCAGGGTGTGAAGAAGTTCGAACGTCGCTGACGATGAGATCCCAAACAACAAGCGAGGAATTGAAACGATGATTGGAGCGAAGACGACAAACACGAAACCTGCTCGGAATGTAACCGAGGAACAGAAGAGGAGGAGGAGGAGGAGGAGAGAGAGAAACAGAGTACTATATTATCATGCGAATCCTATGGCCCCCAGTGTTCGGATGCCGACACGCTGGGCGGCAAGCTGCTCTCGTCGTATCGTCGTGGTGAGGGTGGGAGAATTAGGTCCACGGTCACATTGAGGATATCCCCGACTGACCCATTAATAGGTCGCTCTTTGTGCATGGAAGCGCCCAAGGAGCGTGCAATCAGCATTGCGCATTTCAGACGAGAGCGCGAGAGGGGTTGGAACCTGCTGCAATCAAGCTTCTTTCGCCATCTGGCCAGGCGGTTAGGAGATTTAGGAAGCTCAAGAGCTGTGATTGGTAGTTACTCTTCTGGGACGAAGAGCGCTAATGCAGGGACGGCGCTTCCATCTGAGGTGTGTCGAAAGCAATGTGCATGCATTCTGAGGAAACGAAACCACGCCATTGCTAATGACGCACCCTTTTGCTCGAGATTTGATTCACAAGAGCATGTCTTGGAGATACTACTCTCTTCTTCAATTGTACTGCTCATCGGCTCCATGCAATTCCGTCGCGGACAAGGATCATTCTTCCCCCGCTAGCGTGCAGTAGTCAAAGCGGTCTCGAAGAAGGTCGAACTTGCCTCAAGCGGCAACGCTGCTTCGCTGGCATTCCAATCTCCCCTGGTGATAGCGGAGATGGTTGTCTCTCGGAACAACGACCAGATAAGCAGCGTACACATGACCCAGAGCCAATGCGCATCATTCTCCGCTCTGTTCGATAGAAGTGCTCTTGTCGGATCAAAGCGGTAGGACGCAGTAAGACCAGGATCCCAGGGGGACACCATTGCCACGTGGGTCCCGACTGTTCTGCACGTTTCCCTTGCTCTTCAACAGCTCAGATCATTGAGTGGTATTGCTGCCTAAATGTCCCGTGCTAACCATATCCTCAAGACGTCGAGTGCTGGCTCGTTGACTTCGCCAAGGCCTCCTTTGTCTTCATCCCATATCGGTCGAGTACCAGCCCACACGACCTCTTAAAAAGATGATGTCTCTCGGCGGCTTCGGTAATTCTTGTCTGGACAGACACCCCACAGAGATTCAAGGTCAGGCCTAGCTCGCACGTCGAGCGCATGCTTCTCAGTATACTTCAACTCGTGTGAAGAAACAACCGGACTCTGCCCGATGCTGTTGATAGTAGACCTCACAGACGATGGCTGAAAATTCTTCAATGGGTATCAAGAATGTCGACAATCTTTTCAAGCGCTTCACCCTCCTCTGGCTCCACCCGCTTACCAGGAAGACCAGGGCGATTGACCGAAGCACCGTTAGCATGTCTTTGGAGGTGCAATTTTGCTCTCTGCTCAATATATTCTCTTCTTTCTTCTCTCCTCTCTGCCCTGACGCTATCGACTCCTGTACCCGAAGCTTGTAAGCTTGCTAGTCTCGGCCGTAGACCTGCTAGAAGAGATCGCAACGCCGGAAGCTGAGAGAGAGCAAAGTTGGTATTTGTCGTGATTGGTTGCTGTGCAAAGCCTGACGTTGACACGTTTAAAGCTTTGGCCGATTCCGTCGATGTGAGAAAAGAGAAATCCTGCTGTGATGTTTTTGATGCATTTGACCCTTCGCGCGCATTTTCGTCTGCCATCAAGCCCTTGAGCTGCGCAATAATGGCTTCGTTGCGGGAGGCATCCGCGTGCAGATAACTTCCAAGGCGTTGCGACTCCATGACTTTGCGCCGCAGCAGATGGATGGACTCTTGAGTAGGGGTGTTTCCTGGCGGTGGATATGATAATGTCTATGAAATTTGCCGTTAGCCATGTTTGATGAACCAGGAAAGCGATGCGAGAAAGCTGCAAGTAGCAAGCAAAGGCCAACGCATACCTCGTAATGGCTCAGTCGTATCCACCCAGCCAGCTCTTCTGGGACAGACAAGATGTTTCTGAGCACATAAATCTCAAATTTATCGAAGTTTTTATCCACCGTCGATTCGAGCAGCGTTTCTAGCTGGTGAAGTCCCTCCTCAATTTCTTGCTTTCCTTCAGGGTAATCTAAATCTGCATCGCCGTCTTCGCCTGGTGTTGGCGTTTTCTTCGAAGGCTTGAATCCAAGTCGTGCGGGTGGAGTCGCAGTAAGACCATTTTCAAGACTCGATATGCCCTGATAGACGAGATTGTTGACAGAATTGATAATGTCGTCAATCAATGACTGAGGTCTGTTAGCAGTGCGCGACAAGATTCTTGTGAGAGAAGGCACACCAATGGAGTATACTGCAAGTGCTCTGTCAGCAATGCAGTCGCAGCCTGCAAGGCATCACCCATTGTAATTAATCACACGATGAGAATCAATGAGTACTCCTTGCAAAGCAGAGTCTCGCGCCCCGGAGAGAACGCAAGTGTTGATTCCATTTCCGAAACGAGACTAGTGCGGCTGTCCATAAGACCTGCGCCTTTTCCTGCAAGACTCGTCTTTACAACATCGGACCGAGATTGCACGCTGGAAAAGAATCAAAAGACACAATTGAACGACATTACATCTGTCATTCTACTGTTCATTGCGCGAACGACTGATCGTCATGGGAGGTGCTGGCTCTGGCGGATACAAAAGCAGTCCTGGAGATGTTGAGACTCATTCAGCATGGAATCTCATCGATCCCATTCCCGGCACGCCCCAGGTAACAAGCTCCACCTGTCTTCTCATAACGTCCCAGCACTCAGTCATCGTCACAGAAATTGCGTCAAGCACAATGCAAGTATTGCAACAAGGAGATGGCTCAGCACACATCCCGACAAAGAACTCATCTTCTCACTTGTGGAGCATACCTCAAGGCGATGGAATCTCAAGGAATCGAGAACAGCATTACGCGACAGGCCGCTGATCCAGCTGCTATTGTCAACCCACCAAAAGCAGACCAGACGGACGGGACAGAAAAGCGAAAAAAGATTCAGAAAATTACGGATTTCCCAATGGCTCTCAGAATTCAGGCTCTCGCCCTGGCAGAGGCAAGCATATCTTACGACAGAGTCAGTGAGATAACTGGAGTCGAGACCAAGCTTCTCGACAAGATGCGCAAGACTGCTCGGGATCGAGGCTACGACCCAGCCTCGTCTATGCAGATAAAGGAAGACTACGTTGCTGATCCTGTCAACAGAGGTCAAGGCAGGCCCAAGAAGCAAAGGGTCGACGGCATCGTACACAATGGTGTACGGCAAGCGCCTGTTGAGAGTGCAATCCCTGGTTACATGCAAGCCGAAACAAGCAGCCTTCCTCCTGGTAACTGGAATTTTATGGTAGCGGCGCCGGTGCATTCTAGTTCTTCTCTTGGATGACGTATCGCTTCGGACGCATCGAGTGCGATCACCAGGATGCTTGAACTTATGACTTCTCTAATAGTCGCTGCAAGTCAATAAGAATGACAGCCTATATGACCCCATCAAGAATCCGGAATTCGATCAGAGCGAAGCTCAGTGCTCTACGGATCATCACCCCCTGCTGAAGGGCCAAGCTATCCATCTGAGCAATGGAAAACCCCGAGAATGATGGTTTCTAACTAGTAGTTAGTACGAATTCTGCACACAGTGAGCATTGAGTTAGCCGCTACGAAGAGACGCATACAAGAAAAAGTTACAGAACGAAGCTCTCCGTCGCCTAGAGGTGAGAGGTTGCCGGTCGCGCGTCGACTATGAAAGAGCGAAGGGAGACTTCATCGTCGCAAGAGCAGATACGTATGGCCTGATGCAAGGATGCATCACTGGAAGAGGGCCAGTTGAAAATGGGTGGGCCGGGTCAGACTCACGCTGGAGAACGTGAGAGCCAACGCACTCCGCACCAGCATACACTCGCAGCAGTAGCCGCTCTGTCGTGGTCTGACACTCCCTCAAACCACACGCTCAATTCTCAGAGACTTGAGACTGTGGCAGGAATGTTGTTTACTACTCATCTTTCCAGGTTGGTGGGAAACCAAAAATGACGTGTATGGAAGTGCTTGGTGCATCACGGCCTGGACACTTGTGACTTCATTTCCTCGTGTGACAAGTAGGTCATAACTTGACAGCCAAATGGCGTTTCCACACATGAGAGAACGATCTATGCTACCTTGCTTAATCATGTCCATTCTTGCCTCTATGCCTGCCACTCCCACAATGCAGTCCATGTCTCTTACGAATGCCCAACCCAACGCCAAACCAGCCGTAACTTCTTCATTCCCGACACCAAATTCGTCAAGAAGCCATAAGATCACCCTTTGCACCTCCGACTAGTGCCTCTTATACTTCTACCCCGAAAGTCAGTAAATCCGAGCAACCACTTACAAAGAAACAGTGAGAATCGACGTACCTCCTCCATCCTCCTCCAATTCTCTCTGTCGAGCGTATTCCCCGCCCCCAACAACGTCTGTCCCACCGCCTTACTCGCCCCAATCGCCGGCCTCAAAATAATCGTAGGTGCCTGCTTCAGTATCGCCTTTGCCGCCCCAGCCGCAGATCCACTCGCCATTGCCTCGCCGGGTACCGCAATGATCGCGTCTTTCGCTAGGAGCAGATCCCGTTCGAGGCTTGCGTATGCGCCGCGCAGACCTTGGACTACGCCGATCGGTTGGTCGGCGTAGAGGGAGATATGTTTCTGGGCTTCATCGTCCGCGTCGAGGTCTGCCCAGCTGTAGGGGCATTCGCCAGCGCTTGGGGGTGCGAGCATCGTCTCTGCGTTTTGGAGGACGGTTTGAGTGCCGATGGCCAATTTGGCGCCGAGACCGATGAGCTCTTTTGAGGTTGTCTTGGCGAAGGCAAGGGCTCCTTTCTGAATACTGCGCACGACTCTGCCGTCCTTTTTGTACTCTCGCATTGGGACGACGACCAAGTCTTTCACGCCGCTGCCTACGTTGACGAGGGAGCGAATGGGTGCCAATCCTGCGAGAATGCCGGGGAGTTGGTTCCGCTTCACATCTGGCATCCAGATATTGTTGAGCATGATGCCGAGGCGGTCGAAGCCAGAGACCCCGTAGAGGATGACGCGGCGAAGGATCATGTCTGCTTGGTCGAGTACAAAGAAGTTCATGAACTCGGTTGTCCGACCGGAGCGTAAGCCGCCGTAGTCAACTCGCTTGGGCTTGAAGTCCAATTTTATCTTGACTGGATTGACTTCAACTCGTTGTAAGAACGGCGGACTGGATGTGCTGGGCTGCACAGGCGTACTTTCGTCTTTGAATTCGAAAAACCGGCTCATAAAGTCAAGGGCATCTTGGTCCACATGCAGTCGAAGGGGTAGGATGGTCAACTTCAGTATCATCTCTGATGCTGCAAGATCCGGCACTGGCTTAACGTTCAGGAGCTCTATATGAATCATGCTCGTCCCTGCCTCCCGCTCACCAGCGTCGCGCATGTACGTTGCAAATTTCTTCCAGGTCGACGTGGGAACGTGATCGAATATCTCTAGGTCTTTGACTCTGACATCGATCGAGCTCTGAACTTCTCCAGAGCCAGGCGGAAAGACAAGCATGTCTGCAGACACACCTTTTAGCTCAAAAGTCATCTTATGTTGCTTGCTTCTTTTGAGCTTCAATTTCTTCTGTCTCGGTCTCAGGGGCTGATGTCTAGCCGGTGAGACAGTAACCGTTGTAGATGTTGCATAGCTCCCGGTTTCGCTGGTAAGGTCATCGATATCACGATTTATCTCGTTGGCAAGCTCACGCGGATCCCTATTTGCCGGAATACCGATATAGATTGAGTTGAACAAGAAGTCCCCGATCACGGATTCTTCCTCATCTTCCGCGCCAGGTGATAACCTACTTGCACTTCGTGGCCGTCGGGCAGCAGCTCTTGTCTCGATGTCCTTGACTGCTTCCGAGATGCGATCTCGCGTCCGCTCCCAGTCATACCCATCAAACAGGTTCCAGATGACATGCACATTACGAATCCGGATCTTCAGAGGGGATTTCGTAATGTTTCGCTCGCTGCCTAGTCCATACGTGTTCTCGGTGGAGTCCCAGCGGTGAGCTGTACCACCAATTGCAGATGTGCGTCCAAAATGTTCATCTCGAAAGTCTAGTAGAGTGTTGCTCATGCCTTCGTCATGTGAGGCTTGTCTTACTGACTCTTTGATCGACACAGGTGCTACGGAGACAGAAACTGTTGATTCTGCGATATCCGAATCCAACATCTCTGAGTGAATACAGTTCTCTGAAATATCGTCCTCGTCGTCAGCATCTGGCTGGTAGAACTCACTCACATACTCAATGTCTGGCTGTTCTGAAAGGTTTGAATCAGAATCATCCCGATACTCAGCACGAAGTCCCGCGTCAGGACCAGGTTCCGTGATGAAAGCATCGCCTGAAAATGACGCGAGGAGGTCTTCGATGGGCATGATTTCGGTACGGTATGGAGAGAGCTTCATTGGCGGAGCAGGTGGGCTCAGTCCATTCAAAATGCTAATCAGCGTCTGAGAAGAGTCGGCACAGCTTTCTAGGATGAGAAGTGCGTTTCCAAACTCAACATCTATAGACTTGTTTCCGTCGTCGTCCAAATGTGTAATATCAACGGTGGCGGTCGCTGACGAGATGTAGCCAACAGCCACGTACCCCATCTGGGTGAGTGTCCTAGATTGATCTTCTTTCTGAAGCCCAGAACCAGATCGATCCGAATCAGACGAGTAGTTTTCGACGTTGACTTTGTCAGTGACCATGATAGACGCCTTTTTTATTTCTGTAGAGACTTTGATGTCCTTGCCGTCATTAAGGGGACTTGAAAAGAGAGCATCTGTCAGAACACAAAGTGCTCTTCCAGGCGCATCTCGAGGATTCAAGGCCAAGGCGGAATCTCGAATGGCAATTGATATGTTTGTGCGCCTGACAAATTCCGCAGCGCTTTCACTACTTGGAGGTGAGGAGATTGGCGCTAAAAACTGTGATGACTTCTCACTCCCATCTTCTGATCTTTCAATGCCGAAAGCATCTGCCGTGTTTATAAGAGCTGCAACGAGCGTCATGTGATACTCAATGCAGAAATTGAAAAGTTTGAGCTTGACAGTTGGGTCCATCTCGTCAGCAACAAAACGACACATTATCATTGGAGGCACGGCACTGCTCTCGGAGTAAGTCACTGCTTCACCAAGAAGAGCTTCAACGTCATTCCGGCGGATCGAAGCAGTTCCAACTTGAGCAGCAAGTAGAGACGGGACATTCACATGTGCGCCTTCTAAACACTGTGCTTTCAGTTGCAAACTCCCCAGGTGGTCCCCTATGTTTACGTCAAACTCGAAAGTCTTCACAAGTCCGAGGCTCAATATGCCTGGCCTGTCGTCCTCTGGAAGGTATTTTGCGACCGTGGAGAGCTTGCCAAGCTCGGTGCCAATCTTGGATAGATGCGCCATGCGAGACAAACCTTGAAGAGATGCTGTCGAGGACGTGACGGTCAACCGTAACACTCCACCTTTCCGTCGCTGTCTAAGTAGAGTATCAACCATGATATCATCGTCAGCATCATACTTGTCCTTCGAAGGCGTCAGTATCGCCAAGAGACGATCAAGGTCCTTGTCATTGGGTATAGGTAAATATTCCATTCTTGTGTTTTGTAGATTGACAGACAGGTCTGGAGCATCACTGCTTCCCAGAAGGAATGGGCCTTGCATCGATACTCGATCAATTTGCAGGCCTACGCCTTCTGTTCTGTGGACGATCTTGACAGCAGACGTGCTGGCCTTCATAATACACTCTGACCCAACAACGTCGACACTGACTCCACCAATTCGGATGTTTAGCTTTCCGAGTCCAAAACTGAGTTCGTCTTGTGACCTTGACCCTGTTCGTGAAGAGTCCTCAAATCGGACCCCACGAGGCTCGGCTCGACGCTCATCCACGTTTCTCGGGCTCTTTCGAACAGTGCTGGTGGACGCGATTGAGCTTCCTAGTTCTAGAAGACTGCTAAGCCCACCACTCCTGCTCAGTATGTCGTCCAGTTGGCCTAGCTGTAAGACCAGTCGAATGGGTATGGTGTGGATGCTGACTTTGCTTGTACCAGGGGCGGACGTGACCGATATGTCCACATCGTTCTTCTGAAGAGCCACAGTATCCTTCAGTGAAGTTCTCAATCTTGAATCGTGGCTGAAAGACAAAAATTTACCCTTAGAATGTGACAGCGACATTTTTGTCAGCTTGAATTGCTGTTCGAAGGCTTCTTTGGCTAACGATGCCCAATACACCAGTCCAGCAAGCGAAACGGAAAGAAGCAGCGCATCATCATAAGAGGAATGTTTCGTAGCGGCAGGTAGGATCGATAACTCAGGAACGTGTTCTAGAAAGGCAATCTCTACATTGCTGACTCTTAGGGAAAACCTGGGAACAGGTGCAGACGCAACAGACGCCTTATCTCCCTTCTTTACCTCCTGAGATTCACTCATGGTTGAATTCGCTATTCCAATCAAGGTTTTGCCAAGATGCATATCGAATCGAACATGCACATTCAGGACTTCAACTTTAATCGCCCCAATTGAATTAATGGACGACGCCAGGGGACTGGCGTCATCAGGGTCATCGCTGTTCGCCACTAGTCTTCGACCCTCGCGAGCATTCAGGCTCGAATCGCAAGGACTGCCAGATGCTGAAACGCCTTTGTTGGCATAGCTTGTAGTTCCGGCATCCTGGGAATTCGCATCAACCTTGATTGCCGGCTCTAATGTTGGCGTCATCGAAAGTTCAGAGTCGTGAGCAGCAGGGAGCCAAGCAGATACTCGATCGATGACCAGTAGCTGCTTTGCGGTTCGCGGCATCCGAGCCAGCGATTCAGGACCATCGGCAGGCTCATCGTTTCCAAATGCACCCTGCTTGATAATGGGGCTCTCTGAAGCGGACGATGTCCTGGATTCGAGTGCGGAGGCAAGGTTGTGAGTTGGTAGGGGGTCATTCGAATTCCGCGACATATCAGAACAGTGAGGGCGATCAGAATTGTCGGCATGCTTCCCCGACCAGTTCCAAGCGCCTGGCATCAGCTGTGTTCCAGCTGAGCCTTTACTTGCGCTCAGGGCACTCATATATATGGACTCTGCCTCGTCATGCGTGAAGATCTTGGACTCGGTTAGATCTTCCACGGCTTCAGTAGGCTGAATATTATGGTTTATCTCTGGGGCGAGCTGGCCGGATTTGGCAAGGGGCTCTGCGTGCCCCTGGTTATCAACAATACCAGGACTGGATAGGCCTTCGCTGTCAATGCTTTGATGGCGGAAGAGCGACGCCGTGTCGTTGTCCACGTTTGCAGGGTCTTGGAAGACATCGTCCACGGATCCAGGAGAAGGGGGTTGCAAGAGGGAAGGAGAATCTCGATCGGAACGGCTGGGAAAGTCGAGATCCCTCGAAGTGGCAGCGAACAAGGCGGAGTCATCTATGGAATTGCCCATGTGCGCTGGTAGAAGCTCTGTTGTTGATGCCTTGTTGGAGATCTCGATGTCACTTAGACTCATGGATTGCTCCATCGCCCCCGGTTGACTAACAACAGTCGCAAGATCCCCGGTCTGAATGGGTATTTCGCTGTGCCTCAATGCGGGACGCAGGGCCTGAGCAGCGTTTAGTGCTTGAGACGGGGATGATTGACTTGTGTGCGAGTGCTTGAGTACAGGAGAAGTAGTCTCGGATGATCCTGGATCCGATGAATCACTTGCGGGATCGGGCAAAACTAGAACGCTGAATTGATGCAGAGCCAATTTGCGTTTGGCAGTGCCTCTGCTGTGGTCTTCCTGAAGTAGGTCGACGCCTTCTATGCACAGCTCGGATAATCTAAGCAAAAACCTCGTTGATTGAGTAACTTCTTGCTCTGAATAGTTCGAACTTTCCCGCGAATGGTGAAATTCCACATGCACTGCGACGTCAGTCACATGGAGCTGAAGACGATCCGTGATGCCAACCAGATAGGAGGCAATGAATGAAGGCAGCGTATTACCCTCTGCCGCACCAACTCCCAATCCATCTTCACTCGTAGTACTGGAACTTAGAGACTCCCGCCCATATCGGGGCTTAGATGCAATAGCTGCTTGTAGCTCTAAACGATCTTTCCGTGACTCCGTCTGTAAGAACGATTCGGCAAGCTGATGCACTGCCAGGTCTGGATGGAAGAGCGAGTCCTCCAATGGCCCATGTCGTGCTGCCCGGCGTCCTCCTGGGTCATGAACAGTAGGCGTTGCTATCCTCGGACGATTTGACTTTGTGCCCTTTGCTGGCGCCTTTCGCTGCTCCGGCCTTGAGAATCCATATCCCTTTTCATTCTTCGGCTCAACCTTGAGGCGTATTTCAATACCAGATACCTCGATTAAAATGCCACTGGTCAGTATATCCGCAGGCACAGTCAACTTGAGGTATGATATTCGTGCTGATATGAAGTTGACGAAAGTCGGTAGCTGCAGCATCGAAGCCAGTTTCTATCACATTGATACGTTAGTCCCCAGCCTCTCACAAAAAAAACCAGTCGACGAACCTTTGTTCGCAGTCCGATATCCTTGAGATCAACGACAGATCGCTGGCCCCAAGTGATCCCAAGATTTTCAAGATCTAGGTCGTCAGTCTCGAGGAAGTCGAGCTGTGAAAGCAGATAACGCAGGAGGCGCTTCTGGAGGGTCCATGGCATGAACGAGAGATACGACATCTCGAGGCTTTCAAGGTACTGCTCACACGGAGGAAGTGGAAGCGTCGCCCATGTTGTAAGATTGAAGTAAAGCCAGTGTCCCCGGTTTGATGATCGCGGCTTTTCCCTGGGGTGCGGAGAGGCTGTTTGAAGTGTGACCCTGCCTCATGGTGTGCTTGTTCTAAAGTAGCACTCTGCAATGTCCGTTCGTTCAGTAGCTTAGTTGAGTCTCCTACACAAACGTTTTGAATCGCTGCCTTTGGCACCCTACCTGACTATGCATCACAAGGCCCGAGGGGTTGTCCCATTCGGCGGCTCAAACGAAGATGACCATAGGGAAACCCCACCAAAGATGCATCGTGACGACGATCACTTTGCGGCCGGACGGAGCTAATTCTGTGCACAAAATCTGTACCTCTTTCGTTTACACGAGCATATCTACCGTTATTCAAAACAACAATATATTGCTTGCTAAGGGGTATCAAGTCCAAGAATGAAGAAGCGCCATTGCTATGCATCCAACCTCTCTCTCAAAGAATTCAATTTCGGGCTGACCATGAGTTTATTCATCCGGTTTGATGACTGCGTCTCTGCACAAAATGGTGACTTTCTTGAAGAATCTTCTCCATTCAAGAGGATCCCCCGAAGCTTTCAAGAACATCACCTCCACAACGCCATCAGAGATGAGGCAAAGAGTGATGTTGCCGCTCATTGTACATGACCTTCCATCAACCGTCCTAATTTTCATCTGGCACTCAGAGTCGTGTGCTGACGGACGCGGAAAGTTCGGTACCGGAACGGCCAACCGACTTAGAGCTTCGAGGATAAGTGGAACCAACAGATTGAGAGTACAAGTGGAGAAGAACCGGGTCAGGCTTTGAGCAGGGAGGATATCTCGAAATCGTCGAGCCATCTGAGTTCTGCTCATTGGAACACTCGGCGTTGCTGCAAATTGTGACATCGAAGGCTCATCAGCAAGGTGCCCAGACGTAAGCGCAGATTGAATAGACGAATGAGCTAGACCGTTCGCTGGCTGCGTCGACGATACTTGTAGACGAGCGGGTGCTTCCCAATCGAAGAGCATGTCCTCCGCCGGTGTCGTCGGTTGTGTAGATGAAAAGGCCGCCACGGGCCTCAATGATGGCTGGTCTATATCCATTGCATCCGGGGGAACAGACCGTTGCGTTCCGGCCAAAGCATCGTCCTCGAAGCTAATTTTAAGTGATTCGAACATGTTCGTAGCCAGAGAAATAGGATTGGTCAGTCTGCCTTCCTTGTCCATAAACTGATTCGACCTGGTGAACCATGGGTGTCTTCGGACATCTTCCAACGAGAAGCGCGATGCTGTGTCAAGCTTCATCATGCCTCGGAGTAGAGACGGCACCTCGACAGGCAGACCCTGCCACAGCTCGTCATTGGGTTTGCCTTTTGTCGCAATGTACTCGCTAAAGTCGTTCGGCTGTCCGTATTCATCCAAACCTTCCGTAGGTTTACTCCACGGTGTATTGCCTGCCAACAAAACAAACAACACCACACCGCAAGACCAGATGTCAGCCAAGTCTGCTGAATATCCGGTTCCTTTCTTGTCACCTTGACTGCTGCAGGACAACACCTCAGGAGCAACGTACGGAGGACTGCCGCAGAGGGTAACAGCCATTTTCCTCTTCCCATGGTATTCGAAGAGAGTAGCCATTCCAAAATCGGCAAGCTTGAGGTCTCCGTCGGCAGAAAGAAGGACATTTTCCGGCTTTATATCCCTGTGACCCACTCCCTTGGAATGCATGTAAGCGACAGCATTGACGAGTTGGGTGAAGTACACGTGGGCGATGTCTTCAGTGACACCAGCATCTGCTTCTATCTTGTCGAATAGGTCTCCCCCCTCTGCCAGCTCCATGGCTATCCAAGTCCAATCAACATTCTCGCCAGTGTCAAAGAACTCAATAATGTTGCCGTGGACGCCAACGTGTTTGTGCAGAGTGGTCTCCATCTGAATCTGCTTGGGCTTGATTCGGCCATACCGCTGCGCATAATTCTTGTTGATGAATTTGACAGCGAAGATCGGATTATCCTTGTGCAACGGAGCAGCTTTCTTGATGCTGGTGAGTAGAGAGTATGAGCACAGATACGAAGAGCATATATGCGGACTGCTAAATTACCATGCATATGCTCCAGTCCCGATTGTTCTGGAGATGATTCGAAAAGGAACTTCAGCCGGTAGAGGCGCCAGCTGTGAATGGGCGATTGCACCAGTCATCTTGACGCACAAGTATCACCAGAAGCCCTCTCTGCCCCACTTAAGAGAGACTTGAAGTAACAGCTCATCGGCAAGCGGTGTAAGAAATAGTTGCTCGTCACATATGGTTTGAAGGCCGCGAGTACTGGTTCTGCCAATCATCTTTGATAGACCATTCTTTCAACAGAACCCCGTCGTCGTTGATTCACACGCGAAAC
>JAABUK010006026.1_pt1 | contig 18378 bp, 19 predicted proteins | sample 5559141 | NCBI WGS metagenome assembly JAABUK01 (sample SAMN10711869, study PRJNA513367) | rock metagenome | isolation source: Antarctica rocks | place: Antarctica: Victoria Land, Pudding Butte nord | collected 2016-01-03 | reverse complement strand
GAACCCGGCTCCCGCGTCCTCGGACGGGCGCTTCAGGTCGTCCACGGCGGTGTAGTAGTCATCCTCGACCGTCACGCGATGGGTCGTGATCGCGTGGGCGACCTGCGCGGCCGCTTCCCGATTATAGACGGGATCATCAGCCAACATGCGGCCGAACAAGGCGATGTCGGCGGCGGTATCGGCGGTGCGGAGCAGCCCGGCCTTCCTGGACTCGATCGTCTCGCCGCTGGCGGCAGCGCGTTCGGCCAGCGCCAGCGCTGCCGCGCGCTCCTCGGGCGCGATGAACGCAAGCTGCTCGATGCGAGTGGCGTTGAGGTCTTTCTCGTCCTTCAGCTTGCCGAATACTGCGGCGACGCCCCGGGCGACCGCCTTGGCGCGGTCCGGCGGCACCTGGCGCTCCAGGAGGTGGGCCTGCACCTCCTCGCCCAGCCGTTGCGTGCGTTGGCCCATATGCCCATCGAGCGCGTGCTTGAACACATCCGACGTGCGCCACGCCCGCTTCAACGACTGGGAGGACAAGCGCAGGCGAGTCGTGCCGCCGACAACCGCCGTCTTGGGACGCCCCGTATCGTCGCGGTTCAGGTTGGCGGGCGGGAAAAAGGTCAGCAGATGCAGTTGCAGGAATCGGCTCATGGAACGGGGTCCTTGGCGGGAGCGGGAGCGGGGGAGGAAGAGGCCAGGGCCGCCGGCGTGCCTGCGTCCCAGTAATCGTAGGTCCAGCGGCGGCGGCGGCGCTCGGACCAGTCCAGCAGGGCGGCGGCGAGGTCGCTGACGGGCAGCGTGCCGCCCGCCAGCGCGGCCAGGCGGCGGAAACTCGTCAGCCGCTCGTCGAAGCCGTCCGCCTCCATCAACCGGCGGAAGCGCAGCGGCTTCAGCATGGCGGTCTCCGGCTTCTCCGGCGAGACAGGCCCGACGGCGCGGGCCACGGTGACGCCCGGCTTGTCCTCGCGCACATGGGCCAGCACGGCGGCCGTGAGCGCCACGTCGGGCAGCCTCCAGGCGCCCGACGCGCCCACGCGGCGGAACAGGGCCATCGTCGCCTCCTCCTGCATCGCTTCCGCGACGGTCGCGCAATGGCGGAGCCGGGCGAGGGCGGCACGGTCGCCGCGCCGCCCGGTGCCAGGGTCGGGCTGCAGCTCCCGCCACCAGGGCGCCGCGTTCCAATGTGCCGCGATCATGGCACAGCTCCTTTCTTCTGCTTGGCTTGGCGGGGCTGCGCGGCCGGCAGGCCGAGGATGTCGAACAGCGCTTGGCCGTCCTTGCCGAAGCCTCGCAGCCCGAACGACAGGCTGCGGCGCGCGCGCACCAGGCGGGGAACCGTCTCGCCTTGGCGCACCAGCGGCGGCACGTCGGGGTCCATCGGCGCGACCTCGTCGAACAGTCCGAGCGCGGTCATTCGCAGCAACCCGTGCCAGGCGCGCTCGACCGTGTCGTCATCCGCCACCGGGTTGCCCGCGAGCGCGGCAAAGAACGCCGGCTCAGTAGCCTCCCACAGCCGCTCACGCACCACGGAGAGGAGCTCCGTATCGCGCACGGTCGCTCCAGCGCTGAACAGGGCGAAGCGCACGGCGCTGCGGAGCATGGCAGCGACCGCTTCGGCCGAGAGCACAAGGCGGCGGGCCAGCGCGTCCAGCCGCGTCTGCGCCTCCCGATCCCGGCCGGACGGCAGCGGCATGATGCTTTCCACGAATCCGCGCGACTTCATGTTGTCCATGTCGAACCCGGCCGCCAGAAAGCGGACTTCGGCCCGCACATCCGGTTGCCTGTCGTCTCGCCACGCCGTCATGGAAGGTGCCGGCTGACGCAATCCGGTCCCATCCTTGAGCACCAAGCCGAGCCAGTGGCGGTATCCGATGCCGCCGGGTTGCGGATGGACCGCCAGGCGCTCGGTGCCCGGCTTCTGCTGGTAGGTGGGCGAGAGTGGATGCACGCCGCCCCAGGCCGCGTAGTTCGGACCGTGCGGGCGCTGGCGCCAGGTCGAGACGGCCACATCGTCGGGCACGCCGGTCAAGCCGCAGCGCTGCGGCTTGTCGAGCACGCTGAAATCAAGACGGATGCGGCGCGGCATCCCCCACCAGCATTGGAGCGGATGCGCTTCTCTGCCGGGCGTGACGACGCGGCCCTCCTTGGATGTCCGCGTGGGCGCGAGCCACGGAAAGATCAGGGCCATCTTATCAGCCTCTGCCGCCATACCGTCGGGCACGTTGGCCCACAGCGTCTGCCACAAGGTCGGCCGCGCGCCCGGCAGCACGAGCGTCACCAACGGGCCGCCACCGCGCAGGCCGGTCCGGTTGCCAGCGCCGCCGGCCGGCGCCCAGGACTGGAAGGTGTAAAGCGCCATCGCCGCGGCCGCGCGCCCCAGCGTGGAGACCCGGCCGCGACGGACCAGCAGGTCGGTGTTCTTGGACCGGGTACTGGCGCCGGGCGCCTCGATCAGCAACTGCTCGACCGGTTCCGCCTCGGACACCAGCTCTTCGCAGTCCTGCATGAACCGCGGCCCGTCGCCGTCCAGCGCAAACGCGGCCGCGAGCGGCGCAAACGCGTCAGCTAGCGCATCGGATTTGGGCGGCTGTTCCCAGCGATCCAACCAGTCGCGGCCCCCATCGGGCGGGTAGCCGGTCGCCAATAAACCGGTCAGGAGTTCCAACCCGGCCACGCAGAAGTCGGGGCGCGGCCAGTCGAGCGCCATGACTGGATCAGTGTCGTAACCGTCCGTGATGTCGCTCGGAGCAATGGTAGAACGCAGGCCAGAACGCCGGAGAACCGGCAACCAGTGTTCGGTCAAAAGCTGGAGCACCGACATTATCCCACTGCGCCTAGACGGCGCATCGATTAAGCATTACAGCAGCAGCGAGTATCAGAGCCTCGGCTCCGATACCGCTAACAAAGCGTGCGTTACTTGCACGTTGCACCTCCTTTATCCAAATCAGCCAACTCCGCGCCGGCGACTTCACCTCGCCGGCGCACACGACTAATGCAGTCCTCAACCGCTTCGTCAACCAATAAGTTCGGAAGGCACACTTAGACCGGGGTATGCGTCCAGAAACAGTTTCCAGAATCCCCGCTACCGCAGGGAACGCGTAAACACCCAAGTGCGGCAGGCACACGGGTCATGCCGCTTAAGGCGTCTCCTTCTAGCAGAGACCTTCATGCAGCGTGTAGCGAGCTTGGACCGGCGAACCGTTCCCTGCCTGCGCGACAAGTGTATAGACGCCCGCCTCGTCCGTCACCTCGAGCAGCGCCAGCACGAAACGCTCGCTCTCCCGCTCCCAGCGTCCCCACCCCTGCCGCGCCGCCTGGCTTGCTGCGTGCCACTCCGGCGATAACGGACACGAAGCCATCCGGTGCTCCGCTACCGACACCTCGGACAGCGACCAGGCGCGGCGCACATCGTCCCGGCTCCCGACCCCGACGACCGGGGCATAGGGTATGATGCGTCCGGCCTCCCGCCGCGCCAACCGAAGCGTGATCTGCGGACGATCCTCCAACCGGGTCGGCGTGTGCGTGTCAGGCTCCCAAGCGCCGGAACCGGGCGTGTAGCCGCGCCGGAACTCCAACACGTTCTGCCGGCCGATTCCGCCGGCCGCCTTGTCCGCGCCCATCGCGCGATAGGATTGGGCCGCCAGCCCCTCCGGCACCTCGCCTTCGGCGGCCGCCTCGATCATCGGCCGCATGTCGTCGGGCGTCACCAGCATGCCGCGCGCGAAGATCGCCCGGGCGCTGCGCCATAGCAAAGCAGGATTGCGATACACCGCTTCCGTCCCGGGCAGCAGGTCGGCAATCCACCCGGGCCCCGGCGCCTCGACCGGCTCGGGCGACAACACCACCATCTCCCGTTCGGTGAGCGTCCGTTCCCGCTCGTGCCGCCACAACCGCCCGGCCCGCTGGATCAGGCTGTCCACCGGCGCCAAATCGCTACACAGCAGGTCGAAGTCCAGATCCAGGCTGCTCTCCACGACTTGGGTCGCCACCAGCACCCCCGCACGCTCCAACGGCCCGGCATTCCGCCCGAAGCGCCGCAGCACTTCCCCCTCGATCCGCAGGCGGTCGCACAGCGCGAAGCGAGCGTGGAATATCAGCGGCTCGATCCCGTTGGCGCGCAGCAAGGCCGCAGCCGCCAGCGCGTCGTCGACGGTGTTGCGCACCCAGACGACCGCAGCGCCCCTCCGCGCAGCATCCACGACTCGCGCCAGCGCCGCCATCTCGTCGGGTACCCGCGTCACGCGCACCGTGCGCGGCAGGCCGTCCCGCGGGGCGCAGGCCCGTTCCACCACCGACCCCTCGGCGCCCGTCAGCGTCGCGAGCGGATAGGCGGTGCTCGCCAGCGCCACCCGCGGAGAGCCCAGCCCCTTGCGGAAAGCGTCCACCAACCGTTGCCGCAGCGCTTGGGGAAGGGTGGCGGAGAGCAGCACGGCGGACCCGCCCATGGCCGCATGAAACTGCAGTAGCGCGCCCAGTTCCTCCTCCATGTACGGATCGAAGGCGTGCGCCTCGTCCACGACCAGCACTTTGCCGCTCAACCCTCGCTGTCGCAGTGTGGCGTGGCGGACCGGCAACACAGCCAGGAGCGCCTGATCGATGGTCCCGACGCCCACCTCCGCCAACAGGGCGCGTCGTCGGTCTTCGGCCAACCACGCGGCGCAATGGGATTCAGCCGTTTGGTCGGCCGCGTCGCCGCGACCCCCTGCATCTCCGTCGGCCGGCTCCGCGCCTTCGAACGCGGGAGCGAAACGCCCATCCAGCGCCGCTCTACCGTGGGCGAGTACTAACGACGGGCCTGCCCCATCGTCGAACAAACGTCGGTACGCCGTTCCCATGCGGTCGAACATCGCATTCGCCGTCGCCATCGTTGGCAAGGCTAAGAACATCCCGTGCGCCCGGCCCGAATCCATCAGCCGATGCACGAGCGTCACCGCCGCTTCCGTTTTGCCGCTGCCGGTCAGGTCCTCGATGACGGCCAGCACCGGTCCGTCCGGCAGAGGGGTCTCTTCCGCCCAGCTTTGGACCGGCGAGGGAACTTCGACTGCCGGGAACAGCGCTTTCAGACCGCGAAACGGAGCCGGTCGCGTTTGAAGCAGGCCCGCAGCCGTCAAGGCCGCCGCCGCCCGCGGCAGCGCTTCCGTCCAAAAATAGGCGGCCGGGTCCGCAACCGCGTGGTCGCGAACATATGGAAACCAGGCTTGCCGGGAGCCGACCCAATCCGCCAGCGTGGTCAGCCCCGCCAACTCCCACTCCAGGCGTGCCAGAGCACGCGAGTCCGCCGGGCACGGGATTGGCGGAGGCCGAAACACCGCTGTCATCGCCTCGATGAACGCACGTGCGGCTGCTTCGCAGCCCGGGCCGAGCACGCCACGGCCGATGTCCGGCTTCGCGACCGGGCGTCCGTGATGCCCAGCAATCGCGCGGAAGAGGTGGCTGCGATCAGCCTGCGTCCATCCGAAGCGGCCATCTCGCGGTGGAAAGACGCCCGCCATCAGGTCTCCGGCGACCTCGTCGAGGAGAACCAGGGCGAGCGCGTCATGCTTGGGCCCGGACGGAACGCCCTCCGCATCAAGCACGCCCAGCCAAGCGTCCGGCCAGTGCTCTGGTGCTTTGGCTTGGAATGGACGCGAGAACTTGCCAATGTCATGCAAAGAGACAAGCCATCCAGCGACCCGCCCATCGAAGCCACCGTCCTTGTTCGGCAGCAATAGTGCTACTGCCGCAACATCCAAGGAATGTGCAATAAGAGGGTGTGCCGGCGATTTAGAACTTGAATGAGGGTGCGCCTTCCCCCAAAAATTCGAGCACTCTCCTGACACGCTCTATCTCTCTATATTCAGCAGCAGACTTTTAGCTCAAACGCTTTGCCTTAGATGTCTTCCCGAAAACCAAATATCCGATCAGCCGCATCTATAAAGCTGGTCCGGACTTTTGCTGAGGCCTCAACGTTGAGGTGTGCTCTCAAGCTTAAGCCGAGAAGTGCTTTCTCCCAACATTTGACGCCGAGGACGGACAGATAGCGATATAGCCGGGACTTCGAAAAATCTTCTGGGCCGCATTCGTGGCAGTCGTCCGGCTTTCGAGGTCGCGCCGAGATAGAACAGTGAGCCTTGTAGATGTCTGATACCGGTCATATGTGCCTCGGCTATCGTTGGTTTTCCGCCTCAGTCTCGATGCCGGGCCAATCGACGTTCTCCAAGGCCCAGCATGGCCGGTTCCGCGACGCCGACCTGCTCCGGCAGGTGTTCGAGACCGTGGTCCGCCGCTGCATAGCCGACGGCCTGGTGGAAGGCGAGGGCTTTGCCGTCGACGGCAGCCTCATCGTCGCGGACGCACGTCGGCAGAATGGCGTGGCCGATCCCAGCGAGCTGAAGCCCGAGGCGAGCCGGGCTGTCGCGGAGTACCTGACCGTGCTCGATGACGCGGCGGTCGGCGCCGCGACGACGGTCCAGCCCAAGTTCACCTCGCCCGTCGATCCCGCCGCACGGTGAACGGCAGCCAGTGGGGGACCTGCCGTGTTCGCCTACGCGGACAACTACCTCATCGACCTCAAGTGCGCTGTCATCCTGGATGTCGAGCCAACCACCACCGTGCGCCAGGCCGAAGTCACCGCCGCCAAGACCATGATCATTCGCACCGCCGAGCGCCTCAATATCGAGCCCGCCCGGCTAGCCGCCGACACCGGCTAGGTGTAGCGGCTCGCAATGATGATCGTTCCGGCGCGCAATAAAAGGCGGTTCCCGGCTCACATTGCTTGAGACGCATCGGCGCGGCCGGCGCACGTTCGGTGAAACGCAAACCACGATCGTTGCGACGGACGCACATTGCTGATCCTCTGGCGCAGGAACGGCGAAAAGTGGGTGGGTAGCGGTCTGTCTGGTTTAGAGCCGGTGCAAAGAAAAAGCGGACGTCTGTCCGAGATGGTCCCAGTTTTTCGGACAGGATGTTAAGCTTGGTTCGCCGATGATTTGTCTGGTTAGAGACGGTCGTTTTAGATCAACACCGGAAGCGTCACTTGACGTCCTGCCGAGAGGCTCGCAGTCTCTTCCCCAAGGGGTTTTCTCGCGATCGCCCCTCGAGGCTTAGGCCCAAGTATCGCGTCCACAACTCCTTTCGGGAGCGGACGCGCTATGGCCCAGCCAACAACAATCACCCTAAGCCAGCTGTCTCGTCTCGTTGGCCTCCCTGAGGCACCGATCATTCTCGACGTGCGCCTCGACGAGGACCACGGGTTGGACCCGAGAATGCTGCCCGGCTCCATCCGGCAGGATTTCAGGACGGCGAGTACCTGGGCAAAACAATACGCCGGTCAGCACGTGGTAATCGTGTGCCAACGTGGCTTGAAGCTGAGCCAAGGGGCCGCGGCCTGGCTCCGGCACGAGGGCATCAAGGCGGAATCGCTGGAAGGTGGCTTTGAGGGCTGGGTGGCGTCGGACGGCATGCTGGTGCGACCCGACCTCGTTCCTAGTCCTGACCCGCAGGGACGGACGGTCTGGGTCACGCGAGCCCGTCCAAAGGTCGATCGTATCGCATGTCCGTGGCTGATCCGGCGCTTCGTAGACCCATCAGCCGTGTTCCTGTTTGTGGCTCCAGGGGAAGTCGAAGCCGTCGCCGAGCGTTTTGGTGCGACGGCATTCGACATTGACGGCGTGTTCTGGAGCCATCGTGGCGAGCTGTGCACGTTCGATGTCATGCTTGATGAATTCGGGCTGCATGCTCCAGCGCTCGACCGCCTGGCGCTCATCGTGCGCGGCGCCGACACAGCTCGCCCGGATCTTGCGCCTGAGGCTCCTGGCTTACTTGCTGCCTCGCTCGGCCTGTCGCGGATGTATAGCGACGACCTTGTGCAGCTCGCTGCGGGCCTGGCGCTATACGACGCCTTTTATCGCTGGTGTCGAGACGCTACCGAAGAAACCCATCATTGGCCTGTTGGACACGTCGCGACCCGCCCGGCACGTGAGAGGTCGTCATGAGCGGAGGCGCCATCGCCTCAGCCGGTCTGACGACTGCCGCTTCGATAATAGCAGGCGGTCCTGACCCAAGTGTTCCACGACAACACGACGTCTCGTTCCCGGACGCGCTGCGGGTCTGGCTGCGGATCGCAGCGCTCTCGTTTGGTGGTCCCGCGGGACAGATCGCGGTCATGCATCGCATCGTCGTCGACGAGAAACGCTGGATCGGCGAGGCCCGCTTCCTGCACGCATTGTCCTATTGCACGCTGTTGCCGGGGCCGGAGGCGCAGCAGCTCGCCATCTACATCGGCTGGTTGATGCACGGCACCAAGGGCGGCATCGCGGCGGGCACTCTGTTCGTCCTGCCGGGCGTGATCTGTATCATGGCGCTCAGCTACATCTATGCAGGCTTCGGCCATGTGGGCGCTGTTGCAGCCCTGTTCTTCGGCCTCAAGGCAGCGGTGCTTGCAGTCGTACTTCAAGCTGTCGTGCGGGTGGGCTCCCGGGCGCTGAAGAACCGTCTGATGATCGGTATCGCCGCCGCAGCCTTCGTGGGCATCTTCTTTTTCGCCATCCCGTTCCCGGTCATCATTCTGGCCGCCGGCCTGCTCGGCTGGGCGGCCACGCGCGCTGGGTCGAGCCTGTTCCAGGGGGGCGGCGGTCACGGCAAGGCGGTCAAGAACGCGCTTGCAGATGCAGACAGCCTCCTTGGCGAAGGCCAGCCCGAACACGCCCGGGCCACCGTTGCCATAGCGCGCCGCGCCGCCTCCGTGTGGCTGATGCTTTGGCTGGTCCCCGTGCTGGCGCTGCTCGTGACGTTAGGCCCGGATGCCACATTCAGCCGGATTGCAATGTTCTTCAGCGAGATGGCCGTGGTCACCTTCGGCGGGGCCTATGCCGTGCTGGCCTACGTCGCCCAGCAGGCCGTCGAGCACTATCATTGGCTGCAGCCGGGCGAGATGCTGGACGGCCTGGGCATGGCCGAGACCACGCCGGGGCCGCTCATCATGGTGACGCAGTTCGTCGGCTTCATGGCCGCCTATCGCGACCCTGGCGCCTTGCACCCCATGCTAGCGGGCACGCTCGGCGGCCTGCTGACAACGTGGGTGACGTTCACGCCCTGCTTCCTGTGGATCTTTCTTGGCGCACCTTTCATCGAGGGGCTGCGCGGCAACAAGGCGCTCAGCGGGGCGCTGTCCGCCATTACGGCCGCCGTGGTCGGCGTTATCCTGAATCTCGCAGTGTGGTTCGCGCTGCACACCTGGTTTCGCGAAGACCGGCCCGTCCGCGTCCCAGGCCTCTCCTTCGACGTGCCATTACCCGCCAGTCTTGATCCCTGGGCGCTCGCGCTCTCCGCAGCGGCCGTCGTGGCGATCTTCAGGTTCAAGGCCGGGATGATCCCGACGCTACTTGCCTGCGCGGGCGCCGGCGTGGCTCTGCATCTCGTCGGAGGTATCTGATGAAGCGACGCTTTGTGCTGGAAGCCGCCTTCGCGTTCATCGCCATACCAAGGGCTGGTCGGGCTGTGGCCACGCCAGGCGCTCCAGATTTCTCAGGCTACGCGTCTGGGCCGCTTCCGCCCGACTTTCTGACGACCTGGCGCACCGGGCAAGGCGCCCCCGGAACGTGGACAGTCGTCGAGGACCTGACCGCGAGCGGCGGTAAGGCGATCGAACAGTCCAACGCCGACCCAACCGACTACCGCTTTCCACTTGCCGTGTACGAGCCGCTCCCAGCGCAGGACGTCGAGGCCAGCGTTCGTTTCAAAGCAGTGGCCGGAAAAGGAGACCGGGCCGGCGGGTTGGCTGTGCGCCTGATTGACGCCGACAACTACTACGTGGTCCGGGCAAACGCGCTCGAGGACAACGTCAACCTTTACCGGGTGGTGAAAGGTCGACGTCAGGAGATCAAGGGCGCCTCGGTGAAGGTGTCGTCGGACGCGTGGCATATCCTTGGGCTCAAGGCCCAGGGATCACGGCTTTCAGTGTCCTTCGAGGGCAAGGCCCTGTTCACCGTCGAGGACCGGACGTTTCCCGGCCTCGGCAAGGTGGCGCTCTGGACCAAGGCGGACAGCGTGACGCGGTTCGACCGGCTGGAGGTGAGACCGATCCAGTGAGCGCCAGCCATTCAGCACGACTTACTCATTCCAACAGGAGATTCTCCATGCGCAGTTCCCTTCTTCTCGCGACCGCTGCAATCATCGTTGCCGCCCCTTTCGTGGCTTTCGCAGCCGATGCTGATTGGACCGGTGTAGCTGCCGCGCTCGGTAAGTCCGGGGCCGAGATGCCCGGCGGCGTCTATCGCGTTGGCCTGCCGCGCACGGACCTGCACGTCACGTTGGACGGTGTGCAGATTAAGCCGACGCTGGCATTGGGCTCCTGGCTTGCGTTCCAGAAGATGGGCGCTGAAGGCATGGTCATGGGCGACTTGGTGCTGACGGAGACGGAGGTCGGTCCGGTGATGAAGAAGCTCGCCGAAGGCGGGTTGGAGATCACCGCCCTGCACAATCATCTGCTGCGCGCATCGCCCTCTACGCTCTACATGCACGTCCTCGGGCACGGTGATCCGGCCAAACTGGCCGCGGCACTCCATGAAGGCCTTGCACTGAGCGCTACCCCGCTGGGTATCGCGACGGCGTCGCTCAGTTCGCAACCGCCGACGGCAGCCCCCACGCAAGCCGAGCAGATCGACCTCGATACGGCGATGGTCGACAGGACCTTAGGGGCCAAGGGCAAGGTCGTTGGCGGCGTCTACCAGGTCGGCATCCCCCGTGCCGAGACCATCAAGGACGGCGGCATGGAGGTGCCGGTCGCGATGGGATCGGCCGAAGCCATCAACTTCCAGCCCACGGGCGGCGGCAAGGCGGCCATCACTGGGGATTTCGTCCTGACCGCAGCAGAGGTGAACCCGGTGCTCCGGGCGTTGCGCGAGAACGGGATCGAGGTCACGGCCGTCCACAACCACATGCTCGACGACCAGCCGCGGCTGTTCTTCATGCACTTCTGGGCCAATGACGATGCAGCGAAGTTGGCCAAGGGACTGCGGGCCGCGCTGGACAAAATCAACGTCGCGAAAAGCTGAGGGTCGGGCGGTGCTCAAGGCAACCCGCTCGCTGGCAGTGTCCGCGATGCTCGCGGCGATGCCGGTTGGGAACGCAAGCGCTGCGGACGGGCCGCCGCTCGTTCTGGAGGCGACGATCCCGCTGGCGAAAACTGGCGGCCGCATTGACCACATGACCGTGGACCTCAAGCGCGGGCGCCTGTTCGTGGCTGAACTCGGGAACGGCTCCGTTGACGTCATTGACATCGCTGGGACCCGGGTTGTCTCGCGGATCACAGGGCTAAACGACCCGCAGGGGGTCGGCTACACCCCGCAAGCCGATCTCTTGGTGGTGGCGAGTGCTGGGGACGGCTCCGTCCGGTTCTATCGGGGCGAGGACCTGGCGCCTGCCGGGATGCTCTCCCTGGGAAAGGACGCCGACAACGTGCGGGTCGATCCGCAAAGCGGCGCCGTCGTTGTAGGCTATGGGAGCGGCGGGCTGGCCGTCATCGACCCGGCAACACGCAGCAAGGTCGCAAACATTCAGCTGCCTGCCCATCCCGAAGGCTTCCAGCTCGACGACTCTAGCGGGCGGGCCTTCGTAAACGTGCCCGATGCCGATCAGGTCGCCGTCGTCGATCTCAAAGCCCGACGGACCACGGCGACCTGGCGCGTACCAGGCGCGCACGCCAACTTTCCCATAGCGTTCTCCCCGGCCGACCACCTCGTGGCGACGGTCTTTCGAAACCCGGCCAAGCTCGTCCTGCTCGAGGCTCAGAGCGGGGCAGTGACAGCCTCCTTCGACGCATGCGGTGACGCCGACGATGTGTTCTTCGACACTCGACGTAGACGCATTTACGTCAGCTGCGGCAGCGGCGAGGTGGATGCGTGGCAGCACGATGAGGCCGGCTATCGGCTATTGCCGCACACCAAGACGGACGGGGGCGCCAGGACTTCACTGTTCGTGCCCGAGCTGGATCGGCTGTTCGTGGCAGCCCGCGCCGGGCTGCTAGGGTCGAACGCCTCCATCCTCGTGTTCCGGCCCTTGCCGTAACGGCGGTCAATGATGCCGCACCTCCACGGTCACATGCGAGAGCGAGGAAAAGCGCGCGAGCAAGCGGCGGTAGTGTTCCGGGCCTTGAGACTCGTTGGCTGTCGCCACCGCCACGATGGCGCCCAGGTGCCCGGGGCCAAGCCTCCAAAGATGCAGGTCGGCGAGTTGGTCGCCCTCCGCCTCAACGGCTTGGCGAACGCCGTCAGCAACGCGCCGGTCCGGCACCATGTCGAGCAGGATGGCGCCGGTGTCCCGGACCAGGCCATAAGACCAGCTCGCGATCACGCAGGCGCCGACGATGCCGGCAAGCGGGTCCATCCATAGCCAGCCGAACGCCCGTGCCAATACCAGCCCTATGATGACCAGCACGGACACCGCCGCATCCGCGACGACGTGGATGACCGCCGCCCGCATATTGTTGTCCCGGTGCGCCGCTCCGTGCTCCTCGTGCCCGTGCTCAGGCTCCTCGAAGGCAACGGGATAGTCGCCGCTGGCAAGGTGCACGTGGGCGGTGAATTGGTGCGGCTCGGGGATTGTCTCGGCGCTTTCTAGCCAGTCACCGCGATCCTGCATGGTGAACATCTGGCGCGCGCCGTCCGGCCGCATCGTCTCGACCGTGACAGTGGCGCCGATAGGACGGCCCGCTTGCGGGCGGAGCCGGAAGACGGGCGGCACGCCATCCTCGAACACGCTTAGGGCCAGCACGCCCTCCGGCGTGGTGATGCTGTGCTCCTCGTCGTGGCTGTCGTGATCGTGCCCATGGTCGTGGTGATGTCCGTGGCCGTGCCCATGGTGATGATGCCCGTTGCCGCTCAGCAACCAGACGCTGGCCACGTTCACGGCCAATCCGAGAACCGCGATCGGAATTGCCTCGGTAAAGCGGATTGGCACGGGCGCGAACAGGCGGCTGATCGCCTCGTAGCCGATCAGCAGCGCGATCATTGCCAGGACGATGGCGCTGCTGAACCCGGCCAGGTCACCGAGCTTGCCTGTGCCGAAGGTGAAACGGGCGTCATGCGCGTACTTGCGGGCATAGCTGTACGCGAGCGCCGCCAGCAGCAGCGCACCGGCATGGGTGCTCATGTGCAGCCCGTCCGCCACCAGGGCGATCGAGCCAAAAGCGAGGCCGCCCACGATCTCCAAAACCATCATGGCGGCGCAGAGCGCAATGACCCACCATGTTCGGCGTTCGGCCTGCTCATGCCCGGCGCCAAGGAAGACGTGGTTGTGACCAAGTGGGGCAGCCGGGAAACCGGCGGGTGTTATGGTGCCCTCCATGTCAGCCTCTCATTTCAGGTAGGTGCGGACGACATCGAGCAGTTGCTCGGTCGCCTCGGCATTCAGTGCGCCGGGGTGCTTTTCAGGATCGACGAGGTGGGTGCGCACATGGTCCTCGACCACTTCGGCCATCAGTCCAGCCAGGGCCCCGCGGACGCCCGCGATCAAGTGCAGCACCTGCTCGCAACCGGCCTCGCTTTCGAGCGCGCGCTCGATCGCCTCGACCTGGCCCCGCATCCGGCGCACGCGGGCGAGCAGCTTTTGCTTGTCGCGGATGGTATGCATCCGATTAGCATAGGGGGTTACCCTACCCGTGTCGATCTTGCCTACGAGGCGGCCCCCAGGAGCCATCGTCCTGTAGGCTCCAAGAAAACAATGGAGTTTCCAGCATGGCTCAGATGGATAAGATCAAGGGTGTGATTGCAACGGCGGGACTGCTGACCGGCCTGGCACTGACTGGCGTTCCCGCCTTTGCTCAAACGGCCGCTCCGTCCGCTTCGGAGCATCAGAGGTAAGTAGCTGTATGACCGAGAAGGGTCGAAAGAAGCCATTTTGAGATGGGACGGTGCACAGCCCCATGAGCTCATGAGGCCATGGTAAAGGAGGAGTAAGCGGTGTGGAGCCGACCTCCTGGCGTGCTCAGATGCTTTGACCTCAATTTCGTGACGTTACGATTGGGAGTTGGGGATGTCACGCAAGCCACTTGGTGAGAGAGCGATGACCGACGCCGAGCGCCAGGCCCGCTATCGTGCCGCTCGCGCCGGTGGTCAGCCGATCATTCGGTTCCGGCGCCCTGCGGACCATCGCGGTCGCGCCAAGCGGTGGTGCGCCACGGTGGACGAGTTGGTCCAGTTGCAGGCCGAGTATCAAGCTTGGCTCGACGTGTTGCCGGAGGCGCTGCAGGAGACCGCAACTGCCGAGGCGTTGCGGGCGATCTGCGATCTGGACCTCCAGGAGCTTCAGACCGTTGAGCCGCCAAGAGGCTTCGGACGGGACTGAGGCAGAAGGACGATCGAGTTACGCCGCCAGTGCTGCCGAATGGAGGTCGAGCGTTGGCCGGCTCGGTTGCCAGTTCCACGGCAGCAGCGTGTGCAACTCATGCGCCTTGGTCCGTCCGGACACGATGCGCTCGAGCACGTCGGTGAGCCAGGCCATTGGGTCGACGCCGTTGAGCTTGGCCGTCTGAATGAGCGTCATCGCGACCGCCCAGTGCCGTGCGCCGCCATCAGATCCCGCAAACAAGGCATTCTTGCGCGTCAACACGCTCGGTCTGATCGCCCGCTCGACCACGTTGGTGTCCATCTCGACGCGGCCGTCGTCGAGGAACACAACCAGGCCCGACCAATGGCGGATGGCGTAGCGCATCGCCTTGGCCAAATCGGAGACGGCGGAAACCCGTTGGACATGCTCAAGCAGCCAGGCGTGCAGGGCATCGACGATCGGCCGACTTCGCTCGTCGCGCACGCGTCTTCGATGCTCGGCGGGATGGCCGCGGATTTCGGCCTCGATCGCGTAGAGCTCGCGGATACGCGCCAGCACCTCGGCTGCCAGGGGCGACTGGGTAGAAACGTAGAACTCGTAGAATGGTCGCCGCAGGTGTGCCCAGCAGAACGCCAGCGTCACCGAGCCGTCGGCGCGGTCCCCGGCCAACCGTTTGAAGCCGGCATAACCGTCGACCTGCAACACGCCCCGGAATCCGGCGAGATGTCCCGCCGGTCGCTCGCCTTTGCGGTCCTCGGAGTAGGCGTAGACCGCCACCGGGTGACCCGGCCCGCACCAGGGACGATCATCGACGGCATAGCACCACAGCCGCCCGGTCTTGGTCCGACCGCGGCCGGGCTCGAGCACCGGCAGTGTGGTGTCGTCGGCGAACACCTTGGGCGACGACAATACGGTGCCGACCAGCAGATCGTAGATCGGCTGCAGCCACCAGCAGGCCCGGCCGACCCAGTTGGCCAGCGTCGAGCGATCCAGCGTGACGCCCTGACGCGAGAGGATCTGCACTTGACGGTAGAGCGGCTGTGCGTCGGCGAACTTGCTGACCACCACGTGCACGACGAGCGCCTCGGTCGCCATCCCACCATCGAGCGGCCGCTCCGGCGCCGGCGCGATCACCACGACGTCGTCGCAGCCTCGGCAGGCGTAGCGCGGCCGGCGGGTGACCCGGACCCGCAGCTGCGCCGGCACGATGTCGAGCTGCTCGGTGCGGATCTCGCCGATCGGCGTCAGTGCCACACCGCAGCACGGGCAGTCGCGGTTTTCGATGTCGATGACGATCTCGTAGCGCGGCAGATGTGCCGGCAACGCGCCGTGGTTGCGAGCGGCTCGCTCTGCACGAGGGCGAGACGCCTTGGCTGACGCCGCCTCTTGGGCGGCCTGATTGGCGGCGATGGTTTGCTCGAGGTCCTCGAGCCCAAGCTGCAGCTGATCGGGGCTCAGTTGCTCGGAGCGGCGGCCGAACTGGTGCCGCATCAGACGCTGGATCAGTAGCCGGAGCTTGTCGTTTTCGGCATGCAATGCGCTGTGCTGCAGCAGCACCGTCCGCAGCATCTGCTGCAGTTCCGTGGTGTCATCCGGCAGGGCGTCGAGGTCGATCGGCACGATGCGGATCGTGAACGACCGCGCCGCGTCGCGCCAAGCGCAAAAATGGCTCGATCAGCCAACAAGTTGCGGTCGCGCGCGCGGAACCGGCGCACGCCACTCGCATCCGTCCAGAAGCGCAGCCAGCTGCGGGGCCGAGAGTGCGATGCGGCCGGTCGATGTCGCAGACGGCCACACGAACTGGCCTCGTTCCAGTCGCTTGGTCAGCATACACAGGCCGACCCCGTCATGCCAAAGCAGCTTGATCAGCCCGGCGCGGCGTCCGCGGAAGGCATAGATCGCCCCGTCCAACGGATCGGCGTCCAATCCCTGCTGAACCAACATCGCCAAACCCACCATGCCCCGGCGCATGTCGGTCACGCCGCAGGCGAGGTAAACCCGAACGCCGGACGCAAGCGCGATCATCGCTCGCTCACCGCGGCCAGGACTCGCCGCAGCGCCCGACTATCCACATCAGCATCCACGCGGACCAACACACCGCCGGGCAACACGATCTCGATTGAGCCCGGCGCCGGCATAGGTGGGACGGGCGACGACGTCGAAGCCGCCGATGGCGTCAGCTCGACGGAGGCGAACCGTGGCTGCCGCAGCGCGGCGCTTCCACCACTCAGCAGCTGATGCCGCCACGTATAAATCTGCCCCGTGCTGACGCCGTGCTTGCGCGCCACTTCCGTCGGCGTCAGCTCCGGCCCGAGGCTCTCGCTGACAATCTCGCGTTTCTGCTCCAGGGTCCAAGAACGCCGCCGCTCCACCCCTGATAGGATCTCCACCCGACCGCTACGAGTGCTCATACGATTGGTCGTACGACCGCTCCTTACATCGTCCACAAGGTCACGGGTAATCGTATCCATTCCGGATAAAAATCACGCCAGGCTCGTTATCCGCCAGATGTCGCCGCCGCGACGCTTACAAGGAGGACAGCCGCACCGCACGTTCTTCGGCACTTCCGTAACTTGTTCATCGGGAGCGCTGATCGTCGCCCCCGCTCATGACCAAAACCGGCGATCCCGTTCGCACCGATTGAGACGAGCCTTTCCCCAGACGGAGGGAGAGGAGTTGAGGCATGAGCCTGCTACCGCTAGCGCCGCCCGCGCGACAAGGGTACGTCGCTGCCGCTCCCGCGCTGCGCGCGCCCTTGTCCCACGCCCGGCTCGCGGTCGCGGGGAGGCATTCCGAGAAGAGGAGTGCCGGAAGATGAGCGGGCCAAATGATCGAGAACTCGAGGAGCTGAAATCGGTGAGCTGCGCGGTGCTGCTGGAGCGGCAGGCGCCCCCCTACACGTTGGACAAGGCCGAGAGCAGCCGAAACTGCCTGAAATACCGGCGCGGCAAGGGCGAGATCATCCTCGTCACGCATGGCGGCCGAGGCTGGTGGGACCCGGGCAGCGCCACAGCGCGCGGAGACATCTTCAACCTCGTGCAGCACCTCCAGCCGGGACTGAACTTCGGCCAGGCGCGCAAGGTGCTGAGGGACTTTGTCGGGATCACGCCAAGCTACACGCTCCACCAGAAGCCGCGCGACCGGTCCAAGCCGGAGGTGCCGATCAGCACACGATGGGCGCGGCGACCGGTCGTGTGGTGCGGTTCGCCCGCATGGGGCTACCTGACCGGCACGCGCCAGCTTCCCCGATCGGTGCTCAAGGCGGCGATCAGCCACCAGCAACTCCGCGAGGGGCCGCACGCGAGCGCCTGGTTCGCCCATCGCGACCATGGTGGGCGGCTGACCGGCATCGAGATCCGTGGCCCCGATTACCGGGGCTTCTCGTCCGGCGGCGACAAGACCCTGTTCCGGTTGCCCGGCGCCCCGCTCGACGCTCGAACACCCGTGACCCGGCTCGCCGTGGCCGAAGCGCCGATCGACGCCATGAGCCTGGCAGCCGTCGAACAGCTCCGCCGTGACACGCTCTACGTGAGCACGGCGGGCGGCATGGGGCCGCACACGCTCGAAGCACTCGGCCAAACGCTCCAGGATCTCGCCCAACAGCCGGCCGCGCGTGTCTTCGCTGCCTTCGATGCCGACGAGCAGGGTGCGCGCTATGCCGGATTCCTCGCCGAACTGGCGGCGAGCGTCGGCGTGGCGGTCGAGCGGCTGATCCCACCGGAGGGTCGCAAGGATTGGAACGACGTGCTGACGGGGAGGGCGCTCGCATGAGGGCCGACCGCGCGTGGGTGCGGCTCAGCTCCGGCCGCCGCCTCGATCTGCTCGATCTCCGGCCCGATGCGTGGTCGGACGAGGACCTCGCGACCGGGCTGTCGCGGACCTACCGCTGGGGCGGGCACTCGACATGGGCGCTGCCACTCTCGGTCGCACAGCACAGCCTCGCCGTGCTGGCGATCCGACAGCGCCAGGAGGGGAGGGACCTCGCCCCCGGCGCCGCGCTGCGCGAGCTGCTGCACGATGCCGATGAGGGTCTGCTCGGGTTCGACTGCATCAGGCCGCTCAAGCCGCATCTTGGCGCCGCCTACGAGCGGC
>JAABUK010006025.1_pt1 | contig 18379 bp, 21 predicted proteins | sample 5559141 | NCBI WGS metagenome assembly JAABUK01 (sample SAMN10711869, study PRJNA513367) | rock metagenome | isolation source: Antarctica rocks | place: Antarctica: Victoria Land, Pudding Butte nord | collected 2016-01-03 | reverse complement strand
AGTAATGCGAAGAGAGGGGGGAAGAAGGGAAGGGCTTGAAGAGTTGGCGAGGACGATCATTGATGACTCAGAAACTTTCGCACAAGCCGCGATGACAGCAGTTGTTGGGGGACGTCTAGACGATTTGAGGATGGGGGTGTACCGGGCCGTGGCATGATCGCTGCAAAAGGAGGAGAGCTCTTCGTCTTTGAGAAAAGCGCTCGACGCAGCGCACATGAAATCCGACCGGACGCAGCTTGATAAAGGGTCGAAACTTCGCTGTTGAGGCGCCGACCTAAGTTAGAGTGGGAAAAAAAGTTGGCTCACGGAGAGAAAGAGAAAGATGAGAAGTGATAGAGCTATCAAAGCACAGGGGCATTGTTGACTTTTGAGCTGTCTGAATGTCCTGGTTGCAGTGCTTCAAGTTGAGCAGCGACTGCGAATGATCCCAATCAACTGGTATCAAAAGATCTTTTACAGTCCCATTTGCTTTGAGTCTACACACGTCATCCCTTCTTCATAGCTGCTCAATGCCATCCACAATCGCCTCAAGGCTATCCCCAAACGAATCACCTTTCACATCCCCACCTAACATCCTAGCCAGCGCCTTAACCTTCTTCATCCTCATCTGCTGCTCCATCCCCCTCGACATCCCTCCCGCAACCTCAATAACGCGTTCCGGAATATTCGCCAACCTCGCAACATTCAACCCATAACTCCTATGAGCGGTCCCTCCCCCAACCTCATAGAGAAAGGTAATCTGATCGCTGCCCTCATGCTCCGCAAATCGCATGTGCACATTCCTCAATTCCTCGTTGGGAAACCCATCTACCACCGAGGCTAGGGTCTGATAATGCGTGATGAAAAGCGTGAAGGCCTTCGAGTCTCTAATGATGAAATCTAATACAGCTTGCGCAATGGCAACACCATCATGGGTGCTCGTTCCCCGACCAAGTTCGTCGAGGATGACTAGAGAGCGCGGAGTGGCGAGCTTGAGGATATCAGACGTCTCGGAAAGCTCAACCATGAATGTACTTTCGCCGCTGAGCATGTTGTCGAAGGCGCCCATGCGGGTGAAGACGGCGTCGAGGAGACCTAGTTTAGCAGATGAGGCTGGAACATAGCAGCCAATTTGCGCCATGATGCAGATTAGGGCTACGCTTCGGACGTAAGATGATTTACCGCCCATGTTTGGGCCGGTGATGAGCAATGCTCGGGTGGAGTCGTGGGATAGTTGGATATCATTCGGGACATATGCATCAAGGAGGAGCTGTTCGACCATTGGATGTCTGGCACCTTCAACCTGGACGATATTCTCGTCAACAAATTTCGGCTTCACATAGCCTGGTTGTTGTGCGGTTGTCGCTAAGGAGAGAAGGCAGTCAAGAGTGGCAAGATTTTGGATGCAATCACGGAAAAGCTGATATTTCGTGCTGATACCTGCCAGAAGATCTTTGAAGGAATCTTCACAGGCAGCAGCAAGCGCTTCCTTTTGCTGATCACGCTCGCGAACAAATCTGACAACTTCTGGCGGGTGAAACCGGGAGTTTGCTTTGGTTCCAGAAACTTTGATCCAGGAGGCTGGTACCTTCTTCAGCAGAGTCGAAGAGTTTGGCACCTCGATCAGGTATTCAATCCCTGCCACAGTAACATATTCAACAGGATTCTTCTTGCCAATCTTCTCAGCAGCTGTTGTGCGAAACGCGTCCAGGTCTTGCTCGACGCTTGTAATGCCAAACTTGTGCTCAGTAATTGCTTCTGTCTCCTGCTCGTCGCGGAAGAACGCATATTTGTCGTCCGACTTGGCGGCTTCGAGGTTAATTTTGTCCAAGTATGTGACAGCCTCGGAGAGTATTGACGGTAGAGCAACGATGGCCGACGAGATGAGCGGCGATGAGAAGCCTGAAGAGGTGGGTGATGAGACATGCGCAAATTCTGATGAGATCAGTTGAAGCGATTGAAGTACATTCACCAACTCCGGTCGAGTACACTTTCCGTAATAGATCCTGATTAGACTCTTTTCCAAATCAATCTTCATCTTCGAAAGGAGACGCTTCAGTTGCTCTACCTTGGCTGCCTTCTCGCTGTCCAGCAGTTCCTCAACAGCAATGAGTCTTTCTTCAAGTTTCAACTTGTCCAGCAGAGGCCGGCCGACCCATTTCCTCAACAATCTCTGGCCGAATTTGGTTGAGGTCCGGTCCAACGTCCAGAGTAGGCTTCCTTTCACGGTATGATCTGTTTGATTCTGATAAATTTCGAGGCTTGTCAAAGTATTGCCATTCAACAGCATATGTGACCGTACGGAAAAGGGCTGAAAATATTTGGTAAGGTCAAAAACATGCTCCAATCCATACTCTTGCATATGCGTGATCATTGCCGACAAACAAATTGTGACATTCTCTGGAAAAGTCAACACCTTCTCTAAAAGACTGCTACCCTTGCCACGACGAAGTTCCAGCTCTTTAGTTCTGTTGGCGTAGAAGGCCGATATATGACTGAATGATTGGGCGGCAATTGTCTTCTGCTTTGGTACTCTCTCCACTCGAATCTTGTCACCAAAAACATTCGTCTTACTGCCTGACAGATGCTGCACCAATTTTTCTGTGGCTCTTGACGTCTCGCCAACAATCAAGAATTCGCAAGGCGCAATATGAAGCAATCTTGTCTCGATCTCCGCTCGCATGAAGCCATCCTCAAAATCGTCATAGACGATATCGCCAGTCGCAGGCTGGACAGCAACAATGCCGACTTGGACTTTCTCGTCGTTGCCCCAGCCTTTTGCATTGGTCTCTGTTAAGCAGAGTAGAAAGCCGGTAGCAGGTGCTGGAGTAGCGCCAGCACCAGGGTCTTCTAAGCCTTGCACATCGTCAACGTAAGTACCTTTCGTGTATAGATTGCTTAGCTTCCGAACGAACGGAGCATTTCGATTATCCCCAACAGCTTTCAAGGCTGCAGTCTCGAGTTGCCGTACAACACCAACTTTGTGACCAGCCGCAACGAGTCGTTTCACGTGAACGTGCAGTCGGTGAACAGGGATACTTGCAGAAGCGAATCGATCAATGTGAGCTTCGGATGGATGTTCATCATAGCGGAATTTGCCAGGTATGCACATGATGCTCAGCTCTTTGGCAGCAATCCGAGCATCCTCGCCAAAGAAACGGAATTTGTAGCCAACCTCCACGACTAATAATGTTTCCATATGTGCTCTTTTGATCTCCAGGACTTGTTTCTCCATTGGTGTGAGCTTGCTAGGCCCCTTTTTCGCCGCAACGCCTTTCTTGCCCTTTGCTGGAGGCTTTGCCTCTTCTGCTGGCTCCTCATCGGCATCCACCTCGCCTTCCTCGTCCTCAAGAAGAGCACGATTACGCCGCTTGATGTCGGCAATACTGTCGGGCTTTCCAAGTTTCTTGACAAACTTTTCATGAAGTCTGTCCTTCCGCTGGAGATCCTCGCATGAAACGGACTCGGAGATAATTTCCTGCTGGGGTGAGGAGGAGAACAGGTATTTGGATGTTCTTGATCCAGAGCTTTGTTTGTTTGGTGAAATAGCAATTAGGGGTCGGTCTTTAATGGGTGGGTCAACCACTTCATTGTCATTTGGTGGGCTTCTGCGAGGACGTTTTGATGCTGGAAGCTCAAAGTCGTCGTGACTGGCATTTGATTGTCCATTTGAGGGGGAAGGGTTCGCAGCCTTATCCGAAGAACCATTTGGAACGGTAGCCTTTGTAAAGAAGCTCGATATCGATTTCTGTGCCTTTTGCGAGTTCGCCATGTTGAAAGACAAGACGCCCGAGAAACCAGCTTTTCTTTGGGCGGAAAAAGGGTCAATTTACGCGTGCAGACGCGACCTCCCCAGGCTTAGCTCCTTCGTTAAGGATCTCAACCAGAACTCGTCGTTTGTTCTACCGCTACAAAGATTCCGTGGACTGATCATGATTCAGCACGCGTTACTGGTGATTCTGATCTAGTGATTTACACATTGTCACGGAGGCGGAATCCGTGAACATAAGTGAGGAAGCCGAACGCATTTGCACAAATCTGATCTCTGGAGTGAGATTCGCCCAATCACTGGCTGTCTTCTCATTACGGGGCTTGGAAGCTCTGGGAGACCTGGAAAGTAGGAGTGATAGTAGGACTGTTATTGATTTGATGATCTGACTACTCAACCAGCACGCTAAATGCTAGACAACTATGTGTACATGGATAATTTGTCTCGTGAATCATACGTGTGGTTCTTTGTACAGATATCGTCCCAAAGTTCCCCATAAAGTGCGCATGAGAAAGATATCACCTGACCGTGATGTCTATATACTTCCCTAGCAGGAATTGTGGTAACTCCTTGCTGGCAAAATGCGTCGAGAAGATCCCTGGACCGCTGATAAAAGCTCACCAGGTTTCCCACCCCATCCTATTCGCTTGTAGCAAAGAGGTTTTGACCATTATCGAGTCCATCGACATCAGAAACGGTTCCATCGGGCGAGATGATTCCCTTTGTGTCTTCGGCGACAGCGCCTGCCGAATATGGATATGTTTCCGAAAGGAACGGAGCTTCAAAAGTGCTCGGCATTTGCTGAAAGGCTGCACTCAATGGATTTGTGGAGTAGCCAAAAGGGTCATCGAACATGTTCAGGCCACCGAGGCCAAAATTACCCCCTAATCTAGGGGCTTGAATGCTCCGAAAGTGATCTTGTGCAGTCACAGGAGCTTGAACCAATGGAGCTGGCTTCGCATATCCGATTGGTCGACCAGCTGTTGCGAAGCCCGGTTCCATGTTCTCCTTTCCCATGCCGAGTCCGTCGCCCAACGCATTATGAATGTTGTGCTGCCCAACGGAGGTATACATGCTATGGTACGAAGATGACTGCTGATATTGTGGTTGAAGCCATGGGGTGGTCATGAATTCCATTTGTGGCCGACTCGTAGAATGTTGCGAATGGCTTGGTCCCAAAGGCGGACGTGATCGGGTGCAGTCCAAGTCAGGCACTAGCGACTGTGGTTGATGTTGGACTCGGGCGTACCCATTGCCGTTGAAGATGGCAAAGTTGCCGCGTTTCTTTCGGTCTTTGAGATTGCCAACTGTGAGCTTAAATTCCATGTTCTCATCCTCTGTTGGCGAGAATCGAGACGCAGGACGATATGAGCCGGCAATGGGGGAGCTTGGAATGTATGGCGATGGTTCTTTAGACATCTCTTTTAATCCTTGAGCACGACTTCTGCGTTTCCTTCCCTTACCTTTTCGATTCGAGGTCCGAGGAACGTTGCCGTCCGTCTCTGCAAGGGCTTGTCGACGTCGACGAACAGGCTTAGGTACTGGTGTTTCTCCCCTAAGCGGACTTGTGTCGTCGACATTGCCTGTGATGACACGGGTCTTCTGCCATGTTCCTCCCGGTGAGTAAATAGCCTCATCTGGCATCACCATTTCCGATGTTCTCTCCATATGTTTCAGGGCAGACCCGTCTTTCTTTTGGTTCCTCTTCCTTCTCATCTCTTCTGTAGCCGCATCGAACAAATCCATTCCAGGCCAAAACACACCCTTCAGTTTGGGACTCTCTTCCTCTGCCTTCGGAGTGACAGGATCGGTGACAGCAGGACAATCGGCTTCTGAATTGGCATTGTGGTCATGCGACCATGAACGCTTGACTGGACTTTTGTACACTCGACGAGCTTTGCGTCTAATCGAAACTTGTCAGGACAGCAAGTGTGGGCAAGGAAGATGGGCTCACCCTCTCTGCCTCGTTGGACTCTCGTCATAGTCACTATCGTCCTCTGAGTCAGGATGAAGCCTTGATAGTTTTAGTTTGCTCTCCGGCCGAATCTGATGCAGCTGGCGTGTCCTCACAGCTGGGTGTCGATTGGATGGAGCTGGTATACGTGTCTTGGTATCTGGCAGATCGGGATCATTCTTAATGTGACGCTGAGTAGTGGATCGGCCTCTCTTATGGCCCTTCTTGGATTCCTTTTGCTGCATGCGCTCAGACAGTAGTTGCCCGAGACCATGTTGCTGGTACCACCTATCATAAGCGGCCAGCTCATGGCCTGCAGAAATTTCTTGGTGACTGCGGACTTGAAGTTTGTGCAAATGAGACAAATGACCTTTCGATCCCACATGAGTAAGGAGATGGGAGACGTCGCTGAATGCGGGTCTTTTGGGGCAGATGCTGCACTTGAGCAAGCTCGAAGACATTGGAGACGACTTCTTCCGATGATAGTAATCTCAGGCGTAGAGCAAGGAAGCGGTGATTGAAGCACAATGAACGTATGCTTCCTGCAAAACAACTAAAACCCAACCCTCTCAAGCAACGCTCTCTCCCCCAAGGACTGAAGACAAGAGGCGAACTCAACTATGGGATTGGAAGGGATGATTGTTGTTGTTCTTGGTGTTGCACTGGGGGGCAGGAAGGAAGGAGCAATTGGGCGTGCGGTCGAAAAGAACAGTGAGCAGGCACGCCATGTGACTTGCAACAGGATCAGATGCTGGTGCCCTCCTCGCCCTGGTGTGAGAAGAGACGAGAGCGGAGAGCGGAGAGCGGAGAGCGGAGTGCGCAGAGCGGAGACAGTGAGGAGATCTTCCTGTTCACCTTCTTCGAGCTCCTTCATATCTACAAGATTTGCACCACTCATGTCTCAGCATGGAAGCTGAGGTCTATACGTCTCCACAGCAAGACAGCTTTGGGTGTTGAAGCGCAGATAGACCTGGAGCGCGTCTCGGTCTTCTGTTGCCTGTATCCCAGAGCCTACCGAATGCCCGACCTGAGTTATTAGATGGCAAGAGGTGTGACTGAAGCGACGCGAACCCCGACCTCTCACTCAGCCCTATTCTGACCTCTTGATGCATCTTTGGATGACATGCTTTGGCATGCAGCTACAGTCTTTCATCAGCAACAAGGCCTTCAACTTCTGAGGGAGGGTCACCTACTAAGCTGGATCCACTTCGAGCACTCCAGGAAAGCCGAGAAGACTGGAGCCAGCCACTCCAAAACAAGTGTGAAATACGTCGACCATGTCGCCCGGCCTGTCTGAGATCCCTCCTCCTTCATAGTCCTAACAGGTCAGCGTCGTTGTGGCAGGAAACTCACGCGTTGGTACTGACTTGGCATTGGAGAATAAAAGCACTTAATTTCTTGCCATCGATCCAATGGAGCCGGTCAATCATGGCTAGACTGCCGAGCACCCACCAGCTATAACAAACATCTTCCAGCTTTTCTGGTCTGCCATTCAACCCTCCATTTTCCAATTGTCGTTCACTGAGCCAGGCTCCCAATCGATCCTTGTCAACAAGATCTAATCGCCCAGCAATTGCGAGTGCCCCAACGCAAGTGAGGACCTGGCCGGCATGAGACTCGGCTTGAGGATCAATTCCATAGCCACCGTCAAAATTGCTGCAAGCTTGGACGTGCGCCACCGCTTTTGGCACATCGATCAAAGTCATCAGATTGAGAAGTGACAGCGCATTGAAGGCGCCGTAGAGAAATCGAGTATCCGTCTCACCCCATTCATCACCAGCAAAGACGCCAGTCTCTCGATTTTGCAATCCAGCAATATCTGGACTGTTAGTCGAGCAAGAAGAAGAACAAACGCACACTTACATCTTCCGACCTTCTCTCTGCCTCCACGGTCCTCCACTTCTAGCTCACCAAGTGCATCAACGGTGGCTAAGATCTGAACAGCACTTACGGTAGACAGCATGTGAGCGTCATGTCTTGGTGCAGCACCAAAGCCGCCATTCTCTGATTGGCACGACAGGACGAATTTGATGATATCTCCACGAGGAAGGGCGTCAGGATGACCGAGCAGATGGAGAGCTGTCAGGCCCCAATAGACGCCATTCAATCGTAAATGCTCAGTGAGCCAATACTCTAGCTCGTCTCTCCTCTAACCACACCATCAATGAGGTTTCCGTCTAACAAGTGCAAATTACGCACTGTATCTAAGCTCTTGATGTAGGCAACATGCTTCTCAACAACGAAGGTCTTCTCCTGAGAAGGCTCAATTCCCGCAGGTACGCCACCTCTGCCGGGACCTGAAACGAGAGCCATGTTGTACTGACGATCAAGCTGCACGTGTCAGGATGGGAAAGGGCTTTGCGAGAATTCGGCAATCGGATCAAGCTGCTTGCATGAATCTGCAGCAGAATGAGACAATGACGCGACATTGACATCAGTCAACAGGGGAGCATTCTCGTGGGCATGCGTTCGGATGATGCAGCAATAATGAAGCGTGCTCGTACAGTGAAGGGTCCGGGAAAGTGAACACGTTACATACAAGTGAGAATCAGCTTCCTTCTGACACGCGCGTCAGCCAGAATAAATGGGCTGGCTCGTTACCCGGGACGCAGTAAGATGCAGTAAAGTAGGCGGAGTCCGCGTGTCGTTGGTCCACATTCCAGCACGAAGGATCTCCAGTCCCAAGTGCCCCAAAAACCACGACCTCACCGTTAGGCAGCCATTGCCATGCTTGGGATGCCGTGCGATGCTTCTTGAGGCTTAGGCACCGAACAAACATTCACCTGCAGCAGTAGTCCAGTGGGTATCTCGCTTTCGCCCACCTGTCAGTTGCTTGAACATTGGGCCGAGACCCGAAAAGTGGGTGAGAGAGTTGATCTATGGACCAGGGCATCCAAAAACGTTGTCCCTCGAGCACTTGACTCCTACTCTACTTAGCCCCTTGTACCTGAACAACGCCGCCCAGACAGACGCCCCCCCACACAACAGATGTGTCAGGGTCTCGGACGAACTTGTAACAAGTGTCTCGACTAAGTTCGAGGTCAGGGAGAGAGATCAGAGCAACACACCGCCACGCAACTCTGGCTCTCCTGCGCTTCGAATTCTCCCTCGACACTCCTTCAATCTCCCCTGCGGCCATCGAGATCATCATCCTGTTTTCTTGGATAGTCTTACGAATGCCATCAATTAGCTGCTCGCCTTGAGCCCCACCGTCTACGAATACGTACACGCTCCTCAACCCGCTCCTCCTTCCTGTTACCAGCTGAACCTGGGCTGTGCTACACCGGAGAATGCATCAGAAATAGAACCCGGTCATAGCTTGTCCCCGCTCCCTGCTCCCACTCGCCTTTGGAACGATCACTTTGACGCACGATACTCTGGTCTCTTCGTTTGCTTTTCCGCCGCGGTGCCGTGCGGGAGTAGAGTGACACGCAAAACAAGAGCTCCGCACGTCAAAGAAAGAGCGCATTCACGAAAGTGCAGACTGTCTCAGATTTCATGGTCTACGAGTTAATCTAGGTACGCTTTGCTAGACCAGGTCGCATTTCTTTGGTGTGTTGGTCTCGGACTGGTCTGGCTGCATAACAATTGACAACAATGAAAGCTATTATCAACAGACCCTTCTATAACTGTGGCTTTCATTAAGCATTTGTTGTCGGCAGGGGCATTTTGTCTGGATATAGCTGATCATCGTATGCAAACTACAGACCAATTATCACCGCAAGCGATACCATCTCACTCTGAACCCGCTTCAGCGCACACCAATCGTCGGAACAGAAACATCTGCGGAAACTGCGACCAAAATAAGGAGCATTGAGATTTGCAACATGCCTAAATCATCAGCTCCGCCATCGTTAAACCTCAGCGCAGCCAAGAATGCTACACAGACCGACAATCTTCGGCCTTTGAGTCCCTCAACACTTAGTCCGAGATCGTCCAGATCCCCTCGGTCGAATCCAGGCTCGCCCTTTATGCAAGAAGACTTCGAACATACGGGGGGTCAAAATAGAACAGATAAGACCGGCAACGGTAATACAGCAAACAATGGATCAATTTCTCCATCAATAACAGCAATACCACAATATCCTCCTTCGCCTCCAAAGACATCTCCTAAACACGGTCGAGATGCCTCCAAATCTTTTTTCTCCAACCTAATCGCTTCGAAATCATCCCATCGATTGCAAGCTCTTGATCAAAGTGGACCAGAGACGGCTGACGATGATCGTACGAATGGACGAGTTCGAGCGAGTTCAAAAGACAGAGTTCTCTATTCTTTAAAGGGCAAGCGCTCTAACTCAGATTTACTGAGGAATGTAAGAGCACCGGAGATGCAGCGAGGCCAGTCTGCCGAGCGCAAGGTGTCTGGTTCCGACACTTCTTCGCAACCATTGGACGGAGGCGTTACACACAGTGTCCCAGCAAAGAAATCCAAGCAGCGATTCGGTCTAATCAACAGATCTCGATCCATCAAGACTGATGACCAATCTCGACCTAAGCCATCAACACCGCAGAGGCTTGATTTAAGTTCGCCTACAAGCCCCAATAGAGATCCTCAATTTTCCCAACCAATGAAGACTGCGCCACTTCGTAACAACCTTCGCGAGCGTGCTTTTGGTGAACCAATCGGTTCCTCACACAGAAACAGATCGGCAGATCGTCCACCAGTCCCGAGCGAGAGGAGCCAAGAGAACTTCCCCCCTCGAAACAACAGACCTGGCGGTTCACTTGCAAACTCGAATTCCTTCAAAGAAGGCCCGGGTACACATTTGCTCTCCAACCTGCATCAGACGGGCAGAGGTGCCGCTGATAGACTGGGGAAAGCAGGTAAAGGAATTTTTGGGCGAATCACCAGAAGCGGCAGCAGTCATGAGCGAGAATTGGTCACCGACGACAACTATACATGCTCAACCATTAACTTGGCCTTGGTCAAACAGACAAGGCGAACCAGAATAGCCAAGAGGTTGGAATTGTCCAAGGACAAGACCGAATTCTGGATGCCAGCATTGCCATGGAGGTGCATTGAGTAAGTTTGCCGATTTGTGTAACAGTTGATTTCACTGACATGACTCCAGCTACCTCAACATGAACGGCTGCGAAGAGGAAGGTCTCTATCGAATTCCAGGCAGTGGCAAGGATGTGAAGCATTGGCAAAGAAGATTTGATACTGAGCATGATATCAACCTCTTTGACGAACCAGAGCTCTACGATATCAACACAATTGGATCTATGTTCAAGGCATGGCTTCGCGATCTACCAGGTGAAATCTTCCCAAAACAGGTGCAAATCAAAATTGCCGAACAATGCATGGGAGCCACCAAGACTCCGCAATTGCTGAGAGATGAACTTTCGAAACTGCCGCCATTCAACTATTATCTGCTCTTCGCCATCACTTGTCATTTGAGCCTTCTCCATTCTTTCGCAGACAAGAACAAAATGGACTATCGTAACCTGTGCATCTGCTTCCAGCCATGTCTTCGAATCGACGGGTTCTGCTTCCAATTCCTCGTCCAGGACTGGAAAAACTGCTGGCAAGGGTGCTGGACAGAGAAGGAATATCTCGAAGAAGAATACCGAATGCAGGCTGAAGGCGACGATGTCGAATCTCATGCCGGGGCAATTGATCCTGACGAGCGCGCGGTCTCCTCATCAGGCAGCAGTCAACATCATCCTGCCATTCCATTACAGCCCCAGCTGCAGCAGCAGCAGCAACAACAACAAAATAATCCAAATCTGCTGCGAAAGGACATCCAGAATGGTTCAAGGCCAGCCACTAGAGCACCTGCCAATACAAAAGGCAGTGACAATGCCTCCAGTGGTGATAGAACTCAGTCCAGCAGCGTCTCCACCGAGGATCAGCAAAGCAGCAGCACAACCGCTGCAAACGAACCGGAGACTACCCGCGTGAAGATTGATCCTAAGCTGCCAGCTTTGAATCCATTATCGCCTATCACGCTCTGAGAGAGAGGTTGAGATGGGATTGCGACCCTGAGATATGCTTCTTCAAAATATCCATCATCTCTTGCTTGTGCTGCCGTTTTCTTTGGCAAAATCAAAAATACCCCTGCTTTTTTATGGTTGGTTAGTCCGTCGCTTGGTCGGTCTGTCGTTTGGTTGGTTGGGTTGGGTTGAATGGCAGATCTCTGATCTGGATCTTTTTTGCCTACGTTTTCTTGCTTTTGCTACAATGCGATCGTTCGCGTTTTGTCTTACCACACTAATTTACCCCTCGAGCAATGCTCTCGTTTGTTCCTTTGCAATTTGCTTGCGTGGATGGGAAATCAACGTTTTGGCATTTTTCCTTGGCGCAAAAGGCATGGGAAGTGAGACGGGAAGGAACTGTACGATAGTATAGACCGGACGGACAGATGGCGAGATGGGTTGGATCGAATGGGACGGGATGATGAGTCAGGAGGGATAAGTGAACTTGCGCATAGCATGAAGAGCGAGCGACTTGGTAGCTTTCCATAATGAATAATTCGCAAAGCTGAAGAATATGGATCACTGTCTACTTTCCGGAATGACCGACTGACCGACTGACCGACTGACTGACCGATAGTTGTTCCATGCTGTTGCTGCGTCGGTGAAAACAGTGTAGTTGCATGCCTTCCCACCCAACATGCTACCGTAGCTAGCCAGCCAGCCAGCCAGCCAGGTAGCCAACTTCCTCACCATCTAGTATCGACCCCTAAGTTAGCGAGGATGAACAAGTGAAGTGCTAGTTGTGGAGTAGCAAACAATTAGTGAAGACCCAAGGACATATACTAAATGGTGGGTAGGGGATACAGAGGGTCGAGCGAGGTAGAGGTTAACTACATCGTACTGGGTTCTGTATGACCCGACACGAGACCGATGCCCATGCCCATGCCCATGCCGTCAAAGCTAGCTGGCTGACTGTCCCACCATGCATACGATGGCATGAAGGGTGAGGAAGCCAAGTCCCGGCGGTGGGGTAGCTTTCTATAACAGGATGTAAGGACAACTTTCGCTTACCATGGGTGCAGGGAAGGTAAGGTAAGGTAAGGTAGGGAAGGTAGGGAAGGTAAGGTAAGAGTTAACTAAATGAAAGTCCATCCTGTGTTCCATTCCACGCCCGACCTTCCGTACATCCAATCCAGCTAGTTAGCACAATGTAAACCAACGATCCCGTCTCATACGCCTGCCTGGCAAGTATCAGAACTGGGGGCAGGGTGTAACGCATCATGATATCTCTTAGCCTGTCGAAGCATCCACGTCGCCGGAGAGAAAGTGGCAAAACGAAAGTCGGGCGGAGGAAGATACGGTTGTCAAATCGTCCTCAAAGCTCGAACATAACTCTTGTGAATCAGCCAAGATTTCAATAGAAATCCCATTTCGAGTTATTGGACAGATATTGCAGTCTCACCCACCCACGACCGCACTCCAGAGACCTTGCTTCAACGTCAAATCAAAGTTAGACCAAAGGAACCTCTCCGCTCCCTTTCTTCCGCGTGGCTGGCGATCTCATCCATTTCGCGCTACTCGCTGTACAACGCCCGCAAGGAGTTGCGTTAGCTACTCTCCCTGGGGCAATCCACCACCCGGATACCCGCTATCTAGACCAACAACGGAGTCAATCCACCTAACTCCACTCTCAGCGAGCGCCATGAGGACAACAAGCAGCGTCTCTACTACATCCAGCTTGCCATTCAATAGTAGCTGGATTGGCGCGTCATACACCAGGTGCAGGCCACCTTGCGCAACGCGTACGCTGACACCCCACTTTGGTAGGCGGGTGATGACGAGATCACTCCAGTCACAGGTGATGACCTTACCGCCGTCGAAGACGTCGGGCCAGTTCATTCCGGAGACGCGCTGTTGAAGCTGGCGAAAGCGGCGGGGGGGGATTTTGGGGCGAGGATGTCATTGCGCTGCTCCTGGCTGCTGAAGCGGACGTGGGAGATGTGCGGCTTGGACGGTTTGCTTCTCGGTGGAGGATGGGAGAGGCAAGAGGACGTCTGATGTGATGACATCTTTTGGATGAGCTGATAATGATAGCGATGGTTGATGGTGTTGCCAAAAGTGAAGCGAATGTTCTGTCGGGAGACCACCACGGAAGAGATGCGACAGTACATAGAGAGCTATAGGAAAAGAAATGTCAAGCGAGAGGAGAAAATTGCTAAATGTGGTGGTAGAAGACACGTTCCGCGATAGCTTCAATTAGTCATATGATCGTCATGTTGATGCGGTTCAGTTCATCCTGTCAACGAGTCCGAATCTCTTATTGGTCGAACCAGGTGTTTATACCTTCGGATCCCTCGCCGAGAAATCATGTTGTTGCCAATTTCCATGCGCAAAACCTGGCAGCCACGTCGTTGCTAGAAGATTCAGAATTCCCCGTAACCCCCGGGGCTTCCTTTCACGTACTGACCCTTAGGCCTAGCATATCTGTAACACAATCGAGGTCGGTTACAGATGGATTCCTGGTTGCCGTAGTATCTAGGAGGTCGGGTGGATGTTTTCAATCTTCCCGAGCAGATCCCTATTGGAGCTTTCCTGGCCATTCTGGTCTGCTCAAGCTTCAGCGCATTCTCGGCTCAATAAAACGTAGCATTAGGTAGGAGATGATTGTAGCAGGCTGAGACGTGTCTCTTTGCTCAGCAGGCCGACCAATAGCTGAACTTGTTGAAAGGAATTTCCCGAGCTCGTTTGTGTTTCTTCAGATCCAGCAAAACCCTAACAATATACTCTATATTTTGAAGACTGAACAGATGATCTCTGCCTTTTCCGCAATCAACATCCTGGGCTCACTTCTCTGGAGCATCGGGTAGCCTTTCGATAACGTATTTTCCTCTTGCCACACTCATGATTGGCACACCTGGGATTTTTCGAATTCTTCGTTTCAGATCTCGATCGTTCGTAGCGGCAATGTATATTCTGTGCTTCATGACTCTGTCGACGATGCAATCATCGGCGTAGACGCCCTTGTGATCACACCTGAGTCGTTCCCATCTTTCGTCGCGTGCAATTCTCAAGGCGATGCGATATTTCTGTCCCAGCTTCTCAAGCTCTGCCATGACACAGTCTGTGATTATTGGGATGCACTTGGCATATAGACAGTCCATCATCGTCGGTAGGAGCTCTAATTTGTGTTTTACGGAGTGGCTAAGGAAGTTCGTCTGGAGCTTGTAAGTTCTGTGAACAGGACATGTTCCCCTTGACGAGTTTGTGACATACATCAACCAGGACGGAATAGGGTGGCGAAAGACTCTCATTATATCGAAAGAACAATCCGGAAGATATCTGTGGGCTGAAGAGTAGTCAGCATCTCAATAGCGAGCCTTGTGGTTGTGATCATACACTTCTCGGATAACCTCATCGCCTTTGGCTTTCTTTTTTGCTTCGATCTCGCCCTTGTCTTGATTCTTCTTCAGTCGCGCATCTCGCGAAGAGATTATTCGCTTGATCTTCCGAACCTTCTTCTGCACACCCATCCTGTGTTCTTGAAATCTCTAGGGCTCGAACGAGCAGAGAAAGTGTGGTGTGGTTGGTGGCAGTAATGTCGTTGAATGCTAAGTTTTCGCGACCTGCATGAATTTTGATAGTGCATTTTTTCGGTTTCTAAGACAACCTAAATTTAGCCTCGCCCAGTCCGTAGGAATGCTGGCAAACACCTCGACACCTCCCTGCACCCCTTTCACTCTTCACGTAACAATACATTACAATCATTCTTGCTACAAATCGATATAGCCGTGTCGGGTATCATTTTGTATCCATACTACCCCTTGACCCCTCGTCGACATAAGGGCCCCTCGAATCCCGATCTGAGCTGCATGATCGGCTTCCTGCAGCTAGGTTCCAACAAGCAAGGAACAGGCCAGTTTCGAATTCTTCGCGAACAAAAGTTTTGCCGAACCAAAAAAAGCCTTGAGACTTGATTTTGAGGCTTCTTCTAGCAGGTCGAGTCATCAAGATTGCATTCGAGCCGCTTCTGCGGCGCTGCTTTAAGAGATTCAGGAGTCTGAACAAACTTTCACTATGCGCTCCACGGTATCGCGGCGCATGTCGCCATCCGCTCTCTTGCTCCTTGCTGCTCTTACATCAATTGGTTTCTCGAGGGTAGCTGCGCAGAATTTACCGACGTTGAGCGTCTCCACCGATAATGCTATACCTACAGCGTCTGCACCCGCGGGTTCGTCAGCCGGAACAACACAATCTGCTCCTCAATCGGCTTCTGGACGTCAACCAGACACAGCAAGTCAAGGCACGGCATCCAATACACTGCCAGCTCTTACCTCTTTCACCGGATCATCTGTAGAAACGACTGGTACACCACCAAGCCTTTCAACTACAAGCGACAGCGCTGGCCTCCCTAAAATCACCGATCTTCCCACCCTATCTGGGGCCTATAATTATCCTGCTCCGTCAGTACCTCCAACTTCGAAAGCACCATACATGCAACACTCCAACCTTCCCGAAGGGACTGTCTTCATCGCTGTTGGCGCTGCACTAGGGTTTTTCGCCCTTGTCATTATTGCATGGAGAGGCTTAGTAGCTTGGTCGGTCAATCGCTCAGTTCGTCGCTCCGCCACGAGCGGGTATAGCGCAGTGGGAGAATCATCATACGACAAGAGTGATAGGAGGAAATCAGGACCGTATAGTACAGTCGCACCAATAGGATCAACAATGTCTCTAGAGAAGCTAGTGTCAAGCAACCGAACGGGTACTGCTGGTTCGAAGACTCCCAGGGATTCCAATCTTTTCTTCTCACCAACCGCCGGAGCGGGTATGCACACACCCGGCAATCGAAACTCCGGATATCTTCCTTCCGGCTACTATGCGTCCAGTACCGCCGCACCGGGTGGCGGCACGGGTATGACCACCCTTGGAACGCCTGGTGATCGAGGATCAAAACTGCGACCACAATCAGGAGTTTATGCTTCAACAAGGCATCTGGACCAAAGTCCACCAGATTCTCCAAATGTCCGCCCGTCAACTGCAGGGCTGACCAGCAGAGATTCGAGGAGTAGTCTCAATCTGTCGACTATCACAGGGAGTAGAGCACCGAGCACATACCTGGATGATCTGATGAACGCGCCTCCTATGCCTCAGCATGCGAATGTTACAGGACGGCTGAAGAGGGAAAGTCTGGGAAGGGGCCAGTACAGAGATTGAGCGGGCCTGTATCGGACGACAGTATTCTACATTCCCGGATATTCTCGCAGCTCGTCTCACAAGATGGGAAAGCTTTCCGTTTCCGAACATTTGGGCTATGGGCTAATTTAGCAGCTACTTTGAGAAAATTTGGGGATCGGGCTCACGCTTCGAGCTCGAACTGTACAGGATCCTTGTCGCCAGTGTAGAGATAATGAACATAGCTTCTTCTTCTTCTCCTTCTTCGACAGCACAGACCTGCTGAAAGCTTTTGCTGTGTTCGCTTAGGCTTTACCTGCTTTTCACTGTTCCGCATCTCCATTACCGGACGGGAACGAGCTTGACTCTGCAGATAGAATCGACACACTTAGAGCAAATCCAGCCAACTCCCATGCTCTTAGATCGCATCATTGACCTCTCCCAATTAAGGGTTTGTCCACGCGTGTGGCTTAACGGGTCGACTCGATCGCCATCGATACAACCCGTGACACATCAGAACAGATATTATCGAGCAAGATGCCTGGACCGTCCGATGTTACACGCGACGATTTGCTCAAATTGGCTAGGAAGACAAGGGAGCTGATCGAGTAAGTAGGGGTCAAATACTCTTCTTAGTCTCTTGACGTTTTGTTCGCGTTACTATGTCTGCGTTCCCTTGGCCTGTACGATGATTTGGCTATCTTCTTATTCCATGGGACTAGTTCAGAACAGACCACCTATATTGAAGCAGAGTGACCGCCAACAGGTGGCCAGGAAAGCATTCGTTCCATGCCCCAGCCCTCCCTTACCAAGCAGATGCCCCTGTCAATCCACGACCTCTATTCATTCAATACTCTCTTCTTTGCCCAAGCCTCTCTCTCCCCATTCTCTCCTCACACACCATCAAACCCTCACCTCACTCTTCGTCAATCCTATCTCATCTCACCCTATGCCACCTTTGCCCCCCACCTCCTCTTCACAGACACAGCTCTCAGCCACTGGCACCCACCTCCTCCCCCAACAGAGTCCTGTACGCCCACCCCCCTCTGGAGCCCCACACACCCCGAGAACGCTCCCCAAAAATGCTCTGGCACACCGGCGACTTCGCCCGCCGCACCTGCACCGACTATATTGCGCCAACCATCCCAACTGCCCTGGCGAGCCTAAAGCCATCGATCGCGTTCGCAGATCCGAGATGTGAGGATCCGAGGAGCGGGATGCCGGGCGCGCCTCGTGAAATACCCTCCTTATCTCGCTAGTCCTTCCCATTCATTCAGACGCATTCAATAAGCTCAGCCCGGCGCCTGCTCAGCATTCAGACGTGTAGTCTAACTACATAAGTAAGTCAATAAGGCTAACCCGTCCCTCCATCTGTCCGTCTAGCGCGATCTAATGAAATCGTAACAGGCCCAGCCGTCCAGGCCTGGCCCGCCCTCGATCCGGATAAATACATCAACTCTCTCACGCGCAACATGATGACTTCGATGATCATTCTGGAGCCGAGTGATCCGAAGGTGCAGTTGATGTTTCCGGGGGCGGAGAGTGGGTTTGATTTTGGGGAGGAGATTGGGGTGTTGGCTCGGGGACTT
>JAABUK010006023.1_pt1 | contig 18381 bp, 26 predicted proteins | sample 5559141 | NCBI WGS metagenome assembly JAABUK01 (sample SAMN10711869, study PRJNA513367) | rock metagenome | isolation source: Antarctica rocks | place: Antarctica: Victoria Land, Pudding Butte nord | collected 2016-01-03 | reverse complement strand
TGCTAGCAGCGTGTCAAGCTTGTCTTTTCTATCTCGCTTGATCAACTTTTTGGCGTCGCGGTCGTACCCTATATGCTGCTCGTCCTTGTACCATTCAAGAGGGACTTGCCCAATTGTGTTGCGGGGTGCCCTTTCATCTTCAGATGAATCTGACCCCGCATCTATTTGCAGATCCCCAGCAGGGTCCCCATCAGGTCTGCAATGACACAAGCAGAAGCTGGATGTGGCCATCCAGCCTGACTTGCTGATTGATGCAGCTGCTACATAAGAAATCCTGAAAATGCTGGCTGCGTAGACAAGACACTGGACAAACCACCGCAAAGAATGCAGGTTGCAAATGAGAGGCACAAGGAAAGCGTGTGAGCTTGAACACATACGTTGCCACGAGTGGGTTGGCTTCAGCGTCTTCAGCATCTGTGCCAGCAGCTAGCTCCACTATTGCAGTGTCCAGCTCATCATCATCTGAGGGGCTGTCTTCAATTGCACTGCTTGCTTCACTGTCTGCATCTGTGCCTGATTCCTTCTCACGGTCGCTGCCTGACAACTCTGAGTCTTCTTCGTCGGCCTCTGATAAAACGTCCTCTTCGTCGCTCCACGCGGGCTCTGCGGCTGGGTGTTCCCCTCCCAGCCTTTGTTCAGCAGCAAAAAGCTCTTCCTCAGCAGCTTCGGACCCGCTACTGGAGGCCACAGCTTCAGGGGCGCCAGTTTTGCTGCGCTTCCGCATCACAGACAGCAACGAACAGGCCTAAATATACTGCGCACAGTAACTACTCTATCGCTCACGGTTGTTGCCCTTGTGAAGGGTGTTGCGTGAGAGTGTAGCGGACGACAACGCGCGTGTGAGATTGAGCGTGCTCAGTCTCTGTCAGGCGTGTGCACGGAGTCCTGACAGATGCTGTCACTGCCTGTCAGACTTTGTTGCGCAGCAAAGCTAGGTCTGGCGGCATGATCGGCGTCCGTGCGCGCATTGCGCGCATGTACGCATTGCGTATCTTGACCTGGGTTGGAAGTTGTGTGTGTGTGAGCTCACATCAATGCTCAGTGCGTACTTATTTCCTTTGCGCATTTGGATGCATGTCATCCTGTCCGTACTATTAATCGCACTGTCGTCCTGTCGCCTTGCTCATGTCTGCTGATAAGCTCGCGTTCATCCGGCAAAATTGTCCTACAGTTGTCTTCCACGAGAGTGAACAGTTTTTTCCTTGCTCAGTCAGTCACGTTCTGAAAGACAGCACTTTGATACAGCGCAGACGTGACGATCCAACTGGGGCTCACGAATTCCACGTCGGCGATGCCACTCTAGAGGAGTTAGCTTCATACTTCAACAGTGATCAACAAGAGCACTTTGTGGAGATATCTCCCACCCAGTATGCAGGCCACACCCCCATCGAGGGGCTGATTCATGCTCCCGTCTACGTGGCAATTGTGGAAGTAGAGGAGTCCTTCGTGGACATATACTATATATTCCTGTATGCCTACCAAGGTTCTCAGACTTTTCGGTGCACACCACCTATTGCCAAGCACTTCAACTGCATTGCTCATGAGTACGGACGTCACCAGGGTGACGTCGAGCACTTCATTGTGAGGACAGACACATCTTTCTCAAAGGTGCTATCTGTTGCCTATGAGGCCCATGGCGAGCAAGCATGGTATTTCCCAGGTGAGTGCGTCTTGGCTCCTCCATCCTCATTTGCACAGGCTCTGCCATAGTTGCATGCTCTCCTCTTCATGATGCGATTCTGATATAACCTAATTTGTAGGGGATTATCCACTTCAAGATGGTCATCCACTTGTATACGCTTCACTGCTGAACCATGCAAACTACTTCCTAGCACAGCCAACAAGAGTGCCAAGCTACACAGAGGAAGTTGGCAGGCCTGTGCGACAATCCTGGTTCATCACACATCAGGTATGTTGTGTCTGTCTCCAGCACTCAAGTCAGCTGCACTGCCAAAGTAGCCCTGCCACCACCATCAAACTCACACAGTCTGTGTTCTCAACCATGTCACAATGACAGAGTTGCAAAAGCAGCCAGCTGTAGCAGGGAGACTCTCATTCTTTCCCAGAGGTTTCCTCACCCGACACTGGCACTTGCAGGCTCACCAATGTGTTGAAGCTATAGATATCATCCACCAGTCTCCCAAAAGTGCAGTGTGGAAGCCATACATAAGAGAGGAGACTTTGGTCCTTGTCTCTGCCGACAATCCTGCTACACAGTGGGTCAGATACAATGGGCATTTTGGCAAGTCTTTGGGCAAGCCTGCCTTTACACATGCCACAGAGGTGTGGGGAGCGCCATTTGGGATAGGACGCAGGGCAGTTGTCAGCACTATTGCAGCTGGTGCAGCAAAAATGAGGGAGTTTGGGCATGGTGCACCAACATTGGCACTTGGGGCTCGTCACTACATCCAGAGGCCCAAAATTGCAGACTGGAAGCACATCCATGTCTTTGCAGCCCAAGATGTGGTGCGTGCTCAGCTCGCATCCTCACCATGTTGCAGACTCATCACCATTTAGGACATCATGGTCATGCACATGCCAAATCAACCTTCAACTTTGCTTGTTACGTCTGCGTCGCTAGCAAGAGGCATTCCTGTCAGGTTCTGACCCCATTGTACACAAGCAGAAGAGCAAGCAATCCTTTGCCTGTTGTTTGCTTCTCTTTAGGCATTACAAACCTTAAAACCCAAAGCTTGAGCATGGGCACTGCCTGACAACTGGCATGGTATGTCTGCAAAAACAATCCTTGAGGCCCATACCTTGTGTGAATATCTGTATGAAACGCCTTGCAGGTGCTATCAGCAAATCCAGCAGATCTTTCAGGACCCCTCATCATGGCCCGCATGAAACCTGGAGACCCCCATCAGATGTGGTACCAAGACTTCTGGAATCAGTTTGGTTGCAGCACCAGCAAATGGAGCATTGGGCCGCTAGGCGAGACCTGCTATACCAAGTCACAGGCCTTTGTGCTGATCAACAAGGCCACCATGCAGCTGGTGTGGGCTGGTGAGCAGGGCCAACCACTCACTCTGGCTGACTACGCCATGGGAAAAGATGCAGACCTCACACGACGCTGCACTTTGTTTGACCAGGTCCAACCTCCACTTCAGCTTGCTTTGGACATGGATTCATTTGCTGCTTTGACTGCTTGCTCGCTCGCTTGCACCCGTCCACCCACCCACCCACAGAACACCACTCAGCAAACAGTTTTTATGCATGCCAGAGAGTATGCTGACATCCTCATCACTAAAGAGAATTGCCAATTAGTGTTGCTAGTATGCTGATCTTCTTGACACTGTCCATCTGCACTAATGCAAACGATGGCTGTCCTGTTTTGACTAATTATCAGCTTTAGTCACAGCATGACATGACGAGCTCAAGCAAGCTGAGTACTGCAGGGGACAGATGAGCAGCAAGTGGCTGGGGATAACTTCAGGGCAATCAGGCCGACCTACAATCACAAGCTGAACTGGACAGCTGGCCACAGCACTTTCGAGCTGTCCTTGAGCGACGCAGACACCTCCCCTTGTGAAGTGCTAGCGTCTGCCTGGGAACAAGCCGATGAACAAAAGTGGAAGATTGTGCCTGCAAACTACCAGCCGCCTGCATTGGCAAAAAATGCTGTAGAGAGGCAGCGTCTGTTCAGTGTCAGAGTGAGGAGGAGGGACTCTCGCTTTGGGCTGAGTCTTGAGGAGGGTCGGCTTGTTTTGAGGCTGGTGCTGCCAGGATCACCTGAGCAGTCCTGGAAGGTATTGCTTGCCTCATTCTACTTAATCTTCTTCATGGTCAGACTTCTCTCAGGTTCTCACAAAATGGAGGTGTTGTACTGCCTCATGGTGCTGTGTGAGGTTCTCCATGTGACTGTGCTACATCTCATGTATACACAGCTGCCCTGCAATGTGATCAATGTGTTCTGGACATCAGACTCTCAATTTACAACTGGCTGAAACATGATCTTGTTTAGGGAGCTTAACATGAGACAGGACAAATCTCAGCAATGTTACTGGTTGCTGAGCCAGTGAAGATTGTGTGCTCAAGTGTGTCTGTAATGACACTGCAGGTTGAGCAGACAGGCTTTGGCAGCTCTGTCAAGATCATCAATGCTGACACCAACACTGCTCTACGTAGCTGTGGTATGGATGAAGCAGTGCGTGACACAGTACTAGCAGACACCAGTCCTTCAGCTCGCTGGAACCTAGTGGCCTGTGAAGGCAACTGGTTTGCCTGCCGCCCTTCCAGTGATGACACAGAGGTACAAAATGCCTTCCTGGTTGCCTGCTATCCCCTCAGCGAGTGAAGTTGCTGCAATGTACATGTGATGGTGCATGCATGCATGCATTCTATTTTTGATGTTAGGGTCTTGATCTCAGAAATTGAACTGTATGTCTAGACTGCCTCACAACTAGCAAGTGTGAAGTGATTGGCTTTGTCACGATGGCAGGTCTACAGACTTACCACTGTTATCCGACAGCAATGTTTCTAGGTTGGTCAGCAGCGGAGCATGATTGGTGTCTGTGTGTACCTGTAACCCTGAGCTTGGAGCTTTTGTGGTGCAGAACCTCAATGCCTGGGGTGGTGATATTCATGATGGGTGTGAGGTGCACACATTTGCGTGGAAAGGGAAGCATGACAGACATAACATGATGTGGGGTTTCTTTCCTCTTGATGACCCTGTTGAAGCTGTCAATCCTTGCTTGTGAGGCAGACAGGCATTATGCAAACAGCCATTGTGAACCTTTCTGGCAACAGAAGCCAGCTGGCATCAACCACCAGCCACATGCAGCCTTTGTTATTCTTGACTGGAGGTCATGATGGGCAGTATGCAGGTTCTGTCAAGCTATGTTAATTTAGTGTATAACATGACCGTGTACAACATTACCCAAGGTATAGCTGCTGATACATACAGGTAACAGCTATTGTAATGACGCTACTTCAGGCAATTCCTCAACAGTGTCGCATACAGTTGTTGTCTTGGGACAAAATGCGGTCCAGCCCACATGCACATGCCTGTGAACACAAGCGCTAGCAGCTGTGGGCTAGGGATTTTATGTGCCTATGTGCCCTGTGGGTGTTGAGCAGTCCAAAAGTAGTCTGTGAAAATGAAGTATGTCTCTGTTGATCCTTTGTTGGTTCTTGCACAAAAGAAATGATCACGATGATTTTAGTCATTCTGTCCCAGACAATTGCAAAGTGCAAAGTCCTCACACAACCCTGTCAACTTGTGGAATGTGACACTTGCCTTAGCTTCTGAGTCTGCTAGCCGCATCAAATTTGTGTCTGCAGTACAAGCACACTGCAGACTGTTGATCCGCAGGTCGTGGTGGGTCTGTTCAAGCTTTGGCTTGAGTGGCTTTTGGATTATACAGCCAGTATTCACGGTCAACCTTGAGTGAACAGAGCCATGCGCATCTAAGATTCTCACTGCACGTTTCAGTGTGAATATGATGCTCCGAGTTATGCTGCAAGCCTGCAATGATATTCAGCTAAAGTTTTGAAACTTTTCTAAAAGGCCTAGCCAAGAAGCAAGGTTGCAAGTGGAAAGGAATCTGCGTGTCACGTCAACGGCATGCAGTGCTCTGCAAGCATGAAAGCAAAGCAAGCGATTTGGATTCCCCATTCAGTCAACTCTGCGTTAACAACACCCGCGATCAGGCAGCTCAGCATGCGGCCGAACATACAGCACCTGCCAGATTGCATGCAACCATGTGAATGGGTGCCGGGCAAAGGCAGCTGCCGGCTCGGTCTGCTGAGCCCTGACTTCAGCTCCGTGTAGACAGTCGGAAATCCCGGTTGACTACTATGTCTGTCCATACCAACTCCTGCCAGCACCAATGTCCACAAATTGCAATTGGCGACTTCAAGCAGCACTTGTATTCTCAGCTGAAGGCAGCCGGAGTGATGAGCTCTCTGAAGGTACACCCTGCTGTTGTTCTGACATTCTATGCCGCAAGATCCGACCACAACATTTCAAATGCAAGCAGTTCATCACAGCACAATCTTGCACTGTTGTCTGCAGACCCAGATCAGGTCACAGGTGCTCACCAAGTTGCAAAAGCAGGAATGCAGCGTCCATGCAGCGGTGCCAAGCAGTGAAGCCCTCTGGCGCAATGTCATGAACAGCTTGATTGTGGACTATCTGTCAGCGTGTCATTACCATTACACGCTTTCAGTGTTCCAACCAGAGGCTGGCATCAGCGGCTTGCAGGCCCTCACTCATGCAGACATCCTGCAGTTCCTGCAAGTCAGTCCTGGCAGCCCTCTTCAGACTGTCCTGGGCACCAAGTACAATCTCAACACTACAGATGGTGAGCCTCCTGCATGCGCATGCCACATATGTTTTATGATCTGGTTAGCAGGCTTGTTTTGCAGCCAGTACTGCAGCAGTGGCTGCAGCATTGTCATGACACTCAAACAGTCCTTACAAAACCTCTGCATTCATAGCTCTTGCAACTGGGTGCTCAATATTGAAGCTGACGTCTTGTGTCTTTGTGTGCTGATCAGGAGGTGTCAGTGAGCCTGCCTTTGCAATCAGCTTGCTGCAGTCAGTGACTGAGGTGCTGGGCACAAAGTCTGTGAACGAGATAGCCATTCAGACTGCAGAGTATGATGGCAGCCCACTCAGCCTAGCATTGCAGAAGCTGGAGGACACCTATCTCAAGCAGTCACAGGCATGCCTTCTAGTCCTCCATGACACCCAGCCACCACTGCACCACACACTCATTTCCTTTTGCATTGATTCTTCTGTGCCCAACTCAAGCCACAGATGCGTGACTGAGATAAGCACTACAGCGCATGAGTCAGCAGACCCCAATATCCAGAACTGTGACCAACTCAACAGCATGCTGTTGCAGCAGATATTAAACTCAGCCTTTGACAAGCTGTGGCATGTATTGTACAGGAGCAAAGGGAGCGGCCATACAAGTCAATGGAGCAACGAATGGCTGCCTACCGACAGGAGTGTGAGGCACGACTGCAGGAGGAAGTACAACGACAGGCAAGCACCTTATTTTTTCTGTGCCATTACAAGATCATCACTACTTAGCTGTCCTGACCAGTGCCAGCAGAGGCTGCAGTCCCTCCAACCCCGTGTAGGCATCAGCATGCACCAAAAAAGGGCTGTCAACACCAGAAGCTGGCTTGTTGCTGCTTGTGGTACCCATACTGTCATGAGCTGCCACACAGCCTGGACACCAGCATGATTGCCTCTCCCTGTGCCTGCCAAACATCCAGCCAGGCCAGCATCATAAAGCATGATGGCACAACAAGCACGTGCTGACGCTCTGCATGACACTAAAACAGTCCAGATTGTCAGTGGTGTAATGAATTCAAAGGTTAGGGAGGTGGAAGTGAGGGCTGCTAGGGACAAAGGGGTTCACTGATGGCACCATCACTGCACATGTATCCAGTGGTTGCAACAACAAGAATGATGATTCTTAACAGACGACAATGACACAAATACTGATGACTCCAGTAGTCAGCAAGACTGTGACAGCGTCAATGATTGTTACAACAACTGCAATGCCCCACATGTGGTCAGGTCTGCCAAGATGTCAGTGGTGTCATTCAGGTAGGACAGGTGAGGGAAGTAGAGGTGAAGGCTGCCAGAACAGAGGGGGTCAATGATGCACGCCACGTGGCAAGCCAGGAGCGAGCCAGCCTGCAGCAGGATCAGCAGGAGCGCCTGCAGCAATTGCAAGCTCAAGAGCAGCAGGTCTGTTGCTCCCTCAATCTGTCCAATACAGTTGTTTGCACCAGACATGCTCGTCCAATAGTCTGGGGTAGCTATTTGCCTGTTTTGACCTGACAGTTGGGTTGTAAGCGCAAGCTTAGGCTTATTTGCTTTGCCATGCTTCACTGTGCTAGGAGGGTCTTGGCAGGACTAAGTCACTAAATGAGACTGAGCAAAGCCACATGTACTTTTTGAACTGCTCAACCTTGTACAGCAGAAATTTTTCCTGCTACAGCACAGCATCAGTTGAGCTACAAAATCTCAAAGGTTGATTTTTGGATACAAGATGTTTGAGCAGCAGGGATGACGTGGCTCTCGCAGATGCTAGAAAGGATGGAGAAGCAGCAGCATGACATGCACAGCAGCTTGCTGGAGCAGCGTCAGCAGCTGCAGGCTCAGGAAGAAGACCTGGCCACCTGGAAAGCTGATGCGCAGCGCCAACTTGACATTCAGCAGGTCTGTATGTGTTTCAGCACTGCTCGCTGCAAATAGAAAGCAACTGGACACAGACTCAGCGTGCAAGACATGTGCTAGCAGCATGCCACTGCATTGCTGCATGCATCCAGTCATGCAGCAAGCATCATGCTTGACTTCAGCATAGAATTCACTGATTAGCATGTAGATTGCAAATGTACAGACTGAATCACTGTGCTCTGCTTGGGGTGCATCAGGAAGTGCTGACAGCACATTGCAATGCAGGATCGACTCAACGGCCGTGAGCAAAGAGTTGCATCACGTGAGCAGATGCTGACTCGCCAGGATGCTGAGTCAGCCTGCCAGGTGGCGGAAGCCCAAGCAGCAGCTGCTTCAGCGTACAGGAATGCCAGGCGGGATCTAGATCAGGAGTACAAGGCTCACAGGGAGGCTCTGGACAGGGAGCGCCGTGCCTTGGAAGCTGACAGGTATTGTGCAGCTTGTATACCATTTGCTGCAGTAGAGTCCGCCCATTGTGCTGTACCTGTATACGTATACGGTACATGGTATATGGTATACCCAATCTACCATAGGCGGCTTAAAGATGTCTGTTGGCAAACCACAGCATTGCTGCTGCTGCTGCTGTATTGTCTGCTGTATGATCATGTATGGCTCTGTATGATCTCCATAATTAAAGGAGTTGCATCACAGCTGCTCTCCACGCATGCTAGATGCTCCAAAACAAACGCTAAGCAGTGCCACATCTACTTCCAATCTGATGAGACACAGAAATTCTGTGTCCAAGTTGTAGCACTGAGTGTACAGTTAGCATGTTGCAAAACGCATTTTGTTTACAGCTGCAAGATATGCTGAATACAGCAGGGATGCAGCATTGTACTGCAAAGCAGGACTCAGCTCAAGTTATAGGTGCAGAAAGATCAAAACTTGCAGAAGCCTGCTTCTGCAGTTCTACTGCGACTGCTACTGTGTCTGCGATTGCAATCATGTCATGCAACGCCTATGCACATGAGTGTAACTCTTTTGGTGCTCAAGTGTTGAATGCCTGAAAATTTCATTGCTCAGTGTCTGTTGATTTTCCAGTCATGGTCTGCTGACTCCGCTGATGAGTCCTGAAGACAGGAGATGTGAATGATTGGATGATGATTGTGACTGGTGCAGAGAGAGGGTACAAAAGCTGGAGGCAGAGGTGGTGAGCCTGAGAGGCAACAACAAGAGACTCAAGGCAGCTGAGGCCTCCTGGGCCGAGGCTGAGGCGCGAGCTGCAGCTCATGCTGGAGTTGAGGAGGCCCTTCGCTACCAGCTCTCACACCTCCAGAATGCAGTCAAGGTATACATCCATCTTGCCTCATCATCTTGGACTGGTTTTAGTGAGATGCTGATTGCCATGCTTGCATATGGCATGTGTGACTCTGTCAGCTGGTTGTGAGCCAATAGTGTATGGGGCTGCAGTAGCGATTTGCAATGTTGTGTTGCTGTGCAAATGCCCAACTGCTTTGGTAGCTGCTGCTGTCTTTTCAGCTGTGCAACTGCCCAACTGCTTTGGTGGCTGCTGCTATCTTTGCAGCTGTGCAGCACAGACAGAAAACTGCCAAAAGGTTTGCAGCAATGAGCACGCTGTATGCAATGTGCAGTGTCTGTCAAATCTGATCTCAAGGCAAACATGCTTTCACGCTTTGTGGGAGCAGTGCTGCAGACGCTGGTCTACCCTGGTTTCAGACTACATCAGTGCTTCTTTGCAACAGTATAGATATGTGATGCAGGGGCCAGGGGGTGGACTGGGCGAGGGGGGAATTGCAGCAGTGTACCCCCCGGGGCAGCGGCCACACGGGCAAGGGCTGGACCCTGCCTTCCTGGCAGTGCAGCTGCGCAAGCTGCAGAAGAAGCAGAAGGGTGCGCTGCGTGAGCTGCAGGCCGCCGCTGGCAGGGAAGCTTTCTGGAAGCACAGCGCTCACTCTGCTGAGCAGGCACTAGATCAGGTAACTCCCTGGCTTTCTGATGATTTGAGCACAACTTGCGTTATGGCAGTTTCTGCTGCTGCCTTTAGCAGTGCATACAGCAGGAGTTGTGTTTACAGAAGATCAACATTGCTCAGCAGGTCCAACATGCGATTCATCACCAGTGAGTGATTGCTTGCAAAGTAACAGCCATGTGTTGCCATCAATGCATCTGCTGCTGCTGAGTCATCACACAGAAAGTTAAGGTCAGGATGGAACATAAGGGAAAAGACAACTTCTGAATGCGCAACACATTGTGGTCTGCCTGACTTGGGCAACCTGCTAAGTGTCTTGCAGCACATCCACGCTAGCCAACTGCCAACCACAGTGCCACATGAGTGTGAGATCCTGCAACAGCTTGTTTTGCCTGCGTAACATGTTTGCATTTGTAGCCATGTCTTGACAGACTACAACTTCACTGCCGCTCCAATTGCAACTATTCAGATGCATGCCGGCACCTTGAAGAGCATTTCCAATCAGGGCCGTAAATCAAAACTTACCAGGCTCTGCTGAATAGTTCACATGCTGGAGTTTGGCTTTGTCGCAATTGTTTTAAAATGGAGATGCTTCGGAATGTGCTTCAGGCAGCATAGTAGTGACATTTGTGTGCAGGCGGTTGAGGGAAGGGAGGCAGCACTGCAGCAGGTAGAAGAGGCAAGGCTGGCTCTCAGGGCCGCAGACCGAGATAATGCTGAGTTGCAGGCCCGCCTTCAGCAGGCTTCTATGTCGATAAGCTCCCGCCACCGCCAGCATGCTGAGCCCACCGCCAGACAGCTGTGGGCAGTGCCTAGGGAGAGGACTGGGGCTTTTGGCTCATCAGCTGTCTCTCCTGTTTCCAGGTGTGCCGGGATGTGCCATGCTGCGCTGTGTTGTGCCATGCTCTGCTGTGCTGGGCTGTGTCATGCTGTGCCGTGCTGTGCCATGCTCTGCTGTGCTGTGCTGCATGAAGGCCCAGTTGCGAGCTGCTGTGCATGCTACCCAAACACGTGAATTACGTTGGATGACATAAAGGGTCGCAACACCCGACGCATTAGCGTTCACCCTTGGGAAGCCTTTTGGGCCCTTCTGAAGACCAATCTATCATCTCATCTGCATTTGCTATCTGGTCAGGTTGCTACCTGCTGCTAAGAGCAAGGGGCATGCAATCTCCAAGTTGAACCATGCTGCTTTTGCACATTTGGCTGCATACAACCTATATCAGCATCAGCTTTATACAGCTTGATTCGAAAGCACTGCATTGAGGGACACACTGCAAATGACGCTTAGTCATGCTAGGGTATAGACACAAGTAGGAGGTGATCAGTCACGCTACAAATGCTGCATGTTCAGGCTGGGAGACATTGGCAAACAGGAGAAGAAGATGCGGGCGGAGCTGGCACAGTTCAAGCGGCAGCTGCAGGCTCAACGTGATGCATCAACCCTGGAGCTGCAACGCCTGCAGCACCCCTCCCCCTCCCTTGGGGGGTCCACCTCAGTCCCCGCCTCAGCCCTGTCTGCCTCTACTGCTTCAAGTAATACTTGATCTACAAGACACCAGTCTTCTTGCTGTAGATGGAAGCTAGTACCAGACAGATTATGCCAAGCTCCTGCAAAGCATTGCGTCAGTGTACTCTTCATGCAGTGTCCAGGCGTCCTCACAGACTCAGAAATGGATGGGCATTGCTTGTGCTTGTACCCAAAGTGGTCAGTCATGAATCTGGGGCAGATAGGCTGCTGTCGCATTGCATCATCATGCTGATTTGCTGTCGGATCTGCAGCCAAAACTGGCACTTAAAAACAACAGCGACACCTGCCAAGCTCAGTGCCATCTGCAGCAAGCCACAATTTGCGCACGTGCAGGTCTTTCGGGGTACAGCACAGACGTGGAAAATGGTGCAACGCTGACAGGACCCTCACCTTTACCCTTTGTTTCCCCTAGCCATGGCTTAGGGCCCCAGATGCATCCCAGGCTAACCCCCACCTCCCACACCACCTCCCCCCGCTACACAGCTTACGCATACGGATCACCTTATCAGAACTCTACACAGCACATGCCTGCCTACCAGCATGGACCGCACGCTTGGCAGCAGGGTCATGACATGCATAGCAGGCATAGCATGCAGCCGCCTGTGGGAGAACAGCGGGTGCCAGAGCCTGCGTTTGAATCACAGCATGACAGGCACTTGGGTACGGCGGGGGCAGGGCATTCAGCTGACCATGCTCAGAGACAGCAGGCTACAGACACTGCACAGCAGGGGTCAGTTGTCCATCCCTTGTCTGCGTTGCAGACCAACCTGTCTGCTATGGAGGAAGCCATCACTGTCACAGCTGCTGCTGCTCTACGACCAAGTCAAGCAGGTGTTTCAGAAGCAGGTCGCCAGCCAGAGAAGGAGAGGCCTGCTGATGTCCCCCCCAAGCAGATTGCATCTGCGCCAGCAACAGCTGCTGTGGCGCCAAAGCTGACTCAGCCAAGCAGTGTTCCACCTGAGGAGCACAAGCAAGTGCTCAGTGCCCCAATCAGCACTTTGGCGCCAAAGCTGACTCAGCAGATGGTGACCGTGCTGCCAAGCACGGAGGCACCAGCCTTGCCTCAGCAGGCTGCCAGCATGCCGGCCGTCATTTTGGCGCCAAAAGCGCCTCAGCCAAGCGTAAGCATGCCAGCTGGTAATCTGGCGCCAATAGGGCCTCCAGCAGTCAGGATGATGGTCAGTCAGGCTTCAGGGAACTCACCACAGCTGAAGCTGGCAGCCCCAGCAGTACTGCCCCTGGCCCCTGTCCCCAAACCCAGTCCTATCCCCACGGCTGTCACTGCTGCCATGTCTCCATCTGCTGGGTCCAACTCACATCAGGCCATTGTCAGCAGCACTGCTGCTACTGACGCCAACATCAATGCTAAGTTTCCTGTCAACACTGCAGCTAGCCATGCTGGCGCTGTGCAGAGCAGCACAGAGTCAGGACAGACAGCAGGAGTGAGAGGCGGCGAGCAGGTGAACGTGAGCGCAGCCAGTGCAGTCACGCTTGATGAGGCAAGGGCCGCAGGTACAGCACGCCAAGCCGCCCTGGCAGTCCTGGACGACACACCCTTGCCAACACAGGCGGTGTTTCAGGGCGAGAGTAGCGACAGGTTGCCTGACCGTCCATTTGGTACTGCACAGAGCAGCTCAATCACTGCAGGCTATCAGCTTGACCCCCTGCCAAGTTTGGGGTTGTCACCTGCAGTCAGGGCCCAGCCTCAGGTGGGGCCATCAGCAGCCAGCAGCTTTGGCAGGCCGACACAAAAAAGCTTGATGGCAATGACAGGGCCGCTGCCAGCATCTGGGGCAGGGCAAGACCCAGAATCGCCCTTGGGTGGCCGCCCGTCACAGAGTGAGACAGCTGTGACTAACGGCAAGGGTGTGGCAACAATGACAGAGCCGCAGGATCTGCATGCTGCACACCTCGTGCATGTCTTGCAAGCTCACAAGGCCGCGCAGCAGCTCACTGACTCGGCGGCGGTGAGATCAGAGCTTCAGCCCCAGAGGCAACTCATGGACTCACTGCTGGCAATGGATTCGGCAGTCCAAGGGGCTGACTTAGGCGATGCAGACGGCAATGACAGGAGCCTGCAGCAGCAAGGTCATTTCACAGGTAAGGACCTCATATCAGCCTTTAGACTTGGCCTTGTGGGTCGCTGTTCCCTGTGCAAGCGTGTGTTGTCTATCACATGGCACTGTTTGATGCTCAAAATGTTGTCAGCTGGTCTGAGCTCAGCGCCGCCTTAGCATGTATCTTGGCTTTGGCATGCCATGCATGATGTTGTACACTTGAGGTTCACTGCACATCATCACTACAGATCAATCATGCTAAAGTATGCAGTGCTTGCGAGTGCAGTAGACGTCTGACAATCCTGCTAGCACTTGACCTAGCCAGCGCCTTGCCTTCTATGTGTTTTTACTTTTGTCCACTCAGGACAACATAATTCTGAGCACTGTTCAGTTTCTTGTAGGGCCGAGTGTATTGAGTCAGCAGCACAGCGAGTCTGAGGCATCAGAGGACGCTGAGTCCATTGCTAGCCAGGTGCAGCCCCTTAGGTCAGGAGAGCTGCAGGCACAGGTTTCCGTGCCAGATCTGGATGAGGTGGAGGGCGGCAGCATGATGGCACTGCCAAAGGAACCCAGCAGACCATCTGTTGCATCAGGGTATGGCCCACCAGTCACGAAAGGACAGTGTGCAGCCATGCAGTCCAGCGTTGAATTGTGATGATCTGTGGATAGCTGCCTGGATTGTGTCACTAATCAAATCTGTTCTGCTGCTGTTTGGTTGTATTAAAGTGCAGCCTGGGTTACCAGAGGGCGTTCAAGCATTGATACTGCAGCAGCCTACATGAGGAGATTGAGTGATGCATGTGACATGTTGATGTGTCCCCAACTGCAAGGCCTGATTGCCCCAATCAAGGGTTCAATCTGTGGAGCATGGCTGTCAGACGGCAATCGCATCCAAGTGACCTGGTTGAGCCTGCCTATGCGCAGGTCAGATGATGATGGCTTTCCAGCAACTGACTACAATGATGTTTACAAGATCAAGGACACACTTGCCCAAGATGAGTTTCCTGAAGACTTGCCAGAGGCTGAGGTGGCATCTCTAGGCAGCATCTCCATTGCTGACGCAGAAATAGAGCTTGCAGACTTTGATGCTGCTAGTGAAGATAGTGTGTTTTGAGCAGCGCCTGTTGGTTCGAAACGATCTAAATTAGGTTTGGTACAAATGATTGAGATGGTGCAGTTCACTGCAACGCTGATGGCCACCGCTGCTTCAAGCCACCTTCACTCAACAAGTTGAACATCTCATTGAGTGCTTTGGGTACAGCTTCTGTGATTGAGCAGGCCCCTGGCTCATTTGATTTTTATGAACATTGCTGCTGATTCTAAAGGATGCTCAAGCATGTTCCTATCTACTTTATCAGCACCTCCTGGTAGCCAGATGAGGGACGCACAGGTGCAGCAACAGAGTATCTGGCCTGCTGAGACCAAGGGACTGGTTTACAAGTGTGTACAAGGACTGAAATGTCAAGCACTGATCGCCTAAAAGCTTGCCACATGATGATTTGCGGGTGTTGAACAGTGGCTTTCAAAGTGCAATGACTCACTGTGCGCAAGCAGGTTCACTGCAAGAATGAACTGAAGGTGTACCTACAGCTGAATCTGGAGATGATGTTACTTGCAAGCATACCAGTTGAGTCAGATGCTCAACACAATAAAGTTTTTGTGAGCAGTCGGCTTTGGGAGCCCTGGCTGCACCATCAGCGATTCACGTGAGCCACATGCACTGTCAGAATGAAACGTGTGGATGTTGAGTGATGTGCTTGTACAAAAGCAACATCTTACAGTAGCTAGTCTACTTTCTGCAAGCCTGCAACCGTGTCTGCATGTGTCACACGTGGTGACGAGCAGCCAATGCTGTGAGTCACAATTTCGAATCATGCTGTCTCACGTGCTGAGTGAACAAACCACATATCAAGCTCAACGGCACATCAGGCATGATGCAACAATTGTGCAGAACGAAGGAGGTCGTTGCAGCACACAAGTAATTGCAGTACTTTTATCCGAATTTGCAATACATGCCAATATCAAAGGCAGGTCCAACTAAAGAAGATGCAGGCCATCCTGCTAGCTAACTCCTTGACTGGCTACATACACGCCAGGTTCACACAAGCATGTCTCAGGCTCAAAGCTCAACAATTTCTGCAGTATCATACAGATGTACATGAAGGTCCTTTTGACAAGCTACGCTTGTAATGTACAAAAGCAATAGATCTATTGACAGGGTCTTGATATCCTCACTTATAGCTACACATGCAATCTACAAAATTCTCTGCTGAGTGAGTGCACCCATTCCTGCACTCCACAGTGAGCCAGTACAGCAGTGCTGTCATGAGCATCAATCTTCGTCCACATCTGATGATACAAGTTCCCACTCAGTGCTGTCCTCTTGACTCAGCTCACCATGCCCGCTCAGCGCTGCTAGGCGGTTGTTGGCCAGATGACCCTCCACTTCTTCTGCAATAACAGCAAGATTGCTCACACTAGTAACCATGCACAACATGCTGCACTGCCATTTGCAAAAACCCTGGTAGAGGATGCTGCGCAGGGTCTGCCAGAAAAGCCAAATATAATAAACCTGACTGCACCACAGCAGCTTGATGCTTGTGCCTGGTTGCAAAGCAAAGGCATTTGACAGTGCCACTAAAACCATGCAATAAGATTCCCTGGTATGCTACTCATGACCAATGCACAAAAACAGTACCTTGGTGCACATGAATGCTGGCAGGGCCTTCATAGGAGCCATTGGCATCACCAGATGTCTCCGACTGCTCTGGTGCAGGCGGCCTCCGCATTGGCTCATCTGAAGGGCGGATGAAGACCAGAGGTGGTCCATGCTGCAGCATATCCTCACTGCCAGCATTCTCAACAGCAGATGTCACTGACTGCTCTGGTGCATGCTGCCTCCGCATTGGCTCATCTGAAGGGCGGAAGAAGACCAGAGGTGGTCCATGCTGCCCCACATGCTCACTGCCAGCAGCCATGTCAGCAGTTGGCTCAGGCTGCTCAAGCGACCTACTGAAGGGCCCACCCTGAGAGGTACCCCCTGCCACAGGCCCGGGGTGTGGCGCAGCCTCCCAGCCCTCTGCGTCGGCAATCCAGGAGGCATTGCCATGGAACAAATCACCACCCAAGGCCAGGTTGTGCATCTGAGTCCTGGGGCTAGGTGGGCCACATGACTGGTCACCCCCCTGTGCTGGGGTGAGGGAGGCATGTTCAGCTGGGGTGGGGGCAGGACGAGCCACCTGAGGGTAGACTATGGCGCTGCTTGGTCCCTCAGAGGAGAAATCTTGGTTGGGCCTGTCAATACGGGGATAGCTGATGGGGACTGCATGGTCCCCAGAGCTTGCAAAACCAGCTGTCTGACAGCCCACAGCAAATGGTGAGTCATTGCCGGCAAAGAAAGGCGAGTCTGACTGCTCCTCTGGCAGATACTGAATGCCTGATTCTAGCATGTCCATGTGACTGACTGAAGCCACTGCTGATGGACCTGGGACGTCAGTGTCAAGGTCCAACAAACTGAGGGCAGCAAACTGGTCTGTTGGTGCAGCTGGCATGCTGTCTGTGTTGCCAGCATGTGGTGCATCAGCAAAGTCAAAGCTGCTGTCATCTGAGGTGAAACTGCGCATCCTAGCTGCCGCAGCTGTGGCCACAGCTGGGATTGAAGCTGCCACTGAAGCTGGTGGAGAGTCGCCATCAGATGGTGCACTGCTGCCCTCATTTGCAGAGCAAAACCATTCAGGCAGGTTGTCAAAACCGCTGGGCATAAAGATGTCTTGGCGCAAGCCGTCTGGAACATGCCCAGTTGATCCACCGCTGCCACTGCTGCTGGCCATCTGGCGAGCAGCCCAAGCTAACTCAGCCTCCTCCTGCTGGATCGAGTCTGAGTCGTGAGTGTCAGCAGCATCAGCTCTAGTGAGCATGGGTCCAGTGAAGCCTGGCAGAGACCTGAGCACAGCATCCACCCGATCCATGACAGCATGGACTGTGTCATGCGCTGAGGCCACTTGAGCGTTCACAGCATCTCCTGCACGCTGGGCTGCAGCTTCTGCCTGCACGGCAGCTGCTGCTGCGGCACTTGATGCAGCTGCTGCCATAGCAGTGGCGCTTTGCCGAGCCCGTGTAGCAGGCCCATATGGGCGGTCCTGCCTGCCCGAAGCCTCACCACTGGCAGAGGGAGAGGCTGCTGGCGGTGGAGAAGCCACTGCAGCTGTGGCAGCCAGTCTGTCTGCTTGGGCTCTCGCCTCCTCAAGGGAGAGGAAGAGAGCTAGCTCAAGCTGGCTTTGCTCATCTAGAGGCAGGCCCTCAGCACCAGCATCTGAGCTGCCTGCACAGAGGCATGTGGTTGTTATCCATAAAAATGCGTTGAACGCAGACAGGATGCACTGGCAGCTGCTGGGCAACAGATGCTCAACTTTGTGATTGCAATGCAAGTACACAATGCCTTCAGGACACAACACCACATGCTATAAAGGTAGCCACAGGCACATGCAATGTGACCATCACACAGCGTATAAGTGTGTGGCTGGCTGGCACACTTGATGTGATGTGATGTGATGTGATGTGATGTGATGTGATGTGATGTGATGTGATGTGATGTGATGTGATGTGATGTGATGTGATGTGATGTGATGTGATGTGATGTGATGTGATGTGATGTGATGTG
>JAABUK010006022.1_pt1 | contig 18386 bp, 16 predicted proteins | sample 5559141 | NCBI WGS metagenome assembly JAABUK01 (sample SAMN10711869, study PRJNA513367) | rock metagenome | isolation source: Antarctica rocks | place: Antarctica: Victoria Land, Pudding Butte nord | collected 2016-01-03 | reverse complement strand
GCCCGAGGTCGTCAGCCGGTATGCCGGAGCACGAGTTCCATTGCTGCTGAGCAGTTTCGCCGGTGCAGACGTCGGCGTGTCACCAACTGAGGGCGGGTCTCCGCTGCTCGTGAGCGTTTCGCGAGACAGCCTGACTCGCGCTTTGACCAACCTGCTGGACAACGGCGTCCGGCACGCGGAGCACTACGTGAGCATGACCACTGAGGTGACGCCGCGCAGCGTCGAGGTCACCATCACCGACGACGGACACGGCATACCGGCTGGTGACCGCGAGCGGGTCTTCGACCGCTTCACCCGGCTCGACGAGGCACGCGACCGCGACTCTGGCGGCAGCGGTCTCGGCCTGCCCATCACCCGAGAGCTGCTCCGCCGGGAGGGAGCATCGATCCGGCTCGAGGACGCTGCACCCGGCCTTCGGGCGGTCGTGGCCCTGCCCCGAGTCCCGCGTGCGGGCGGGAGCAGCCAGCTCCCCGGCCCGGCTGGACCCCTTCACGAGAGCACCTCTGGCCGCTTCGACCGACCGAAGCGAGGAGGTGCCGGAGATCCGGCGTGACGCTCTGGACGCGAGCGTGGCGGTCAGGACGTGTCCGCAGGCTTGCCGTTTGGGCTGCGCCCCGGGCTGATGCCGGACGACGATCCGGAGTCGGTTGTCCTGAGGAGGACCCGGAGGGTTCGTATCGTCCGGTCACATCCCCAAGGGCGCCGGACGGTCGCGCCGCGTTCAGCGAACGATGCCGTCTACCAGCCCAGCACCCGCAGCGCGCGAAGCGTGTTCCAGCGGCTCGGGCGCCCGTCGCCGTCCTCCATCGAGAAGTGCACCGCGCCGGGATGGGTGTCCTCCAGTAGCCAGCTGCCGTCGGGTTGCTGCTTCGAGCGCAGCAACGCGATCGCCTCGGCCGTTCGCGGATCCGGCGCGTGCCCCGCGTCGCGGAAGTAGTCCAGGGCCCGGGGCGCGTCGTAGTGCCACCAGGTCGGGAACGAGAACGTGAGCCAGTCCGGGTCGACCACCTCGCCGGTGCTCAGGCGCCGCAACAGCCGCCGCTCCAGCAGGTACTCCCGCCCTCGGCGGCGCGCCCTGACGGCCCGCGACGAGCCACCGGTCGCCCGCTCGTGCTGGAGCAACCCCTCGAGCACGCAGATCGTGGTCGTGAACGATGAGCGCACCGATCCGTTCTCCGACTCGCAGTTCCAGCCTCCGTCCGCGAGTTGCTCGCCAAGTAGCCGGGCCACGATGGCGTCGACGTCCACTCCGAAGTAGACGCCGATCGCAATGGTCCGCCCGTTGATGCACGGCTCGACCTCGCCGGCGAAGAACGGCTGCCCGGCGTGCTCCCATCGGCAGTTCCCGCGCACCCGCGCAACGGTCTCGCGGACGGGCTGGGCACTCGGGTCGATGCCGAGGTCGCGCAGCAGCGTCAAGGTGGGAAAGGTGGCGGTCCAGGGCTGCCCTTCGGAGAGGTCGAGGCGGAAGTCCGCCGGAAGCAGGCGCCACTCGCCCACTGGCCATCGTCGCCGCGCAGTGCGAGCAACCGGGCGCCCCACCCCTCGGTCGCGACGCGCGCCCGCTCCGCGGCCACCACCTCGGGTGGCGCGCCGCTCAGATCGCGCAGCACCTGCCAACGCAGCGCCGGGTCGGAGTCGAGCAACCAGTCCAGGACTGTCATGCGCCGAAAGTAGACCGGGAGGCACAGCTGCAAGACGGCAGAGGCGGACACCCGAGTCACGACCGCGCACCCAGCCCAGTAGCGCAAGAGTCAGATACTCTCCATGCGACGCGCGGCGGTCGTGCAGCCAGCAGGCTGGCCATGGAGCCGTGAACGGTGCGGACTAAGGAGTGGCCCCTTGGACATGCGACTGGAACTGGTCCCGTTGCCCTCGACTGACGTGGACCGAAGCAAGGCGTTCTACGTGGACCGGTTGGGCTTCCACGTCGACCACGATGTTGAGCCAGGTAACGGCATGCGCGTCGTGCAGCTGACTCCGCCCGGATCAGCCTGCTCCATCGTCATCGGCGTGGGGATCAGCGATCCCCACGCCGCACCCGTCCTCAATCTTCATCTGGTTGTGGACGACCTTGATGTCGCTCGCCAGACGCTCGTCAGCAACGGGATAGGCGTATCGGACGTCAACGACATGGGAGGCGTTCGGTACGCCTACTTCAGCGATCCCGACGGCAACTCCTGGGCCCTGCAGCAGCTGTCCGGATAGCTGTTCGCCTGTACGGGGCAACCCTCAAAGACGGATCTACTCCTGTGGTGGGCGGCCGGCCCAGGGCGTGGCGCAGCACGGCCTCGCGGTGTCCATCGGTGTCCCGGGCACTATCGAACGAGCTGGATGTCGGCCACCGACAACGACGTAGTGACGTGGCTGACCACCCCGGATCACGCGCTACTCGCACGCCGCTCCGCTGTCTCAGTCCCGATGGTTCACGATGTTGATGACGTTGCCGTCTGGTGCTCGAACGAAGAACCGGCGCACACCCCATGGCTCTGTCGTGATCGGGTGCACGATCTCGTAGCCGAGTCTCTGGGCTTCTTCATAAGCACCTTCGACGTCATCCGTGTGGACGGAGATGACCGAGTCTTCAGGCGCGGTTGCGTCGCGTGTTACGAGCTGGACGTTTGCCCTGGTGTCGGGCGAGGCGTAGCGGGCCACCCATCCCATGTTGAACTCTTCGGTACTCAGCCCGAGGTAGTCGGTGTAGAAGCTCTTCGTCGCCTCAACGTCGCCCACTCGAAGGTTGGCCATGATGCGTGTGGCGCGCATGCGCTCCTCCTGATTGCAGCGGATGTGCCTGATCATCGGCCGAAGGCCGCGGCGTGTCCACTCGCACACTCGAGTGATGGCTGTCCTCGGTGGCAGACGACGGGAATACCGGGCGCGGCGCACCACGGACTCCATGCGGCGGCGATATCGCTCTCGTCCTCGCTTTCGGCGAACGAGTGAGGCTTGTTCATCAGGATCTCGTGACACGTCGTCGGCCACCCATGCGCCGTGAACGGTATGCCGTGTCACGCGCCGGCACACGGCATACGAACGGGAGAAGGGAACGGGAGCCAGTCGTCAGGCCCCCGTGAGCTCCCGCGCGACGAGCTCGGCGATCTGTGCGGTGTTGAGTGCCGCGCCCTTGCGCAGGTTGTCGCCGCAGACGAACAGGTCGAGCGTGTTGGGGAAGTCCAGGGACTGACGAAGCCGACCGACGAACGTCGGATCCGCGCCGACGACGTCCGCCGGCGTGGGAAACTCGCCGGATGCCGGGTCGTCCAGGACGACGACACTTGGCGCCTCGACGAGGGCCTGACGTGCCGCGTCGACGTCGATGTTCTCGGCGAAAACTGCGTGGACGGAGAGGGAGTGCGTCGTCACGACGGGCACCCGGACGCACGTTGCCGAGACCTTGAGGTCAGGGATGTCGAGGATCTTGCGCGACTCGTTGCGCACCTTGAGCTCCTCCGAGGTCCAGCCGTCGTCCTTCAGCGACCCGGCCCACGGCACGACGTTAAGAGCCAGCGGCGCGGGGAACGGGGAGCTGTCGCCGAGCTTGTCCGCCAGCGCCGCCCGCACGTCTCCGGCCTTCTGGCCGAGCTCGCGGTTGCCTCCGACGACCTGCAGCTCGTCGTACAGCCGCTCGATGCCGGGCTGGCCAGCGCCGGACGCGGCCTGGTAGGACGAGACGACGAGCTCGGTGAGGCTCCACCGGCGGTGCAGGGCGCCCAGGGCGTCCATCATCGTCAGCGTCGTGCAGTTGGGGTTCGCGATGATGCCCTTGGGCCGGTTCAGTGCCGCAGCAGCGTTGACTTCCGGCACGACCAGCGGCACGTCGGGGTCCATCCGGAAGCTGCCGGAGTTGTCGACGACGACCACGCCCCGGGCGGCGGCGATCGGCGCCCATTCGGCAGAGACCTCGTCGGGGACGTCGAACATCGCGACGTCGACGCCGTCGAAGACCTCAGGCGCCAGGGCCAGCACCTCGACCTGCTCGCCGCGCACCTCGAGCAGCCTCCCGGCCGACCGCGCTGAGGCGACGAGCCGGATCTCCCCCCAGACGTCCTCTCTGGTGGACAGGATCTGGCGCATCACGGTGCCCACGGCTCCGGTGGCCCCGACGAGGGCGAGGGTGGGCTTGGTGGTGGTCATCGGCCGGTACCTCCGTAGACGACGGCCTCTCCCTCGGAGGAGTCGAGACCGAATGCGGTGTGGACGGCGCGGACGGCGTCGTCGAGCTGGTCGTCCCGGGTGACCACCGAGACGCGGATCTCCGACGTCGAGATCATCTCGATGTTCACTCCGGCGTCGGCCAAGGCCTGGAAGAGCGTCGCCGAGACGCCCGGGTGCGAACGCATCCCCGCGCCGATGAGCGACACCTTGCCGATGTGGTCGTCGTAGAGAATGCTCGCGAACCCGACCTTCTCCTGGATCCGCCCGAGGGCCTGGACGCCGGTCTGGCCGTCGGTCTTGGGCAGGGTGAACGAGATGTCCGTCAGCCCCGTCTCCGACGCGGAGACGTTCTGGACGATCATGTCGAGGTTGATCTCAGCCTCGGCGACCGCCCGGAAGATCTCGGCGGCCATCCCGGCCCGGTCCGGCACGCCGACGACGGTGATCTTGGCCTCGCTGCGGTCGTGCGCGACGCCAGCGATGATCGGGGCTTCCACGCTGTCTCCTCGGGGTTGGTCGGTGACCCACGTGCCCTCGTTCGCGGAGAAGGAGGAGCGCACGTGGATGGGCATGTCGAAGCGGCGGGCGTACTCGACGCACCGCAGGTGCAGGATCCTCGCGCCGCAGGCGGCCATCTCCAGCATCTCCTCGTTGGAGAGCTGGTGGATCTTGCGAGCGTTGGGAACGATCCGCGGGTCGGCCGTGAAGACTCCGTCGACGTCGGTGTAGATCTCGCAGACGTCTGCCTCCAGGGCGGCGGCCAGCGCCACGGCCGTCGTGTCGGAGCCACCGCGTCCGAGGGTGGTGATGTCCTTCGTGTCGACGCTGACCCCCTGGAACCCGGCGACGATGGCGATGTGGCCGGCGTCCAGGGCGGTCTGGATCCGGCCGGGGGTGACGTCGATGATCCGCGCCCTGCCGTGGACGGCGTCGGTGATCACCCCCGCCTGGGATCCCGTGAACGAGCGCGCCTCGTGTCCCAGGTTGGCGATCGCCATGGCGAGCAGCGCCATCGAGATCCGCTCACCGGAGGTGAGGAGCATGTCCAGCTCACGACCCGGCGGCAGCGGGGTGACCTGCCGGGCCAGGTCGAGCAGCTCGTCGGTCGTGTCGCCCATGGCCGAGACGACGACGCACACGGCGTTGCCGCGCTTGCGCGTCTCGACGATGCGCCGCGCGACCCGCTTGATGCTCTCGGCATCGGCCACGGACGAACCGCCGTACTTCTGGACGACCACACTCACGGAACGGCTCCTGGGACGGGTTTGGAGTAGCCGCCACTTTATCCGTCGAGGCCAAGCCTCTCCTGCGTCGCTCCGCGTGGTGAGACCCTTCGGTGGCTCACGGGTGCAGCGCGTCGAACTCCGCGTCGGCGATGGTCTCCTCGTCGGCGTCGAGGCGCAGGTGCGCCAGCACCGACTGCAGGACCCGCAGCGAGCTGGCCGCCCGGTCGCCCCACGTCGAGAGATAGCTGAACTGCCACCACCACAGCGCCTCGACGAGCCGGCCCTCGTCGAAGTGCTTGAGCCCGTGGTCGAGCGCTGCCGCGACCTCGGCGATGTCGTTGGACAGCGACCCCCGGGTCAGCTCGGCAGTAGTCACCGGGTCGACGACGTCGGCGTAGTCGTCGAGGCCGTCGAGGAGGTTGGCCAGGCTGGCGCGCAACGGGTCGAGGTCGGGCTCAGGCCCGGGGTCGGCCTCGAACCGCTCCTGGAGGACGATGTCCTGGATCGCGCCCAGCCGCGCCCCGGCCAGCAAGAGCTGCGAGGTGGCGAGGAGAAGCACGGGGATGGCCGTATCCGCTGCGGCTCCTGCGGCCACCTCGCGCACCGTGCCGAGGTAGATCCGGGCGTCCCGAGCCGACTCGCCGGCCAGGAGGATCAGCTCCTGCCGCTCTCGCAGCGCGGCCGAGTCGACGTCGTCAGGCATGGACGGTCCGCCGTCCCTCGAAGGCCCGGCCCAGGGTGATCTCGTCGGCGTACTCGAGGTCCCCCCCGACCGGCAGCCCCGACGCGAGCCGAGTGATCCGGATCCCCATGTCCTTGAGCAGCCTCGACAGGAAGGTGGCCGTCGCCTCACCCTGGATGTTGGGGTCGGTGGCAAGAATGACCTCGGTGACGACCCCGTCGGAGAGCCGCGTCATGAGCTCCTTGATCCGCAGGTCCTCGGGCCCGACGCCGTCCATCGGCGAGATCGCCCCACCCAGCACGTGGTAGGTCCCCCGGAACTCCCGAGTGCGCTCGACGGCGACGATGTCCTTGGGCTCCTCGACGACACAGATCGCGCTCTGGTCCCGGCGGCTGTCGGCGCAGATGCGGCACAGCTCGCCCTCCGCGACGTTGCCGCACCGGTCGCAGAAACGGACCGTCGACTTGACCACGGCAAGGATTTCGGAGAGCCGGGTGACATCGGCCGGGTCGGCCGTCAGCAGGTGAAAGGCGATCCGCTGCGCGCTCTTTGGACCGACGCCGGGCAACCGCCCGAGCTCGTCGATCAGATCCTGGACCACGCCCTCGTACACGCCTTGACCCTATGCCCCGCCGACGACACACCGGGCATGCCGCGCGGCCGCCACCGTGTCTCAGGTCCCGATCGCCGGACCGGCGGCGTCGGGAGGCAGCTCGTTGTAGATGTCCGCCTGCTGCTGGCCGGAGAGCGCGGCGATGGCGGACATGATCTCGTCGGTCAGCTCGCGCCGGGCGCGGGCCTGGGGCACGCCGGCATACCGCTCAGCAGCGTGGATCGGTGCTCCGAAGGCCACGCTCACCGCGGCCAGGCGGGGGAACCTCGAGCCGATCGGCTGGATGTCCCGGGTCCCGCGCAGCGCCACGGGCACGACCGGCACCCGCGCCGTGAGTGCGAGGAACGCGACACCGGTCCGGCCACGGTAGAGGCGGCCGTCGCGCGAGCGGGTGCCCTCGGGGTAGATGCCGAACGCGTCGCCGACCTGCAGCACGGCCAGTGCCGAGTCGAGCGACTCCTGAGCGGCGCGTGAGGAGCGCCGGTCGACGGGGATCGCCCCGATCGCCTCGAACAGCTCACGGCGGATCGCCCCGCCGACGCCGACGCCGGTGAAGTAGTCGTCCTTGGCGAGGAAGCGCACCTGGCGCGGCGCCGCCAGGGGGATGGCGAAGGAGTCGATGAAGGACAGGTGGTTGCTGGCGAGGATGACCCCGCCGGTCCGCGGGACGTTCTCCGTGCCCGTGATCGTGGGTCGGTAGAGAGCGTGGGTCAGCGGCTTGAGGACCGTCTTCCCGAGCCGGTAAAACATGCGCCCGACCATAGTCGGCGCACCTCGGAGCGTCGCAGGCTGGCTCGCACCGGGGCTTCGGGGTTGTGACTGGGTCGTCCGCCGGGCCGAGAAGGCACTGGTCGCCTGGGCGCACTCGGGAGAAGATTCGCCCATGACCCACCACGAGCACACCTTCGACCCGGCGGACCACCTCAGCCAGGAGTTCTGGGACGACCGCTACCGCTCGACCCCCGCCGTCTGGAGCGGAGAGCCGAACCCCCACCTCGTCGAGCAGGCTGTCGACCTCGAGCCGGGCGACGCCCTGGACGTCGGCAGCGGCGAGGGAGCTGACGCGATCTGGCTGGCCGGCCAGGGCTGGCACGTCACGGGGATCGACGTGTCGCCCGTGGCACTTCAGCGCGCCGCTGAACGAGCCGCGTCACGGGGTCCAGAGGTCGCGCAGCGAATCAGCTGGCGTCAGGCCGACGTCCTGTCGTGGGAACCCGGCGTCGACCAGTTCGACCTCGTGTCAGCGCAGTTCATGCACGTCCCTGGACCAGCACGAGAGTCGCTGCACCGCCGTCTGGCCGGCGCCGTCCGGCCCGGAGGGACACTGTTGGTGGTGGGTCACCATCCTTCGGATCTGGACACCACCATGCGCCGACCGAACCTGCCGGACCTGTTGTTCACGGCAGAGCAGGTCGCGACCACCCTCGACCCCGGTGAGTGGCAGATCCACGTCGTTAGCTCGCCTCAGCGTGAGGCGGTGGACTCCGACGGGCGGCCCGTCACCATCCGCGACGCCGTGCTGACGGCGACTCGGCGCCCCTGACGCGTGACTCCGAAGCAGCTCGCCGTGCGGCGCTCTTGCTGTGGCCGCAAGCCCGCTAGTCGTCGAACTCGCCGAGGAGTCGGCCCCCGAGAACCTTCTCGATCACCTCGCGACCGACGCTGCCCGACTCGAGGATGTCCTCGTCGTCCGCGCTGACCCCGGCGTCGTCGACAACGGACGCAGACCGCTCCGGTTCGGCGACCCCAGCGCTCTGCCGACGAGCACCCCGTGCGCCACGGGTCGAGCCCGACTCGGCGGACTCGCGCTTGGCTCGGGCAAGCTCGTGCCGCACCGACGCCGCCCGCTCCCTCGCGTTGACTCCAATGCCGGGGGCGGGGTCGGCCGCCGGCTCGGGAACAGCGCCCGGCTCGGGGGCCGACCTCGCCGCCGGGGATGCGGAAGTCGAGCTCGTCGCCGTCGTGCCGGAGGCGGACGCGGTCGCCCAGTCCGGAGCGGGTGCTCCGGTGGAGCCCCAGCCGCCGTCGGCCTCGGCTGGAGGGGCGGCCCGGGCGGCCGGAGCCGGTCCGGCGTCGGCCATCGCCGTCGTGCGTAGCCGCGGCGGAGCCGGCGAACGGTCAAAAGGGGGCGGCTCCGGCTCACGGTCGTCGGTCGGCCCGTCGCCCGGCGCGGGCGGGGCGACGCCGGCACCGGGCGCCGCGTTTGGCGCCGCGATGCCCTCGACGGGCACGTCGACGCCGATCTCGTCGATGAGCGCCTGGCGGACGAGCTCGGCGTGGTTGCCCTGGCGGAAGGTGTTGGCCAGCCCGACCGTGCCGATGCCGAGCACGAGCCTGCTGCCGTCGTAGTCCAGCACCTGGGCGTGCTGCGACACGAAGGTCCAGGTGGCCCGCCGCATCCCGAAGATCCGCGCGAGGACGTCGGGCCAGACCCGACGGATCGCCGCGGTGTCGATTCCACCGGGGGCGACAGACGGCTGTTCCGAGGACGGCTCCGGTGCCGAGCCCGGCGTCGAGGAGCCTTGCGCTGCAGGCTGGCTCGTCGATGGAGCTGATGCCGAAGGCGCCGACGCGCTCGTCTCGCGCGGACCACCGGCGGCGGTCGGCCCGACGACCACCTGACGCGCCGCTGCGGGCCGAGGTCGGCTCTCGGACGGGGCCCGCGAGCCGGGCTGGCCCTGGACGCCCGCAGGGCTCCGCACGTCCGCAAGTGGGTCCTGCTCGTCCCGCGAACGCCCGGAGGCCGCCGCTGACGGCGTCCCCCCGAGGTCGAGGCGACGTTCGAGGCGGTCGAGCCGCGCGGCATACCCGCCCTCGCCGGAGGCCGCTGGGAGGAGGATGCGCGCGCAGATCAGCTCGAGCTGCAGGCGTGGCGCCGTGGCGCCGGTCATCTCGGTGAGCCCCGTGTTGACGATGTCGGCGGCCCGGGACAGCGCACCCGGCCCGAACCGTGACTGCTGGCCGCGCATCCGGTCGAGCTGGTCCTCGGGCACCCCCCGGAGCACCGAGGAGGCGCCGTCCGGGACAGCCGCGATGATGATGAGGTCGCGCAGCCGCTCGAGGAGGTCCTCAACGAACCGCCGAGGGTCGTGTCCCGACTCGATGACCCGGTCGACCTGGGTAAAGACCGCCGCCCCGTCGCCGGCCGCGAACGCGTCGATCGTCGCGTCGAGCAGCTCACCGTCGGTGAACCCCAGCAGCGCGGCCGCTCCGTCGTAGGTCAGCCCTTCGGTGCCCGACCCGGCGATGAGCTGGTCGAGCACGGAGAGCGAGTCACGCACCGACCCGCCGCCCGCCCGGGTCACGAAGCCGAGGACCCCGGGAGTCACGGCGACGTCCTCCTGGACGCAGAGCCGCTCCAGGTAGTCCGTCAGCTTCGCGGGCGGCACCAGCCGGAAGGGGTAGTGGTGGGTGCGTGAGCGGATCGTGCCGATGACCTTCTCCGCCTCGGTCGTCGCGAAGACGAACTTCACGTGCTCGGGCGGCTCCTCGACGATCTTTAGCAGGGCGTTGAAACCCTGCGGTGTGACCATGTGCGCCTCGTCGATGATATAGATCTTGTACCGGCTCTGGGCCGGCCCGTAGCTCGCCCGCTCGCGCAGGTCACGGGCGTCGTCGACCCCGCCGTGGCTCGCCGCGTCGATCTCGATCACGTCGACGCTGCCCGACCCCCCGCGGGCGAGCGCGACGCACGAGTCGCACACCCCGCAGGGCTCCGGTGTCGGCCCCTGCGCACAGTTGAGGCAGCGGGCGAGGATGCGGGCACTCGTCGTCTTGCCGCAGCCGCGCGGACCGCTGAAGAGGTAGGCGTGGTGGACTCGCCCGGTCCGCAGCGCCTGCATGAGCGGCTCGGTGACGTGCTCCTGGCCGATGACGTCGGTGAAGCTCTCGGGCCGGTAGCGGCGGTACAGGGCGGTGCTCACCCCCGCACCCTAACGGCCAGCAACGACAGCCTGGTCTGCCGTGTGGACAGCCTCCGGTCGACGAGGAGCAGGCGACCTGAGAGGTTTTCCCACCCCGGACAGTGCGACACTGGCCCGCGACGAGGGAGGCCGGAAATGTTCGGGCGCCGCAAGGAGGCCACGCCGAAGGCCAGCGACGCCGCTGCTGCTGCTCCGGTGCGGCTCAAGGCCGTGGGAGTGACCAAGCTGATCGAGGACAACGTCCTCCTCTCCGCGACGAACGTCGACGTCCGGTCGGGCAGGTGCGTCGTGCTGCGCGGGTCGAACGGCAGCGGCAAGACGACGCTCCTGCGGATTCTTGCTGGCACGATGGACGCCTCGGCCGGCACGGTGACCCTGGACGGCGAGCCGGTCGACGAACGTGTTCCGGCCACCCGCGCGGACGTGGCCGCCCTCATGGGCGCTCCCACGGCATACCGGGACCTCACCCTCGTCGACCACCTCGTCCTCATCGACGCGACGTGGGGCCGCGACGGCGACGCCGCGGGACGCGCTGAGCAGATGCTTGCGACGCTCGAGATCGAGCACCTCGCCGAGCGCTTCCCGCACGAGCTGTCGTCGGGCCAACAGCAGCTCTTCCACCTCGCCATGGTGCTGCTGCGCCCCTCTCGTGTCCTGCTGCTCGACGAGCCGGAGCAGCGGCTCGACACGCACAAGCGAGGCCTGCTGACCCAGATCCTCCTCGACCGCAAGTCATCCGGCACGGCACTGGTCGTCGCGTGCCACGACCCGGAGATGACCGGCGCCATCGCCGACCGGGTCGTCGACGTGACCGGCGCATGAGCCTCGACACCGAACGGCTCGAGCGGGCGCGCGACGTCATCACCGGCGGGCAGCACACCGGTGAGTCGAACGCCCTGTATGCCGTGTACGTCGCCGTCATCGCAGCCCTCTCCTACGGCGTCCCGGCTTCGCAGCAGTTCTTCAGGTTCCTCGACCCGCAGTGGCTGGCCGAGCACCTCACCGACGTCCAGGGCACCGCCGTCCTCCTCGTGTCGACGGCGGCCCTCCTCGCCCTGGCCTTCCGCGCCGGCCGGATCCGTGGGCCGGTCGTGCCCGACCTTCCCTACCTCGACCACGTGGCCTCGAGCCCCCTGGACCGCGCGGTGGTCCTGCGCCGCTGGTGGCGGCTGGCCCTGCTCGGCAGCCTCGTCGTCGGCGTGTTGTCGGGGCTGGTCCTCGGCGCGGGTCTCGCGATCGCCGGGGTGACGGGTGCGGTGGTCCTGGTGCCCGGCGCGGTCGGCGGAGCCCTCTTGGGCCTCGCCATCGCGGGGACGTGGCTGCAGGGGCAGGTCCGGTCCTGGCCGAGCGGTGACCGTGGCCCCGGGGTGTTCCTGCGTCAGCAGCGCTCCTTGCGGGCACTGCACCTCACCGGCCTGCGGGTCCAGTCAGCGCGCAGCGTGACCATCGGCGGAGCGGTCCTCGCCGGGGACCTTCGGGCCGCCCGGCTCGACATCGGCTCGCCGACGACACGTGGACGTCGGCTCCGGCTGCGAGCACGCGGCCCGGTCGGCGTCATCGTGGCGCGCGACGCCCTCGGCCTGCGACGTTCACCCGGCGCCTTTCTGACGGGGCTCGTCCTGTCCGGGGCTGCCGCATACGGCCTCGTCCACGGTTCCGCGCCGAGCGTGCCGAGCTTCGTCGCCCTCGCCAGCCTCGTGCTCGGCTACTTCGGCATCGGGTCGTGGGCCGAGGGCATGCGCCTGCAGGGAGACAACGCCGGGACCCCGCCCCTTTTGGGGATCGACTTCCGGCGGGAGGCGCTCGCCCACCTCGTCCTGCCGGTCACCCTCTACGTCGGCGTGACCCTTCTGGTTGGGGTCGTCAGCGTCCTGCTCGGTGCCGGCGTGGCGGGGCTCGTCTGGGCGCTGCTGATGACGGGCCTGCTAGGGACGGCCCACCTCATGGCGGCCTTCCGCGGGCTGCCGCCCCTCTCCCTCTTCGGACCGGGTCGGGGCATGCCGACAACGGTTCTCTGGTATGGCCGACCGCTGCTCGTCGCCCTCATCTTCGGGACGGCGGCGACCGCCTTTGTCACCTCCGGCTCCCCGGGCAACGGGCTGCTCCTGCTCGTCGCGGTGACGTGGGGCACGACACTCTTCGGCCTGCGGTGCGTGCGTCTGCTCGACCAGGCCCACCGGAGCTGACCCGGGTATGGCGCTGGGGTCTGTGGGTGGTCGTCGGCGAGGGGCATGAAGACACCCCACGTACCTGGAAGAGCTCGCCTGCCCTTGCTGCATTCCTGCCCTGGGGGAGTTCGGTGAGGTACCACCACGCGGGGTGCCGTTGCCTAGTCTAGGTGCGCGTCGGCTCAGATCGAAAACTGCTCCTTGGGCTCCCCCGCGACCGGCTGGCCACCCCGTTGTCCGTTGACGTGCGGCGACAGCCGCCGCTCGGTGAAGAAGGCCAGCCAGGCGACGACCCCACAGCCGACAACGAGCATGACGACGTATGCCGTGCCCCAGCTGCGACCGATGAGGACCCCTGCGACGACCGGGCCGACGACGGAAGCCGACTGCCAGGCGATGCTCATCAGGGCGTTGTAGCGCCCCCGCAGGTGGTCGGGGGCGAGGTCGTTGATCATCGCCGGCACCGTCGGCTGGTAGAGCGTCTCGCCCAGACCGAAGATCGCCGCGCAGGCGCCGAACAGGAGGGCCGCGGTGAAGGTGCCGGGCACGACGCCCGAAAACCCCAGAGCAACGAAGGCGACCGCCCAGATGCCGCTCATGATGGCGACCATCCGGGTGCGGCGCCGTCCCTCGATGCGTTGGAGGACGAAGAGCTGGAGGATGACGATGACCAGGGTGTTGGCGGCGAACGCCCAGCCGAGCGCCTGGGTGGAGATCTGTCCGGCCGCCCGACCGTAGGCAGGCAGTCCGGTGTTGAGCTGTCCATAGCCGACGAACGACGCGACGAAGGTGAGCAGCAGGATCGGCAGGAGGGCCCGGTCGCGCAGCAGGGCCCGGTAGGTCGCCGTCGGGGCCACCGCGCCGTCGGTGTCATCCTGCAGGGGCGGTGCCGCCACCCGCCCGGAGACCTTGCGCAGCGGACCCAGGAGGATCGCCAGGGGCGCGAGGTAGGTGGCTCCGTCGATGAGGAAGATCGCGACGAACGTCTCCGGGCGCTGGACGTCGACGAACAGGCCTCCCAGGGCGCCCCCGATGCCGATCCCGAGGTTGAGCAGGGTGAAGTTCAGGCCGAAGTACCGCTGCCGGATGCGGCTCGGGATGATCGTCGCGACGAGCGTGTTGACCGCCGGCCAGATCACGCCGCCGGAGAACCCGAGCAGCACGCAGGCGACCGCAGCCCGCAGCTCCGTGGTGCTGAGGGCCATGACGACGTTGGCGACGATCTGCAGGCTGATCGCGGCGATGACGACCGAACGGGCCCCGATCCGGTCGATGACGACGCCGGCCGGCCCGACCACCAGCATCCCCACGACGGCGGGGATGGCGAGCAGGAAGCCGACGTGCTGCAGCTCGAAGTGCCGCACCTCGTGGAGATAGACAACGCTGAACGGCATGACGAGGCCGTTGCCGATGAAGTCGATGATGACGGTCGAGAGCAGGAACTTGCCGGCTCGTGGCAGGTCGTGCCAGAAGGACGCGAGGGAAGGTCGGGAGGCGGGGGCGGGCACCGCTCAATCCTGGCCTGCCCCACCGACAGACCCAAACCCTTTAGGCGCTGGCCAGGCGGGCTCGCGATTTCGGCAGGGGCCGCCTGCTCCGGTAGCCTGCCCGACGGAGGATTCGCATAGTGGCCTAGTGCGCACGCTTGGAAAGCGTGTTGAGTGAAAGCTCTCAGGGGTTCAAATCCCCTATCCTCCGCCATCGACCGGGACAACCGACGGGAACGCAGCCCCGAAAGAGAAGATCGACACACCGGCGCCGCCTGCAGATGAGGCGCCACGGTCCGTTCCGGACGTGCGAGCGGCCTCCGGCTCCCCGAGACTGGAGGGGTGATCCTGCGTCCCGTCGCCCTGTTCGCCTTCGTCGCCGTTGTCGCAGCCTGCGGCACCGCCTCCTCGCCCCCGCCAAACGGAGGACCAGGCGCCGCGCAGAGCAGCACGGGCACGCCTGCGGGGTCGTCGTTCCCCTTGACGATCACCCGCTCCGGTGGCGTCGCCGGCGTGCACGAGACGGTGGTGATCCAGGCCGACGGCGCCTCGACAGTGAGCTCCCGGACTGGGGGCCCGACCGCCTGCCGGATCGGCTCCGCCGATCTAGCCACCCTGTCGGACGAGGTGATCGCGCATGTCACGGCCCCGAGGCCGAGGGCGCCGGAGGCAACGCCAGACCACGTCGTCGCTGACGCGATCCAGACCACCCTCACGGCCGGGACGCGCGAGCCCCACACGTCGACCGAACCGCCGGACCCCCTTCCGCCTGCAGTGGGCCGACTCCTCACCGACGTCACCGGGGCCGCTCCGGCCCACCAGATCTGCCGCACCACGTAGGCCATACGACAGGGCGGTCTCCAGGTGCAAACCGGAGACCGCCCTGTTGTTGGCCTGGGTCAGCTTGCGGCGACCGACGTGTCGTCGACGACGAAGCTCGTCTGCAGAATGGAGTCCTCGCTCATGAGGAACTTCACCGAGACCGACTTGCCCTTGTAGGCGGACAGGTCGTACGTCTTCTGCGTGTAGGTCGCGTTCGTCCCCACGTTGGAGAAGGTCGCGAGCGTCGACGTGACGCCGGCGCTGATGACCTGGACCTTGAGGGTGTCGTATGCCGTGCTGCCGGACTCCGCCGTGTCCGTCCGGATCCAGAACGACAGCCTGGGGGTGCCCGTCGTGGGGACGGCCACCGTCTGCGCCTCGTTCTCGGTCGAGGTGGAGCCGTTGCCCCCGAGCCACAGCTTCCACGAGCCGCTGTGGGCCGGACGACCGGTGTTGTTCGTGATGGGTCCGGCGGTGCCGGTCCAGCTCACGGCGCCCGACTCGAAGCCCGGGTTGGCCACCAGGTTGGCTCCGGTGGGCGGCGGGGTCGTCCCTCCGCACGACTCCGTGCCGGCCGCAACGCCGATGGCGGAGAAGGTCGCCGCGATGCCGGCGCACTCCGTGCCCGTCGCGCCGTAGAGGTCCTTCGCGGCGCGAATGGCACCGTCACGTGCGTTCTTGTACGTGCTGTTGGTGGTGAGGTACGTGGACAGCGTTCGGTACCAGATCTTTTCGGCCTTGTCCCGACCAATTCCGGTGACTGCTGCGGCGTTGCACGTCGGGCTGTTGTAGCTCACGCCGTTGATCGTCTTTGCGCCAGAGCCCTCCGAGGCGAGGTAGAACCAGTGGTTGAGCGGGCCGGAGGAGTAGTGCGGGTCCAGGGTCCCGGTCGTGCTCGTCCAGCAGTCTTTCGATGCCCCGTCCTTGGACGGCTGGTCCATGTAGCGAAGCGGAGTCCCGTTGCCGTTGAGGTTGAGCTTCTCGCCGATGAGGTAGTCGGGGACGTCGTTCGGGTTGTTGGCGTACCACTCCACGGCGGTGCCGAAGATGTCGGACGTCGCCTCGTTGAGGCCACCCGCGTCCCCGCTGTAGGCCAGGGCTGCGGTGTTCTCCGTGACGCCGTGCGACATCTCGTGGCCGGCCACGTCGAGCTCGACGAGCGGGTTGGTGTTGCTCGCGCCGTCACCGTAGGTCATCTGGGTGCCGTCCCAGAAGGCGTTGGAGTAGTTGTTGCCGTAGTGCACCCGGGAGCGGGCACCGGTGCCGTTGTTCCAGATCCCCGCGCGCCCCAGCACGGTGTTGTAGAACTCGTAGGTCTTCTCCGCGCCGTAGTGGGCGTCCACGGCCGCGGAGGCCCGGTCGCTCACCGCGAAGTTGCCCCACACGTCGTCGGCGTCGGTGAACTGGGTCCCGGTGCCGCTCGTCGCGCCCTTGAGGTCGGTGGTGTAGTTCCCGGTCGTGTCCCTGAGCTGGTAGCTGCCGCTGGACGCCGTCGTGCCAACCGTCACGGTCCCGACGAAGATGCTCTTTCCGGTGCCCTCGACCACCTCGTCCCAGCCGGTCAACGTCGCTCCGCCGTCGGCATCGACGACGGAGTGGAACCTCGACGGCGTCTGGTCTGCCCGGTAGCCCTGCGTGACGACGTCGTAGGCGAGGACGGGCGCCGCACCCCCGGCATACACGACCAGCTCGCCCTGCGGAGCAGAGGACTGCTGCACGCCCTGCGCCTTGCCCTTCGAGGCAGCCTCGCCCGCTGAGATCCTCGGGCTCGTCGAGCCGACGGCGACCTTGCCGGAGGCGTTCCAGGTGACGTCCTTGACGGCACCGGACTGGTCACGGTGGGAGACCAGGTCACCTCCAATGACCCGCAGGCCGTTGAAGGTGCGGGCGTAGCGCACGTGGCTCGAGCCGTCGGCGTCGGTGATGACGTCCGTGACGACGAGCTTCTCACCGGTGCCCAGGCCGAGTGCCCGACCGCTCTGGTCGGCCTTCGCCTGCTCCGAGCTGATCTGGTTGCCGCGGTCCTGCGTCGGCGCGGTGGCGCCGTGCGCTGCGACCACGGGGACGGCGGTTGCCGCGGCGATCAGTGCCGCGAGCGTGGCGCCCGTGAAGAGGTGTCTCACCTGTGCTGCTCCTTTGGAGATGGGCCACCGACCGGTGGCTGCCGAGTGCGCCGAGGACCAAACACGCGAGGCCGTCTCGATCCCTGAGGGTCCGAGGCGTCTCACCTGTCGAAACGGCGCACGTCGTGACCTTGCTGTCGGCACGGATCGGCGTCAATTACCTTGGCCATCTCTTGACGGTGCACAGGCCAGACCCATGGCAACGCCGGACGCACCGGCACGCCCTTGACCGGCGCTTGCCGTGCGCCAGACGATCGGGACGTCGTTGCCACGAGCCGAGCCGGCGGCGGCAGCACCCTCCGGAGCCGGAGCGCGGCGAGCACCGCGACCACGCTGATGACGAGGTGGACCACGACGAACGTCATTCCGTGTCCGGCGCCCAGCGCGAAACCGGCGAGCAGCGGTCCGACAGCCGAGACGCCCGTCTGGAGTGCAGCGAAGAGACCGAGCGTCGTCCCGACCATTCCCCCCGGAGCGAGGCTCGCGGTGAGGGGGCTCAGGACGGGCGCGAACAACGTCTCGCCGACTGCGAAGATCCCGTAGGTGGTGACGAAGAGGACCGCGCCGATCCCGGGCGTGCGCATCGAGAAGGCGAGGATCGTCCAGGAGAGGAGCCAGACCAGACCGACGGCCACGAGGAGGGAGGCAGAGTGACGGCGCACCGTCCAGCGGACGACGACCTTCTGGAGGGCGACGATGACGAGGCAGTTGACCGCTGCAGCGGTGCCGATCGTCCGCTCCGGCACGTCGAGGAACATCAGCGCGAAGGCCGGCAGACCCGACTCGAACTGGGCGTAGAACCCGAGGGCGAGGGCCACCGTGACCGCTGCGAGCCAACGCAGTGCCGGGACCGACGCCACGGCGCGGAACGCGGCGAGCGAGCCGGTGCCGGTGGCCGCCGACCCGTCAAGGCCGTCATCCGATCGGTCCTTGGCCCCCCAACCGGCAAGCGCCAGCAGCCCTGCGGACAGGAGGAAGCCCATGGCGGCCATGGCGAACGACGGCCACATGCCGTGCCCGTCGTGCAGGTCGACCACCTGGGCGGCCAGGAGCGCCCCTAGTGTCGCGGGTTGTAAGTCTTTTTCTGGTGGGGTGAGGGTTTGGCGTGGGCGATGATCTCGTCGGCGCCCTTGGTCCAGGTGAACGGGTGGGCGCGCTCGTTCCAGCCGTCGATGTAGACCCCG
>JAABUK010006021.1_pt1 | contig 18393 bp, 22 predicted proteins | sample 5559141 | NCBI WGS metagenome assembly JAABUK01 (sample SAMN10711869, study PRJNA513367) | rock metagenome | isolation source: Antarctica rocks | place: Antarctica: Victoria Land, Pudding Butte nord | collected 2016-01-03 | reverse complement strand
GTGGTTGGGCCTTGCGCAAAGATAGCTGCCACTGCAAGGCTCATTGCAGCATCTGGGATGTCATTGCAGTCATGCTCTATGCCCTGCAACTGATTTCTCGGCGGCCCTGCAGACACACACACAACCACATGTGATCAACTAGGCAGAAGACAGCCCCCTGCACAGGCCCAGGCACAGGCACAAGTCCAGCAGCATGCTCACATAGTGCATTTGTGCACAGCTTACTTTGGGAGTTGCCATTTTGACAGTGTTGCAGCTGAGCTCCATGAACATGTGATTTTAAGTTTGCACAAGGGCAAGAGGCGTGCCCTGATTTTGTAGCCTGAAACTCATCAGGGCAAATTTGCAGTGCAAAAGATGGCCAGCCATGCAGGGGCACACCTGTGATTGTGATAGAGTAGGGGTGCCACTGTACTTGGGCTCCCATCAGGCCCATCACCTCTGCAAACCTGACATCCCCTTGCAGGCTGTCAGACCCACACCCCTCTACTGTCATGGTGCTGCCTGTCACAGTGGCCCCTGAAAGCAGTATGAGTCGTGTGAGTGCCACTCATGCAAGTAAATGGCGCAGAGCACATGTACACATGAACAGAGGTTAGAGTAACACCAATGCTGCAAGACAATCTCAGGGATATGTCTGAGCAGAATCTTCAGGGAAGATACAGAAAGGAAGTTCATGTCACTTGAATGCCACAGAACACAAAGCCCCTGAAAGATGACAGGCCAAGCAGTGCAAACAAGACACGGCTTTTCCTCTTGCACGAGATCAGAGCATGCCAATGACATTACCTGAGACAGCAGACAACTTGAAACAGCAGAAAATTGGAGACAGCAGACAACTGGATTGCATAGTTGCTGTACCTGCCAAGAAGTAGGACGCCGAGGAGGCATCACCCTCTACATAGGCTTCCCCAGGAGACTTGTACTGCTGGCCCGAAGGGATGTGCATGTGCTGTAGCCCATCTAGCTGTTCCACCTGGAAACACAACACAATACAGAGATGACCAGCTGTGCATGCTGAGCTCGTGCTCTTGTTTGAAAGTTGCTCAGACCCACTCAGGTATGCGTCCAGGAGACAAAGCAGCCACATTTGCGCCAGAAAGGTTCAAGCAGTAAAGGTTACTATACAGACATCAGCTTAGGTAAATGCCTCAAACTACACACAATGGCTTGCACATGTTGTGCACTGCTGGCACGACAGGAACCTTCTGTGGAGTGCATTCTCCCAGAACACAGTGACCAATGCTGACGGCGTGTTGCACATTCGAAAAGATACACAAATAACAAATTTGCAAGCTTGGTGGATGATCTCATAGCCTCAGCCCGACCAAGCAGCAGCTACAGCAGACAGTGCCATACCTTGACACCAAAACTGGCAGCATCCAAGCAGCAGCAACTGCAGATAGTGCCATACCTTAACACCAAAGCGCTCCATGAGCTTAATGGTCATGGCCACATAGGGCTGTGACACCAGCTCATCAGTGATCTGGATGTGGACACCTTCGCTTCCAGTTGCAAGAGGCGCTGCCATCAGCAGTGCTGTCAGGTATTGGCTGCTCACCTTGCCGCTCAACTGTACCTGCAAGCAGCCAGCTAGCCATTCAAGCAGAGTCTAGCACAGAGTCCAGCACAGAGCCAACAACGCATTGAGGCTGGACTCAATGGTCAAGCTGTGACTGCAGATCCAGTGGCAAGCTCCATTGCAGTATTGTGCACGACTGACTTTGTTACTTTGCAGGTGGGACTGAATGCAGCGCCGTGAAGCTTGCAGTACACTGCTTGCATAGGCGTTGATGCTCATTGCAGCACTGCAACTGTGCCTTGACAGCCCTAATGCAAAGCACAGTATTGTGTCCCATGGTGTGTGACATGGTCTGGTTGGTAGCAGCAATGTGCCTTTGTCTTGGCACACAAATCAGTCCTCGCAGCAGTGAATATGAGAATCTGCACTACAACTGCATGTGCTGCTGTTTTGCATGTTTTTCGACTCCTGTTGCATGTTGGGCGACGTGGGGATGAGTGCATGCCTACACCCGTTGACTGGGGCAACATGTGTTACACTGGTGTACTGTCAAAGACCAGTACAACCAACAGAAAGATGCAACAGTTTCTGCAGCAGCAGCAGCAGCAGCAGCAGGTTCACTTGCCATCTTGCATGGACAGGCAAAAAGAGTCAGCTGTGCACAGGTCATGCACAGGTGACTATTGTGCAACATGATGTGCCTGTCAAAAAGTGCACGTAAAGTACACAGATGTGCACGTAAGTGCACATAACAAGAAAAGGCCAACAGGTTGTTTATCATGTTGTGACTGCCAACATGTTTACATGAAGTGCATGCCACTTGTGCTGTGCGGTGCTGTGCTATGGGCAACAATGAGGGAGGATTGTGTGCTGTGCTACCTTGCCACTGGGGAGACCCTGTGCATGAACAGTGACAGGCGGGCAGCCAGTGCCAGCTGTGCACTGAGCATCGACTCCAAGCTGAGTCAGGCCATCGACCAGGTCCTGAATGGGCCGCTCCCTCATCCTTGCAGACCCATCTAGGGTGATGTGGCCCCTGCCTGCTGCTGCTACTGCTGCTGTCAATGGCCTGCAGTGAATGCTTGGACTGTTTGGGTGAAAGGAGAAGAAGAAGAAGAAGATGATGATGATGTTGATGATGCGTGACTCGTATTGGAACAACAGCATCATCACAAGCTACAAACAGCTTGTACTCTGTCTTTGTGGAGTCAGCTAAAAGCATGAAACCTGCAATGTTCTGCAGTCATTGCGTTCACCGTCAGAGATGTTTCTCAAAGCCTGTGGTCAGAGATCAGGTCTTGTAGAATGGTGGAGGCGAAGTCCAGATTAGCTGCTGCAGCTGATGGATTCCATGGTAAACGGCAAGAACAGCTGACATGCAGCTCAGGCAGAATGTCAAACTCTGACTTTACAAACAGCTCACATAGTCCAAATACAGGTCGAGCACACACGGTCATTCCGCCACAAGTCATTGTAGCAACACTTAAGTAGAGAGTTCTGCCTGTGTTCTCACCGCATGGCAGTGCCAGCATTCCCCAGATAAAGCTTAGCATCTTCAACAGGAAATCTGCCTGCACATCCATGTACTGTGATTTTGTCGTTTTGCCAGTCCGCTTCTAGCTTGATGCCAAGATCCTTCAGTGCCCCAACCATGAGCCTGATATCCTCACTGTCCTGCACAGGTCATGAAGGTGACAAGCTGATCGACCATTCTTTCTTACTGTTCTGAACATAGCAGTCGCTCACCAAAAGATTCTGGACCTCTGTGACGCCGGCAGACAAAGCTGCTAACAACAATATGCGATTGGAAAGCGACTTAGAGCCAGGCAGCTTGACGTGCCCCTCGATGCGCTTGATTGGCTGTAACACCAGCTGCTCGACAGCTGTATATGTCCACAGAGTCTGTGAGACAAGCTCGCGTGCATTGAAACTCGCAGCAGCACATCGAGTTGCTGCTCTGAAGACGGATTTACCTGTCGCTGCTGCACATGTGATTGACGCGGCCGTTTTGTGAGATCTGCATGTGTTTCTGCGCGCATGACTTCGCGGCTTCACATCCCGAGGCTGCTTCGTCAATGGATTGGTCGAACACCGTCTATGTAACGGCTTTCGTTGCAATAGCGCTTTCGTGGTGCTAGGACAAGGTGCACACAGTTCATTATGAGCTGGCAAGACACCTCGCATGTTGCTCTGCTGGTGAAGCGCAGCGAACTGTCGGAAATTCAGATCGGCTGCAGCAGCAATGCCTTGTTTCGCATCGCATTCCTCTTCATCCATTCCTTTGCACCTTGCTGCAGTCTTGCTGCTTGCGAATGGCTTCACTGCGCTGAACCGGCAAGTAAGACAGCCAGCTAGTGTGCCGCTGGTCCGATTCTGATCAAAGCTCGCGTGTTCCTGCCCGCATCTTTCGTGCGTCAAATCTGCGTGGTTGAGATCACAGTGATTACACCCCATAGTATTTGCTAGTGCTGCCTTGCACAGAACACAGCAAGCATGGGTGAACGTAAGGTCTTGAACAAGTATTTTCCGCCGGATTTCGATCCGGCGAAGTTGCCTAAGGGCAAGAGGCCAAAGGACAATACCATGAAAGTACGTATGATGCTTCCCATGAGCATCAGGTGCTCCACTTGTGGCCACTACATGTACAAAGGAACCAAGTTCAACACAACGAAGGAGGATGTCGCCGGAGAAACATATCTAGGAATTCAGATTTTCAGGCAAGGCTCCCAAGCTATAGCATTATGCTCCAAGCAGCAGTGTCTTCTTGGAATGTATGCTGACTGCTGGTCTGTGCATGCATAGGTTCTACCTGAGGTGCTCCACATGTGCAGCAGAGATCACCATGAAGACTGATCCAGAGAACACAGACTACACCATGGAGCATGGTGCAAGCAGGAACTATGAGCCTTGGAGAGAAAAGGCCAAAGAAACCAATGCTGCTCTAGCTGACAGGTGAGCTGGTTTGGCTGCTGGAATGACATGCTATGGTGTGCATTCCACCTGTTGTCAACTGAGTGTTTCCAGCCGACCGATGTTTGCTGTTGATACTGTGATTGCTGCCGTGCTTGCCAATTCTTAGACCGCAGCTACAAAGCTGGACTCACAGCACCTTTGCAGCTGAATGTCACCTCTAGCAGTCCCTTTCTTTCTGCCCGAATAAGCCAGCTGCACTGACATCAAATTGTCCTGTCTTAGCCTACGTATATAATGATCACCTTCCAGGCATGAGAAACCCAGGAAAAGTGGCAGAATAGAGCATATCAGAATAGTAATGGCCACAGTGTAGGCTAGCAGGCACCATATTTGTCAGCATACTTGTCAACACACACAATCTTATGTGTAGGGAAGAAGAGGAGAGAGGCAATGCAATGAAGCAGCTAGAAAACAGGACTCTGGACAGCAAGCGTGAAATGGATATCATGGCTGCCTTAGATGAAATGCAGTCATTGAATGCTCGGCATGCCAGAGTCGATACAGAAGCTGCTTTGGCGGCCTTGAAGCGCAGTGCAATGGAAGATGAAGCTGCCGGCCAGATTGACCTTGATGAAGAAGATGAAGCAGTTCTTCGGCAAATGATTGAGCAGGTAAGCTTCAGAGTCCTGCAACTAGCTTATTTGCTCTGTGACTTGCTGCATACGCTTTGTATAGGGCAGCCTGCCCCTGCTTGTCTGACCGGTCTGTTGATGCTTGCACAGCAATATTATGATACACACAGATGGCAATCTGAGCTAACCGTGGCATTTGAGCTGGATCAGCATTTTGCAAGCCTGTACATCTCTTCTGTCTGTGTGCAAGAGCATGCATGCATGCTGTTTAGCCAAGCAGCTAATGCAAATGGCATTCATGGAAGCCAGGCTGCAATGGTATGTTGGTCTCCGGTGGTGGCTGACAACTGACTGTAACATTTGCTGTTTTGCAGCAAAGCAAGCAAGTGCGGCGCATCAGTGAAGATGATGCAGCAGCTGCATCACACACAGCACAAGCTGTCAAGGCTAGCCTTCCCTCCTCTTCAGCTGCAGCCAGCACAGACCGAGAGCCTACAGCTACAACAGAACCAGCAGCTAACAGCAACTTTGGCAGTATGAAGGTCCCCCTGCAGTCAAAGGCACCAAGCCTGGTTGCAAAGCCCAAGACTGCATCTGCTGTTACTGTCAAACCCAAAGCACCTCCGCTTGTGGTGCGAGCAAAAAGGAAAGCAGATGATGCTGAACAGAATGATTTACAGCCAGACAAGAAGCAGCATCAAAATGGCACCAACAGTGCAGATGCTGGTGTTGGTGGGCTTGCTGGCCTGGCAGCATATGGCAGTGAAAGTGGCAGTGGCAATGCAAGTGACTCTTGACAGGATGACTTGATTGTCACACATAGGAGTATTGAGCTTGACAGGTTCTCTGGTGGATGATGTCTTGCCAACATGATGACTACTTGATTGATGATCTCATGACACCGAAGGTGCCTCCAGCACCTTCGTCTAGACAAAGCTTGACCCGTCCAACACAACAATGTGCTTGTTGACTAGTCCAAACTTGGAGAGGTGATCAACAAATGTGGGTCTTCCGTGATAGGCACGAGAGCCACGTGATAGCCTGCCGTGTCGAACACTGCCTCATCTTAATCATCGCCGTGCTGATATGAGATCAGGATGCTGATTCTGTTCTGCAACAAGAGCGCAAAAGCGCATGTTGTCGAGTTTGCGGTTTGCACAATTTCGTGACGGTAGGCTGTGAGAAATTGTGGAACGCTCCCTGTATCATGCGTACGCGTGGGTCCATGCCATTGTTCGACAACAGTGAAGGGGCTCCCACACAAGCCGGTGAGGATGGTTTGAACGGCTTCTCGGAGCAAGAGTACGATACGGCGTCTGATGACTCCCACGACAGGCACAAGACAGGCCACAAAACGGGAGGTGTCCGGCCAAAGCCTCTTGGCCAAGACAGCATGCAGGAGGCTTTTGACGCGAGCATCAGACCCAAGCTGGATGCCATAGACAAAGTAAGGCATCATCTCACAGGGGTTGACATTGAACTACCTGCCATAGTGGTGGTTGGGGACCAGAGCTCAGGCAAGTCAAGCGTGCTGGAAAGCCTGTCGGGCATTGGCCTTCCCCGCGGTGGCAACCTGGTAACCCGTTGCCCACTGGAGCTGGCACTTCGCCGTGGCCAGACTGAGTCTGCAGTGTTGTCATACACTGATCCAGACGACGGCTCCAAGGAGATCAGCAACCCCATCCAGCTTGCGGAGATTCCGGATGCTGTGAATGCTGCCACCCAGCACTTGGCGGGCGACAACTCGGGCTTGGTACCTGCACTCATCAGCCTGAAGGTGACCAAACCAGAGGCGCCTGATCTGACGCTTATTGACCTTCCGGGCATTGTGCGCAATCCGATCGGGGATCAGCCAGAAGATATTGAGCAGCAGATCCGCGGCCTCATTCATAAGCACATTGAAGGTGCAGATATTTAACAATGCTCTGAGTTGCTTGCTTAAGCAAGCTTGCTGGCTGGCTGGCTAGTTGGCTGACTGAGCAACTTGCTTGGCAGTTGTTAGCAGTAGTGCTTACTCCTAGTTTGGGTGCACTGCAGGGGAGTCAAAAGTCATTTTATGTGTCTTGCCGGCGACTGCCGACTTTGCAACTCAGGAAGCCATCAAGATATCCAGGTAATCACTTCTGTGTCTTGTCCTACATAAGCTATGCCAGAAGCTTAGTCATACAAACCATGCTGGCTGCATGATTGCGCATGTATGACCTCTACAGGTATGATGGATGCAATATCAGCCCACTGGAATCTTGGGAGGCAATACCATGAGTGTTCAGATCAAGCATGTTTCTTGACAGATATGCAGATTCCACAGCCTTCCTCATGAGACTTACCAAAGTGACTTTTTGGACTGGCCATCCCTTTTTTGCATGAGTACATTGCAAATATTCTGCCAGAAAACAGAATCTTGTTTATGGTGGGTGAAAGCTCAGATTCAATGCTAGCCACATGTAAGGACGTGCATGCACATTGCTCACACTGGCAGATTGTCTTGACCCATTCCCATACATTCAGTCAAACTGGCATGCAGGCATGTGGACCCTAGTGGGAAGCGTACAGTGGGAGTGGTGACAAAAGTTGATCTGGCTGAGCCTGGAATCAAGGACAGGTTGGAAGCAACGGGGGCAGATCACCTGCGTCTTCAGCTGGGTTACGTTGCGGTATAGGACCTGGAATGACCCCTGCCTACCCTGCCCTGCCCTGCCCTGCCCTGCCCTGCCCTGCCCTGCCCTGCCCTGCCCTGCCCTGCCCTGCCCTGCCCTGCCCTGCCCTGCCCTGCCCTGCCCTGCCGCCCTTTGCAAGCTGCATCTGCAAAAGGCCACTTTGATGTCGCAGGTACGCAGTCGTACAGGGCAAGAGCTGAAGGATGGCGTTTCATCTGTGCAAGCTCGTGGTAAAGAGGCTGAGCTGTTCAGAACCCACCCTGAGCTCAAGCTTGTGGCACAAGAGTACAAGGGAGTGCCGGCCCTGTCAAGGAAGCTTGTCCAAATCCAAGCAGAGCGTATTCAAAGTCATTTGCCTGAACTCCAGAAGCAGGTGATCTTGCACAAGAGACAGTTTGTTCCAATGCACATATGTTGCTATACCTGCGTATGCAAGCAATTATCTGCCTGCCTGAGTGATGCAGCTCAGTTTTGCTCAACTCAGACCCTCAAAGTCAGTCACTTGACCCAGCATGTATCACACAACCTTAGCACATGACAAGATTGGTGAGACTGTCAAAGCACCGACTTAGCTAACCTCTACGTATTAACAACTATGTATACGTGTAATCTATAGAGCATGCTTATCTCAGAGCAAAGTGTAGTTCCTTATCCTGCCTCCTTCATCCGTAAGAGTGAGGTTTCTGGCTGAAATTGCAAATGCAACTCTGATTTCACAGCTCATTTGCACTGTGCTCAATTGCTTGTTCTGCAGGTCAACAACAAGTTGCGGGCAGCAGAAGGGGAAATGCGCAAGATGCAAGGAGTCATCAGTACCGAGGCAGAAGCAGAAAACTGCTTGTCAGGGTTGCTGGAGAGGATGCATAGGCGTGTGACAGGCTTGGTTCAAGCTGCTCCTGAAGTGGCTGACCACAGAGTCAAAGAGCTGCATGTAGCGCCCAGAGTGTATGCAATGCTGGAGAACTACAACAGCGAGGTATCAAGTACTCTTCTGTGCTACTGATACAGTTGCACCTTGGCTCCCGGCTGCCGCCTCAGGAGGCTCCCGTTATGATCGCTGAGAAGCGTAAACTTTTCTTTTCTTTTCTTCCACCTTGGCATCAGGCATGTGTGCAACTATGACAGTAGTCTGCAAGTATACCTAAATGCACTGTTGGCCTCACCACAAGGGTCTAACAAGGCAAACGTCATCCTTGCCTGCTAGATTTCAGTCCACTGTGTCTGCTCTGCATGACCGTGTTGAATCAGCTGTAAAGCACCTGACAGTGTTGCCAAAATGATCCCAACAGAAAAGGCAACGCCGTCAGGCAACTTATGAATTCTTGGAGCTTTGAACTACCTAAGGCCTTCAGGTCAATAAAAAGCTGCTGATAATCTGGCCAACTGAGACTACATATTATTGCAGGTGTGGGAGGCAATTGGCGGCAAAGAATGGTTTCGGTCCAATGACTGCCATGACATGCTGATAGAGCATAGTGAAGAAGTGAGGGGAGCCACTTTGGCCAACTTTGTGGGTGACCGTGTATTCAATGGCATTTTTGCAGAACGTAAGCCCTCACAATCAGTCTTCTCATGAGAGACATGCTTGGAATGTGCTGTTGCCTTGGTTAAGACATGCTCTCCAAACCTCCGAGCTGCTGCTTTAGGAGGCTCCCGTTGTGATTGCTAAAAAACGTATACTTTCTTTCTCTCATGCTCTCTAGCAACTTGAATGATGCTACTTTTTGAAGCTTGTGCTGCAGAGGTGTACAGCAATTTGAAGCCCAGCGCAAAGGACTTGGTGCAGACTGTGCACAAGTACATGGCAGATGTTCTGTGGAAGCTAACAGAGAGCACCTTTGCAGCATTCCCTCGCTTGCAGACGGCAATCAAAGCACTGGTACAATCAGCTGAAGGCATATATATATACTCATTGTCATAAGCTGTATTATGCACCATGAATGAGTGAACGCATCACATTGGACATGATGCCTGTAGCTTTGTTCATACTTGACTGAATCGGGCCTTTCTTCCAAGTGCACTGTTGCTTGTAGTCATGTGCCAAGCCCAACTCAGATCTGATGCAAATCAGATGCAGTTGAGCGCAAGACGCTTCGATAGATCATGGCAGATGTGATGTGTTTGATTGCTCAATGACTATGCAGATTCAGGAGGAGCTTGACCAGCTGGCACAAGAAGCTACTGCCAATGCTTTGAACCTGATTAAGAGCGAGAAGTACGTCTTCACCAACAACAATGGTTACATGAAGCTGCTCGACAAGATGAAAGAGTATGTGATGCGCAAGCAAAATGGTCATACTGATGAGGATGCAGATGCTAGAGATGCTAAGGATGAGGTGAGTGAGAGTTGGTTGCCTCTTTTACTGTCAGCATTGTCATTGGGTCTATGCATCACAAGCAAGCTACCTTGCGTGCGTGCATGCTGGCTTGTCTGTATCTTGCCAATAAGGCCAACAGTCATACAAAACAATGGTACAGTCCTGCCGTCATCAAGATCAGACAACACTCACGGCTTGCTGCTCATGTTGCTGCAACACATTTGCAAACCCTGTCTGGAGCAACATGTGCCAACCAGCACAACCGTGCTTGAGTCAGCTCACACAAGACGGTCACCGTAGAAAGGCTCGAAACAAAGATCATAGCCCATGCCTGAAAAAGCTGTTCAAACTGCGTGCAGGATCTGGCAAACCTGGATGTCCTGGATGTTGGCAGTGGCAACAATGAGCAAGCCCTAGTGGATCTGCAGCTGAGCCTTGCAGCCTATACACAAGTTGTTGTCACAAACTTATGTGACAGTATACCAAAGCTAGTGCAGGCGCAGCTGGTTGGCAAGGTTAGTCACCAAAGCTGAAATTCATTCTCACCTGCGTGACTATCAGTTGCGACATGGGCATTGCGTGCTGTGTGTGAAGGCTGTTGCTCAGCATTGGTAGTCCACGTTTGTAACTATTGTGCGTGCGTGAAGCTAAATTTGGGACTTTAGGGTATCAGATTCAATATTTGTGTTAGGCTTGAAAGCTTGCAGCTAGCTGAAGATATTGCATGCTGCAAACTCTGTTGTTTGCAGGTGGCAAAGTCTTTGTCCAGCATCATCAGAGATGGCTTCAACTCTGAGTCAGAGGTCAGCTTGATTGACTTCATGCATGATCCCCAGCGGGTTGCTGCATACAAGCAGCTGCAGGAGACTGTTGAGAACCTCAAGAAGGCTCATGCTACTCTTCGCAAGCTGTGAAACGCATCAAAAGGCACAAGAGCTGCAGCTGATGCAAAATGAGAGTAGAAAGGGGAACAGCATCTGTGATTGAAGTGGTTGACTGCACATGGTTGCTTGTGACACATGTACATATGTGTACACGTATGTGAATGTTTATACCCATTTCCATATGGATTTCTGGTACTCTTGATCCTGTTGATTTCGTTATCTACAAGTGCATGTTTTTATCGAGTCAACCATGACTCACTCAATCAGCTGTGCATACCATGATCAGCACGCCATATGCGCTGCCATGCAATGCGTTGCACAACATTACACTAGTATATACGCATGGGCTTTGAGTCATAATCAAACTGGTATTGGTGTCAGTGTATATATCAACATTGATATTCAAGTAATCTTTGTACCACCAACAATAGAGCTTAAAATGCTCAGCACACTGCCACTCATTCATTCATGCATTCATTCATTCATGTGCAATTGATCACTACGCAGTTCACATTACGTCAACGCAACAAACAACCACAGTACTAGTACATTCACAGTGCTGAACAACTGATGCAGTCTAGTACAAGTGCATGAGGGCACCTAGCAGACTTCAACTAGCCTGCCAGTCCATAAGACCCTCTCCGAAGAAGACATATGTTGGTTTGCCAAACAGGTCCACTCAACTACCGTCAACTTTTACTCCTAAACTCCTAAACTAGTCAGTCAACGCATTGCTGCACTCACATGGCAATGCTTATAGGCCGTCAGATGGCAAATTCCAGTAGCACCTCACATCAGTATCAAGACAGAAACATAATGACCGTTGAGCGCACATGCAAAAAGATAATAGCATGACTGCTCCACAAGTATTGTGCAGATGGATCATCCCCGCTGAAGACCTTTCTGCTCTATGTACCGTTGAAACAGTGCGGCTAGCTTGTGTTGAAGGCGTACAGTGGCTTGCTGCTCTTCCACAAAAGCACCAGCTCCACTTTGCACACTGCTAGGCGACACCTGACCAGCCAAATACCGAGATCTGATGTGAGTCGTGAGCATATGCTGCAGTGAATCCTCACAGTCTTTACCACAATACCCCTCTGATAAAGAATTCTGAAGCCTGTGCAGAACAAAAAAGCTGTTGGCAAGTGTACTGTGAAGGATTTTGGCATTGGCTGTATATCACTGTGGCATGGTGATAGCCCGGTCTACACATTGCAGCAAAAGTCAGTACCACCTGCATTACTGCATCAGCTGACATGACAATAGTAACACAAACAGTAACAACCGTGAAATAAATAATGATAACATAATCATAGACACGGGGTTAGTCAACAGGCAGACAGATGAGCATGATGTTTGAAGGTAAAAGCTCATCCAAGTGACAAGAGCAGCAGGAAAAACCTTTCGACAATGGTTGTGGGGTCATTGCCCAGATCCACCACCCCCCATTCACTGTCCTCAGGGCCCTTGGTTTGCTCCCCCCTCCACCCGGGGTCAAACAGGGTCACCTGAGGCCGATAGAACCCATACCCTGGGAGAGACAGAATGACAATAGGTGGTGGCAATCAAAGGACCAGTAGGTGGAACAACAGTACTACAAGGCATGCAAGAACAGCTGCAATGCCATATCCCCATTTGTGTCATATCATCCATGATGCACAGCCTGTCTGGCACCTCAGCAATTAAATTCTGAATGCTTTTCATAATGGCCAACACCATGCATGACATAGTCTTGCATCGGCTGGTCTCAACTGAATTCTACATGTTGCAGAGCAACTTACTGAGAACCAGTTGGGGTATGTCACAGACTCACACTCCCTGCCAACAAGCCGTAACACATGCCACCAAAGACAACACAGCACAGTGTATGCACAAGAAGGAAAAGAGTGTTTACCTGGATCTGTGGGCAAGAGGGCAGCTTCCTGATAAACTGCGGCCATGAATTGGGCATCTGCACAGTATGCAATGCGTCAGCCAACTAAACGAAATCAGGACTGCAAACATTGACTTTTTCAGCAAGAACCAGGTTTGGTTGATCATGACAGGTGGTGAAGCTAGTGCAAGCAGTGGATCAGCTGTGGTGCACATGTTGTGACATGTGAGGACTCATATCGCCACATTGGAAGGCTGAAAGCACAGATTGCATGCGTATTTGCTGATGACTCTGCTAACCTCGACAGACCATTGCTGACAAGGAGCTTAGTTGCAGACATACCACAGTGACAGTTACTGGATGCATGCACTTTGACGTAGGATGGCATTAGCAGTGCACTAAATTTTGGCAAAAGCGCTCTGTGTTGATATGTTAACATGCAACTCAAGTATGAGTGAGTTCAGCAACATAGCTAGAATTTGAAATTTGACAAGGTTTATGAGGCTGATGTCAACTGGTCCAGTAGTGTTGTTTGTGCAATGACAGCGAGGTGTGACACAAAATAGTACCTCCAGAAACGCCTCCATCCACATTGAAAAGCTGCTCCATCTTTGCCCACTTGAGTTTTGGATGGCGAAAGAGCCCAACGCTCAGAATTGCTCCAGCTCCTGAAGCATCAACAAGCCATGAAACTGGAATCTGGCGCATCAAAACACTACTTGTTTCAAATACACACATGTTGATTGATAGGTACTTGTGGCATGTCATGACTGCGCTGCAGCAATCTTGGACCACAACAAGCAGGAGAACACAGCCTGCAGAGGTTTTCCCACATGCAGATGCTGATTTGGTGTTGCCCAGGTGAAGAGTCAGTATGTGATGATTTTAGCGTCACTTAGCATGTGCTGATTTAGCGTGTGATGACTAAGCATGTGATATACTGATAGTGCTTGCTGTCAGCAAAAACCATTTGCAAAGCTGCATGAAGCTGCATGCACTCCAAGACTTCACATTGCTTCAGGTCAGTTATATTGCATAGAATTCAAACCCTATACCCTAAAACTAGAATCAGAGACATGGCTTACCTCCATGCTCAAAGTACCACATGCCAGGGTAAGAAGCCTTCAGCCACTCACACTCTGGACCCCAATAGCCAGGGTTTTCAGCAGCACGACATAGGGTTTCTAGGGTGCAGGGACAACCCTGCAGCTCGAACAGGATTGTCAGCAGCCCAACATAGTGTTTTTGGGGTGCGTGGACAACCCTGCAGCTTGAACTGGTCGTGGTTACAAAGTGTCGTAGCGTCAGACAGTAAATGGCACACTCACCTGGCCATACCTTGGCCACAGAAGCTTTGGACATGCTGGGCTATCACCCAAACGCAAAGTTGTCATACATGATATGATTACAAAACACCCTACATACCCTGCGCACATGAGATGACTACAGAACACCCTACATACATGAACTGATCACAGAACACCCTACATACCCTAAAGACATGAGATGATCAAAGCATACTTCACTTGGGATGGCAAGCTGACCTCTGGGGCCTTGTAGGAGCCTTTAGGCACATGGCTGCTTGTCCCATTGGCGGCATGGAGGGGGTCATGGTAGCCGCAAGGCAGACAGCGAGGGGCCGACCGGTTGGGGTGCATCTTCCTATGGGCTTCCACAGGCTGCCCATCTGCAAAATGGGGGTGGGGGTAAGTGCATGCTTGGGTTTAATAATAATAGTAAGTGAAACGCTTTCCAGCTCATGATGAGCCAGGTGTGTGCACGACAAGGATTGGGTTTGCAATGGGGTGTCATTGTCTTCATAGTGCTGGGGTGTATACTGGCTTGAAGCTGCTGTGCTTGGGCTTGATGCATATGGACGTGCTGGTGAAATATGCTGACTGTACCAACAATGGGTCTTGACGCCTGCTTTGCAACAGACATGTGACTGTTATCTTACTCATCTGAGAGCTAAATGCATGGCAAGCAACAAGCTGGCTTTTGCTGCTAAGACATACGGCAGCAGACGCCACTTCAATCCAGATGACCATGGATATGCAAGCATGCCAACAAGCAATGCAACCATACGCACGCCCGAGCTTGGCACCATCTTGTGCATTGCAAGATGATCAGCAACAGATTCTTCGGGTAGCTATGTGATGTGTGCAAAAACAGGACTGGCTGTTGTGAACTGCATGATGATTCTCACCAAATTGGTCTGGGAACCACAAGTGATCTGTGAGGAAATAGGGCATGTTGTGATCCAGCTCTTCTAGCATGTCCAGGGCGTTGTCAACGAAGAAGACTGTGTCATCGTCGCCGTACAACATCCACTTGAAGTTGTCATACCCACGAAGGTGAGCGGCCAAGAATGGTGTGACTCCTGCCCTGCCAACATGTGCACCAGAGTTTGAACTCTCACTTAAGTCAAGCAAGCCCTGGGCAGCTCGGTACAATACTTGGCTTCTCATTGAATTGACGCCAAAAGGCGCAGTCATTTCTTCTTCTTTACTAAGTCAAGCAAGGCGACTCTAAGCTAGCTGTTGAATGCATGCTGCACAATGGACGTGCAAGCAGAAGTGTAACACAACGTATGGTGCCTTCAAAGGGTAAGCCTTGTTCTTGTTGGTCTGAATTACAGATCCTCACACAGACTGCACTGTAACATGCTTTACAGATGCTCATACAGGCTGCACTGTGACACGTTCCTTGACACTGCTCAAGTGCGAATGACATGCTACACCATAACTGCTGTTGCAAGATCACACTGGAGTAGCAATGTGGACCACGATAGCCCAGAGCGCTTCAAGGCCCATACAATGCAAACACTTGGAAAACCCTTGGAAACCCTTGGGAAATCCTGGGAAACACTTGGGAAACCCTTGAAAACCCTTGAAAAACCCTTGGGGAACCCTTGGGAAACACTTGGGAACCCTTGGAAAACACTTGGGAAACCCTTGGGAAATCCTGGGAAAACCCTTAGAAACCCCTTGGGGAACTTTTGGAAACAGTGAGTCAGAGTGCTGACCTGACGTCACCAGCCTTCCTGCAAGCTGAAGCTTCTCGCCATTCGCCATACCTCTCCAAAGATTCACCTTCACTTGCAGCCTGAGACAGAGCTACTGGGTAAGTCACGGCGTACCATAGATCAATCAATACAAGGTTCTGTGAAGCCAACATGATCTTCTGATTGGATTCCAGACTCTACTGTGCATGGGCTACAACCTTGGCTGTGGGCATTGAGCAGCAGCTTTACAAAAGCAGGCTGAAATGGCAACAGGGCAGCTTGAACCAAGCAGAACGTGACAACAGAGATGTTGAGCATCAGTGTGTTGGCTGTCACAGCATTGTCTGTTGGGAGAATAGATTTGAACAGTCTGTTGCCAGCCTGCTGATGCAGCACCTTGTCTGCTGCATTACATACGTTAGTACTTCAGTATGTTGGTATTTCAGCATGTGTATTACATACTGAGACTGATGTGTGCGGACTCCAGACAACGTGTGTTGCATGAAAATTGGGTTGCATGCAAATTGGGTTGCAGCTTTGACACACGTCAAGCTCCAAAAAGGGCACTCGTTGGATAGCTTTTGACAACCACTTCAAGTACAGCCAATGTCACCCGACGGGGTTAAGCGTAACAATCAAGGCAACACAGGACAGGAATAGCTGACAGGTGCGCCACCACTGAACCAAAACATGTGCATTCAATGTAAGATATAGCAACCAGAGTTGCTTGCTGGCAAGACCTGACACTTCAGAGCACACCTGTCTAGTTAATGCTACTGCATCTGACCCAGTCTCTGTGATGATGAAGGTTGGCACGTTCCTGCGCCACACCCTGCTGCCATGAACAAGGGGCAGCCTGCAGACCACAACATTGTTAATGAAATAATAATGACAATAGTAATATTAGTAATAATACCAACAACAACAACAATGCTTTCCAGCTCATGATGAGCTAGGTACATGCATCATGCATGATTCATTTATCACCCCTCATGTCAGTGAGCCTAAACACTAGTCCTGTGAGCCAACATGCACTAACATGGCTCACAGAACTAGATTTTAGGCATACCTAGTAGGTACCTGGCAAGAAAGGTCAGCTGGAACGCCTGTAGATGATGATTATTATTATTATTATGTCAGTGACCCTCCCGGCAACACATGGTAATGCATGCTGTGGCACTGATTCCCAGTTCATAGAAGCAAAAGGGCAAACAGGATGCACTGCAACCAGCCAGTCCTTGTGCTCAAATCACTGCTGCATGTGGCATATGCACATTGTGTTGCAGACGTTTTCTGAACAGTTACAATGATGCTGCTGTGCATCCATTGCCTGGAGGCACAATATGAACAAACCTGGCAGAAGTGGAAGGAATTGCAACTAAAATATCCTTGCGAGTCAGCTGAGTTCTCTTCTCCCCATAGAAGCGCCTAACTCGTTTGCTTCTATTGACTGTGTGAGGTATCCTGCAGAAACAGTACCAAATGGCATAGCCTGTGACTGACTGTGCGCCAGTACAACCCCAGGTGAGCATAACATAGTCGTGCACATGCTGCTTAGATAAGCACATGCTGCTTAGATAAGCACATCAGCCTTCGGTGGGTGTGAGAAAAATAAGCTTGCTTCGATAATGCTATATGTAGGTCTTACCGTGTGTTATTCGCTTCTCGAGGACTTTGCTGTCTATTTGGGCTCTTGACTTGACCGTTTCTGCATAAAATGGATGGCGTAGTCGTTGCGAGGTACCAGAACGGCGTACGTGCTTCAGTGGGTTATTCGGTCCGTACCTGACCTGACCCTCGCTAGCCCCGACGGAAGCTTGCGCTGCCCAGCCAGAAGCTGGTAAATTGGCCACGGCAAGAAAAAGCAGCAGCAATGCTATGCTTGGTGCAGCCTTCATGTTCGGCGTCGGGTGCCGCGTTCGCGCGCTTATGGACCTGTGTCGTTTTATCTTCTACAGATGCGCTGGCAGGTGCGTTGACTAAGGGCACATTGCTAATGGAACCTGACGCTTGACTCAATTTTGGCTCAAAGTGCACGCATTAGGGGAGAAGCTTGTCATCAATCAGCAAAGACATGTGTTCATTATCAGATCGAGCGTTTCTGGCACAACCTGACTGCTTCTGCTGCTTCAGCAAGTAGACTCCGAAGGGATCTTCTGGACAGGCGTGCATATGTTGCCTACGGGACAGGAGACACAAGTCTCATGCCCGGTGTCTGGAAGTTGCCGGTGTGTTGTAGCGTGCTAGTGAAGCAAGTAGACTACTGGTGGCAAGGTCGATCTCACGCTTTCGCATGCGGAAAGGTAAAGCCGGTCACGTCTGGCCTCTGTCGGGTAGTTGTTGTAGCCACTGCGCCTGGCGTTGAGTATTCGTGGGATAGCAGAGAGTGAGTATCACAGGTTGAATATCCAGCAACTGCACACGCTGGCAATAGACTTGTAGTTCCCGCCCCATAACATGGATGCATGCTTCAACTCAGCTTGAGTTGTTACCGGCTGTCAACTCTGCACTGCCAATCATAAGCACAGCCAGCCACACTGCAAGTTGGGGACCTCGCCCGGGGGCGGGGGGGGGGGGGGGGGGGGGGGGG
>JAABUK010006020.1_pt1 | contig 18394 bp, 19 predicted proteins | sample 5559141 | NCBI WGS metagenome assembly JAABUK01 (sample SAMN10711869, study PRJNA513367) | rock metagenome | isolation source: Antarctica rocks | place: Antarctica: Victoria Land, Pudding Butte nord | collected 2016-01-03 | reverse complement strand
TTTCTCAGCACCTTTCGACGTCAGCAGCTTTACTCTATTGTAACAATGACCTCCGAGATGCATTTCAATGCATTTCAGTGCATTGCGCAGCCTAACACAACCTTGCTTGACTGCATAATGTATCTGATACAATATCTCTATGATCCAGGCATTTTACCAAGCTCTGCAAACCAGTGTATCTTGGGAACGTGTATCTGAGATCCAATCTACCAAGGAAAGGCTACCTCACAGAAGCAATATATGCCACCTCAGTACAGAGACTTTCACTGTAGCTACTTTAGGATGCTCTTCCCAACCTTAAATTAGCTACTGCTCGGTGCTTTACTCACATTCAATTTCATTTTACCTGCTCAGTACCTGCCAAATACGCTATAGGATGCAGCAGAGGTTTTTTATGGATTGCCATGACAACTGTGTCAGGATATGCAAGTCAAGTTATGCTACAACAAATCAGCTGTGCAGCTATGACTCTCATGGTGTCGCAGTGTGGTGAGTGTGGCTTTGAGATGCAGCAGGCAAATCTGGTTGAGCTCAATGAACCAGAGCAGCACCCCTTCAGGTATACCTACGTAGTACAAGTGATACACCATGTGGTACAAAGTGTGTAAATGAAGATTGGCTTTTACAAGAGAAATTTGCAGTACAGCCATATCAGGTGTGTGCACTGACAGTACTGGCACTAGTACCAGCCTGCAGTGGCACATGTGTATACTCATAGCTTATATTGTATCAGGCTTCTCATGCACGTGCTGCCTTTGGGGGCCAAGTATCACAGTGCTAGCATAAACAGCATAAACTCACTATCATAAAACCAGCTAATGATCTCACACTGCAACAACAAGATACAGATCACTTGAGGGCGTTCGTGGACTGCCTAAACCAGACTTCTGCTCAGAAAGCAACTAAACATCTACAGTAGCAGGGGGGATGTCGATGGGCTCTTAAAGTGTAACTCTGGTGTGAAAAGGATCAACTATGTAATGTAGCAAGCAAGCTAGTGTTGGGCGTTTTCATTCATAATAGGTGTCATTCCTTGCATTCAGGGGCTGAACACTCAGGTGATTCTCAGTTGACCAGACGATGTATCTTGGAAATGCAGATGCTCACACAGACTCTCCTAAAGATCGTAGGGTGTGACATATATCAGTCACACATCTTGCAATGTGCTGGGCTTCACACTGTCAACAGACGGCGGTTTGCTGAGCTTGTTCCTGGGGTGGTTGGAATGCTGGGAGCTGATGTGGTTGATGAGTCACCTTGTGATGACTGACTAGAGTTCTGCTCTGAAGCTGGGGACGGTGTTGCATTTTCATCAATGACAGCAGTGATCATTGCTACAAGGCCATCAGTCAGAGTTGAGTCATCCTGAACAACGTCCAGAACTGCTGTGGTGTCTGCAGCGTAGACCCTGTCAGCAGCAGTGAGTACGCGTGTCACAGTGTCCTGAATGTAAGGCTCCGTAACTGCAATTTGGTCGTAGAGAGAGTCCTCAAAGAAGACCTGGCTGGTGTGAACAAGATGGCTGTCTTCGTATTGGTTGTACTCGTCAAGTGTCGTGTTGTATGGCACATGCACCTGCAGTTGTCAAAAAAGGCTTTTAGACGCAATTGCTGTGCACTCAGGATTACACTAGGGAACCTGTAAAAGGCAAAGCATGCAGGAAGAAGCAGGACAAGTGCTATGGTCATAAAACTATTGGATGTGTTCAAGGACACTGCACATGATGGGAATTTCAAAGACATCGTACATACATGATACAACAAGGGAAACACACTGTACAGTATCTGCGCAAAGTGTGAATGAAAGTGATCAATATGCGCAACCAATGATGCGCAGGTTGACTGACTACCACATGCAGTTACCTTGATGTGGATGTGAGGTGCACGTCCTGAGTACCATCCAGGCACGATAGTTTCAAACTCAGCAATGCCATCTTCATCAGTTTGCACAATGCCCCTGAGCCAGGTCAGTGTGTCTGTAACAGTGGATGTCTGACCACCAGATGAGGTGCTGGATGATCCGGCGGACGCTGATCCTTCTGGTGAGCTAGCGCTTGATGTAGCCATGGTCCCTGATGGAGCAGCTTCTGAAGAAGGTGCCATGGTACCTGATGGTGCACCTGAAGGAGTGGAAGCTGAGCCGGAAGGTGTGACAGCGTTGGCTTCAGTTGCGCTTGGCTGTCCGCTGTCACCAGCACCGGCACTCACTGCAGTCAAAGAGGGGGTGTGATTACTGACTCGTACATGTGCAGCATTGAAAGTGCAGGAAGAAAAGTGCAGGAAGAAAAGCAATGTGAGTGGCAAATGCACAGGCATTGTTGTCTGTGCCATACTGGGCAAAGCATGCAGACGGTGCAGGGATGTTGGAAACATGCGTGTGTGATCATTTGTGAATGCTGTTTAGAAGCTGCAGGTAGTAAGCAAAAGCAAAAGAGTGTGTAGACAACAGCAAGCAGCCTCTATGCTCTGAGCAGCTGCAGACTGCTGTGCCAGTACCGAGACGCAGACACTGTATTTCTGAATGATAGTGAACATCCAGCAATAACCGTTTCACAAACAAGACGCTGTGTGCAGCTTCTGAATGCAGCAAAAGACAGCATAGCTCTAAGCATACAGAGTTTGGAAGCAGTGGGCTGTGCTGTGTTGATGCATGCGAGACTGAAGCCGTAAAATGGTGCAAATGCACCAGTGGCTCACGTGTATATCCAGAGTAGAAACCAGTGCCGATGCAGTGCCAGATGTCGACAAAAGTGTCTGCCAAGGGCTCGCAGTCCGTGTTGACGACCTTGATACGAAGAACAAGAGGGATGCCAATCTGGTTTTCTGTGATGTTGCTGCGGAATAAGATGTCGTCCAGGTAGTAAGGGCCTTCCTCCAGCTCGGTAGTCAGCGTACAAGAAGCCTCCATGCCTGGAGCGGGAGCCTGCAACGAAACACAGCGAGTGTTTGGTGGATGAAGCAGCACTCTGCGCACATGCAAATGCATGCTGGCAACTATGCGGCAGACTTTCGGCATGTGATTTGAATGTTGACGCAAGGGCCTGGCTGGACTGGTCAGGATCACTCGTAAAGGTAGCCATAGAAGACGCGGCACTGCAGCACTCACACAATGAAGCACACAGACGAATGTTTGCGGACAGTGAAGCTCACCGGTGCGGTGCTGAACGCGTAGACATTAGCAAACGTGCAAGCTGCAAAGCACAGAGCTAGCACCGGCACCAAAGTAGATAACTTGTTCATGGCTATTTGGATAACGCTGGTATTGCAGTGACAAGTCAAGGCACAGGCGCCGGTTACTGTATTCTCTGGTGCTTTGTTATGATTGACGATAGCCGCAAGGGTGAAGATGGTCAGCAATTTAAGCACGGCGGCAGAGCAGGTACGCCGCGCTTTGCCTCCTGATTTGCAGCTTCGACCTTGACGCGTTTTGACCTGAAGGTGTGGATAAGTTTATCAAACATGAGTCACGCATTTAAGATAAATGATTTATCGAATCGGACAGCTGTGACTTATTCCATCATTCGACAACCTTGATTGTTGTCACTAAGTCCCCCGTAGTCTCTCTCATGCCGTGACCGCAAACGCAGCTGCGACCATGTATGCACCAAGTAAAAATGATATGTGACGACGGCACCGCCGGACTTCGCTCAGCTACAACCGACAGCTGCTGACCAGCCTTGGACTGCAAATCTAGGTGAAATAAGTCGTCCAGCAAGTCATGCTGACGTGTGACCTGAAGACAAAGGACGCAATTTTCGCACCCAACAGTCTATGGGCGTTGAAAGGTTGCTTCATCTTCAAACAGCAGTGTACCACAGTATGTGCAGCTGTAGTGCGCACTACTATTCAAAACGCCTACGATATCGATAGGGCTACAGTCTGCAGGTATCAACCCTGTGCGTAGAAAGGTTTATACTTGCGCAGGCAGTGCACAAAGCTTTGGACAAGCTGCAACATGCTGCGTGATTTTTGGACTGCAACCTACCTGCCTGACTGAGCAAGTCCTGAGCCTCTCTCAACTGTCATCCATAGAGTGGGCGGCGTCTTCTTTCACAATGTCTGGTGATTTTGCATCTGTCAAGTTCAGTAGCAAGGCTTCACCAGATGTAATAACAAGCCTGTCGTGGAGACACGGTTGCTACCGTGTTTGAAGACGACGGGGGAAGGCAGATCAGACAGGTGGACAAGGACTTATCTGTGCCTGAAGCCTGGTAAAGCCTTTGCCAGAGAAGCACTGACCATCTCCTGTGAATTGGCAGTCAGCTCCAGCACTGAAGACTTAATTGTCCATCTCGTCCGTTTCAGGTTGCGGTGCCTCGCACTGCACTTCTTGACAAGCAGGTGTGCCTGGTGCAGAGTAGGTATACCACTAGTCAGAAGCGCAGCACGCTTATGAGTTTGACACATCAGCATCCGGTCTACAAGTTCACTGATATGTCACAATCCACCAGTAAGTGCTTTTGTTACTGCATAGCTGCCCAGCCACAAGCACATGGTATGAACGCTCCAGCTTCTCCAGCTATCACTCAGGGTCTGACTTGCACATGTGGATACAATCGGTGTGCAAGTGATGTGTCGTTGTTTTGATCTACGTCAATGTATGAGCCCTATGTAAGTCCTTCTGCAAGTCCAAATGTAATGCTCACACTGCTTGAGGGCCAATCTCCAATGTGCTTGTTTCTGATCAATCTGGTACCTTTTAAGCAGCTCTATTGTTTGCAATGGTGGTGCATGTGCCATCTGCTTTTATAATTGACAGTGTCCCTGGGATCACTGGACTTGCCTGCCAGTGATGGCATGTCAGAGCTTGTACATGTGCACCATCAGCTCTAATATTGTCTCAATGTTCACAGCTTGAGTACGTTCACAACTTGAGTCACACGAGCTTTCAACAGCATTATACTCTCTCTGCCAGCATCCTTATCTTGAACACCTCACTGACTCAACAAGGTTATGTTTGGTGCGTAGTCAAATCTAAAAGCCAGACTGTGTATTTGTTCAGAATCTGCGGTAGCCTTGCTCAGCACAAAAGCGAATACGTCTGAGTTAAGGGGAAGTGCCAATGCCTGGCATGTTTGACCTGTTAAGTAGATGGCACCAACAAAGGTGAGAGCACAGCAAGCAAAGGGATGCTGACAATACAGGCTTGCCCCCTTTCAAGGGGGCAGCATGTCCAGACACATACAGCAGGATGCTGGTATTCCTTGAACACAATTTCTATGCTGACTACACAACAGGTTGCTGCAGAAAACAACTTCACAGCTAGTACTGGCATATGTATCCACTGACACTCAGATCAAAGAAGACTGTGGATTGATCTCTGCGTACACAAATGGCCATAGCAATGAAGCTTCATCTGCGCCAACTTGGACCTGATCCGCAACCTTCTGCTGGAGGTCAATCAGCGGCGTCAAGTCAGCGCCAAGGTTCTTGCCCAGCCACATTGCACTTGCATCATGGTCTGCCACCTGTGTACATGCGTGACCTCATAACGGTCACAGTGATCGCAGTCTGCAGCATGTGTGTCACATCACAGCTGATGCATCATGCCAAGATGAATGCTGTTACTGCTTGGTCGGCAGCCTGACAACCAAACTTCATTCAAGTCTCTGTGTAATGCTGTGAGCATCACACATTTGGTTATACAGATACGCAAGACAGACTGCTTTGGCAAGACAAGACTTGTCCCGCACGTACCTAGCTCATCATGAGCTGGAAAGCATTGTTATTATTATTTGGTATGCCCGCATTGTCTTACCACATCTGAAGTGAATGGGTGGACCAAAATGCTGTAGTCATCTGGACGGATGAAAATCAGCCATGGAACTATATCTTGAAAACAATATTTGGTAAAGGCAATTTCAAATTGTGGCATGGGGTGTGGCGCAACCGCCTCTGGGGAAATGTCACTGATCTTCACACCAACACTTTCTGCAAATCTTGCCTGAACTTGAGCACGGAAATTGTTAGCCTTAGCTTTGTCATCCTCTGTGGAGTATGGGAAGTAAATGTGTGCATGGAGCACATACAGACGCCTGCAAAGCAAGCGCAAACGGTGACAGTTGGTGCGATCTGGCATTGGCATGACTGAAATGTGGCTAGCGTGTGAAGGCAATGCCAGTGTGCTCTGCTGAGGCAATGTGTCTGTTGCACACACTGCAGTTTGTTGTTTCGAGTCAGAGCTTGATTTGAGCTGGTGCAGATGCACACATGTGATCACATGTCAGGCACGCAGATCAGACAAATCTGTGTCACGACTGACAACAAGCCAGCATCACAGCACCAGCTCGGCATATGTGACTGATGCATTCAGAGATGTTTGCAGGCAGCAGCGATTACTAATGGTAGGGCAGCTTTTTTGGCAGCAAATGAACATGCTTGCGCAGGATTGTGCCTCGTGCGTACTCACCCTAACGCATGTGAATGTCAAGCATGCATTGCGCAACTTCTTCTACAGTACAAGGCTCATGTTTGAAAATGCCACAGCAAAAAAGCCAGGCACCAGAAAGGGTAAGGGGAAGCACCTGTCAGGACCGCCTGCCAGGGCCTGATGCCATTTGAAAGCCTCAAAGTTGATCGGCCCTCCCTGCGTAGTGCCTGCTGATGATTTAAAGTGTTATCAGGAGGTCATGACAAGTATGATGTGCAGGGAGCGCTATTCACGCCATACTTTGTGGTCGTGCGTGCTAACTCCATCACCATTTTTGTCTCCTTTGACCACAATATGTTGGCAGCGCTGGGCATGTGCAGAAGTTGCCGCAATCTGCACTCACAGCATCAGTTCAGGCATGCTGAGGATATACATTAAAAATAAGGCTGCTGAAGGGCAGCTTTCAGTATACAGCTGTACAAGTTTGAACAACTTTACATGCGAAGTTTGGCAAGCTCTCAAGTGCTTTCACAGATCAGCTGCACGATGCAAGCTTGCAAGAACATTGGAGCTACCAGCGAGCGTGTGCTGCATTGTGTGAAAAGAGCGGTACGACGTCTGGGTGAGCAGTACGGGCGCAGCTGTTGGCTTCTGCAGGCCTGTGGCTTGAGCATGCAAATGGAGCCGAGACCAACACTCGTCAGGTCATACTGCATGATGTCATCAGAAAAAGTTTTGCTTCACCGAAAACATATTGGCAAAATCTTATTGTAGCCTTCTGTCGGAAAATGGACAATCAAGATCAGCACACATGCACACGCAGATCAAGGGGAAACGAAGGCTTGCGAGGTCAACACCGCAGCTTATCCTTCAATCGACCTTGCCTTACCGACTAGGCGTAGGCGAGCTTCCAGTCAGCGAGACTAAGACAGTCAGTGCTGCTCATCTGCCACGCTGCGCTGACCTAGACTGTTGGGATTATGAATTCGTGCAAGGCATGGGGATTGCTTACTGGATGTAAAACACTTCTCTCTCTCTCTGCCCAGAATAGTACTAGGGCACAAAAACTCATTTCTTGCCCCAAGCGTGTCAAAGTGGTGGTCATGCCGTAAATAACGACATAGCGTGTCAAAGTGGTTCTCATGCCGTAACTAACGATGTAGCTTGGGCAGCACACATGTGTCCAATTTGTGGATTGAGCAGCTCTTCACGTCCATTTTAACTCAGAAACGTCACTTCTACACTAGAAATCTAAACTCAGAAGGTTATACCCTGATTTGACAATATGATCGTGCTGTGTTTCACAGTAAGTTTCGGAATCTGTTCTGTTGGCTGTGAAAGGTGTAAGTACCTTGACAGGCTCTGTAACAAAATCACGTACGAGCGTTCTGCTTGTGGGAAACACGACAGACTCACCATCAACTGCAGAGACATGTGCTGATGACCTTTACTTAATTTCATAGCAGTCACTGCTAAAATGTTGCAGCAAACTCGTGTCTTTATATGCCAGACCTGACTGCAACCTGCAACAAGGCATCGTCACCATACAGAGTTGTACCATCACCACTAGTGACTACATATATCAAGCGTGACTGGGGACAGATGCAACATTACCATGTAGAAACTCTCAGAACAGAATCAGACCAGCGCGTACATCCTGAGCGGAACAGAAAATTGATGACCAGAAGTCATGTCCTGGCCACATAGCTGATGACAACCTGTTTAGCATTTTATTTGATGTACAGTATCAAGTTTGCGAGTGAAGTCTGAGCATATGGCATTTCCAAAAGGATCATCGCATCCTGTACTGCTGAGTTCTGGAGGCTGTCATGTGCTTGCCCTTAAATTCATAGGTCATGCTGATGTCAAGGTCCCTGGGATTCTTCTTGTTGGGACTGCATTTCAGCACGCCTTGAATGACTTCCCCTTGGTCAACGATCAGAGTGTCTTCAAGATAGAAGACAGTCTGCTTCCAGTGTGTGTGCCTAGACCTGCAACAACCATTATGTTGTCAACAGATCTGTGTTTGCAACAGACAAGCATCCATTTGTTATCTGTGGGGCACAGGTGTGCACGCACGAGATATCTGCATTTGATGTTGCATCACTCGCTCCCAGATACAGCACAGCACAGCACAGCACAGCACAGCACAGCACAGCACAGCACAGCACAGCACAGCACAGGGCATAGCGCAGCCCAAAGCTGAGAGCAAAACTGCAGATGATGACTCATGACATACCTTGGACTGGTGGAGAACTTGACTAGCTTATGACACTGAGTAAAGGCAATGTCAAAGTACGCCACCAAGGCATGAATGTAATCGTTGCGACTTGCTGTCACCTTGAATGGGACCTGCAGTCAAACCAAAACGAGTCTTTGCAGCTGTCATTAGCAATATCTATGGATGCAGCAAAGAGTATCATGTTTAATGGGCTATTAGATAAATTGGCTTGTGTACTATAATGCATGGATCGTCAATGTCACTGAGCACAGCAGCCTTTGCAAAATCAGTGTTTCCAGGCAATCCAAGCCTGAGCAGTGGCATTAGGGCAAAAGCACATACAGCTGCTTGGATTGGGGCAAACTCCCATGCAGCAAGACTAGCATGACAGCTCGCTAGAGGACAACAAGCTGTCACACACTGCATGTTCAGTGTGCCACACAAAAGGTGCCATCTTGGTTTGCAGTGCCTAAGCCAGTGATGCGGCGCGAAACACACGGATTTGAGCCTCTGAAGAAGAGCTTCCTGACTGGCTGTCGTTTTTGATTTCTTCGCATATGCATGCCGCACAGGGTCAACAGACCAGCAGCTGTCCAGGAGACTGTGCGTACCTCACAGCTGGCGTCTCCCAGCTCCAAGGTGTCACTGACTGTCATTGTTTACTCACAACAGTTCTCAGATGTGCATGTTGCCTGTCTGTCCATGAGTCGGTGCATACCTCAAAGTTGGCATCTTCCACTTTCATGTCATTTGCTATCCAAAACAATTCAGACATGCACGTTCCCTGTCTGTCCGTGAGTCAGCGCGTACCTCAAAGTTGGCATCTTCCACTTTCATGTCATTTGCTATCCAAAACAATTCAGACATGCACGTTTCCTGTCTGTCCGTGAGTCAGCACGTACCTCAAAGTTGGCATCTTCCACTTTCATGTCCAGGATGTCAATGGTCTTCATTTGGCAACTGCTGGTGGCAATCTGCTCAGGATCTACATTGTCCACCAGAGGCTCTATGAGGGCTCGCTCCTTGATGCTGCTCATGTCAAACCCATACACATTGTCCCAAAAGTCAATCTTCTCTTGCCTGAAGGGAAACACACGGTTCAGACAATGCTCAAGGTGACAAAAGCAGGTCAAACCCATACACATTGTCCTAAAAGTCAATCTTCTCTTGCCTGAAGGGCTTTGAGGGGCAACATACAATTCCTTGGAGGATGTGCGTTTTCTGAGCTTCCAAATAAGGTGAAATGCTTAGAGAGCCAAAAAGCAAATTGAATGTTTTGCTGGTTGCTTTGTGACTGCTGAACAAAGCTTCTTGTCTTCATGATCTTTATTTGCAAGCCATGCAGGATTTCCCAAATGTATCATGTCTTGCATGCGGCAGAACAGCCATCTTGCTGATATACATGCCCAAACTGCGGAAGAGGGGGACGATTCTTGCAGAAAAAGCATCCACGCTCTCATCTAAACTAACTTGTGCAAATTATCACAGACTTGGCGTGGTTGCTCGTGCGGGTGAACGAGGATCACATGCCAGGAAGGCTAGTTCTTGCGTGGATGGTTCTCGTGGCCAAAGGTGGAGACTTGCTGATGATGACAGCTTAAGGTGCCTGAAGAAGAATTGGGAAGTGGCATGTGACACATGCAGAGGGCGAAATTACAGGGCAAAAAGACTCTGCGCCAGCAGCTTCCCAATAGAGTACAGCAAAATGCTTTCACAGCACACATGCTGCTGGAGAAGTACCAGGCGCAATTCTGCATAGAACATCTTGGTACTTTGCAAGCAGCGTATGTGCTGTGAACACATATTGCTGTGTTCTGCAGAGAATCTGATGGCGCACAGTCTCTTGGCGTTTTCGGCACTTCACAATGTTCTCATGACTTCTCAAAATTAGTGTGCCTCAAGCAAGTCGATCCAGTGAAACAGTGAACTTTTACTGCAGCTACAAATAACTCGACCAGACTCAGATCTAACACATGACAGACTGTCAACCCCACAGGTGCCACAGAAGATGACTCATTTGCTGAAAAATGTCCCACCTGTAGTTTCCTTATTTCAACCCTGCCATGCTCATAGCAGCCTATGGTGATGCTCATAGCAGCCTATGGTTTAGGGATGCTTACACAGGTACGCATGTCTGGCGTACGATGCAGCATACATAACACATGGGCCCTACAGCCTGGGTCTTCACCGACATTGGGCACACTTTACTTAGTGTCAGAAGTGATGTAGTAACAGGGTATACAGGGCTGCCCTGACACATGCAGGGGGTACCCAGCACATCATGAACCAAAAGGCATTAATAATTTTGTTATAGTTATACAACAGAGCATGGTGATCTTCATGTCCGCTGCAGTTACCATACACTGTGACAGCTTGCATGTCACAGCTCAGTTAGACACCTCCCGGCTGCTCAGCTGCATCAGAGCCCTCTTTGAAGTGTCATTGGCTTGGCAACATACCGGTTGTAGAACAATCAGCATGAAAAGAAAAGGAGAAAAAGACTAAGCCTTTTGGCATCAATTTAATGAGAAGCCAAGTATTATACTGGGCTGCCCAGAAAACATGCAGCACCGTTTGGCGGAGGTCACCTGTACTCTCCATCCTCAATGCCCACCATGCTGAACAACATAAAGGTTGAGAGACATGCAGCATCATTTGGTGGAGCTCACCTGTACTCTCCGTCCTCTATGCCCACCATACTCAGTGTGGCTTTATCTGGCAGTACAAGGCCCCCAGGTACAAGCCACTTATCCCTGGCATACAATACAGTGTCCAGCATGGACTCATAGAACAGGAAGTATCCCATCCACTCGCTGATGATGCAGTCAACCTTCTCCACTGGCAGTGTGATCTCTTCCACCTGAACAGGACAAGCATGTGCAGTTGTGGGCTAGGAGTTTATGTGGCGCTGGAACGATTACATAGGGTTAGTGAACAGGGTCTCTAAAGCAGTAAAAAGTGAAATGGGCATTTGGTGAGGAGGGGTGTCCTTGCTATATTGCACAATCTGCTCAGATGGAGCACAGTGATGTATTTAATACACTCAGCACTTAGGAGTATGCTACTTGGATCAGCAGCACAGGAGTAGCAAGAATCATCGTTATGGGGTGGTCATTGAGAAGTAGTTATACAGCCCACACAACAGGAATAGGACATCATGATAGGTCAGACGCAGGCACTCACAACACAGTGTGCAATTTGAATAGGCAAATCCTGTCAACTCTGAACATTTGTACGCTGCATCACAAGCTTGTTGTTGCTGCTCAGCAATCCATGAAGGGGGCAGGGCAGGCTAAACCCATCTGGCAACATAAGTGTAACATTGGATGCACTGAATGCAGGGACAGTTTCTGCCACACCGTACACACTTTTGACACTCAGCAGTCACCAGTGACAATACAAGCTGGAAAGACAGGATGAAGACACAATCTGCGTGATGGCACTAACCTTGCCCTTGATGATGGTAACTCTATCTGAGAAGCCATTGTCTGCCACAATTCGCTTGGCCTGGTCTGCTATAGCCGAACACTCAATGCCGTACACATGCTTTGCACCAGACTGCAGCAACATGATACCAAGACTTGATGTATTAAGCAAAGGAACACTGGAGGTGTTTGTGTTGTGTCACATGCAGATGAGCTGATCTCTGATCTCTGATTCTGCTTCAGCCTGAGCTAGAGCTAATGCCAGAGAAGACAAAGCAACTTTTGACCTCTCATTGCATCGTGCAAACATCTGTTGAGTGTCCAAACTGATGGCTGGCAACACTCACTCTGCCTTGAGTTTCACATATGACAAGATTATGGAAGGTGGATGGCAGGGTACAGCTGAAAAAGGGTTTGACGTGGGTGAAGCTTACCTGAGCTGCAAACAGGGACAGGATACCAGTGCCACACCCAACGTCCAGCACTATCTTGCCCTTGATGAGATGTGATGTACCGCTGATGGCGTTTTGGTAGCTGCGAGTCCTGACAGTGTCCTTGAGCATCTCCTCATGGATGCCTGCAGGTAGGGAGCAACTTTCAGGCTGCAATTAAGCTATGTGAAAATGCTGTAAGAGCATGGACTGTGCTCGAGACGGACTCACCAAAATGAGCATAAGAGTCGAAGTAGTAGTCTGCTGCGGTTTCTTGTTCCTGTATGCGGCAGGACAGGAAGTGAGTTTGATCACAGGATCTTGGAGGTCAAGAGCAATAGCTTTTCCGAGATCACCCGGTGGATGCACAATTCAATGAAGACTATGTGTTACAGAGCTGTTGCAACGACCTAATTGAGCCAGAAGCAGCACCGCTACTTGGGCACTTACCCCTGTTTGGTCCATAGCATTGTCTTCCGCAGGAACGCCGTTCATGGCTGCCACTCGAACCGTGCCTCTTCTTGCGATTGTAGATTGTTCCGGTCTGTTTTGAAAGGTGCGGAAAGTGCCTTGGCGACGCGAATTCTCGTAACAGAGGTTGAGGTAGCTCTCGGCTCGTGGCCGTAGGGATCGGATCGAGTGACCAAGCCCGTATACAGAAGGCTGTGTCAGGACAGTCGCCAGCTGATTAACTTCGGGACAGAAAGCAGTGCCCAGGCAGCAAGCAACTGATTGATGGGCGACCTACCCAAAGCTTCTGACGGTGGCGGTTACCAAGATCCAAGACGGCGTTGACTTGTCAGCCGTTACGCGGGCGTTACGTACGCGCCACCTGGTGTCTTCACTTGGAAGCAACTGCATTTTCACACATGCACATAATTTTGACACATCAACACACAATGAGCACGATGAGCGTCAGAAGCATGCAGGCACGGTCAGAGCAGCTCAGGCAGAGCTTGGACTGGAGTCACCAAGTGTCTCAGGAAGCATGCAGAGTACTAGATCAGTACTGCAGTCAACTCAGCGATCTGGAGCGAGTTGTGCAACCTGTTGTCTTCAAAACTCAAGCTCTCATCCAAACGAGAGAGAACATCAAACAAGCCCGAGCGCAAGCCGAGGAAGTGCTCGACCATCTTGACGCCTCCAGAAAGGTGCTGATCTCCTTGACTGCAACAAGCCACAGTGAAGTATGATATTCACACCAGTCAGCGATTGTTTCAGGTCGAGTCAAGAATCCTCCAAGGCCCTCGATCAGACCTGTCAAGCTTCATGACAGCGTTTGACAAGCTTGATATGGCCATCACCTTCCTGCAAAAGCATAGGTACTACCTTAATCCCTTTCTCACGGAGACAAATGTTTGCCCAATGCTTACATCAACAGCAACACTAGTGACACAGTGCTGCAGGAGCTTGAGCACAGCAGAAGATGCCCTTCGGCATGCAACAGACTTGCAAAAGGATGGCCTGCGTTTGTGTCAGGAAGAGTTCATGACTGTCTTGAAGGGCAATTTGCAAGAGCCAAATGCGGCCAGGTTGGCGCAAAGCTCCTTTCCTAGTCAGGACATTCCTGTTGCAGGTACTCAACTTCCCATCCCTATGTCTAGCATTGTGACCACAATCAGCCAATGCACAAACCAACTGTACAAGCCATGAACTACAAATGGGGCGGCATTCGTACTATCAACACTTCAGATTGATGCAGGCAATGTAGTGAAGAGACATACTTGTGTACAGCTTCCAAACAGACTACTTCTCAGACTACGCTGTAGAATCCTAATAGAATAGAACAGCAGGCTGATAGACCCCCCAGCTTGAGCAATCAAACCAAAGTTAATATAGATTTCTCACGACATTGATATACATATCTCGTAAAAACTCCTTGACCCGGGAATGACAATATACTGATCGAAGTCCATGCGAAAACGCTTCAAATCATTCAAATTGAGGCTGCAGGCGGCAGACAGAATGCTGCAGAAGCTGGTCCTCAGCAAGATCTTGCCCTGGTATCGCCAGCAGTCTTGCCAAGGCTTCACACATTGGCACAGGCCATGCTACGGTGCAGAGGGTCCCATGTATTCAAGGTACCCCTACTACCCCCCACACTATGTGCAAAATTACCCTCATGTGGCTGCATGGCACTTGGCAGGAGATCCAACCAGCATCTTGGGCTCAACTTGCTCGCCTTTGGCAATTCTATGGTTGTAGGCCTGAACCTGGTAAGAAAATCATGAAAATGTTGCAAGTCATGAGCGCGTGGCTTTGCGGCTTGCAGGCTCACTGTGACACCTCTTACATTAACAAAGAACATACTACTCACGTGTGATCTGCAGGCATGCTGTGGCTCTTGCTGCGGTAACAAAGGGCATACGACTCACATGTAGACTCACATTTTGCAGGCATATTGTGATCTGCAAAGGGAAGTTTTGGACAGGGCCCTTGGCAGCTTACCCAATCAAGCCACCTCCAGTGAAGACCTGTCCAAGTTGTCTTGGTCACAGGTGGAGAAAAAGGTCAATGGGTAAGTTCACAGCAGCCAATCACTTATGACAGGACTGTCCTGGAAGCTTCATACATCGGCATGAGTCAATCATGACAGCCTTGTCCTGAGCCGCATGGCATGGAAGCTTCAGACATGCGGACACAGGATGCAAACCAAATGGTTACTTGGTATTGCTACACGTTAAATGAGACAAAGTGTGTGCATCCGCTTGCAGCTGCTGGTGCCATATAGAGTGCAGGGCAATGATCAGCAGCAGAGTTGCTGCAGCCTCAGAGCAATGTGAATGACACTGAGGGGCCCCAGAGCAGGGGGTGCAGCATGTGCATGTGTGCGTCACTGACTTTGATTTAGCCTCTTCCTGCACTTTGCAAATGAGTACACTCTCAAACAGACCTGACCCTGTGCTGTGCCATGCAATACTGTGCCATGCTGTGCTGTGTCGTGCTATGCCATGCCGTTGCTGTTGGGTGCTATGCCATGCTATGCTATGCTATGCTATGCTATGCTATGCTATGCTATGCTATGCTATGCTATGCTATGCTATGCTATGCTATGCTATGCTATGCTATGCTATGCTGTGTCACAGGTGGGTACAAGCCTTGCAAGTGCTGACTCAGATTGCAGTAGCCCAAAGCCAGCTCAGCAGGGCAGTCTTTGACAGCCCCTATGCCGAAGCTGCCTTTGATGAGATTGTATCAAAACATGTGGTGGATCTGACCAAGCTTGGACAGGCCATACTACACAGCAAACGCGCTCCAGAGAAGGCAAGTACCTGCAATGCCCCTCAATGGGCAAAATGCATCTAGTGCACTTGGTCATTGCTTTCTACCCCGATCTGACCCCAAGGGGACACGTATGCAGTCCCATGGGGTCCCTGCTTTGTGATGTTGTGTACAAGGGTTATCACACAAGCCGTGCTGCCAGTGCCAACCTGTATCATCTGACTTGCATTTCACCGTGTCATCAGCATAACACTTCAAAATACTTGACCATGGCAAGTTTGGCACTGTTGATCATGTCAGAGTTGGCACTCTTGATCATTGCAAATTTGGCATTGACGCAGACTACATTCTGTTAAGTGTCCCCTTTCTGCTTTGCTGTTGTCAAATATGTGCTTGCTCGGCACCATGTATACTGGAGGGCATCTGGTGAATGATCCCAGGGTGTGTATGCATGCACACTGTCTACAACACCCCAGCAGCACTCTTGAAATAGCCAACTTATGTGACCAAGCAGAAGGTGTTGCTTTTGTCTTGCAGGTCTTTGGGCTGTTGGACATGCATGAGCAGCTAGATGGCCACATGAGTGTGCTGTCTGAGGTATTGTCCAATACCAACTCAGGAAGCCTTTTGCGGGTAAGTCACCAATGCTCAAGTGATTATGCTGCATCAAAGTGGCTGTTCTAAAGTGATGTGCAAGAGGCAATGATGCATTTGCTGTGCTGTGCAGCTTTATATGCTATGCTTTGTTATGCTGTGCTCTGCTACATTGCACTGTGCTGTGCTGTGCTGTGCTGTGCTGTGCTGTGCTGTGCTGTGCTGTGCTGTGCTGTGCTGTGCTGTGCTGTGCTCATAACAAAGCATAGCATGGAATGCCACAGCTCAGTGTTGGTTGTGTTGTAACTGGTCTTGCCTTTTGCAGAATTTGAGGAGGTGTGCTGTGGTCTGCAGGATCTGAGGGGCCTGCATGAGAGACTGCAAGTGGAGATCCAGGAAACCTTCACTGACTTCCTGGGATCCATCTCCAAAGACTCAGCCAAGAACACAGGTATCCAAACCTTCTTTGGAGAATCCTTGCCAGTCCACTGATTTGTTTTTACCTTGCCAGCCTTTGCTCTTGCCTCAGCCAGATCTCTATAACTATGGTTTGTAAATTGTGTGACTTCCTGCGCCAAGTGGTGTTGCTTACAGTGCATTTAGGCTGAGGTGTGATATGCAGTTCCGGATGGTACAGTGCATCCCCTGACGGCCACCACGCTGTCATTCCTCAAGCGCCTCTTCACCTACAAGAGCGCGCTGCACATCCTCTTCCAGTAATCCTCCTTATTCTTCTTCTGTCTTGTACTCCTTATTTTGTGATGTGTCTCTTTCTTCCTTTTCTTCTCTATCTAGTCTGATGCGCCCATCAGATAAGACAAGCCATCTACTTGCTCATCATGGGCCCACTCACTTGGGCTGCCCCACTTGCCTGTTTGCTTGCTAACTTAGTTCTTCATTCAGCTCATTTACTTTCTCATGCAATGGCTGACGCACCTGTTTGCTCATGTTGCTTGCTTGGCCACAACAGGTCTTCTTTAGGACATTAATCCTCTGCTGTGACACACGCTTCACACCCTGAGGCAGCCTCACAGATTACAACACAGACAGCTAGACGTCTAGCTTCATACACAGCTTCCAAGACTGCTCCACAGCTTGCTTCACTCATTGCTGCACATAGAGCATCACTGATTCCTTCATACATTGCTGCATCAACAGCTGCACAGACAACTTTGACAGATTGATCCTTGAGAACAGAAAGGTTTGCGCTGTTCAGCGATCATAGCAGGAGCCTAAGGGGGCAGCCCAGAGCTAGATTGGTTCTTACCTCTGCAGGGGTGAGGCTGGTGAGGAGGCAGAGCCATCTGTTGTGCAGCACATGTCTGAAACAGTGCTGCAGCTCCTGGACTCTCTGCATGCTAACCTGTTAGCCAAGGTGAGCTCAGATGCACACACACATGTGGGATGTACACAATCTGCACGCTAATCTGTTAGCCAAGGTAAGCCCTATAGAAAGGAAATAAGCAATAAGGGTTTCTGAATCTCAGATGCACACACACATATGGGATGCACACAGCCTGCACCTGAGAATGAGCATGGCTTGCAGCATCAATCTCATCTGTCTGTGACATCACAGAACAGCTGAACTATGATGGACTACTTTTTTTTTGTCTGTGTCTTTTCCTAAGGTCAAATACATAAAGTCTTGAGTAGCTCTCTGAGCAACTTCCTGAGTAGCTACCTGAGTAATGTCCAAGTAGCTTCCTGATCTGCATTAGACAGCCTTCTGCTGAACCATCTGGTCTTTGCTTGCTGCAGCAATAGTTTGCTCCTCCTCAGGAAAAACCTTGGCTCAAGGCTCTGCAATGCTGACTGTGCTGAAGCTGATGGAAGCTGTGGTGTAGTCAACTGGTCAACAGTGGTTCACAAAGTGGGAAGGCATGTCTGCCTCAATGTTAGAATGAATGAGGTGCAATGCAGGGAAAGACATACAAGAACAAGGCCCTGTCTGCCTTGTTCCTGATGAACAATGTGCACTACCTGGTGAAGGCTGTGGAGAGCAGCCCTGCCCTGGCTGTCATTGGGGAAGACTGGATTGAGCTTCACAGGGATCAGGCATGTTTGCCCCTCTGCCCTCTCTGCCCTTTCTGTCCTCTCTGCCCTCTCTGCCCTCTCACCCCTCCCCCTCCCCC
>JAABUK010006017.1_pt1 | contig 18405 bp, 11 predicted proteins | sample 5559141 | NCBI WGS metagenome assembly JAABUK01 (sample SAMN10711869, study PRJNA513367) | rock metagenome | isolation source: Antarctica rocks | place: Antarctica: Victoria Land, Pudding Butte nord | collected 2016-01-03 | reverse complement strand
GGTTGTGATACACTTGCAAATTTTCCGTGTATACAGCTCTCCCCACGATGTCACATGGAATCAAGTCGTTGATGTGATCAACCGTCTCTGCATCACACATCGCAAGTGGCCAGTCCATCAGTGGTCCTTTGAGGGGTTTCCAGACGCTGCGTCGAGTCAGCGAGAATGAGCGAGACGAGCAGGCCGGGCATTACTCACTTCACCGTACGCACCTGGTTGAACTCATCCGGATATATGCCGAACTTCGATTTAGCTAGCTCGAGTGTGGCTGCCGGCGTATAGTCTGAAGAATGTCAGACGGCCCCGTCTGGAACCATTTTACGGATCTTACCAATGTGGACGATCGAGGTCGGCTGCTGATAGTCGTAATCTTTCCCAGTAGCGATGGGGTATGCGGGGTGGCGTTTGCGGACCTGCAACCGATACAATTTGAGGTCTTGTTGATGCTTTGATCTGGGGAACTACTTACGATGTGTTCTAGTATCTCGATGCGTCGCGGTTTGAAGCGTGACCGCAACGAGGCCTTCAGTTCTGGATAGTAAATGTTTTCGACCATTTCGTCCGAGTCAAAGTCTGCATACTGCATCTCGGACTCTAGCTTCATGATCTCGAATCCCTGTTTCTCAATACTGAACTTGTTCTCATGGTCTCTAAAGTCTCTGATCAATATGTCGGATTTGACTACCCGAGCACAGTTGGTTCGGAGTAGTGTTTCGTCATCTGGTTTATATTGCAGGTTGTACGGCTTCTCTGTTTCGAAGAGGTCATTCTTTTCCAGATAGACCAGCTGAGCGTTAACATCGTCTCTTGCAGCCATCGTTGTTCACAGAGCGGCTAGGTGTGAAGAAAGGAATGTACAACATATTGGGGGCAAAGCTTTGTCCCCCTAAATAGACAATATGTTTGGATGGTACTGCAGCTCCGTTACTGCAGACCTTCGATTTAGAGCTCGTAGCATGATGCTTCAGGCCACGAATGAGCGTGGACTCCAAACATCTACAAGCGATCTGATTCAGAGAAGTGTGCGGAGATATGCAAAGTCATCTGCTTAAGATTACATGATTTACGTGACATGACTATTGAACGGTCACTACGTGACGTGAGGCTTCAACAGAGTACGGACCTCTCTGTTATGTATTATCTGCCTATATTCTGCAGGATTTTTACAGACTCAGCATCAGCGAAGAGTAAATCATAACGAAATGTGCTATCAGCTTTCACTAGATGTACGCAGCTTCCTGTCCAAGATGTCCATGCTCAGCCACCCGAGTTTCAAAGCCTGACATGGCTGGTCGGTTTGTGACCTTATTTGAGAGGGGCCTTTGTGCCTCCTCCATCAATTGTCAATGTCCTGCCCGCTGGAGTGCCGTAGAAATCATTCTCTTCCGGTTTGTTCTTTGGCGGCCATTGCGCGAGCCATGGCTGCCTCTTGGTCTGTTGGGTCTTGACCTGGGCCTGTCTCGAAGTTAGTCAAAGGTGACATAGCAATGGAGCTGCTGTCTGTTACCTGCTGCATCGTTTCAACCCTGTCTTCGCGCGTAGAAAATTGGTCTTGCATACTGGAAACATCAATCTTTGTTTACAGTTGCAATATTTCAGTGGCTGTACATCGATTGATGAGGATAGACTGCCTGCGATCGATCTTTAATAAACATGAGTGGAACACGCGGAGTAGAAGTCGTTTCCGCCTGCCCCTCCCTTCTCGATCCAGGGTCCCACTCCTGCCTGTGAGTTCGTCCGCACCCTTTCACATGTTCGGGGTTGCAGGCTGTCACTCATTGGTCGCCTTAGCTGGACCATACATATTACCCCAGTAGAACTCTCACATAATGCATTGACCGAGTAGAGCACAGGCGAATGGTAGTGAAACATGTGTATTACACTACCGCCCTTGCTGCACTCTCACATAATGCATTGACCGAGTAGAGCACAGGCGAATGGTAGTGAAGCACGTGTATTACACTATCGCCCTTGCCGCACTCTCTCAGGTCTCGGCTGCTCTACGATGTTGCAACCCCACTGGCCAAGACTATCTCTAGTAGGGATGTCCTACTTCGAGCTCTCAGCCTGAAATTCTGGCTCAGGGAAGGCAGCGTTGTACAATCGCGCGGCAGGTGCGTTCAATCGACTCTGCCAGACCTCGTCATCGCCCCCACTCGCTACCTTCATATAGCTTGACATCGCATGTATGACTAACAGGGGACTCGACGGTACTCGGTGTACGTGGCCGCCCAGCGAGACTAGTCATATTGACAAGACAAGAGCGACATTGAAGTATTTACTGTACAGCATATTGACAAATTGATGAGATGAGTGTGTATTCTCCTAACTAACTAGCTCGCAACAGAAGCGCTATATACCCAGCTGAGTCAGCAGGCGCCCAGGCGTCCCACCTTTAGAGCGAGCTGTACACTAGTTTAGCCCGGAAAGGACATGCACGAATGCGGCATCCCGCGACGACTTCCTTCTCGTCTCGACGACGATCACATATGAAGCGCGAACGCTCTTGTACCCCTAGATATCGGTGGCTAGACGAGTAGCCTGGTCAAATTCTTCATTGACGTGGTGATGGCCAGGAAAGACGAATGAGACACGATTGCTCATCTTGACCCATACAGCACAGCTTCGGAACCACCGCTCATTGAGAGAGAGCAAGAAGATGATGCGTAGACTGGAATTTGGGGCTAGAGGGCGGGAGGCTCACAAGCAAAGAACAGTACGGTATGACAGCTGCAAACCAGAAAACACGATCAATCATGATAGACTAACACTGTTGCTCCATCAGCGTCATTGTCGTTCCTTCTTATGGATTTGACGGAGCTGAAGACTGGAGGCGTGGCTCCGATGCATGGCTTCAGAACTTGACGTCCGATTTCGAAGATCGTCTCGAGGTGTGGCAGTTTGATACAGTCAAAGAGACTCAACTGAGAGTCATTCATCAGACACTTGATGCTGGTCAGATTCTCCTCGAGGCCGTGAATCACGACTATGAGCGGGCAACTGTAGGTCGTGTGGTGACTGAACTGATTCATCAGTAGCTAATACCAAAGGTTGGCATAGCCCATTCAACACTCTCTATTTTTCGTATGTCATGGTCTAGGAGGTCTTACTGTCCAGAAGGTCAGTCTGAAGACTTGAGTATTTTGTTCCCCTGCAGAAACTGACCGTTCGAAGACTCTCTGCTTGGTACGAGATCACTGGTATCACTACAAACAATTGATCGATTCTATCTGTGGGGCCGTGTTCCTTGGTGTGCCTAATCTCATCAAGGATGTCAAACAGACACAGCATCTACTGCAATCTATGCTGGATTGTCAAGAGAAACGACGCGGAAAGCTCCCCATAACAGCCCAAGATGTCCAGGATGTTAACCTTTTGAGTGAGTCCTTCGAGTTGCTACCTATCAACTTCCCCATACTTTGTTGTTATGAGACTTTACCAACAAAGATGCGGAAAAAATTATTCGCAAGATTCCGCAGACCTGAAGAGACCATAGTGAGTACTCGAGGATCATGAAAGATGGGTTGGTTACTCACTGGAACCCTTTAGATAGCGTCCCAACAGATGTGCGGTTTTGGCAAAAGCCAGGAATTCTTATTCGGTGCAGCGGCCAACCACATCGATATCCCCAGACTGGACCCTGATGGACCACAGTACAACGTCATAAAAAGTATGGTGAACAAGGCCCTAGAGAGCATATCTTCGGGTGCAAAAGAGTCCTTTGAGCATTGTAAGATAGCCCCGTTCATAGATTCGATTACTTCTGTATCTGACTTCGAGAAAGACATTGCCCCACAAGGATTGCAGAAGCTGTCACTCAGAAGCGTGACGGCGACAGAGGCTCCAGACTACGTCCCACCTAGAATATCGGGCTCCGGTCAAAGTCACGATGCTACGATTGATCCTTCATCGCTCAATGTGACCTCTGGTTCTACCAACGATTCTTTTACTATGATTGAACTTCAAACTGCGTTCGAGCCGACGACACGAGACCTGAAGCTCCCGTGCTTCTCGATGGGCCCGCAAAAAGGCAAGCTGGATTTCTTCGGACGGGATGACGTCCTGGATGCCATGGACAAGGTCCTTCTCCCTCCGCTTGAAGACCCTTCCGTACAAGATATCACGCCTCTGCGTTCATTCGCTTTGTGTGACATGGGTGGCATGGGCAAAACTGAGCTGGCTGTCCAATACGCACATACACGGAAGGATCGATTTGAGGCGGTGTTCTGGCTCAATGCAGACGACCCAAACATTCTGGCGGAACAATTTGCTCGTATAGTGCAAGACCTGGGCTTGGAGGAGAGAACCGAAGGTCGGGATCTGGCAGCGAGCCGTGAGACCGTCAAGGGCTGGCTTTCTTCTCCTCGCTCACGCTTTCCCGGTGATGAAGATGCGGAAGATATGTCTTGGTTGCTGATATTCGACAATGTCGACAATCTGGACGTGCTTTCGGACTATTGGCCAGCAACAGGAAGAGGCTCGGTCTTAATCACGAGTCGTGATCCGCTGGCGAAGCAGACCGTTTACACAGCACAAGACGGCATAGACTTGCAACCCTTTACTCTAATGGAGACAACGCAATTCGTTCAAGCCTTGACCAGGCTCCAGACTGACAGCAGCGAGTTGCTGGCTCTAGAGCAGCTGTCTGCGATCGTCGACGGCCTGCCTTTGGCCATCAAACAAGTTGCGGGTCTACTGCGAAGTTCTCGCATGACATACAGCGACTTTGTGCGTCTGTACAAACGCGAAGGGGCAAAACGGCTCATGAAGACCCCAAAGATTCCGGGTGATGCATATCTCTCCCGAAACTTGATCACCGTGTGGGCACTGGACCGACTCACCCCTCCGACGAGAGCCTTGCTACAAATCATGTCGCTGTTAGACCCGGATGTCATCCCTGAAAATCTACTCTGCCAAGAAGATCCAAACGTTGAGCTAACGGCGTATCCCAAGGATCTCGGAGAGTACTTTGATGCACGAGCTGAGCTTTTACAATCATCTCTCATCCGTCAGGCGGGCGACGGAGGAGGATCTCTATCACTACATCGTCTCGTCCAAGATAGCACAAGGGCTTCGATGCAGAACGATACGACAGTGCTTGCATACCGAACAGCTCTCCGTCTCACATCCAATGTGTGGCCATATGAAAATCATGAAGACACCAAGCTTGTAGAGCACATTAATTCTTGTGCCACATATTTCCCTTGCGCATTACGTCTCAAGGATGGATTGGAAGCCTTGTTCGCCGAACATCCAACCTTAGAATTCGACGCGGCTAGCGGCAATCTCATGAATGATGCAGCATGGTACGTCACCCGCTAGTCCTCCTCTATCGGCTAATGCTCATCATTACAGGTATGTGTTTGAGCGAGATCTCATTGACGAGGCTGAGTCATTCTTCCGACTGACGCTCAAAATCACCGACAATATCTCGGAAAAGGACTCGGAACGCATACAGACCCTCATCCGATTCGCTCACAATGATATCGGTACCACCAGCGCGGAGACCAATCACCCAGTAGAGTGCTTGAAGCATCAGACCATCTGGGCTAGCATGTTGATGACGCGTGATGACTCTCACGGAGGAGCTGTGAATGACTGGGAGGCTGGCATTGCCCACAACGAACTGGGCGTGGCTATCGCATACAGTGGCGATTTTGAGAAAGCAGAGGAACAATTCCTGCTCTCGATCCAGAGATATCAGCAGAACCCCAAATACGAGGATACATGGCTGGGCTGGCCGATGCCAAATCTTGGTTTCGTTTATTGGGCACAAGGGCGCCTGAGTGAAGCTCGGGAAGTCCTGGAGGAGATTCTCGACATCTTCAAGCTGGCGTACGGTGTGGACGACGTTACATCATTTAGATGAGTTCGAAAACCTGCTCTTGTCACGTCACCGCGAGTAACATTGCAATAACAGAACAGGCAAGATGTTATATGGACTCGGAAACGTGCTCGAAGATCAGGAGCTGTACGATGAGAGCCTCTCCATCCATCTTAGGTGCCTGAAACAGTACGCCAAGACGATCGGGCATGGTCATCATCGTTTCGGAGATGTCTGTGTGCGTCTTGCACGTCATTACATACGCCTCAGAGATTTTAGTGCCGCCAGGTAAAGAACCCACACTCACTTGGTAAAACACCAATAAGAATTGACTTTTGGAGCAGGTCATATCTGGATCAAGCGATGGTTGCATTCAACCAGTCTTGGTTGAGAAACGAGTTTGTGCGAGCCAGATACTGGGAAGGCCAGCTCCTATCGTTGATGGGCGACGAAGTCCTCGCGAAAAATGTTTTGTCAGAGGCTTTCGAAGGTCGCTGCAAATTAATGCCTGCCGATATGAGACCGGCAGAGGCATTGACCTCAAAAGACTACGACGCCTTGGTGATATTTTGGTCACGATGAATGATGCTTAGTGATGTCGTCAAGTGGCTTGAAGTAGGTCACAGCTCTAGAGAGCAGCCTTGAGACAGCTTAAGAATGACATGAACTTAATCCCCGCTTGTCGAATGAGCGGGTCCAGTTCAAACTCAGATACTGCAGTGTCATGTTTAGGCGAATTCATTTCCGTACATTTTCGGCTTAAGATGACTGAGCGGCCACGAGTGCTCACTTGGGGTCAGTCGATTGTGATTGCCAACGATTAATCATGAGATTGCTTGTGTTATGAGGACTTGCCGCGGTGAAGGCGCATGCGCATCTTATTCATCGTATGGATGCACTTCTCAGAATAGAGAAACGTCATTGCGATTCCAGAGATAATTGCCGATACCATAAATCAATACCAGATTAACGTCGACTGCTGACTCAATTGCTTGACATTCATGCCAAAGAAGGAAGTGGTGAATGACAGCGGTACGAAGATAAATGCCAGGGAGGTCAACCTACTAACTTTCTTGGCCTGTACTATGGCTTCCCTCGACTCGGCAATAGTCATCGTGTTCATGAGAATTAAAATCACCTCTCTGTATCGTTCGGACGTCATCTGCGTCCGCTCGCGAAGACACTCGTAATCGGCTTCGAGAGCGACCCATACCCTCGCTGCCTTGTGGGCTGCGACTCCGGAAGCTTTCGGCCAGTGCGATTCTGCCATATTCTTCATGCTCTGTCGGACTTCATGGGTCTGTTGGAGCAAGTATGTCAAAATCCGCGACTTGTAGATCAGTGACGGTACCGCGGTCGTCGAGATACCGTTGGGCTTTTGCAGAGCGAGCCCGGTGTTGAGCAGATTCAATAGTTGGCATTTGGAAGCAGCAGCCAGACGAAGCAGCTCAATAATGGCGTAAGTCGCGTCCTGTCTGATAGCACTTTGACTAGCAGATCGCGCGTAATCAAGATGAATGAGCGCTGCCGACTGTGGGGTTCCAAAGGCGACGGTTTGGATTCCTGACTTTATCCGGTGACTTTTGAGATCTAGATTACGTTTGTAATGGATAATAGGGAGCAGTTCAACCGCTGCGTGGCTGTGTGATGGATTTCTGGAACATCAAGGCTTCTCGACCGAACTATTCCATCTTAAAGTACTATTCAATTACACGAGAACTGAGAAATTGTTAATGGCAGCTTTGATGGTGATATTCGCAATATCTACGGATATGTCAAACAGCCTAGGTCTCAGGGCGTCCATTGGTCAGGGTTTCGGCTAGCCTGCGCCCTGTCCAACGCCCTGTCCAACAAGGCTATTTTGAGCGCATTTCTTGAGTATATAACACTCATTCAATGCCCCATTCTACATAGATTTAGACAGTCAATTCCATCCATTTAATTGCACTCAATTCGATTCTACAGACACTTCTGCCCTATTTGCGCTATTTAGCCCGCAATTTGTCTGACAGGATATAACGGGAGCCAGACTCTTGCAGGCAGATTGATATTCTCTGCTCAATCACAAAATGTGACTCGTCTAATACATGATAGTCCCGTACGATAGATTTGCCCAATCTTGAATCGTGAACGTTGGGAATACGTAGTTGTCTGTGGTGTGCTGATAGCGCATCTCGAGCCTTCGTGCGTCTTGTATTGAGATCGATCGGTGTGTTGCTGTGATTATGGTCATGTCTGATCTTTAGGGTGTATATTGGTAGCTGCATGAGGTGCTATAATGAGGATGGTAAGCTGGGCTCCGAATACGAACTTGAATCTTGTCGCAGATTTAAAATGTTCAGGTGCCAGCGAAAGAATTCTGGATCAACTCTATATCTAGCGCCAATCGATTTCAGTCATGCGGGTGACGGAAACTTATTAAGAAAGATGATCTGACTTACTTGATTTGAAGTAGTGTGTGAGTAGAATGCCTCTGGATTGTTGAAAAAGATTGTATCGTTATCTGAGTAGCTTCTGTTACAGGTATAAGGCAGGGTGTTTTCCTCCAATGAATTCTGATCTGTCCGGCTAACATTCTAATTGAACGTGTATAGTGTGACGAAAGGTTCTATCGGGTCTATAAAGGACGGCCGGCTGGGGAGTGATAGATATCCTGCGAGCTGCTGGAATGCGCGGTCTTCCCCGTTTGGCAAATTCGCAAAGTTTTGAATAGCACGGGCATACTCATCAGGTGTTACTGGTGTAATGATAAGGATTAATCATTCGAAATATAGTGCTTCTGCCAAATGACTACGAGTGCTCACCTTCGTCATTTGTGCTTTGTTGGCCCAGGCTCTGCAAATGCTCTGCGTTAATGTCATTCACTGTGACTCGCGGCACGCTACTCATCTTACCTATCCTTATCAATACACTATTATCAGACAGAATATGATCAAGTCATTAACTCGATGAAGAAGTCGGATTGGGTTTGTATGTTCTCAAGCGTTGGCGAACTACTCCGGGCGCAAGACATCCCCGAGGCGTTCTAGTATGACATATCTCGTGCGCCTTGCAAGGTCTACCGAACTCTGTAAGGCAGAATTCACAGCCCGAGCCGAGGACGAATAGGACAGTGACGTTGCGAGCATCTAAGCAGCAAATATGCAAGCTCGACAAGCTTTGCTCTTTGCCCGATCATTATGTATTAGTAGTGGTGCATGAGGCTTGCTCAGTCACTAAACATAGCGCCGTGCCTTGTCGAAAGCCCAGGGAAATGCCACGACTTGTGACCACACTCTTTCGTAGGAGCTATCTATGTTGCTGGACAGGCTGTGCATATGCTCGGAAGATGAACACACCTGACACGGCTCGTATGCGGGAAGAGATGCAGGAAGCCTGAGATAGTAATCGCGGTCTGATAGCTTTGCACCGTTGCCCTGGTATTGACTCAGCGGTTCAAAGACGCGTGATAGATGGAGGATAATTCCCGATCTTCGCCTGACAAGAATAGCATTGCGTTCAGCAGTCGCAATCTTGGTCTCGGTCTTCGTAATATATAGACGCGAATGATTCAATTAGGCTGCGCTCGAGTTAGAATTATGAAGCATGCGGGGTTTTAGAAGCCAACAGTTTTTCGGCACTAAGATTAATGACTCCTGCGCATGTCAGGCAGCAGCCATTTAGCAGCTGCTACCGAGGTGCTGTAAGGTGGGTTAAGATTGAGAATCAGTGTAATGCATCACCACTGTACTTCGTACTGTATGCGCGCCAAGATCTACACAGCCTGGAGGAGTGTTTTGTGGGACACGCACCTTTCCGAAGAGCAGACGCCAAGCGATAGGATAGATATATTCGTAAGGCAAGGCTCACTTATCTTTCTTCGCCCATCTTCACATGTCGCCCTCTACTTATCTCCCCGGCATGACACACTTCATGGGTATTCAAAGACTCATACTCTATATCTTCTTCTCTGTCGCGTCCTTATGGATGGGCTTTGACTTGCTTACCAATTCCGCCATGTCTTCTGAACCGCTGAATGGCGGACACAGTGGACGCTTGGATCCCTCCATGATTACTTGGGGAGACAGAGCAATCATCGTGAACGGCGCAAGGTATCTAGTGTCCTCTAGCCCAAAGGTAAGCTTAACGGGCTAAGCGTCGAATTGATCATCACTGATAGTCTCAGACCGGCCTAGCCTTTAACAACAGAAATGGACATCTCGTGACAGTGATTAAACAATAGCCGGGTCATGCTATCACTGTGGAATCTATCACAAACACAATGGCAGAGTACAAGGAAATTGACGATGTCTGGCAAGCTGCGTTCCTGTCTGGCGTCATCTTCCTCGTCGATCACACTACCGCCTCCGACGTTGACATCAAGGTGCAGAACTACCTCAAGAGCTTGGGCAATAGCTGGATCGACACCCTTCCCGTGGATACAATCTCGTCCGATATCCAGCCGGGCCCTTACATCATCCTAGAAGGCAAGCTCTACGACACGTTCAAGTTGGTAGATGATATGCATGGCACTTTCATGACTGCTGTCCGATCCCCAACAAGGTATGCTCTTGTACTAGTATGAAGGCTCATTCTTCAGTACAGTCACGCTGACAAACCTAAGTGACACATTCGAGGCCCTTGGGCTGAAGAGCAGCACAGATGAATTCTCAGCGGTGGCACTCCCCTCTCGCATCAATTCCCGATAATGCTTGAACAAGCCATTCTGTGGATTCAGGATCGCTGTGAAGGACGTCCTGTTTCTGAAGGGAATAAAAACTTTCCTTCAGTGTCGAGCATTCTACGATACGTACGGTCCGAATACAGAAACGGCCAAGTGCGTCACGAAGCTCCAAGACGGCGGAGCGCACGTCTTAGGAACGCTCAAAATGAATCCGATTGGTCACTGGGTAGAACCAGTCGAGTATGTCGATTATCAAGCTCCATGGAATCCTCGTGCAGATGGATATCAATCTGCGGGAGGCAGTAGCACAGGGCCAGCCTCAGCTCTCGCTGCCTACGATTGGCTTGACTTCACAATTGGAACAGATAGTAAGTCCGATCTAATATGCTCGTAGCTCTGACTTAAAATCAATAGCCTGGGGTAGTGTCATGAGGCCAGCGCTCTGGTGTGGGCTGTTTGGTCTTCGACCCACAACCGGCTCAGTCTCTCTTGAAGGGATGAGGCGAAGTATACGGTAAGTGTTCTCATCTAGTAAGCCAAGAGTTGCTTGCATGGGGCAGCGGCACCTTACCTCATATCCCATGGGAACTCATTGATGATTTGCAGCTTCATGGACACGCCTGGTGTGTACGGAAGAGACCTAAGGAAACTGAAGTCATTCGTCAACTCTTGGCTTGATCACGACCACCTCCAAATGCATCCAAAGGTGAGTACCAATCTGGTGGGCGCCCTTTTCTGATCTAACGGCATGAAAGCCATTTACGTCGGTCGTATGGGCTGCCGATATCTGGGAAAGTGTGGACTAAAATCAGCGCGACTTGGCCAAAGGCTTTTTCGAGCTGCTGAAGACGCAGACAGGCCTCAGCTCAAGCGAGATATCCTTTGCTCAAAAGTGGGCCGAAGATCCTCCCAAAGAAGTAGTAGGGCAATCGCTCGATGACTATATGATTAAGGTATGCTCGACTCAATATAGTGACTGACGCATCTCGAGTAACTTTGGCTTTAGGCTATACGAGATTTAGCTTACCAGCCCGGAAAGGCTATGCAGCAATTCCGTCAGGATTACTATCAAAAATTTGGAACACAGCCTTACCTGAGTCCTCCTGTCCAGCGTAATTTGTAGGTTGGTGGCACGAGCTCTCGTGCATTTACTAATCAGTTTCTAGCGACAATCTTATCGACGTAATAGAAAGTGATTTCAATGAAGCTATGGAGCACATGAAGGTCTATTAAAACTGGTTTCATGCCAAAATATGGTAGTCAGAAACCTCGCATCCTCTCATAATGCTTCCGATTGAGAACATGACGCTGAGGTATAGAGACGAATTTCCGAAGTGAGCTTTCAAAATCGATCTATTTATACTCATGATCACTAATAATGATAGCTTCCGATGACCACCTTCAGGCATTAATAGTATCTTTTTGTCCTCTGTCCTCGGCGCCCCGGAGCTGCTTGTTCCAAGTACGTTATCAAGACAAGATGGTACGATACTGCAGGCTAATGATGACACAGTTGACGAGATACCTTATCAATTAAGAGTGACTGGATAAGAAGAAAAGCTATTATTCGTTATTAGGCTCATGTCTCTATCCGGTAAGTTCTTGATCGAGATGTCAATGACATACCTTCGAACGCACTTGGCTAATATAAGTAGAGACTGATCTTCTATTGATGGAAGAGGTTCATCGAATCCTCGCTAAATCTGGAAAGTATCACGCATAAGTGTATACGAGAAAGAACATGTTTTCCAAAAGTGATGAATCAAAGAATCATATTTAAGCAGATCTACAGCAAGTCAGACTTTTTGAGATTATGTTCGAGTACCGAGATAAGATCAGTCTATTGCGCACAGATCATCTAAGAGAGAGCTCAACAAAAAGAATTAAAGATCCTCTCATCTTTATCATCACACTTTTTATAGCAAAATCTATCTTACTATATTATTCAGAACTCATCCACTTCTCAAGATCCTCTAGAAGATTCAATATGACTGTCACGATCAAGTTAAGCACATACTTAATTCAACTTAAAACAGACGTCCGCGTTTTAAAAGTTATTCTCGACTTAAAACTACAATGAAAATCTCATTTCCGCGCGATAGAAGCGCGCGCAATATAGATGCGTTTCATCCTCAACTCTCTAACCGACTTTATATAGAATATGTCATAGCAGACAGATAAGCGAGTGTACAAGACTGTTATTCATTCAGCTATAATATATAATTATAATATCTAATACATCTCGATAAATATCAAGAATTATAAAAAGAAAATAATTAAAAAGCTTTAATATATATAAGATCAATATCTTTAATATATTATAAACACTTATCGTGCGATCTTTATATAGATAATGAAGATTAAAATAAATATTTTCTCACTTAATTTATATATTAAATAACTTATAATATCAATCTTTAACAGACTTTAAATCGTGTAAATATTTCATATATAAATAACAGTTAAAACAACTTTTATAACTCAGATGCGGAAATATTAAGAAAGAATAATAAGATAAAAAAAAATTCTTAGAAAATGTAAGAGTTATTAATTTAAGAAATTAAATTAAAGATAATCGCATGCGTCTCTTAAGCGACTTATTAATAAGAAATAAGTTTAATATTAATAGAGAAAAGAAAAAGACGCTTATTTATATAAAATTCAAGACGATTAATTAAAGAAGATCGCTAAGCTATATAAGAGATATTTAAAAGAAGTAAGCTTATTATTACTTTAATTAAAAATGAATAAGATTAACTTTAATATCTTTTTTATAAGAAGATATATTTTGAGAGTACTTAATAAGTACTGCGCATATAATTAAGACGCGATATTCATATATTATATATTACTAATTTACTTATTATAAAATTAGAAGAGAAGAGAGAAATTAGAAGAGAGAAGTATTATATTAGAGTGCTTCATATCTCCGCAGATCACTGCGCCAAAAGAATAGAATGATGCGTTTCACGCATCATAATAACATAATCATCTTAAGTACTTCACTTCTCTTAATACTCTTAATAATTATTCTTCTTTTTAAGAGCGACTCATTTCTAAGGCGCATGCTCTTCACAGCTTCTATAAAATGTGAGAATGCTCTACATTCTTAAGAATACTTTAACTCTTTAAATACTTTAATCTTAATTAATCTATAAAGCTTATAAAGTAAAGATTAAGACAGCTCACTCTTAAAAGCGAATTTTATATGATACTTCGGCGGCTTAAATCTGCGTGACACACGCGTTAAGCCCGCGCTTCTATTAAGTTATATGAAAACGCATTATAATGTTAAAGTGCTTCATATCTCCGCAGATTATTATATTAAAAGAACAGAATGATGCGTTTCACGCATTATAATAATATAATCATCTTAAGTACTTCACTTCTTTTAGCACTTCTAACATATTAATCTTAAACACATATTAATAAATAGAGAATATATTTTAATCGCGATTTATCTTATTTTATAAATAAGACTGCTTAAGCAGTTTTAAAAGATTATAATAATAATTAAGAAAGAAGCAGATATAATATAAACGCGAAATATGCGAGAAGTATAAAAATTAAAAGATTTTATTTAAAACATTCTTTAATAGTAAGACAAATATAAAACAAAGAAATAATATAATATCTAAATTAAGTAGATCTATATTTTAGCTCGCTTATATATATCAGGCGTCTCTTAATTATAGATTAAATAGATAACTAATAAGCGCATTTAACACTTTATTATAAGATGATATTTCTTCTATTACTAATCTAGTTTCTTACCGAGAATTTATAACAGGAACTTCTCTTAAGATGAATATCGCGTCTTATTACTAACTTATTTATATTAATAGAATAAATTACTTGCGAATCTTTTATAAGTCTTAGAAAAAGCTTCTTAACTCTTTTAAAATCTTTAATTCTTTATTACTTCTAATCTTTAATTTAGTAAGCGCTATTATTATTATACTTTAATTTATATATTTATCTAATTCTCGCCTTTATTTTACGTGATCTTTATCTGTAAGCAGAATCTTTAATAGCGAGAGTTCTTTCTTACTAAGAAACTTAATATCTCGGAATTCTAATCTTCTTAAGAGCTTATCTATAGAATTCTTTATTTCAGATCTATATATTATTTTAAGATTATAGATTATTAAATATTCTACTTAACGGGCTTATCTGCGATTTATCTGCGATAAAATATAGAAATATCGCAGATTTAAGTGATTTATAATTACTTGATTTCGCTATTATAATTATTTAAAATAATATCTTTATTTCTTACAACTTTTTATAATGATTAGCATTTCTAAATCGGGAATATTATAATTAAGCTCAATAGAAATTAACTTTCTTAAGAAAAATATTATAGACTATTAAATTATTCGCCCATTACTTATATCTATACTCTTTGCGAGAATGTAGAGTCTGACTGATAAATCGATCACAGTTAGTAAGATAATAAGCTCACATCTTCACGCGGTATCTAGCGTAATTAATTACTCTGCGATAAAATCAAGATGAGCTTAAAAATAAAATCAGAGAGTGGAGATTACAAAAAGTTATCTTCATAAATGCGTAAAATAGATAAGTATATAATAAATAAATAGATACAAGAGTCTATAAGAAAATCATCTATTTATGAGAGAAATTATGATTATATGATCGTACAAAAATTGATTTTTCTATTATAGAAATAGTCGCTTTCTCTACTTAATCTTATAATGTGAGTTATACGAGAAGAAGTAAAAGATTTTAATAGAAATATATAAAGAGTAGGAGATTGAATCTAATTATAAAGAGACTCTATTAAACAAAATAATGATTCTTCATTTTCTGTAATATAAAAATGAATTAAAGAAGAGTTTAAATTACAAGTTCTTATAAGAGCGTTACTAACTTCTGCGATTTACTACAGAAAGTTTTATTCTTATTATAAAGACTACAATTTACATGAAATAATAATAATAAGTTACGGAAGATAGTAGTTAGATACTAGCTGTTCCGTTTATTATATAATAAGAAATATTACACAGTAAATAAGAATACTCTCAGATCTTAATAACGATTTATAATGAGCTGCGGCAGACTTTAATCTTTAACGCAGAATATTAAAACTAGAGTATTACGAGTGCAGATATTATAAGTTATTCTCAAACAGATTTTCAGGCGTGATATGAAGAGGAGTTTTAAACTCTCGGGCGGGATAGAAAGAAACTATTAAAATTTGTAAGAAGATGTTGAAACTCAGTACTGAAAACCGGGAGAGATTACGCGATATAGAATAGAAACTAACTATTAGAAACACAAAGTACTAATAGATTTTATTTCTCAGAGGATTCCCTATTACATAAACACACAGAATCTCTCATTAGTTATAAGCTAAATAGATGTAAGAACAATCATTATTATTTATATCTATCTCGCAGAATTATAATAAGATTATATTAATCTTAAATTCTAAGATATCTATTTTCAGATAATATGATTTCTGCAAATCATAATAATATAATATAATCCTCTTAATAAAGCATGCTTTTAATGTGTGAAATATTTACGCTATCTCTTTAATTTATTTAAAGAGTCTCTTTTTCTTGTCTTTCTTTATATTCTTTAATAGATTAATTATAAGCGCAGTAATAGCGAAGAATCCGCGGATAAAATAATAATAGAAATTAATAAATTTAATAAATATCTGAATATCATAAAAGCTCTTTAATTCAGCTCACTCTTTAATAATAATTATCTTACGAGAATTTATTAATATGTCTATAACTTCTATGCGATAGTTTAGAAAATTAACTTTTTATATATAAAATGCGCATTTCAGTAACTTTATATACACGCGTGTAAGTTATAAGTGATCTAATATTTATTATATGTGAGTTATATACTCTTCGCGGGTATTACTAAAGATTAATATATTATTTATATATATAATGTAGATATTATTTAACAGCTCTATTAATATCTTATTTATAAAGATCTGAAACGTGATTAAAGTATTTATCAATTCAAATAATATAATATAATACTTGAAGTATTCATAACGCGTATAAAATATAGTCTTCTATTAATCTTTCTTTTAAATTTAGATTTAATAATATATATTTTACAGATTTAGCGCAGTAAAATAACGCGCGTTTAATAGATGATCAAGAATTTCTTTAATTAAAAGTAATGAATAACGATTCTTACTTATTATCTGATTTAACTCTCAATAATTAATATATAATTATAGACTATTATTCTTCTTTTTTATAAAAAGAATAGAAGCATCTACTAATAATATTAACTCTTAAATTCATCTTTTTTATAAGCTATTCTTAAGATAGTCGCGTAAGATTTGCAGCTTAAATTAAGATAAGAGATATAATAACTTATAAGATATTAACTTCTCTTCTTTAATCTTAATTAAATATTACACGCTATTTATCTATAATAAATACTTATTTTTATTCTCAATAAATATATTAGAGAAGTTTTAATACTTATTAGATAGAATCAGCTCTTCTAGTTATAAGTTCATGAGTAAGATGTCTATATATTATAATGCATCTTCAGATTATATAATTAATATTTCTGCTTAAATAATATTATCTTAAACTAGAAATTACTTAGATGCGTCTATTATAATATTTGTATATAACTTATAATAGAATTACTTACATTCCGCCCAGTTTATATCTGAGTTAATAATCTTTAATTATAATATTTTTAAAATCAGCTTAAACTTCTTAAGAGTAATTATATAATAGAAATATTAATTTAATTAAGATATATCTTATATATTAGTTATATGCGTCTTAATTAACTCTTAATTGTGTATAATTATAAGATAATCGCTTATATTATTTATATAAGTTACAGACTTCTATAGAATTACGCTCTTCTTTAATATAATGATCTGAAAAATAAAGTTTTCTTATTCTTTAAAATCTAGTAGAGCGCGTAATACGCGCTTCTTTTATAATATCTAAATCTTTATATTAAGAAAGATATATTTCTTAGATTTGAATATAATCTTAATTAAGCTCAGTTCTAATAATTATAAGATATTAATAATTAAGATTAGCTATTTTTTATCTCTTTTCTATTTAAATAATTAGTACTATAATAATCTTCTTTACCACAGTTTTAGCAGATTATTATAGATTGGGACTTAGCTGTAATATCTTACTCGCGAGTTATCTATATTTTATTATCTCTCGCATCTTATTCTTTATCTCTAAAACTATCTCACGAATTATAATTAAATCACTTATAAGTTAAAAGAAAACTATTTCTTCTCAACTCACTTTTATTTATTATTAATGCGCGTGTGCTTTATATTAAGATTCTCTTTAAAAGAATTAACTTATTCTAATTTATATAAGTAATTACCGCATTAATATTATTAATCGCAGGTAAATTATATATGATTTAATTATAAAGTTCAGATTATAATATATTAATTAGAGTTTATACTCTTTATTACTTAATAGTTATAATGAGAATATTATTTTCTAACTTATATATATAAATATATATATCTTTATAAGTTTAGCTCTCTCGCTATCTTATTTTCTTTATTATTAAAGTTGATTTAAAAATATATTAATTTAGCGTCTTAAGAGAATCTCTTAATTACTGCTTAAATTTATTTCATATCTTAATAAGATTTATATCTAACTAAATTCTTTAATTCTATAATTTTATCTCTTGTATTACTGAATTGATTACATTTCCTATTTAGGTTTAGCGTTTGGAGAAACTATTATTGCCTGCATCAGGCTAATTATCGTAGGTATGATACTAAAAATAGTATCATTAGAAAGCTAACTATTAGGGCTATCTAATGAATCTATTTATAGAGCTCTAGCTTACATAATGAGCTAGATATAAGGTTTTAAATATTTGATGGAGAAAAACTTCAAAATCCTCA